>Ga0114911_1000004_pt1 | contig 240370 bp, 215 predicted proteins | sample MalvireepMed_904_FD_89688 | JGI IMG/M metagenome (GOLD analysis project Ga0114911, IMG submission 89688) | Marine viral communities from the Global Malaspina Expedition - Malaspina viral metaG DeepMed_904 | ecosystem: Environmental > Aquatic > Marine > Oceanic | place: Mediterranean Sea...
AACCTCGTTGATAACAAGGCAAAAATTTCGTTATTTAGTTGTTCTAAATGAGAAATTTTTAACGCAGTTAGCGACAGGTTTAATCCCTCAAAATGATTAAGTATTATTGCGGGTTGGTATTAAGGCACAAACTTAATAGGCACGCTGTCTTTGTTGGCTTCGTGCTCTGTGACTCTGGCTTGATATTGTTGCCAAAGCGCATCATGATTTGCTTGTAGATCAGCTAAGTAATGCCAGCTAAACAAGCCACTATTATGATTATCGCTAAATATCAGTCGAATTGCATAATGGCCAACCGGCTCAATTTTACTAATTCCTACTTGCTGTTTGCCAAGCACCAGTTTCATCTGCTCATTACCGTGGCCTTGTACTTCAGCAGATGGTGAGTGAACACGCAGAAATTCAGCACTAAATTGGGCAATAGTCTGATCATCAAAATGAACATCTAATACTTTACTAACGCTGTGATAATGCACTTTAGTGACTTCTTTCATGTGAGCCTCGAATCTACGATTTATATACTAAAAAGCCTCCAACTGGAGGCTTTTTAGTATAACGCTAATTTGTTGATTAAAGAATGAAACGGCTTAAGTCTTCATCTTCAACAAGTGCACCTAAATGCTGTTCAACGTAATTGGCATCAATTGTTAGTGTTGAACCTGCTTTTTCTGAGGCATCAAATGAAATTTCTTCCATTAGTTTTTCCATCACTGTGTGTAAGCGACGCGCACCGATGTTTTCGGTTTTTTCATTTACCTGCCAAGCCGCTTTCGCGATACGCTCAATTGCATCATCGGTAAACTCAACCTCAACTTGCTCTGTTTTTAACAGCTCACGTTGTTGCTCAGTTAATGAAGCATGAGGCTCAGTTAAGATACGTTTAAAGTCATCAGCACTTAGTGCTTCAAGCTCAACGCGGATTGGTAAACGACCTTGTAGCTCTGGGATCATGTCTGATGGTTTAGCCATTTGGAATGCGCCAGATGCAATAAACAACATGTGGTCAGTTTTAACCATGCCGTGTTTAGTGCTTACTGTTGAGCCTTCGATTAATGGTAGTAAGTCGCGTTGTACACCTTCGCGGCTAACATCAGGGCCAGACGCTTCACCACGTTTACAGATTTTATCGATCTCATCGATAAACACGATACCGTTTTGCTCTACCGCGAAGATAGCTTGTTCTTTTAACTCTTCAGGGTTAACAAGTTTTGCAGCTTCTTCTTCAACTAATAGTTTGAAGGCTTCTTTAATTTTTAACTTACGCTTACTGCGCTTGTCGCCACCCATGTTTTGGAACATGCTCTGAAGCTGGTTGGTCATTTCTTCCATACCTGGAGGAGCCATGATCTCAACATTTGGCTGAGCTTGTGCAACATCGATATCGATTTCTTTATCGTCTAATTGGCCTTCACGTAATTTCTTACGGAAAGATTGACGAGTCGAAGAGTTTTCTTCAGTTTTTGATTCACCAAAGGTGTCGCGCGCTGGTGGTAGTAGGGCATCTAAAATGCGCTCTTCTGCCGCTTCTTCAGCACGGTGCTTAAATTTCTTAGTTTGCTGTTCGCGGGTCATTTTAATTGAAATATCCACTAAATCACGGATGATAGTTTCAACTTCTTTACCAACATAGCCCACTTCTGTGAATTTGGTTGCTTCAACCTTAATGAAAGGCGCATTAGCAAGTTTTGCAAGGCGGCGAGCAATTTCAGTTTTACCCACACCAGTAGGACCAATCATTAAAATGTTTTTTGGTGTTACTTCGGCGCGTAGCTCGTCGCTTAGTTGCATACGGCGCCAGCGATTACGAAGCGCGATTGAAACTGCTTTTTTAGCTTTAGCTTGGCCGATAATGTGTTGATCTAGCTCGTGAACGATTTCTCTTGGCGTCATCTCAGACATGGCAGTTCCTATTACAATTCTTCAATAGTTTGGAAATTATTCGTGAATACGCAGATGTTGCCGGCAATAGTTAGGCTTTTCTCTACAATTTCACGTGCACTTAGGTCGGTGTTTTCAAGAAGCGCTGTGGCTGCTGATTGTGCGAAGTTACCACCACTGCCAATCGCAATTAGGTCATTTTCTGGCTGCACAACATCACCGTTACCTGTGATGATCAATGACGCAGTTTCGTCTGCAACTGCTAAGAGTGCTTCGAGTTTTCGAAGTGCACGGTCACTACGCCAATCTTTGGCCATTTCAACGGCTGCCTTAGTCAGGTTACCTTGGTGCATTTCTAGTTTGCTTTCAAATCGTTCGAAAAGGGTGAAGGCATCAGCAGTACCGCCAGCGAAACCAGCGATTACTTTGCCATTATAAAGACGTCGAACTTTGCGGGCGTTGCCCTTCATTACGGTATTACCAAGTGAAACTTGGCCGTCGCCACCAATTACGACCTTGTCGTCGCGGCGTACACTTACAATAGTGGTCATGATTATTCCTCATCATCGAGCGGCAAAGCCGCTCGTAAAAAGCGATTGATGAGGTGTTTATATGGGTGAATGAACTAAAATCAAGTCCAAAGCCAAATTCCGCAGCCCATTATTTTGATACGTTTAAGTTTATTTTTATCGCTTTCGGCCAAACGTTTGGTTTCGTAAGGGCCTAAACGCACTTTATACCAAACACCATTGCTGCCTTGGGTTTTCTTTACCTCGGCAACCAAGCCGGCAAAAGCGATTTTAGCTTTTAATGTTTGTGCTTGCTCTAAGGTTCTAAAAGAACCGCATTGCATTACATACGGGCCCTTTTGTTCAATCTCTTTTACTTCAACCTGAACTTCGTGCTCTTTAATCTCTTTGATAAATTCAGGTGTTTTAGGTGGCGGAATAACAGTTTCTTCTTGTTTAGTCGGATTGGCTTGTTGTTCCACAAGTTCAGGGTCAGCATTATGTTTGATATACCATAAGCCATAGCTAAACCCGCCTACTAAAATAAGCGCGATTAAAATTAGAATAATAGGAAATGGCTTTTTCGCCGGAGCCTGCTTTTTATTTCTATTTGCTGGTTTTTTATTAATGTAATCGTGTTGTGCCATGACTCTTTTATTGGCCTTTAAATCATATCTATCGGATCAACGTCTAGGCTCCAACGCACTTTTTGCGCTAATTTGCTGGTGCTTATGTAGTCGACCATTTGCGCTAAATATTGGTGCAAGTGGGAGCGTTCCTGCGCCTGAATATGTAATTGAAAGCGATACTTACCAGCCACACGTTCCAGTGGCGCAGGTATCGGACCGAGCAATTGTATACCAGATACGTTCTGGACAGGAACCAAATCAGTTAAAAAATCGACCACTTGATTAATGTTATGTCCTTCGGCGCGCACCATAGCCATATTGGTAATGGGTGGAAGCTGAGCCTCTTCGCGCTCTGTCAGGGCATAGCGGGCAAAATCCTGATAGCCATTGTTGACTAAATCTTGTAGTAATGGATGCTCAGGAAAATGGGTTTGCAATAATACTTGCCCAGGTTCACCACTTCGACCAGCACGGCCTGCCACTTGCGTGACAAGTTGCGCTAAATGCTCGGTAGCGCGAAAGTCGCACGAATATAAACCGCTGTCGACGTCTAAGATTAAAACCAGGCTAACATCAGCAAAGTGGTGGCCTTTTGCTAACATTTGCGTACCAACGAGGATACGCGCACCGCCTTGGTTAATATCATCAAGGGCCTTTTCTAAGCTGCCTTTACGACGAGTTGAATCTCGGTCGATACGACTAATCGGAATATCAGGAAAGGTTTGTGTTAAAAACTCTTCGATTTGTTCAGTACCTTTACCATTTGGAAAAATCTGCGTGCTGCCGCAATCGGGGCATTGATGAGGCACCTGATGTTGCTCACCACAGTGGTGACAAATCATCTGGCCAATGGCTTTATGAAAGGTTGCACTGGTGCTACAACGTGAGCACTCACTTAGCCAGCCACACTCATGGCATATAAGGGTAGGCGAAAAACCGCGACGGTTTAAAAACACCATTACTTGTTTGCCACGCTCTAAATGTTGGCGCATATAGGCAAGGCTTGCATGGGCAATTCCGGCTTGCTCTGGCTGACCTTTCATGTCCATTAGTTGAAACTGGTTATCGGTGCTGGTTTGGGCGCGCTCAGTGAGGCTCAACAGCTGATATTTGTTATTAATTGCTTTATGTAAGGTCTCAAGTGCCGGTGTGGCACTACCTAGAACGAGCACAATATTATGCTGGTATGCTCTATAAGCGGCTAGGTCTCTAGCATGATAGCGCAATGTATCTTGTTGCTTAAACGAGCTGTCGTGCTCTTCATCAACGATGATCATGCCAAGTGATAAAAAAGGTAAGAAAATACTCGAACGTGTGCCGATCACTATGGCGCAGCTGCCTTTTTCACAGAAACGCCAGGTCTGTAAGCGTTCGTTATCTGTCAGTGCGGAGTGCCAGAGCATAATCGGTGTATCAGGAAAGCGACGACGAAAACGATTAACCGTTTGTGGTGTTAAGCCAATTTCAGGCACTAATACTAGGGCTTGTTGGCCCTTTTTAAGTACTTCTTCTAGGCATTGCAAATACACTTCGGTTTTACCACTTCCGGTAACCCCTTCAAGTAAAAAGCTGGTAAAGCCGTTAGCTTGATTAATGCTGGTACACGCCACAGCTTGTTCTTTATTAAGTACAGGTTTGCTACCTACTGTCGGCGGGCGTTGCTGCCACTGGTTATCATGTTCGATAAACTGAGTGATCAGTTGTTTGTCGAGCAGGCTATCGATGGTTTTTTTTGTAAATCCGAGTGCTTTTAATTCTGTAACCGATGATTTGCCCGATTCGGCTAGCTGCTTTAATAAACTTAACTGGGTTTTTGCTTTTAGCGACGGCAGCTTTGCACCTTTTTCGGTCAGCTCAACCATGTTAATGCTGGTTTTATCAGGGCATTCGCCTTGTCTTAATGCAGCCGGAAGTGCCGTATGAATGGTTTCACCCAATGGATAACAGTAGTAGCGTGCAGTGAATTTCAGAAGCGCTAAATGTTGCTCAGATAAAACTGGCGTGTCGTCTATTACGTCTATAATCGGCTTTATTTTGTCAGCGGGAACATCGGTTGATGTTTTTAGAGCCAACACCACTGCAACCTTTTTTTGACTACCAAATGGCACGCGAACGCGCATGCCTGGCTTTAACTCAGGGCTGTGCAGCAGCTGTTCAACTTTATAATCGAAGGTACGCTGTAAAGGGACTTTTATGGCAACTTCTACAAAGTGCATAACAACTCTACTGAAACAAAGACGGAAAGATAATGTACTAAAATTACGGTTAAAAACCTACCAACAAATACTGAACAACAAGCCACTTGATTATTTTTTTAGCGAAATATGTATTTAAAGCTTGTCGCAAGGTCACTTGAGCTATAAAATACGCGGCCTATTAATTGTATTAACTGCGTATGGTGCCAGACTTCGGGTTTGGAGAGCGATACGGCCTTAACTAGAGGTTCCCTATGAAAGAAGGTATTCACCCTAAGTACGAAGCTATCACTGCAACTTGTTCATGTGGTAACAAATTCGAAACTAGCTCAACTCTTTGTAAAGACATCCACTTAGACGTATGTTCTGAGTGTCACCCGTTTTACACTGGTAAGCAAAAGATTTTAGACACTGGCGGCCGTGTTGATCGTTTCAACAAGCGCTTCGGTGCACTTAGCAGCAAGAAGTAATTTCTGCTGTTTAGTTAAAAGAAGCACCTTAGGGTGCTTTTTTTATGGCTAAAATTCACAAAATTCGTTATTAACGCTGACACTTACTTATCATCTTCACTCATTTCCTTTGCATAACTATTTCTGGCTGTTATGCCCATTATGTCGTTAATTGTAGAGACAAAGTGCCACCCCTTGGCTATATTCTTTTTTGTATAAATGAGTATACCAATCCGCAATAATACTTAATCATTTTGAGGGATTAAACCTGTCGCTACCTGCGTTAAAAATTTCTGATTTAGAACACAACTAAATAACGAAATTTTTGCCTTGCTATCAACAAGGTTTCATTGCCTCAAAATAGACTACTTAATTAAGCGTATTGGTATCTAAAAGCTATTAAAAATAATAAATTTAAATAATTTCGTGAGTAAATGCTGTGAACTTCGTTGAAATGGCTGTTTTGGGCTAATTTCGGCTATTTGCAGTGTTCGTGCATATAAAATACAAAAACACGCGCTTAAAAGGCCATAAATAGGTTAATTTTTATGTTTGATTAATCGCAACTATGCACAGAAATTGTTGGGAAATCCTTTAAAATTAAGCGATATAGCTTATAACAGGATAGACCTGATAATACTTGGAATTTTTATACATTACAGGTATCGTACTGATGCAAGCTCTCTCACTTTTTAACTTTTTGCAGGATACTATCGCGTTATGTCAGATTTTCGTGAAAAAGCATTACATTACCACGCTCACCCCGTTCCAGGTAAAATTAGTGTTGAACTAACTAAGCCAGCCGAAACGGTTAACGATCTCGCTTTAGCTTATAGCCCAGGTGTGGCTGAACCAGTCCGCGAAATTGCTGCTGATCCAGCAAATGCCTATAAGTACACAGGTAAAGGTAACATGGTTGCGGTTATTTCAAACGGTACCGCAATTCTAGGATTAGGTAACTTAGGCCCGCTTGCATCAAAACCTGTAATGGAAGGTAAAGCGTTACTATTCAAACGTTTTGCTGGCCTTGATTCAATTGATATTGAAGTAAAACACCGCACAACAGAAGACTTCATTAATACGGTTGCTAACATCGCTGATACGTTTGGTGGTATCAATCTAGAAGATATTAAAGCGCCAGAGTGTTTTGAAATCGAAAAAGCGCTTATCGAGCGTTGCGATATTCCAGTTTTCCACGATGACCAACATGGCACTGCTATTGTTACCGCTGCTGGTATGCTTAATGCCCTTGAAGTACAAGGTAAAGACATCGAAGATGCAATTATCGTATGTTTAGGTGCCGGTGCAGCTGCAGTTGCTTGTATGGAGCTATTAATAAAATGTGGCGCACTGCGTGAGCACATCTATATGCTTGACCGTAAAGGTGTGATCCACACTCGTCGTGATGACTTAAATGAGTATAAGCAATTATTTGCTAACAATACTGATAAGCGTACATTACAAGACGTTATTGCTGATGCTGATGTGTTTGTAGGTGTATCTGGTCCTAATCTATTAACTGCCGATGATCTTAAACTGATGGCAGATAAGCCTGTGGTGTTTGCGTGTTCAAACCCAGATCCTGAGATTGCCCCAGAAGTTGCACACAGTGCACGTAACGATTTAATTATGGCAACGGGGCGTTCAGACTTCCCTAACCAAGTGAATAACGTGCTTTGTTTCCCGTTTATTTTCCGTGGTGCGCTAGATGTGCGAGCAACGGCAATTAATGATGAAATGAAAATTGCAGCTGTGCATGCTATTCGAAGCATTGCAAAAGAGCCTGTACCAAGCGAAGTATTAAAAGCGGCTGGCGTTGAGTCACTAGAGTTTGGTGCCGAGTACATCATTCCTAAGCCAATGGACCCGCGTTTATTACCTCGTATTGCTCGTGCTGTTGCTGAGGCGGCAGTAGAGTCAGGGGTTGCGCAAATTGAGATGCCAGAAGATTACATGCGTTAAACTTAATTAACGCTAATAAAAAAACTCAGCCTAAGCTGAGTTTTTTTATGCCTGTGGCTATCGGCGGTGATCCGATGGCCGAAATACTTACTCTGAATCAAGAACAGGGATATCTAACCCCATTTCTTGCATAATCTTTTTAACTTCTTCTGGCACCTTTTCAGGGTTGTCTTTACGAAGGTCATCGTCATTTGGTAATGGTTGACCTGTAAAAGCATGTAGGAAAGCTTCACACAATAACTCACTATTCGTCGCATGACGTAAGTTATTGATCTGACGACGTGTACGTTCATCAGTTAATACTTTTAATACATTAAGTGGGATCGATACGGTAATCTTTTTTACTTGTTCTGATTTTTTACCGTGTTCTGCATATGGGTGAATGTATTCACCGTTCCATTTAGCCATAAGTTATTTCGTTGCCTCGGTTGTCAGTTATTTACGCGAGATACCAATTCAAAATAGAACACTTCGTAAAGGTAATTAGTATTTCTCATCGCGCAAGATGCGGAAATTCTATCTCTTTAAAAAAGATAGTCAAATACTAGTTATTTAGCCATCTAGTAGTGTAAATGTATAAACTTCTATTGTGAGCTATAAATACTTTGACTTCTCATAGTCGATCATCTAACCTTTTAGACGTCTAAACATCCAATTTATGAATAGGTGATGAAATGAGTGAAAAAAATAAAGCGACGATAGCGGTTCGTCACGGCATCGAAGCCGATAAGCATCATGGTGCGGTTGTGCCACCTCTATACTTATCAACCACCTATTCATTTGCTGACTTTGATACTAAACGCCAGTATGACTATGGCCGCAGTGGTAATCCGAATCGCGATATCTTAGCTGAAACTTTAGCTGAGCTTGAAGGGGGTGCAAGAGGCATTATTACTGCAACAGGTATGTCTGCAGTGCATTTAGCAACTCAGCTGTTAAACAGTGATGACACACTGGTTATTCCACATGACTGTTATGGCGGTAGTTACCGTTTATTCACCTCGCTTGAAAAACGTGGCCTGTTAAAACTAAAAGTTTTGGATTTAACTAAAACTGAAAATCTCCAAGAAATTTTAGCGATTAAACCTAAGTTGATTTGGATTGAAACGCCAAGTAACCCAATCTTGCGTTTAACAGATATTAAAGTAATTACTAGTATTGCTAAGCAGTGTGGTGCTTTGGTTGCGGCTGACAACACCTTCTTATCACCTGCATTACAAAACCCCATTGAGTTTGGTGTTGATATTGTTGTGCACTCAACCACTAAATATATTAATGGTCACTCTGATGTAGTGGGCGGTGCAGTGATTGCTGCAACGCAAGAGCTAGGCGATGAGCTTGCTTGGTGGGCGAATAACATTGGTATTACTGGTGCACCATTTGATAGCTACTTAACCCTTCGTGGTTTACGTACTTTAAATGTACGTTTGAAGCAGCACCAAGAAAATGCCTTTGCAATTGCTGAGTATTTAGAAAACTCACCTTATGTAAGCCAAGTTTATTATCCAGGCCTTTCTTCACACCCACAGCATGAGCTTGCTAAAGCACAGCAACGCGGTTTTGGTGGCATGGTGAGCTTTGATATTAAAGGCGACATTAACGATGCCGCAGCGTTTTTAACAAGCCTTAAAGACTTTAGCCTTGCTGAGTCGCTTGGTGGGGTAGAGAGCTTGATTTGTCACCCTGCAACGATGACACACGCAGGTATGGAGCCTAAAGCCCGTCTTGAAGCTGGTGTCGGTGATACCCTTATTCGTATTTCTGTAGGCATTGAAGACGTAAAAGACCTTATTGCCGATTTAGACCGTGTTTTTAATTTAGTAAAACCAGGTCAAGGCCAGCAAGTTACAAAAGCTGAAGTTAAGCAAACACAGCAAGATACACAACAAAACGCGTCATTTAAGTTAACGCCAGCACATACGGCATTGTGGTAGAAAAATGGTAAATATTGTTCATAAATTTGGTGGCTCAAGCTTAAGCTCGGCAGAACGCTATCATGCGGTGGCTAACATTGTTTTAGCGAATACGGAGCAGGGCGATTGCGTAGTTGTATCGGCATCGGGTAAAACAACCGATACTTTAGTAAAGCTTTGGCAAAGTTACCAGCAGCAAGATAGCCAAGCTGTTAGCGATATTCTACTGCTTATTGATAATAATCAACGTGCGCTTATTGAGCAGTTACTTACAGGCCAAAATAAACAACAGGCGTTGGCACAGTTAAAAGATGAACTTGCTGTATTAAACGAATTAATTAGTCAGCAACAGTTACTTGAAGCACCTTTACTTGCACATGGTGAAGTGTGGTCGGCGCGCTTATTGGCGGCTTACTTAAATCAGTTGGGTATTGCTGCACAAGATGTTGATGCAAGGCAGCTATTTACTTTAAATGATGGTCAGCTTTTACATCAAAAAAACCAGCAGCAATGCAGCGATACTATTAGCAAATCACATATCAACGTAGTAACGGGCTTTATTGCCGCAGATTGCCAAGGTAATACGGTTACTTTAGGCCGTAATGGCAGTGATTACAGCGCCACATTACTGGCCAGTTATACTTTTGCTAAACAAGTGTCTATTTGGACAGACACACAAGGGGTATTTAGCACTGACCCTCGTAAGGTTAAAAATGCGGTTAAATACGCCAAGGTATGTCGTGAGCAAGCAAACTTATTAGCGCGCTTAGGCAACCCAGTACTGCATGCAAAGACGTTATCGCCGTTAAAAGACTCAGAAATCAAACTCGTAGTTAGAAGTAGTTTTGATTGCGATGCCACGCCAACCGAAGTGGTAAAAGAAGGCTATAGCAAAGCAAAACGTTTTATTACTACCTTAGATAACATCGATTTATTACGCGTTGATAAACTAAGTAGTGGTGAAGTAGGTGAGCTAAGCCAATTAATTCAACACAGCTTGCATCACTTTGTTAAAGAAGGTGATACCTACTTGTTAGTGCCTGGTCAAAGTACTCATCAGATTGTCAGCCATTTAGCGGGTCGCGCCAATATTGTAGAGTCTAATTTAAGCGGTTGTGCGGTAGTTGCACCGACTGCTGATATCGGTGCTCTTGCAGAGCAAGCAACAGCGCTTTTAAAAGAGCAGAGCATTCATCCTCGTTTTGTACAGCAAGACGATAACTATGTGTTGATCTTAAATGATCAAGCAATTGATAGTGATGTTTTAACTCTTCTACATGACAAGTTGGTAAACAAAGGCCAAGAGCTGGCCATTATAGTTGCTGGCCTTGGTAATGTGGGTGAAGTGTTCTTATCGCAACTTCAAGCTCAGTTTGCTCGTTTATCTGCCCATTATAAAGTAAAGGTGGTTGCTCTTCTTCGCTCTAAGCAAATGCTATTTAGTGCCAGTGGTTTAAATACTGAAACATGGCAAGAGCAGTGGCACAATGAAGCGCAAAGCTACGACAAAGCTGAATTATTAGCGCGTATCAATGAGCTTGATTATGAGCATAAAGTGATAATTGATATCACAGCGAGTGAGGCTTTTAGTCAGTTGTATCCTGATTTTGTAGAGCTTAACTGTCATCTGATCAGTGCAAATAAATATGCGGGTACCGCTGCAAACGATTGGTATCAAGCACTGCGTAGTCAATTAGCTGAGCGAAATCTGTTATGGCGTTATAACACCAGTGTTGGCGCAGGTTTACCGATTAACTTTGCTTTGGCTGATTTACAAAATAGTGGTGACAGCATTAACCGTATTGAAGGGGTATTCTCGGGTACTTTATCGTGGTTATGTAGCAGTTATGATGGCAAGGTGCCGTTTTCTGATTTAGTGCTACAAGCACAGCAAATGGGTTACACAGAGCCTGATCCTCGAGAAGATTTATCTGGCCGCGATATGCAGCGTAAACTGCTTATTTTAGCGCGAGATTTAGGGCTAGATTTAGAGCTTGATGACATTGCTCTAACACCACTTATGCCAGCAGCACTGGCAGCAGGTAGCTGGCAAGATTTTCTTGCAAACAAACAGCTGCTCGATGAATTCATGACAGAAAAAGCAGCTCAAGCTGCGGCAGAAGATAAAGTAGTGCGCTACACAGGTGCTATCACACTTGTTGATGGCAAGGTTCAGGCACAGGTAGGTTTAGTCTATGTTAGCAAAGATGATGTGCTAGCAAGTCTTAAACCGGGCGATAACATCTTTGTGATTAATTCACAGTGGTATACAGACAATGCATTAGTGATCCAAGGGCCTGGAGCGGGTAAAGAAGTTACCGCGGCAGGGGTTCATTCAGATCTGTATTGGCTGGTGAATAACTTAAAATAATTTTGCTGATCTTAGTTTTAATGGCTAAGCAAAAAGCGCCCCATGGGCGCTTTTTTATTGTCTAAAACTAATATAGTAATTAGAACAGTTCTTCTTCTGTACTCAGTTTTTCTTCAAATACATCTGCTGGCTCTTCTGTAACATACTTTGTAGGTGCAGTGCCTTTAATAAAGTATTCGAAGCGGCTGGTATAGTCATTCTTGTGGCTTAATAAGCCCGTTGCTAAATCAATACGAACCGAGACTAAGCCTTCAGGAAGTTCAATAGGAGCTTCTGGCATACCGTCAAGCGCTGCGCGCATAAAGTCGACCCACGCTGGTTGTGCGGTTTTTGCACCTGACTCAGCCCCAGAAATTTGTGAATTATCTAAGTTTTTATTTCTAGCACTACGGCCAAGTGTAATGCCAGGATTGTCAAAACCTACCCATACGGAGGTTAGTACATTGCGATTAAAACCACTGAACCAAGTATCAACAGAATCATTAGTGGTACCTGTTTTACCAGCTAGGTCGCGTCGGTCTAAAGCTTGAGCACGCCAACCGGTACCACTCCAGCCTGTTTTATGACTCCAACTACCGCCGCCCCAAATGGCGCTGTGCATAGCTTGCGAGATTAAGAATGCATTTTGCTTTGAAATAATACGCGGGGCACAACGCTGGACTGGTGTTTGCTCTGTTTCAGTGATGCTAAGTTGGCTCGAATCGCGCGCTGCAAGCTCAACAGTGGCAGCCGGTTTTGGGCTATCACAAGCCAATTGAGGATTTGCCTTAAATAATGTATTGCCTGCTGAATCTTGGATTTCAGTAATAAAATAAGGCTTAATTAGGTGGCCACCGTTTGCAAAAGCGCTCATACCGCGTGCAAGTTCAAGCGGGGTAATCGAGGCACTACCAAGGGCTAACGACTCACTGCGATTAATATCACTATTTAAAAACCCAAACTTAAGCAAGTGATCTGCAGTGCGCTCTAGGCCAACACCACGCAGTAAACGAACAGAAATTACGTTTTTTGATTGTGCCAGTGCTCTGCGAATACGAATAGGGCCATTATAAACAGCTGGGCTGTTTTTAGGTCGCCATGCAACGCCTTGGCTTTTATCCCACTGATTAATAGGTGCATCATTCAAAATAGAAGCGAGTGTATAACCATTCTCAAGAGCTGCTGAATAAATGAATGGTTTAATGTTTGAACCCACTTGGCGTTTTGCTTGCACTGCACGGTTGTATTGGCTTTGTTCAAAGCTGTAACCACCTACAATAGCTTTAATTCGACCATCTTGCGGATCAAGCGAAACTAATGCACTCGATGCTTCAGGTATTTGGCTTAATATATAGCTATTGTCTGGATTTTTACGTAACCAAATTTGAGCGCCTGCTGTGAGAATGTCGCCAGCTGTTTCTGGTGCAAAACTTTGGCGGTAGCGCGTAATATATTTACGAGCCCACTTTAAACCATCCCATTCAACATTAACTTGTTCGCCACTTTTTAATAAAACAGAGATTGATTGCTCAGCTACTTGAGTGACAACACCAGCTAATAAAGGGCCAAACTCTTTTACATCTTTAAGTTTGTTTAAAATCGCGTCTCGAGTTAATGGCGTGTCGGTTTCACTATCCCATAAATGAGCGGTTGCTCCTCTATAGCCATGGCGCATATCGTAGGCATGTAAGTTGTTTACAAGCGCATCTTGTGCCGCCTGTTGGATATTTGAATCTACACTGGTGTAAACCTTGAAGCCTGTATTATAAGCTCGTTCATGGCCATAACGCTCAACCATTTCGGCGCGAACCATCTCAGAAATATAAGGCGCATATACTTCAATTTCAGCACCGTGAAATTTTGCCGTAATAGGCGCGTTAACGGCGTCTTGATACTCTGACTGACTAAAATATTTTTCAGTTAGCATACGACCAAGTACCACATTACGACGTGCCTTGGCTCTCACAGGGTTACGAATTGGGTTTAGTGCAGAAGGTGCTTTAGGTAAACCAGCAATCATTGCCATTTGGGCTAACGTAAGTTCATTTAATTCTTTGCCATAATAAACTTGGGCTGCTGCACCAATACCAAAAGCACGATTCCCCAATTCAATTTTATTTAAATATAATTCGAGTATTTCATCTTTAGTTAATATACTTTCAATATGCAATGCGATGAATATCTCTTTGACTTTACGGATATAAGCCTTTTCTCGGGTTAAGAAAAAGTTACGGGCAAGCTGCATAGTTATGGTACTTGCGCCTTGTTTCTTTTCACCTGTAGATATGAGTACAATGGCTGACCGAACGATACCAATTGGGTCTATACCAATGTGTTCGTAAAAACGATTGTCTTCGGTCGCTAAAATCGCATCGATTAACGGTTGGGGGATTTGATCTATTGTGACGGGAATGCGGCGTTTTTCACCAAATTGATTAATCAATAAACCATCGCGTGAAAAAACTTGCATAGGTGTCTGTAATTGAACGTCTTTTAAAACCTGTACGCTAGGAATGTCAGGTTTAACGTAATAGTATAGACCAACTAAAGTGATTAGCCCTAAGAATGAGCAAATGATAAAAAATTGTAAAGTTCGTTTTAATAAAATCACTTATATTTTCCCTAAATGGACTCCCAATTAGAATCGGAGACTGCTAGTATATATTGATTAAAAAATGAATAATATTTTTTCAGATAAAAATTATAACTTGTTTATTATTAAAACAAAGGCAAAGTTGCAATCATGCTAAGTCAGCTATTAAAAAAGCCTTCATCTATGATGGTAGGGATCGACATCGGATCTCACTGCATTAAAGCAGTGTTGTTGCAAGAGACAGACGCAGGTTTGCGGCTTGAGGCATTAGCTATTGAACCTATGCCAAAAGGGGCTATGTCTGAACGCTCAATTCAAGACATTGAAGCTATCGGCAACGTTGTTGCTAAATTAAAACGAAAATTGCCTAAAACAGTCCAAAGTGCCGCCGTTGCAGTGTCTGGGCAAACTGTGATCACAAAGGTTATTTTTATGGATGTATCATTAACTGATGCTGAATTAGAATCGCAAATAGCCATTGAAGCAGACAGCTTAATTCCATACCCACTCGACGAAGTGAACATAGACTTTGAAAAGCTCGCCATTAATGAAGCCGATCCGAGTAAAGTTAATGTACTTTTATCTGCAGCACGCACAGAAAGTGTTGAGGCTCGCATTGGTGTATTAGAAGCTGCAAATCTAACTGCTAAAGTAGTTGATGTTGAAAGCTACGCGTTGAGCCGCTCGTTAGATGTGTACTACCAACAATTGCCTAGCGATGCCTATGATAAGTGTGTGGCAATTGTAGATATTGGTGCTGTGCTAATGCTTGTGAGTGTGGTTCAAGCCGGTGAGACTATTTACACTCGGGATCAGGTTTTTGGTGGCGACCAATACACAAACAGTATTGTCGCTTATTACAACAAAAGCTTCGATGAAGCAGAAATAGGTAAAACCACAGGCGACTTACCTCCTAATTATACGTTTGAAGTACTTGCACCTTTTCAGACTTCGCTGCTACAACAAGTAAGACGTGCCGTACAAATGTTCTTAACGACGAGCGGTAAAGACCAAGTCGATTATATTGTTTTAACCGGTGGCACAGCCATGATTGAAGGCTTAGACCGATTGTTAATTGAAGAGTTAGGGATACATACAGTGGTTGCTGAACCCTTTGCAAATATAGAAATTGCTCCAAAGGTAGACCGTAATATTTTACAGCGTCATAGAACACAGTTCGCGATAGCCACAGGATTGGCGTTGAGGAGCTTTTCATCATGCCACATATAAATCTACTGCCTTGGCGCGAACAAAAACGAAAAGAATCGCAAAATAAATTTGTTACTTTGCTGTTCGCTGTTGTTGTAGTGAGTTTTTTAAGTATGTATATGTTGAGTTCTTTCTATTCGGGATTGCGTGAAGGACAAAATGTAAAAAATAACTTTTTAAGCAACGAAATTGCACTACTTGATCAACGCATACGTGAAATCAACGAATTGGATAAAAAGAAAGAAAACCTGCAACAGCGAATGCGCTTAATTGAGGAGCTACAAAGCAATCGAAATCTTGGTACACAAATTATGGATGAGGTTGCGAAGATTGTGCCTTCAGGTGTTTATTTAACTAAGCTAGAACGTCGTGATGACCGCATACATGTATCGGGACGTAGTGAATCTAATAATCGACTATCGACTATGTTGCGCCAAGTTCAGGGCTCTTATCTTCTAGAGCGACCTGTTATGCAAGGTATCGTGGCTGGTGAGCAAACGTCGAGGTTACTAAGTGACTTTAATATGGATTTTTATGTTAAACCATTTGATAAAATAGGTGAGGTACGCAATGAACCTTGATATCAAATCGTTAACTGAAATAGATTGGAACGAAATAGAGCTCGAAAATATGGGCGATTGGCCCATTGCTGTAAAAGTAATGTGTTGTACTTTTGTTGCTGCAATCGTGCTTTATTTTAGTTATAGCTTGCTAGTGTCTGATGAAATAGCTAATTATCACAGTTCAGTAGCCAAAGAGACTGAGCTGAGAAATACTTACAAAGCTAAATATGCTGTTGCGAGTAACCTAGATTTATATCGCCAGCAAATGATTGAGATGGAAGATAAGTTTTCGCAACTATTAAAGCGCTTACCCACCTCTAATGAAACACCAGGTTTACTTGACGATTTGTCTTATGTTGGCACGACAAGTGGTTTAACGTTTTTAAAAATTGGCTGGTTACCAGAGATAGAAAAAGAGTTTTACACTGAGCTGCCAATTAAGATAGAAGTTGTGGGCTCATATCATGAGTTTGGTGAGTTTGTTGGTAAAGTTGCACAATTACCGCGTATCGTAAGTTTGCATGACTTTACTATTCAAACCCTTGATGATGGTGAACTTACTTTTAGCGTTGTTGCTAAAACCTATCGTTATGAGGGAGGCACTCAGAAATGATGAGAAAGCTTCCGTTAGTTATTATTATGACTTTTGCACTGAGTGCATGTAACGATGATACATCAGAGCAAAAAGAATTTATCGATCAGGTAAAGGCAAGTACTACACCCAAAGTAGAGCCTATTCCTCAGATCGCAAAGTTTGAATATTTTGAATACAGTGCCAGTAAGTTGCGTAGCCCATTTGTTGCACCAAGACCTGAAATTATTCAAAACAACTTAGTACAAGTTAAAAACTGCTTACATCCAGATCCTAGCCGAGTTCGCCAGCCTCTAGAGAAGTACCCGCTTGAAAATTTATTAATGAAAGGGACTATCGGTCAAGCTGATAATAGCTGGGCATTGATTAAAGCGGCAGACGATACACTTTATCGTGTCACAGTAGGTAATTATCTTGGTTTGTATCATGGTGAGATTAAAGAAGTGCATGACAACTACATTGAATTATTAGAATTAATCCCTGATGGGGCTGGTTGCTGGAAAGAGCGCCTGACCAAGCTAGAAATGTTAGAGGCAGGTACAAATGGTGCAGATTAATCATATAAAAGGTAAAAATAAAATGCATAAAGGAATGGCTTGGTTAAAGCACATGCGAAAATACATGTTCGCTGCATTAACCTTACTGGTAGCGCAGTCGGTAGTCGCTGCACCTGTACTTTATGATGTGCGTTACAATCCAATCATGAAGGATGAAACGCAGCTGCAGCTAGTCTTTGATGAAGCCCTTACATTTGAGCCTAAAGTTCAGGTTTATAACGCACCAGCTCGGATAGAAATGTTATTTGACGATGTTGGTGTTGATAAAGAAGTTCAGACTGTAAATATAAACCAAGCAGGTATTCAGCAAGTCACTAGCACAATGACAACGGACGGTTTAAAAGTTGTTGTTATGTTGGATAAATTGAAAATTTATAAAACAACAGCTAAAGACAATGTTTACACGCTGCATGTTTCAGATAACCCAATTGCCAGTGATGAATCGACTGATCCATTATCAGCCTCAAGTAACTTTATAAATACTGTACAATCCATTGATTTTCGTCGTACTGAAAAAGATGAAGCTCGCTTATTGGTGTTTTTGCAAGGTACTCAAGCTGCGATTGATGTACATGAAAGCGGTGGTAAAATTATTGCAGAATTCCATCATACGGATATTTTAGACGAGCTTCTGTATGAACTTGACGTTATTGACTTTGGTACCGTTGTAAGCAAAATCGAGACCTTCAAAGAAGGAACAATGACTCGTATAGTGGTAGAGCCAAATGCTGCGTTTAAATTTACTCACCAACAAATAGAGAACATCTTTACCTTAACAGTTGAAAAAGATGATACTCAACGTGCATACCTAGACGGCGGTATTGAATATCAAGGTCGTCCTATGAGCCTTAACTTCCAAGATATTCCAATTCGCTCTGTGCTACAGATTATTGCGGGCTATAACGAGTTTAACTTAGTAACAAGCGACTCTGTAACAGGCAATATTACGCTTCGTCTAGAAGGTGTTCCTTGGGATCAGGCTTTGGATGTTGTGCTTAAAATTAAAGGTTTGGATAAACGCATGGATGGTTCTATTTTGATGGTTGCACCATCTGAAGAACTGGCAGCGCGTGAAGCCAAAGAGCTCAAAGCTAAACAGCAAGTCGAAGATTTAGAGCCTTTATACAGTGAATATATTCGCCTTAATTATGCCAAAGCTGAAGAGTTTGCTGATTTATTAAAAACCGATACCAACAGCATTATTTCTTCACGAGGCAGTGTTTCGGTTGATAAACGTACTAACACATTATTAATTAAAGATACTTCTAAAAGTATTGATAGTGTTCGCCGTATGGTTGAAACCCTTGATATTCCAGTAAAGCAAGTGGTGATTGAATCACGTATGGTTACTGTGAATGATAACGTGCAAGAAGACTTAGGCGTACGTTGGGGCATAAGCGATGTCGGCAGTGACGGTGCTATTTCTGGGACTCTTGAAGGCGCTGGAGGCATGTTTGGTGCTGGCTCTTACAATAACATTCCAAGTTTAGCTGACCGATTAAATGTAAACTTACCAATTTCAAGCCCTGCGGGAAGTATTGGTGTACAAGTTGCCAAATTAGCTAACGGCACCATTTTAGATTTAGAGCTCAGTGCTTTAGAAGAGGAAAACCGAGGTGAGATCATCGCGAGTCCGCGCATCACTACGGCTAACCAACAAAAAGCACGTATTGAGCAAGGTACCGAAATTCCTTATGTTGAAGCTGCATCAAGTGGTGCAACAACGGTTACCTTTAAAAAAGCGGTATTAAGCTTAGAAGTAACGCCACACATTACGCCTGACAATAAGGTGATTTTAGACCTAGTTATCACACAAGATACACGCGGTGATACGGTGCAAACACCAACGGGTTCAGCGGTGGCGATTAATACTCAAGAAATCCAAACACAAGTGTTAGTAGAGAATGGCCAAACAGTTGTTCTTGGTGGTATCTTCCAACAGCAAATTGTTAACTCAACGAAGAAAGTTCCTGTACTTGGAGACATTCCATATTTAGGAACCTTATTCAAAAGCACCAGTGAGTTTAATGAAAAGAAAGAGCTGTTAATCTTTGTAACACCAAAAATTCAATTGGATTAAGTGATTTTTTCTTAAGCAACGAGCAATTAGCATGTTTAATTGCTCGTTATATGGCTTTTTATGCTAATTGACTTGAAATACCCAAGCAATTACTGAGATAATCCCCTCCTTAATTTTGGGGCCAGGTCGTTAGGCGGGGTTTTATTTCAAATTTTAGAGTTCGTTTGTACTAAAAAGATATGGCTGAGAAACGTAATATATTTCTAGTGGGCCCTATGGGGGCTGGCAAAAGCACAATTGGTCGTCACATTGCTGACCAATTACACCTTGAATTTTTCGATTCAGATCAAGAGATCGAGCGACGCACAGGAGCAGATATTGCTTGGGTGTTCGACCTTGAGGGTGAAGAGGGCTTCCGACTTCGTGAAGAAACTGTTATTTCAGACCTAACTGAGATGCAAGGTATTGTACTTGCAACAGGTGGTGGTTCTGTGATCAGTAAAGAAGTACGTAATAAGCTTTCTGCTCGTGGTATTGTTGTATACCTAGAGACACCTATCGAAAAGCAAGTTGCACGCACGCAGCGCGACAAGCGTCGCCCATTATTGCAAACAGAAGAAGCACCGCGTGATGTATTAGAGCGCTTAGCTGAAGAACGCGAACCGTTATACAAAGAAGTGGCTGATTTTGTTGTCCGCACTGATGAGCAAAGCGCTAAAGTTGTTGCTAATCAAATCATTGAGAAATTAGATTTTTAAAACCAATAATTAAAAAAGGAAACTAGCGATGCTTGAATTAACTGTTAATTTGGACGAGCGAAGTTATCCTATTTATATTGGTCAATCTGCTCTTAAAGACACAGGTCGATTACGCGAACACATTGGCGATTGTCGACCTATCATTATCACCAACGACACCATTGCACCTCTATACCTTGATGATGTAATGGCGTCATTGGCTGATCTTAACCCGTTATCTTTTTCTATACCTGATGGTGAACAATATAAGTCACTAGAGTGGTTTGAGAAAATTTCGGCATTCTTACTCGAACATAACTGTGGTCGTGACACCTGCCTTATTGCATTAGGTGGTGGTGTTGTGGGCGACTTAACCGGTTTTGTTGCTGCTTGTTATCAACGCGGTGTGCCTTTTATTCAAGTGCCTACTACCTTGCTATCACAAGTTGATTCATCAGTTGGTGGTAAAACCGCTGTTAATCATCCGCTTGGCAAAAACATGATTGGTGCGTTTTACCAACCGCAAGCCGTTTTTATCGATACCCAATCACTACATACTTTACCTGAGCGAGAGTTCGCAGCAGGCATGGCTGAAGTGATCAAGTACGGTTTAATCTATGACACAGAACTATTTGCTTATTTAGAGCAAAATATCGCTAATCTAAAATCACTCGATGAGCAAACATTACAGCATGTTATTTATCGTTGCTGTGAAATCAAAGCCTTGATTGTTGCGCAAGATGAAAAAGAAGCAGGTTTGCGTGCGCTACTAAACCTGGGTCATACTTTTGGTCACGCTATTGAAGCGCAAATGGGCTATGGTAATTGGTTACACGGCGAAGCTGTTGCTGCTGGTATGGTGTTAGCAGCACGTTTAGCGCAAACTCGCGGTGATTTAACTGCAGCTGAAGTTGAGCGCATAGTGCAATTGATTGCTCATTACGATTTACCTGTTGATATTCCAGCTGAAATGACTAGCGAGCAGTTTTTAACGCATATGCGTAAAGATAAGAAAAACAAGAAAGGCACGATCCGGTTTATTCTTCCTACCCAATTTGGTCAGTGCGCGCTGGTAAGCGATGTTACCGATCAGCAGGTTTGTGATTTAATAGCGCGCTAATGCAATCGCAAATATTGCCTAGCCGTGCTGCGCTAGTTGATCGAATCGCTCTGCAGTTTGAATATGGGCAGAATTTAATTTGCTTACTTGGCCCTTCAGGGCTAGGTAAAAGTTACTTACTAGAAACATTCATCACTGATAAGTACGCTGAGTTTAACAAAGCATTTGTACAATTGTCTGGCAAAATGACAGATCAACAGCTGCTTACAGAGCTACTCGAACAAAGCTTTAGTAACCCACTTATCGATCATACCCAAACGTTATCAGAAAACTTTTATAACCTGTATAGGCAGCAACCTTGTGGTGATTGCTTGTGGGTGATTGATGGCGGGCGTCATTTATCTGAGGAGATGGTTCATCAACTCGAGATACTGGCAAAGAAAAGCCCAAGTACCTTATATATTTTGATAGCATCTCAGTCTGTTGGGCAATTCACACAAGCTGTTGAAATTCACCTAGAGGCACTTAATCTTAGTGAAAGTAAGCAGTTGATGCGTTGGTTTTTCGATAGCCTTCCGGTAGAAGAAGATCCTGTTTTTCGAACCTTTTTGCAAGAAGCTCATGGTAATCCTGCATTATTACTTGCATGGCAACCAGATCAACAAACTGCAGATATTCGCCCTCCAGAAAAGAGCTACAAACCGTTGTATTTAACCCTGTTGTTAATAACAACTATGTTATTAATTATTGGCTTTTTGTACAAAGCAGATATGACCCAATGGTGGAAAGCACATTATCAACAAGAGGAGAGTGCCACTATTGCTACGGCTCTCCCAGCAGAAAAGGTGACTGCGGCTCAACAGAACAGCGATGAAACGCTATCAGAGCCGAGCAGTGCGTCAGTAGAGCTTGATAATAATACTGTGACAGTTCAACAGTCAGAAGCTCCAGCAGTAAGCCATGAAAATAATATTGCTGCAATTGTTGATAGTCTTGCTAGTGCACAACCTGAAGAGCAACAGGCCAAACCAAGTAGCGAAGAAATTGCTGCAGTATTGACTGACGACGCTTTAAATCCTCCTCCAGCTGATATTGAGGCCGTTAATACAGAAACAGTTGAAAAAGCGCCGACAGTGAGTGCAAATGCATGGTATTTAGCAGAGCCAGACGAGCATTTTGTAATACAGCTGTTAGCTGTTACTAAAAAAGAAATCACTGATAAGTTTATTACAGAGAACTCATTAGAAGGGCAAGTTAATACGTATCAAACTTTGCGAGGTGGCAAAGTGTGGTGGATTGTAACTTATGGTAGCTATGCCACCTTAAACGACGCGAAAAATGCGTTATCGACACTACCGAATAAAGTGCGTAAAAATCAGCCTTTTTATAAAAAAATAAGTAAAATTAAGCAAGAAATTGCTTCACAGGATCAGTAAATTAAAACTGATTAGTGTAGAATCGCGCAATATCGAATTGAAGTTAAGAGCAGATGCAGCAAAAGACCAGAGCCTTCCTTAAATGGGCAGGTGGAAAATACAGCCTAGTTGAAGATATTCATGCCCGCTTAAAACAAGCGAGTTTGGATGCTGATACTTTAGTTGAACCTTTTGTTGGCGCTGGCTCTGTATTCCTCAATACTGACTTTAAGCATTATATTTTAAATGATATCAATGCTGATTTGATCAACCTGTACACAGAGCTTAAACGCACGCCGGATGAATTTATTAGCGATGCAAAAAAGTTATTTGTTGAGCTAAATAATCACCCAGAAGCTTACTACGAATACCGTGTTCAATTTAATCAAAGCAGTGATGTATATGAACGTGCAATTTTGTTCTTATACATGAACCGTCACGGGTACAACGGCCTATGTCGTTATAACCTAAAAGGGATTTTTAATGTTCCTTTTGGAAAATATAAGCGCCCATACTTTCCAGAGAAAGAAATGAATTTCTTTGCTGAGAAAGCGCAACAAGCAACTTTTACCTGCTTAGGTTATGACGAAGTGTTTAAGCTTATTCCTGAAAACGCAGTAGTGTATTGTGATCCACCCTATGTACCACTCAGTAAAACGGCGTCGTTTACTTCTTACGCTAAAGGCGGCTTTAATTTAGATGACCAAGCTAACTTGGCTAATTTAGCTGAGCAGGCTGCATTCGAAAATAATACGCCCGTACTTATTTCTAATCACGATACAGTGTGGACTCGCAAAATTTACAGCCAAGCATCACTTGATGAGATTAAGGTGAAGCGGACAATAAGCCCTAAGGGTGGTTCACGAAATAAAGTGAATGAATTGATGGCTATGTATTTAGCACCAAAGAAACCGCGAAATAAATAGCAGCAATAAAAATAATAAACAAAATGACTGCAATCACAATGATAGCCAGTGGTGAATGCTCTTTGAAGTCAGCTTGACGTTTTTGCTCTGACTGCACACCAAAAAATGCCGCAAAGACACTTTGTAATGCACTAATAAAGCTGCTCATGTAATTAGAATTTTGAGCTTAAACTACTAACGTTCTTTGACTCTTCGCTACTTGTTAAAAGCTCAAGTAAATCGAGGTAATGGAATTGTGCGCTACGGCTGTCACCAGTCAACCAAGAAAACCATCCAGTTTCTTGTTCTGCTTTCATACATTGAGCAGAAGATGATGATGCGTTTAGCGTATTGCATGAGCAACCAGACGCCGTTGCTAAAAACTCGTCTTCATCGGCAGATGAAAAAGATACAAACGTAGCAACAGTAAGTGCGGACGCGATTAAGATCCCTATTTTAAAAGCACGCATGAGAATAACCCTTGTTTGTGTTATTTAAACAAGCATACCTAATAATTGCTCAAATAACAAACTTAATTCATGCTGAATTGATTAAAAAATTAATAAAATTAGCGTGTTAAAGTTAATTTTATGTTTAATTTTTGTTTTATTTTTTGGTGCTTTTGACACGTTTAATCGGTTTAGGTAGCAGGTCAGCTAGTTAATAGTTCTTATATTCGAATGATCTTAAAGGTTTTCTACTATTCAGCTAAGTATTTACCCTGTGTCGTACTGTTTTAATCAGTAAGCGATTAGGTTACATTAAGCGCTCCTTTAGCGTAGCAAATTATTATTGGATCACTCATGTTAGAAACCTTACAAAAGTATTTAATAGCCCCTTCAATTTTATCGGCTGACTTTGCTCGCTTAGGTGACGATGTCGATCGTGTTCTTGCAAGTGGTGCTGACGTTATACATTTTGATGTAATGGATAACCATTACGTGCCTAACCTCACATTTGGACCAATGATTTGTAAAGCGCTGCGAGATTACGGCATCACAGCACCAATTGATGTACATCTTATGGTAAAGCCAGTTGACCGCATTATTCCTGATTTTGCTGAAGCAGGGGCGTCGATTATCAGTTTTCACCCTGAAGCCAGTGAGCATATAGACCGCACTTTGCAATTAATTAAAGATAACGGCTGCCAAGCAGGACTCGTATTTAACCCTGCAACAAGTTTAAGTTACCTTGAACATGTGCTTGAAAAAGTTGATGTAGTGCTATTAATGTCGGTTAACCCTGGCTTTGGTGGCCAAAGTTTTATTCCACATACTCTCGAAAAGCTCCGCCAAGCACGTAAAATTATTGATGCTTCAGGTCGCAATATTCGTTTAGAAGTTGATGGTGGTGTCGGTGTTGATAATATTGCCGAAATAGCAGAAGCGGGCGCTGATATGTTTGTATCAGGCTCAGCAATTTTTAATCAACCAGATTACAAAGCGGTCATCGATGCGATGCGCAGCGAACTTGCGAAGGTTGAATAATGAAATACGATGCGGCATTTTTCGATTTAGATGGCACCTTGGTCGATAGCGTTTATGATTTATACATTGCGATGAACCTGACTTTAACCGATTTAGCGTTTCCGGTTGTTACACAAAAGCTAGTAGAAAGCTGGGTCGGCAATGGTATTGAAACCTTAGTTAAGCGTGCTTTGAGCGGCGACATGCAAGTAAGCGAGCATTTGGATGAAGCCCTTGCAGAGCGTGCTATTAATTTGTTTTATCAGCACTATGACCAGGTTGTGGGTGACTATAGTGCGCTTTATCAACATGTTGAAACGGGGCTTGCTGCACTTGCTGGTGTTCCTAAGGTGGTGATCACCAATAAGGCACGCCGTTTTACCGAAAAGCTACTTGATAAACTCTCATTGACCAGTCATTTTCAGTTTATTGTCTGTGGCGATGATATGGCAAAAAAACCATCACCTGAGCCATTGCAATATGCTTGTCAGCAACTCGATGTCAGCCCTGAAAAAGCGGTTATGATCGGCGACTCAAAAAGTGATATTTTGGCAGCAAAAGCTGCGAATGTTGACGTTGTTGCACTCGGTTATGGCTATAACCAAGGTGAAAACCTCGCTGATTTCAATCCAGAGTACCTATGCGAGAATTTCTTAGATATAATACCCGTTCTTACCCAAAGGTAAGTGCATTTTAAATTCGTCTTTTTAGTTTAGTAAAAAATATAAAGGAACATCATGAGTAAACCAGTAGTGTTAAGTGGCATTCAGCCAACCGGTGGTATGACAATAGGCAACTATGTTGGCGCTATTAACCAGTGGCTTAAGCTACAGGAAGACCACGAAAGTTTCTTTATGTTAGTAGATTTGCACGCTATTACAGTTCGCCAAGATCCAGAGCAATTACGCTCGCGTGTGCTGGACGGTATTGCGCTATATGCTGCATGCGGTATCGACCCAGAGAAAGCTGCGTTATTCGTGCAATCTCAAGTGCCAGAACATGCACAGCTGAGCTGGGTATTAAACTGTTACGCGCAAATGGGTGAGCTTAATCGTATGACGCAGTTCAAAGACAAGTCATCTAAGCATGCGAATAACGTCAATGTGGGTTTATTCTCTTACCCAGTGCTGCAAGCAGCTGATATCTTGTTATACCAAGCAGATCAAGTGCCAGTGGGTGAAGATCAAAAGCAACACCTTGAATTAACGCGTGATATCGCAACACGTTTTAACAACCTATACGGTGACGTGTTCAAACTACCTGAGCCGTATATTCCTGAGTTCGGCGCACGTGTAATGAGCTTACAAGATCCGCTGAAGAAAATGTCTAAGTCAGATGAAAATCCAAACGGTTACATCATGTTATTGGATGAGCCGAAGAAGATTGAAAAGAAACTGAAAAAAGCAGTAACCGATTCAGACGAACAAGCACGTATTTACTTTGATCGTGACGAAAAACCAGGTGTATCTAACCTACTTACTTTATTATCAGTTGCAACTAAGCGCTCAATCGAAGACTTAGTTCCTGAATATGAAGACAAAATGTATGGTCACCTGAAAAAAGACACCGCAGCAGCGGTTGTTAATATGATTGAGCCAATTCAAGCGCGCTTTAAAGAGATACGTGAAGATCAATCACTACTTGATAGCATTATGAAATCAGGTGCTGAAAAGGCGAGTATTCGCGCTGAAAAAACATTAAAAGCTGTGTATGATGCGGTAGGTTTTATTCCTCGCCCGTAAGCTTGCAACAAATAATTGAAATAAAAATACCGCTTAACGGCGGTATTTTTTTATCCATTAAAAGCTCAGCACAATTAAAACAGTAAAAAAACACATCAGCGCGGCAGCAGTTTTGTCTGTTTTTTCCATTTTTTTATTCCTCATCTGTGTTCAACTGTTTAATTGCATAGCCTTTATTTTTTAATAGGCCTAACAAGCTATCTTCACCAGCCAAGTGGGCTGCACCAACGAGCACCAGCTCTTTTTGATGATTAGTAAAATAGCGCTCTATCTTGCTAAGCCAGGTTAAATTACGCTGCTTAATTAGCATGTTATAGGTGAGTAGATCATGCTCTTTGAGCGGCATAATAGTGAGTGTATTCATTGCCTGCATATCGCCATGTCGCCATGCATCAAGCAGGGCAGCATAATGATGCTGATAGTGAGATATTTGCGCTAATTGTGATTCAATAAAGGCACTTTCGTCTTGGCTACCTAATTGCTTAAATAGGTGTAATTGAAACGCTAAGGTTTCAAGGAAAGCCAACTCTTTATCATCTTGTTTTGCTAATTTAGTTAGGTAGCTGTCGACACCTTCACCTAGTAGTGATTGCTTTTGTAATTCTAATGACGTCATTAACAAACTTACCAAAAATGGGCGAAAGCTATCGAACTCACTCAGTTTCATACCGTAACGGTTTAGCTGCTCTTCTAACTGCTGCTTCACTTTTGCTGTTAGCTTGCTACTTAATGTTTCACCTGCTTGGTAGCTAAGCGTTTTTAGCATTGTGAGCTGTGCCGAACTATCGCATGGTGCAGGTACATCGGCTTCAAGTACTAAGGTATCTACTTGTTTATAAGCCTGATTAAATTCTACTGGGAGTGGTAGCTCTTTTGGAGGCAAAATATGAATTGAACCTGCAATGTAAATATAGTCATCGCCTTTATTTACCTGCCAAACAGCACTTTTAGCAGCGCCAAACCCACTTGTTAATAAGCCAGATGCAGCAACTGATGAGATGAGAAAGTGTCGAGTCAGTGTTTTCATTATTTTAGCCTGTTAATTGATGAGGTTTGCCCAGCATGCTGGGCAAACTAGCTGTTAGTTATTGAGCTGTTGTTCAATTTGGTGATCAATTTTATTGTTCATTTGCTCAATAGAGGCGGCTATAGATGTCTCTAACTGTTGATCTAGTTTTTGAGCACCTTGATTATTTAGTAAAGTATTCGGTGCAGTAATAACGAGTGCAGCGACTGCTAGTAGTGGCATCATTTTTAAAATTGAATTGCTCATAATGTAATTCCCTTAATTGGTTGATTGGTTTTATCAACGAGGCAAAAGTGGTTGGTAGCCCGTTGATGGAAACTACAATAGCGAGGAATTCGGATAGGGTCGCTTATCTAGTTCTAAGCGATTTATTTATAAGGTTTTGAAAATTTAATTTGTATAATTTCAGTATCTTATGTCTAATTCTTACGGAGTCAAATAAGGTTTTAAAGCCTATTATTTTGAGGTTGTGTATTTTGATGCTAGTGTAGGTGTATCAAAATAGGAACTGGTAGGTTTTGGTATGGGCTTTAAAGTAAAACATTATGCGACTAAAACAGTGACTGCGAATAGCTCATTAGAATGGGAACTAATTTTAACTGAGCTTATTATTGGTAGCCTTTGCGCAGCTTTCGCAAAGGTCGGCTATGACGCAACAATGCTGCTTATTTTTATACCCAACTTAGTAATCGCCTTAGTTTGCTTTGGCTTTATTGGGCTTTCCATATTTCATTTCATCAGAGAAAAGCGCAGTAAGCCAAGCGAGTAGTATTGATTGCTGCGTTACTTTGCTACTGGAGTGACACCAGGTGAGTCACACGCAATCACTTCAAATCGATAGCCATATTCGGCATTGTGATCAGGGGTTAGTTGCACTATTTCGTAATCATTCAACTCAACAGCTTTACTGTTTTCTGCTTTTAAACAGCGTGAATAACTATCGGCTTCAAAGCTGTAAGCAAACATGGCAATTAAACGTTTGCTGCGCTCAAAATAACCTTTGGTATCTAGAAACTGACGTAAGTTTTCGGCGGTTTCGCTGTCACCTTCTATATTAACGTCTTGGCTTGGAGCAAAGCTTTCTTCATTACCAGGAAGTTGTTGCTCGAGCCTTTCACCGAGTTCTTCAACCGCTTTTTGCTGCTCTTCACCTGACTCTTTGGCAATGACTTTGCTATCGATAAAGGTACTGACCATGTTGTCGAGCACTTCTTCAGGTGGCTTGTCATCAAGAAACGAAATTAAGTTAATAAATACTACGGTTGCTAAAATAAAACGCACGATGGCGGTTAATAGCGGCGAATAGCTTTGACTAATAAACTTAACTCGCTCAGAGCCAAAGGGTTTTATTAGCAATAAAACAAAGATATAGAAGGGTAAAAAAAGTTGAAATAACAATAATGTACCTAGTGTTATTCCCAGCGCCCAAGGCGGTAAATATAACAGTGTGGCAAAGTTATGTGTGTAGTTAAAATGATTGGCAGAAACATGGGTTACATCATTTACTATGCCGCTTGCACCTGCCAACACAAAGTTAGCGATACTAGCATAGAAGATTAAAATCAGTGCCTTGCCGGCAAGTGAATGCCAAAGTTGATTAAACTTAGGCCAAAACTCAATAACAAGTGCAATAATGGTGATGGTGGCACTTAACCAGCCTGATGGCACAACAATCAGGCTGCTTAATGCCAAAAGATAGAGCTTTTGTGCGGTACTTAAGTTAAACCAAATGGCTTGTAAACGTTCAACCAACCTTGTTTTATGAGGTTGCCAGCTACGTTGCTGTTGTTGAAACTGTTTATTAGCGCGCCATTTTGCAATTTTTAAATACCTACGCACGCAATATCCTTTTTATAGTAGTGGTTTTAAGTACCTGCCTGTGTGTGAACGCTCACAATCTGCGACGTCTTCAGGTGTACCAGAAATTAAAATTTCACCACCGCCAGAGCCACCTTCAGGGCCTAAATCGACAATCCAGTCAGCAGTTTTGATCACATCAAGGTTATGCTCAATAACAACAATGGTATTACCGTGATCGCGTAAGCGGTGCAGTACTACTAATAATTGCTGAATATCAGCAAAGTGTAAACCCGTAGTTGGTTCATCAAGAATATACAGTGTTTTACCGGTATCGCGTTTTGAAAGTTCACGAGCCAGTTTCACACGCTGTGCTTCACCACCTGAGAGGGTTGTTGCAGCTTGACCTAAGCGAATATACGACAAGCCAACATCCATTAACGTTTGCAGTTTACGTGCAATGGCCGGGATTTTATCAAAGTAGTCACGGGCATCTTCAACGGTCATTTCGAGTACTTGGTGAATGTTTTTACCTTTGTACTGTACTTCTAGGGTTTCACGGTTGTAGCGCTGACCTTTACATACATCACAAGGCACATATACATCCGGTAAAAAGTGCATTTCTACCTTGATCACGCCATCGCCTTGGCAAGCCTCACAACGGCCACCTTTAACGTTAAAGCTAAAGCGACCGACTTTATAACCACGCGAACGGGCTTCTTGAGTGCCTGCAAATAGCTCACGAATACCGGTAAAAATACCAGTGTAAGTTGCAGGGTTTGAGCGCGGAGTACGGCCAATTGGGCTTTGGTCAATATCAATCACTTTATCAAAATGATCCAATCCCTTAATTGACTTATACGGTGCTGCTTCTGCGGTCGTTGCGCCATTTAACTCGGTATGAGCCAGCTTAAATAAAGTGTCGTTGATAAGTGTCGATTTACCTGAGCCCGATACACCTGTGATACAGGTCATTAAGCCAAATGGAATACGTAAATCAACGTTCTTTAAGTTGTTACCTGTGGCACCAAATAGCTCAAGCCATTTGTCGTTGGTTTGATGGCGAGCCGCCGGTACTTCGATTTTCTTTTCACCAGAGAGATACTGACCGGTGATAGAATCTTTACTTGCTAGAATATCGTCATGGGTACCTTGTGCAATAACATGGCCGCCATGAACACCAGCACCTGGGCCGATATCGATAATATGATCGGCAGCGCGAATGGCATCTTCGTCATGCTCAACCACAATGACGGTGTTGCCTAAATCACGTAAGTGAATAAGGGTTTTTAGTAAGCGGTCGTTATCGCGTTGGTGCAAACCAATTGATGGTTCATCCAGTACGTACATAACACCAACAAGGCCTGCACCAATTTGGCTTGCTAAACGAATACGCTGAGCTTCACCACCAGACAGGGTGTCGGCACTTCGCTCAAGTGATAAGTAATTAAGGCCTACATTAATTAAGAAAGATAAACGGTCGCGAATTTCTTTGAGGATTTTATCGGCAATTTGGGCACGCTGACCAGTTAGGCTTAAGCTATCAAAAAATGCCATGCTTTCACCAATACTCATTGTGGTGATGGCAGGTAGATTGGTTTGGCCAATAAATACATGGCGAGCTTCTTCGCGTAATCGAGAGCCATGACAGCTTGGACACGCTTGGCTCGTTTGGTATTTAGCCAGCTCTTCGCGCACCGAGTTTGATTCTGTTTCGCGGTAGCGGCGGTTCATATTATTTAAAACGCCTTCAAACTCGTGGTTACGCGTAATTAAATCGCCACGGTCATTGCGATAATTAAAAGCAATTTTAGTCTTGCCTGAACCTTCAAGAATAACTTTTTGTGCTTCTTTACTCAGATTTTGAAACGGCGCTTCTAAATCAAACTTGTAATGCTCCGCGACGGCTTGCAGCATTTGGAAATAATAAAAGCTGCGTTTGTCCCATCCTTTAATTGCGCCGCCAGACAAGCTTAGCTCTGGGTTTTGCACTACACGGTTTGGATCAAAATACTGACGTACACCTAAACCATCACAGCTTTGGCATGCACCTGCTGGGTTATTAAACGAGAATAAACGCGGTTCAAGCTCGCCCATTGCATAGCCACAGGTTGGGCAAGCAAAGTTAGCCGAAAACAACATGTCTTCGCTAAGAGAGTCATCCATTGCCGCTACATGAGCTATACCGCTTGAAAGCTCAAGCGCCGTTTCGAATGATTCAGCTAAACGCTGTTGTTGGCCATCTTTTACTTTAAAGCGGTCAACCACAACTTCGATAGTGTGCTTTTTATGAAGCTCAAGGGTTGGTGGATCTGATAAGTCACAAACCTCGCCATCAATACGGGCACGAATAAAGCCTTGGCTTGCAAGTTGCTCAAGCAGCTTAACATGTTCACCTTTTCGGTCTTTCACAACTGGTGCCAATAGCATTAGCTTGCTACCTTCAGGTAGCGCTAAAACCGTATCGACCATTTGGCTGATAGTTTGTGCTGCAAGCGGTAAGTCGTGAGTAGGACAGCGTGGCTCACCTACACGGGCAAATAATAAACGTAGGTAATCGTAAATTTCGGTGATGGTTCCGACTGTTGAGCGCGGGTTATGCGAGGTTGATTTTTGCTCAATAGAGATTGCAGGCGATAAACCTTCGATGTGATCCACATCGGGTTTTTCCATCAGCGATAAAAACTGCCTTGCATATGCAGAGAGTGATTCAACATAACGACGTTGCCCTTCTGCATAAAGCGTATCAAACGCTAAAGACGATTTTCCTGAACCAGATAGGCCAGTGATAACTATCAGCTTATCACGGGGAATGGTTAGGCTGATGTCTTTTAAATTGTGCGTACGGGCGCCTCGGACTTCAATGTTTTCCATGCTATCTCGTTTTGTTACCTAATTATTTTTTCAGTATCTCACAATACGCGATAAGATTAATCCTTGATCAAAGAAAAAATCATCACTCACAGGTGATTATTTAGTTTTTGCTTGTGGTAGAATCCACGCTCACATTTTAACAGACAGCAAGATCAGTAATTCATGACAGCATCTTCACTCAACTCTCGAGAAAAACGCGCTGCCGTTTCGTTGGCGAGCGTATTTGCATTTCGCATGCTTGGCCTATTTATGCTGATGCCAGTATTGGCAATTTATGGTCAGCAGCTAGAAGGGTTTTCGCCACTATGGATTGGCTTTGCTATCGGTGCTTATGGTTTAACGCAAGCTGTATTACAGATACCTATGGGCTGGTTATCGGACAAAATTGGTCGTAAAAAAGTCATTATTGGTGGTCTTTGTGTGTTCGCGCTTGGTTCTGTAATAGCGGCAACAGCTGAGTCAGTACAAATGGTGACGTTAGGGCGTGCATTACAAGGCATGGGCGCAATAGCCAGTGCATTGTTAGCACTTGCTTCTGATCTAAGTCGTGATGAACAGCGTCCAAAAGTAATGGCCGTCATTGGTATGTGTATTGGTATGAGCTTTGCCGTTGCTATGTTACTTGGGCCAATAGTTGCCGCATCGTGGGGTGTTGCAGGAGTATTTTGGCTTACCGCAGGGCTGGCGCTTTTAGGTATTTTTATCGTGTTGTTTTTAGTGCCCAATGCAGTTAGTAAAGCCCCAAAAGGCGACACGCTTGCAACACTTGATGACATTAAGCAACTTATTAAACACCCACAATTAGCGCGCCTTGATTTTGGGGTGATGCTGCTTCATCTTACATTAACTACCGTATTTGTAGCATTACCAGGTCAGCTTATTAAAGATGGATTGATTGCAGATCATCATTGGTATTTATACATACCTGTATTATTTTTAGCATTTTTCTTGATGGCACCTATGATGATAGTGGCGATTCGCAAAGAAAAAGAAAAACAAGCATTCATTGGCTCAATCGCACTGCTGGTGTTAAGCATGTTAGCCATGTCGCTATGGGTTGATTCGGTGATTGGCATTGGTATTTGTATGTTGGTTTACTTTATTGCTTTTAATTTTTTAGAAGCCACCATGCCAGCTCTTGTTTCGCGTATTGCCCCTGCAAATCAGAAAGGTTCTGCAATGGGGGTGTTCTCATCAACGCAGTTTTTTGGTGCCTTTTTAGGCGGTTTATTGGGTGGCTATGTTGCCCAAGCATTAAGTGCGCAAGCAGTGTTTGCGGCAGCGGCACTTGTTGGGGTAATATGGCTTATCATTGCTTGGAATATGCAAGTCCCACCAAGAAGTAAAATAATTAGCTTAATGACCGAATTAAGTTCAGAGCAGCAAGCACAGGCACTTGCTTCTCGTCTTGTTGCTTTACCGGGCGTCATTGAAGCAACGGTTGTTTGTGATGAAAATCGCAGCTATTTAAAGATTAATGACAAAGAATTTGACCTAGACCAAGCACGTAAAGTTGCTGGTTTAATCTAACGTTTTATAGGAGAAGTTCCATGGCACGCGGTGTGAACAAAGTTATCTTGGTTGGTAATTTAGGCCAAGATCCAGAAGTACGTTATATGCCTAATGGCAATGGTGTAGCGAATATCAGCATTGCTACGACTGATAGCTGGAAAGATAAAAACACAGGGCAAATGCAAGAGCGTACTGAATGGCACCGTGTTGTGTTATTTGGCAAACTAGCTGAAGTTGCTGGTGAGTATCTTCGCAAGGGCTCACAAGTTTATATTGAAGGCCGTTTACAAACGCGTAAATGGACTGATCAATCAGGCCAAGAAAAATACACCACAGAAATCGTGGTAGATATGGGTGGTCAAATGCAAATGTTAGGTGGCCGTGGTGGCGATCAACAGGGTGGCGGCTATCAAGGTGGTCAATCACAAGGCGGTTACCAAGGTGGTCAACAGCAAGGCGGCGGTTACGGTGGTGGCTCACAACAAGCACAAAGCAATAATAGCTATGCACCACAGCAACAGTCTGCACCAGCACCACAGCAACAACGTCCACAGCAGTCAGCGCCGCAACAACAAAACAATAACCAATACGGTGGCGGTTATGGTGCTCCACAGCAAAGCAGTGCACCACAACAAGGCGGTTTTGCTCCTAAGCCACAAAATGCACCACAAGGCGGCGCATCAAACCCAATGGAACCACCAATCGACTTTGATGACGATATCCCGTTCTAGACAAAGATAAAATTAGAAATGTATAAGAGAGCCGCTAAATAGCGGCTCTTTTTTTAACTAAAAATAATGTTGAAAAATAACTTAGAATGCATGCTGGCCGCACAAATTTACCCACTCATTTTGTTCTTTACTTTGCATTGAATCGTTTATCTTTTAATTGAGTCTGTGAAGCTAGGATTAGAGCTTACGTTCTTTTTTATGGCTGCAAGTATGCCTGGAGCAGAGTTATAAATACTGGCGATATCAATCGTATGGTCTAAGTTTAATAAAAAATTTTATTCCTACACCCATGAAAATACTTAGTAAGATAAGCTTTCAACAAGCGCTAGCAGCAGTGATTGCATTTGCTTTGGTTGTGATGCTTACAACATCTTATATTGTTATTGATGCGTCCCTGCAAAAAAAGCAGCTTGTGAGTCAAGATGCTGAATTTATCAGCGAAGTATTGATGATAGATAAAATAGCGCATGAAACGGCAGTCGAAAGGGGATTAACTGCTGGCTTTATTGGTTCAGGGTATCGCAAAAACGGTGACAAAGTTGCTAAGCAACGCTTGATTGTTGATAAAGTTTTTAACGAATTTTCTAATTATACTCAAACGAAAAAACACTCAATAGCCCTATTTACTGCAGTGTTAGAAAAGCACAAAAATATAAAAGCGTTAAGAGAAAATATCGATAGGCAGCAAGGAAAATCAGCGTTTGCCGTTTATTCTAATGCCAACCAGTTTATGTTGGATGTTGCTAACAGCCGGGTTTCACACATTAGACAATCCGAAGCAATCTCTTCAGGTTTAGCTATTATCAGAATGTCTTTGTTAAAGGAGAGATTAGGCCAGATTAGAGGAAAGGTGAATGGTATTTTATCATTACAATCAATATCTAAAGATAGTCAGGTTCAAGTTGCTGGCTATTTTAATAATATTGAAGAAAGTTTGGCTATGCTCGCTTTAACACTCACCGCAAAAGAAGATAAAGCATGGCTATCAGAATTGACTAATTCACAAGCCTTTAAAGATATTAAGGCAATTATCGAAAACCTAAATCAAGAAAGTGGCAAGCTGGCTTTGTCTTACCCAGAACCTTCGGACTGGTTTAGTTTGTCAACGGACTTAATTGGCAAAATTCACAAGCGTATTACTGAAAAACAAAGCGCGTTAGAGTCGCTTATCGAGGAAAAGCGCGTTGATGCTAAAATGGAGGCTGTGGTAACGGTAGGTCTTGCGATATTTTTTATTACTTTTTTTATCGCCTTCGGTTTATTTGTAATCAAGGCACTTGCTAAAAAAGTTAGAAAAGTACGAGATTTAATTGGAAAAATTGCTTCAAGCCATGATTTAACAGTGAGGATTGATGACCAATCGAGTGATGAAATAGGTGCAATTTCTAGAAGTGTTGATGAGTTGGTAGATACCCTCACTAAGTTGATACGGCAAGTGCAACAAGCAAACAGCAGTAGCGAATCCAGTGTTAAATCATTAATCACTTTTGCAACAGAACTCTCAGAATTAGTTGAGAGTGTTAATTCAACCACATCGGTGCTTCAAGATAGCTTCGCGAGGCTATCTAACCAGATCGAGCAAATTGCACTGTCAGCAGATGAAAGCTCTAAAAATACAGCAAAGGCAAATGACTTATCGAATAATACAAAGCAAATAATTGGCACAAATAAAGTGAGCATTAACTCACTATCTACGCTGATTCAGCAGGCTCATCAGCAATCAGATTCGTTAAGTGCAAAAACGAACAGTATTCAATCAGTGCTTGATACAATTTCGAGTATTGCTGAACAAACTAATTTACTAGCCCTTAATGCTGCTATCGAAGCTGCTCGAGCGGGTGAACAAGGCCGTGGTTTTGCTGTTGTTGCAGACGAAGTGCGGGGTTTAGCAACGCGTAGCCAAGATTCAACATCAGAAATATCTTCAGTGCTTGATGACATAAAGCAGCAAGTGCAACAACTTCAGGCGTATATGGAAAATACCTCTGAATCAACGCAGAAGGTGAGTGAAAATAGTGAAAATGCCCTCAAGAATATCGATATTTTGACAACTAATATCACTGAGGTGAGCGGCCAAACAAACATGGTGTCATCAGCGATTGAATCACAAAATCAGTTAGCTGAAGAAGCGAGTAAGGCAAGCCAAAATATCACTGAAAATATGCAGGAAGTACAAGCCGAATTGGCGCTATTATCTAAATTGATAAAAGATTTAGAACAAGCTCAATATAAGACATCAAATGCTATAAATGTATTTAGAGTAAATACATCTTCATGAGCCTGGTGTGCATCAGCTACGCTGTCATGATGGCGCTTATTTTTGCGGGTAATGCGCATCTACGAAGGCTAAATAATAATGCCTTTCATCATTACAAACAGTTATCTTGGGATTGATTACAGGTTACTGTAAAAGTTTGCGTATCTTTATTTAACTCTGTTGCAGAGATTTAGTTGTGACCTTTTGAATTGTTGATTACAAAATAATTCTCATTACCAATAAATGCTAGGTTGTTAAATTTACGGAATTTTTGACAGCGTTGGTATTAGGATTCTTCTGAAATTACTTTTAATCAGCCTGTAGCCTTGTATTTATGGGGTTCTTGAACAACACTTTGTATATCTTTGGGCAACAAAATTGTGAAATGAAAAAAGACTTTGCTTCACAGATCAAGCGACCAGTGGTCATTTATGTGACGATTGTGCTTTTGCTTGTGGTTGTTTTTAACATTTTTCTTAATGATGTACTTCATGACAAGGTTCATCATACTGGTACTGAGCTGGCTAAAGAAGTATATGAATTAAACTTAGATCCTATCACCTCGCAAGACATCATCGCGTCTATTGTAAAAAGTCAGGGTTTTGTCTTGGATGTAGCTGATTTGCCGCAAAACTTTGCAAATTTTATTGATGTAGAGCAAGAAGTATTTAGTTATAAAACAGTCAGTTTACGTTTGTTTCATTGGCCAGCTTGGTTACTAGAAAGCCACTTATTTATACTATTAAACCTTATTTTACTAGCAACAGGCTATTGGGCTGGGCGTTGGTGGCGAAGTATGGCTAAGTCTACGGCTATTAAAGAGCAACCTGTTATCAAACCGCAAGCATCAGCAGATGCACAAATTGAACCCCAATTTAAATCACAAAAGCTAGCATCGCCAAGGCCTTTACCGCGACAAGACCTCAATATTCTTTATGGGGTGCCAACAAGTTATAACCATTTATTTGCTTTGTTCTTTTGGAAAACACCTTTTCCATCGAACCTGGATGTTGATAACTACTTTAAATTAGTGATTGCGAAAGGTTTTGGTGAGTTGGTTAATCGCTCCGTTAAGTTGCTTCCTTCAGGTGGCATCGCGGTTACTTTAAATAACATCCCTGCAACTGAGCTTGATAAATATACCAAACGGCTTCATCAAGTTATTTACCAAGCGTGCTTAAACTATCGCAGTGATTTATCACGTGCTGATGTCAAGATCGGTGTTTGTAATTACCGAACAGGAGCAGACCAAGCTGTTGTATATCAGCTAACTAAATCAGCATTGGCTATGGCTAAACAAAGTGCATGGCAACATATTCATCGCTTGCCGTTCGGGCATACCCAATCAAGCATGTTAGCAGACAGTAAAGAGCACTTGTTTGAGTACATTAAAAACAAACATTTTATGTTGTTTTTTCAACCATTGTTCGATTTACAAACAGGTGAAATTTTACAGCATGAAGCGTTAATTCGCATTCGTCATAAAAATTTGGGGCTATTGGCAGCTCGGCATTTTATTCCCCACATGAGCAGTAAAAATGACGTGTTGTTTTTAGATAAAATCGTTATTACTCAAGTGAAGAGAATACTCTCTAACGAAGCTGGTGCAATCACAGTCAGTATAAACTTACATGCTATGAACTGGTTCAATGACAAGTTTTGGGTTTGGTTTAAAGAACATATGAGTGACTATGAGGGAATTAGTAAACTTCAATTTGAACTCAGTGAAGATGATTATCTACGCCAACATAAAAAATTAATCTCACAGTTTAAGTGCTTAGAGAAACTGTCGGCTGGTGTGGTAATTGATAACGTGAGAAGTGCAGAGCACCTAGCTACTTATGCGCAGCTTAATAATATACGCAGTATTAAACTGGCCTATGAGCTAATACATAATATAGATACAAATGCTCAACAGCAGAAGATCGTAAAACAGATTATCAATAAGGGCAGCGAATTAAGCTTTCCTGTTTATGCGGTGGGGGTCGAGACGCAAAATGAACTTGCGACCCTCAAAAATTTAGGGGTGGTTGCAGCTCAAGGCTTTTACTTTGCTGAGCCCTTACAAAAGTTAGCAGATATAACACCGCATAGCTAATACAGCTAATTAGTCGATTAAATTGCGGTATCGCAAGCCATCTAAACCTTGTAGCCCACCTGTATGAATCGCAATAATGTGTGTGTGTGGAGCAAAAAAGCCCTGCTCAATGAGTTGCCATAGTGCATATATCATTTTGCCACTGTAAATAGGTTCAAGAGGAATGTCGTGCTGGTGGTTAAATGCTTGACAAAACTGCCACAAATTAGCACTAAACTTGCCATAACCGCCATCATGAAAGTCACATAACAGCTGCCAGTTTTGTTGTTGTTTGGCGCGGTTGCTCAATTGTTTAATGTCAGTTATTAAATACTCAGCTTGCTTAATTACAGCCACCCCTAATACTGTTGTACTTTGTGATGCGCCCTCAATTAAACCTGCTAATGTTCCGCCACTTCCCGTAGGGCATATAATATAGTCTGCTGGGGGAAGGCTTTCGGCCAACTCTTTGCAGCCTAGAAGGGCTGCTGAATTAGTGCCGCCTTCAGGTAAAATATAAGCATTAGGAAATTGATGTTGTAATTCAGCTAAGTAATTTTGATCATGCCTCAACCGGTAAGTAACACGGTCAACTGGATGTAAATTCATGCCACATTGCTTTGCATAGCGCAGTGTTGGATTTTCGCTATCAAGTTCGGGACCCCAAATTATACCATGAGTAGTAAAACCAAATAGTTTCCCCGCAGCAGCGCTGGCATGGATATGATTTGAAAAAGCACCTCCAAAAGTGAGTAATTCAGATTTTCCAAGTTGTTGCATTGCGGCTAAATTAAACTTTAGTTTACGCCACTTATTGCCACTAATTTGCGGGTGAATAAGATCATCTCGCTTTATGGTGAGCTGAATTTTACGAGCAGCCAATAAGGGATGGTTTATGGTTTGTAAAGGTGACTCAAAAGAACTATACACAGCAGCAATTTTAATAAAAAACACGCTCTATTGTAGCAAACTGATCATCAACTAAGAAATTAAACTAAAATGATTTTGTTATTTACTGGCATCAACTAAGGTAATAGTTGTAAACTCAGATAATAATTGAACAAAGCTTGTGTTTTGCTTTCCAAGTACATAGCATAAGAGTTTAATTATAAAAAAATAATAATGACCAAATAATTGCCGCTTTTTGGGAATGGAATATATGCGAATCGCTCCTTTATCTCTATTTATTTCAGTTAGTTTGCTAGCAACTAGTGCATTTGCACAAGATACTGCTACGGTAACTGGTATAGAGTCAGAGATCAGTAAAAAACAAGCCGAGTACGATAACTCGACTGTTATCCTTGAAAAACACCTAAAAGAAGAAAGTCAGTTACAGAAGCAACTCGAATTATTGCGCGCACGCTCGACAGAGTTAGACAAAGAAAAAAACCAAGCGCTAGATGCAATGAACGAGATGTATCGCCGACTTATTGATGATCCAACAATAGACATTAGCAATGCACAAGCACGCTATCAAAAGGCAGTTGTTGATCACAAACAGAATAAAGATGATATTTCGATGCAATTGGCGGCAATTGCATCGCATAGAAAAGACATTGAGCAAATTCGCGTAGCTAAACATACCCAACTCAATACATTAGAAAGTTTAAAAGAACAACTCGCAACAGCGCGTGTTGAGCGTTTACGTAATGAGTTTACACGTGAAGGTACATTAGAAGTTAATCACACCATCAATTGTAAACGTACCGAAACGCTTGCTGCCTGTGAGCAGCGCGGTCAGCAAATGGGCTTGCAAAAAGCAACTAAACGTTTTGTTGATCAAATTTTTGCTAACTTAACTGAAGAGCGATTGGTTGAACCAAAACGCAATCTTGCGGGTGCGCAAGTTAAGGTGTTAAGTAGCCATGTTGTCAACAGTGCATTTAGCGGTCAAGGTAACTATAACGTCAACTTAAGCGTGACCATGCGCGGTGATGTAAATAGCAGCCGCTTATGTAGTTTACTTAATTTAGATAACCGATTCTGCGCTGATTACGGCTCGCCACTTGCAGGCAACTATCAGTCTAATTACTCGGCATCTTACCCTGATAGTCAGTTAACATTCAGTGACCCTTTGGATAATAGTCAGGTGGTATCGGTATCACGTATGACTAATGAGCCTGTTAGCGATTATTCATCAAAAAAGCCAGTAAAGGTTGAACCGTTACCTGATTTGAAAAAATCTAAAATGGTTGAGCTAACACTTCGTTCTAATGTGTATGATGATGAAGTGTTTATCGATGGCGTGAGTTTTGGTGCGACAAAATTAACCACTTCGTTGCCTGTAGGTTTTCATGAAGTTGAAATTCGCAAGCGTGGTTATAAAAGCTATAAAGCGCGTATTGATCTTCGCAAAGCGCAAACAATTCATGCAAATTTGGTAAAAGAACCAGAGCCAGTTGTTGCAGCGGTTACAGCAGCTGAAAAACCAGCAACGTCTTCACCAGTTGCAAGTATCGTCAATAAAAACAATTCAGCAGGTATCGTTGTTATTCCTGCAGGCAAATTTAAGATGGGCGATATTAACGGCAATGGTTTAGCCAACGAGCGTCCAGTGGTAGAAAAGACCATTGCTAATTCGTTTGCAATGCAAAGCAAGGAAGTGACTGTTGCAGAGTATGAGCGTTTTGTTGCAAATACAGGTTACAAAACAGAAGCTGAAAAAAATCGTGGTTGTGCTTATTACTTAAATGGTGAACCAGTATGGGAAGCTACGTTAAATTGGCGTAACCCAGGTTTCGAGCAAGAAAGTGATTTTCCGGCGGTATGCTTAACCTATAACGATGCAAAAGCATACGCAGATTGGCTATCGGGGCAAACGGGTCAGTTATTTCGCTTACCAAACGAGGTTGAGTGGGAGTATGCAGCGCGAGCTGGTACTGAAACCGAGTACCCTTGGGGTAACGAAATCGGTAAAAATTTAGCGAACTGTGGCTGGTGTGGGAGCGAATGGTCAAATAAAAGCGCTGCACCAACAGGGTCGTTTTCTCCTAATGCATTTGGCCTATTTGATACAGTAGGTAATGTTTGGGAATGGACATATAAAAAGCCAGGACAGTCTGATGTAACGGTTCGTGGTGGTGCTTGGAACTTTGCGCCTAGCTTAGCCCGCGTATCAACACGCCTAATTTTAGCGCCAGACTTTCGTGCAAACTATATCGGCTTTCGTTTAGTACGCGAGCGATAAATATTTAAAAAGGAAGCGCTATAAGCTTCCTTTTTTAGCAATTAATTTAAGGCAGTTGCGCTTTTTCATGATTAGCATGATAGAGTGAGAGCAGCTAGTATAAGAACGTATTTTCAAAGGTCATCCAGCCTCATGTTTAAAAAACTCCGTGGTATTTTTTCAAACGATCTATCGATCGACTTGGGTACAGCCAATACCCTAATTTATGTAAAAGAAGAAGGTATTGTATTAAATGAACCTTCTGTAGTTGCTATTCGCCAAGAGCGAGCTGGTGGCCCGAAAAGTGTGGCATCAGTGGGTACAGAAGCAAAGCAAATGTTAGGCCGTACACCGGGTAACATTAAAGCGATTCGTCCTATGAAAGACGGCGTTATTGCTGATTTCTACGTGACCGAAAAAATGCTGCAACACTTTATCAAGCAAGTACATAACAACAACTTTATGCGTCCAAGCCCGCGTGTTCTTATTTGTGTGCCTTGTGGTGCTACACAAGTAGAAAAACGTGCTATTCGTGAATCAGCGATGGGTGCTGGTGCACGTGAAGTGTACCTAATCGAAGAGCCAATGGCGGCTGCAATCGGTGCAGGTTTACCTGTATCAGAAGCAACGGGTTCTATGGTTGTTGATATCGGTGGTGGTACAACTGAAGTTGCTATTATTTCGTTAAATGGCGTGGTTTACTCTTCATCTGTACGCATCGGTGGTGACAAATTTGATGAAGCTATCATCAACTATGTACGCCGTAACTTTGGTAGCTTAATTGGTGAAGCAACGGCTGAAAACATCAAGCATCAAATTGGTTCGGCGTTTAAAACAGATGAGCCTATTGAAATTGAAGTACGTGGTCGTAACCTTGCTGAAGGTGTTCCGCGTTCATTCACACTGAACTCACACGAAATTCTTGAAGCGTTGCAAGAGCCATTAATGGGTATTGTGAGCGCGGTTATGGTTGCGCTTGAACAGTCTCCACCAGAGCTTGCTTCGGATATTTCTGCACACGGTATGGTATTAACCGGTGGTGGTGCATTATTAAAAGACCTAGACCGTTTATTAATGGAAGAAACAGGTATTCCGGTCGTGGTTGCTGACGATCCATTAACTTGTGTTGCTCGTGGCGGCGGTAAGGCGCTAGAAATGATTGATATGCACGGTGGTGACGTATTTAGCTACGACTAATGAAGTTACTTTTTGGTCGTACCATCTCTTTGCAACTGCGACTTTTTGTCGCAGTGCTTTTGAGTGTCGTGCTGATCGTGGGCGATCGCTACACACAAGGTGGTACAACAATTCGCACCAGTTTAAATACCCTCGTTAGCCCACTTATTTATCTCGCCAATTTGCCGTATGAGCTATTTAGTATTGGCGCGAAGAATCTGCACACCCGCGAACAGCTTTTAACTGAAAACGAAGCACTTAAGAAGAAGCAGTTATTGCAAAGCGAGCAACTACAACAACTGTCATTTTTATCTCGTGAAAACGATAAATTACGTGCTTTGTTAGGTTCATCTGCTAAACAATCAAATCGTAAAATTATAGCCCAGGTCTTGTCTGTTCACTCAAACCCATATAGTCATCAAGTGGTTATTAACCGCGGTACTACCGATGGCCTAAGTGAAGGCCAAGCAGTTATTGACGAAATGGGTGTGGTAGGGCAAATCACCCAAGTTGGTTCGACTACTTCGCGCGTGTTGTTAATGACCGACACCACCCATGCCACACCTGTGCGTATTTTACGTAACGATGTACGTACCGTGGTTGAAGGCATAGGTAAAATTAATGTAGTTAAGCTTTCGCACGTTCCGCACAGCCTTGACGTACGTATTGGTGATATTTTGGTTACCTCTGGCCTAGGTGGCACTTTCCCTGAAGGTTATCCGGTTGCTGTAGTAACTGAAATTAACCGTGACGAAGGGCGTCCTTTTGCGCAAGTATATGCTGAGCCAATTGCACAACTTGACCGGATTCGCTTGTTGGTTGTGCTGTGGCGTAATCAGCAGGAGAGCATAAGCAATGAATAGTCGTCACTCTTTGCTGATTGCTATCAGTATTTTCTTTGCATTGGTTATGGCGTTAATGCCGTTACCGATTTCGTTTGAGCCTTATCGCCCAGATTGGGTGTTAATGGTATTAATGTATTGGTCGTTAGCGGTACCACACCGTTTGAACATTGGTACAGCTTGGGTGGTCGGTTTATTAATGGACTTAGCTTCAGGCTCACCACTGGGTGTAAACTCACTGACTTACTCAGTGTGTATATTTATTACTGCTAGTAACTTCCAAAAGATTAGAAACTTTTCTTTATGGCAGCAAAGCATTTTAGTTGCTTTGTTTTTAACGCTTTACCACCTTATGCAGTTTTGGCTAAATCACTTTTTAATGGGTATTTATTTTAGTCCGCATTATTTGTGGCCTGTGCTAACAGGTATGCTTTGCTGGTGGTGGATTTTCTTAATTTTGCGTAAATATCGCCGTCATTTCAGGATTAGATAATGCAGACCGCAATTTATTTGGCGTCTGCATCACCGCGCCGAAAAGAGTTGCTCAGCCAGCTTGGCGTTGAGTTTTCTCAATTTAGCGTTGATGCAGATGAAAGCCAATTTCCGAATGAATCTCCTCGTGATTATGTTGAACGCTTAGCTAGACTCAAAGCACAATCAGGTGTAGCTATGGGCTACACTGATCGCCCTGTGTTAGGAAGTGATACTGTAGTCGTCATTGATGATACAGCCCTAGTTAAACCCGTTGACCAAGCAGACTTTACAGCCACTATGCAGCGCTTATCTGGGCGCACCCATCAAGTGATGACAGCCGTTGCAATTGCAAATAGTGAGCAAGTAAAAAGTTGTGTTGTTGTCACTGATGTGACATTTAAAAAGTTAAGTGATGAAGAAATTGATGCTTACTGGCATAGTGGTGAGCCGCAAGATAAAGCCGGTGGTTATGGCATACAAGGCTTAGGCGGACGCTTTGTTAGCCATATTTCGGGTAGCTATTTTGCGGTGGTCGGCTTACCTTTATATGAGACTGAACAGTTATTAAATGAATTTTTAAGAGGGTAACATGAGCACTGAATTACTGATCAACGTTACACCGAGCGAAAGTCGCGTTGCGCTAATTGAAAACGGCGTACTGCAAGAGATCCAGCTAGAGCGTATTGGCAACCTTGGCATCGTCGGCAATATTTACCTAGGTAAAATTAGTCGCGTACTTCCGGGCATGCAAGCTGCATTTGTCGATATCGGCTTAGATAAGGCGGCTTTTTTACACGCATCAGACATCGTTAATAGTGCCTCAATTGTTGAAGGTGTTGACGAGCAACCAATTAAAAAAGTGCAAGATATTCGTGAACTAGTGCGCCAAGGCCAATACATCATGGTGCAGGTTGTTAAAGATCCCCTTGGCACTAAAGGCGCGCGTTTAACCACCGACATCACTATTCCTTCTCGTTATTTGGTTTTTATGCCAGATGCGACGCATGTTGGTGTGAGCCAGCGTATTGAATCAGAAGATGAGCGTTTACGTCTGAAAAAAATTGTCGCTGAATACGGCGACGAAGACGGCAGCTTTATAGTGCGAACTGCAGCTGAAGGTGCCTCAGAAGCAGAACTGCGTCACGATGCTGAATTCTTAAAAAAATTGTGGCAAAAAATCGTCAACAAACGAAAAAAAATCAGTAAAGAAAGCATCTTGCACGAAGACTTAACACTGGCATTTCGTACCTTGCGTGATTACGTTGGTGAAGACATGGAGCGTATTCGTGTTGACTCTAAACTGACCTATCAAGAGCTTAAAGAGTTTACTGAAGAGTTTGTGCCTATTCTGTCTGAAGCACTTGAGTATTATCCCGGTGAACGCCCGATCTTTGATTTATTTGATGTTGAAACAGAAATTCAAAAAGCGTTGCACCGTAAGGTTGAGTTAAAGTCAGGTGGTTATTTAATTATTGATCAAACTGAAGCGATGACCACGGTTGATGTAAATACCGGTGCGTTTGTAGGGCATCGTAATTTAGAAGAAACCATTTTTAATACTAATATCGAAGCAACCTCTGCGATTGCTCGTCAGCTACGTTTACGTAACCTAGGCGGTATTATTATTATCGATTTTATTGATATGGTCAGTGATGAGCATAAGCGTCGTGTCTTGCATTCGCTTGAATCAGCGCTGGCAAAAGATCGTGCTAAAGCCAACATAAATGGTCTATCTGCACTAGGCTTAGTAGAGATGACCCGCAAACGTACCCGCGAAAGCTTAGAGCATATTCTTTGTGATGTGTGTCCTGCTTGTTCGGGACGAGGGTCGCAAAAAACGGTTGAAACTGTCTGCTATGAGATTTTACGAGAAATCGTCAGAGTAAATCGCGCTTATGCTGCCGATAAATTTATGGTTTATGCCTCACCATCAGTGAGCGAAGCGTTGCTAAATGATGAATATCATAATTTAGCTGAACTGGAACTATTTATCGGTAAGCAAGTCAGTATTCAAACAGAGAGTTTATATAATCAAGAACAATTTGATGTGGTAATGATGTAATGAAGGCAAAAACGGTCTGCTTTTATTGTTTACGTAAGTTATGGCAAGTATTTGCTATCACTCTCGTACTGCTGGCCGTTATTGTCTCAGTCGTTAAGTATTCATTACCCTATGCTAATGATTATAAAGATGACATTGAAGTGTTCTTGTATGAGCGCTTTGATGTCAATTTATCAATTGGGTCTATCTCGGCCAGTTGGCAGGGGAAAGGGCCTGCTTTAGTTATCGAAGATATTTCGTTTGAAGATAACCAAACTTCACCTATCGCACTAACCATTGATAAAGCCAGTCTTGAAGTAAACTTATGGGAATCACTAAAAACCCGTCAGCTTAAATCGAGCTACTTTGTGATCAATGGTTTTCATGCTGATGTTGATTTACCTACCATGCTTGATTTGGGGAACACTCAACAAGCAGGCAGCTTTGAGCAAAAAGAGCTGATCGAAGGCTTGTTCCTTGGTGAAACAGGCCACTTTGCGGTGCAAGACAGTAGTTTAAACTTTACCTTGAGTGATGGTAAAAAACGTAAACTCATACTTGAAAACATTGTTTGGCAAAATACCCCAGAACAACATCAGGGATCAGGTAGCTTGGCCTTACCGGGGATCTCGGTGGGTAGTTTTGATGCTCGCATGGCCCTTAATGGCTCAACTCTTGAGACTATGGCCGGTGATATATATGTACAAGCTGCCAATGTCGATGTTTCTAAATGGCTTGCTCAATTTATTAATACCGATAAACAGCAGCTCAGCTCCGATATTAATTTACAAACTTGGTTTAGCCTAGAAAAAGGCTTGATCAGCGATGTAAAAGTGCAATGGCTACCGAGCTTTATTAATTGGCAACAAAACCAAGAAGCACATCAAATAAGTTTAAATGAAGGGGGCTTTCATTTATTTCCTTGGCAAGATAATTGGCGTTTAAAAAGCACGGGTCTTACGTTTGAGCGAGACTTAAAACAATGGCCAACACTTCAGTTTGAAGCGCAGCTAGGTGATAAAAATCAAATATGGCTTAAGCAGTTTGATTTTGGGCTGTTGGCTAAATTAGCCCAGCTTAGTAATTTTGAAGTACTGGCACCTTTTTTAGCGCGCCAACCCAAAGGCCAACTCAGCGACGCATATGTTGAATTTGATAACCAAGATCATTGGCAATTGTGGTTTCAAGGTGAGCAGATCAATTGGTTATCATTACAGGGGATTCCCGGTGGCCAAGCAATTCGCGTTGAAGGGTTACTCAACCAATCAGCAGGGCGCATTCAATTATACGGTGAAAACAATCAGCTGTTGACCAATGGCAGTTTCAGCCAAGATATTCCCTATAACCAGTTAAATGTAGAGCTTGATTTACATCACTTTGATGATGGCTGGCGCATTAGCAGCGATAATATTTGGCTTGATAACGATGAAGTCACGCTTGCTGCAGAGATGAAACTAAGCCTGACTGACGAACCGCGTCTTGACTTATATGCCGAAGCCTATGCAGCCGATGCTAAGGTTGCAGGACACTACTTTCCGCTACCTGTAATGAGTGAAAAGCTCGTTAATTATTTGAATGGGGCAATTAAGGGCGGCGAAGTAAATAAAGCGCAGGTATTGTTTTCTGGGCCATTTAAAGGGTTTCCATTTAAAGAGCAACAAGGTCAATTTGAAGTCTTAGCAAATGTCGAGAATGCCAAGTACAAGTTTTCACCAAGCTGGCCTGAGGTTGAAGAAGCCAACGTTATTTTGCACTTTGAAAACGAACGCATGGATATTTATAGTAAATCCGGCAAATTAGTTAACTTAGCGCTTGATGATAGTGTTCATGTGAGCATTGCCGATCTGATGCATGCTGATATGTTAAAAGTTGCTATAAATAAGCGTGCTCACGGTAGTAAGCTTAAACCTTTCTTTGCTGCTACACCGCTGGCAAAGCCGCTTGCAAATGTATTTGATGTTGTACAAGCGCAGGGAGAAGCAACAGCAGCTATCGATTTATTGGTTAACTTACGTTCAGGCCATGTTGATGCTGTAGGCGAGGTTGAATTAGCTAACTTACCCGTTTACCTAGCCCAGCCGGGAATAACGCTGAGCCATATGACAGGCATAGTTAAATTTAATAACGACAAAATTGTGCTAAACAATGCCCAGGCAAACTGGTTAGGAATGCCACTTACCGCAAGCTTTAATAGTGAAAATGTTGGTGATAACTACCGAGCTGAAATTGCCATAGAGCTTGCCCTTGAGGCAGACCCATTGATTGAGCAAGCACATGGCTTATTGTCTGGCTATTTAGCAGGGCAAAGCAACGTTGATGTTGGTATATCGCTTAACTTTTTACCTAATGACTTTAATTATCGTGCAGACATAACGGGTAATTTAGTGGGGGTTGCTAGCCAACTACCTGCACCTTATAACAAAAATGCAGAACAAACTTGGCCACTAAATGCGGTTGTGCAAGGTGATCATATTTCTAATTTAATCACGGCTAATATCGATAATAAGCTGTTTTTTAATGCGATTTTAGATAATGGCAAAAAGAAGTTTAATAATGCTCACCTTATTTTAGGGTCACAAGATTTAGGGTTAAATCGTGAAGGTTTTGCGGTATCAATCGATTTACCAGAAACCGAAATAGTGCCTTGGTTTGGCTTAATTGATCAAATTATTGCGCTTACCAAAGTTAAGTCTGATGCGCCTAGTGTGATGCCAGCTTTTAACAATGTAACTGGCAAATTTAACAAACTTGCACTGAATAATATTGATTTTAATGACTTTGAATTTAGATTAGCGCCAAAACAATCAGACTTAGAGTTAAAGTTAAATGCCAAAGAATTACGTGCTGACGCACTTATTCCAACCGGTGAAACGCGCAGGCCGATTCAAATTTTTACCGACTACTTACGGATGAATTTTTCGCCAAATGAAAGCGAGCCTTCATCTGATAAGAATGAGCCAGAGGATTTAAGTTGGCTTACGAATATACCTGCAATCGAGTTTTATTGTGAAGACTGTAAAGTAGGCCAATATCAATTAGACAAAGTAAAAAGCAGTTTAGTCGGTGAGCAAAATAAGTTGATATTCTCTGAGCTTGTAATTGATAAAGGTGATCATGTATTACGCGCAAAAGGGCAATTTGCCGATGGCTTAACTCAGTTTAGTGGTAATTTAGAAAGTGATGATATTGGTGAATTATTTGATGAGTTTGAATTAACCACCACAGTAAAAGATTCAGACGCCAATATTAAGTTTGATTTAGCATGGCAAGGCGCACCCTATAGCTTTGATGTACCAAGTTTAGCGGGAGAGCTAGATTGGCGTTTAGGAGAGGGTCACCTTGCAGAAATAAGTGATGGTGGCGCGCGAGTATTTTCATTACTGAGTTTAGATTCGTTAGTGCGTAAGCTGAAACTCGACTTTAGAGATGTATTCTCTAAAGGTTTTTTCTATAACAGTATGCAAGGCACCATGCAGCTAGAAAAGGGCATTGCTTATACTCAAGATACCAAGCTTGATGGTGTACCTGCCGATTTAACGATTAAAGGGCATACAGACCTAAATACCTTTGAAATTGATTACGACCTTGCAGTTGCCCCGCAGGTGACATCGAGTATTCCCGTTATTGTGGCATGGATGGTCAACCCGGTAAGTGGGCTTGCAGCGCTTGCCATCGATAAAGTGATTCATTCAGCGCGAGTGATCTCAGAGATCAATTTTAAAGTAACAGGAAGTATGAACGACCCTGTAGTGAAAGAAATAGATCGTAAGAGCCGTGAAGTGACATTACCGCAAGCAGCGCAAAGCCAACCGCAGTCGTCTAGCCAATTAAAGTTAAAAGATGCCGCATCTTCAGCGAGTTTAGATACCAATGAAGGCTAATAATCAGCCACAGGTTGTGGCAGTACAAATGTGCTCAAGCATGAATGCTGAGCAAAACCTCGCTTTTCTGGCGGATACATTATTAAAGCTACCTGCAACTCGCCCATTGCTTGTGTGTTTACCTGAGAGCTTTTTGATCTTTAGTAAGCAAAGCCAAGCAAGCTATCAATTAGGTCACCAAAGCGAGACTTATAAAGCGAAACTTGCCGATTTATGTAAGCAGCATGATATTTGGCTAGCGGCTGGCACGCTGCCTGTGTCGCAGCAAAATGGTAAGTATCTAGCAGCCTCGTTTTTATTTAACAACCAAGGTGATGTGGTTGCGCAATACAACAAAATTCACTTATTTGATGTGGATGTTGCCGATACTACGCGCAGTTACCGAGAGTCTGATGCGACCGAAGCCGGCAAGGATATTGTGGTGGTTGATTCGCCATTTGGTAAAATTGGCTTAGCAGTATGTTATGATTTACGTTTTAGTGGCTTATTCACTGCCATGCAGCGCCAAGGAGCTGAGCTTATTTTAGTGCCTAGTGCCTTTACCACAGTCACCGGTGCTGCTCATTGGCATATTTTATTAGCTGCGCGCGCAATCGAAACACAATGCTATGTGGTTGCTGCAGCGCAGTGGGGCGAGCACGAAAATGGCCGCCACACTTATGGCCACAGCATAATTATTTCACCATGGGGAGAAACGCTCAGTGAGCTTGCCTCTGGTACCGGGTTTATCAGCCATGGGCTTGATTTAAACCGCTTGAATACAATTCGCCAAGACATGCCTGTGCAGTCTCAGCAACGATTTAGAGAGCATTTATTATGAACACGGTTGAACAGCATTTATTACATGACAGCCAACTAACGAGAGAAGAATTAGAAAAAACGCTCGCTTTTATTCATCAACATCAAGTTGATTATGCCGACCTGTATTTTCAATCGAGTCACCACGAATCTTGGGTACTTGAAGATGGCTTAGTGAAAGAAGGCTCATACAACGTTGAGCGTGGTGTGGGTGTGCGTGCTGTTAGTGGTGAAAAAACTGGTTTTTCATACTCAGATGCGATTAACCTTGAAGCGTTAAATAAAGCCGCAACTGCAGCACGCAGCATTGCCAATGCTGGCGAAAACAAAACGATTCAGGTGTTCAGTGATGTAGCTGCTAAACAGCAGTATGCGCCGCATCAACCAATTCAAAGCATGAGCAACGATGACAAAGTAAGCCTGCTTCGTGAACTAGAAAACTATATTCGTGAATTAGCGCCGGATGCTGAGCAAGTGATCAGCTCAATGTCGGCGGTTTATGAAGAAGTGTTAATTGCTGCAAGTGATGGCACCTTTGCCACCGATATTCGCCCGCTTATTCGCTTAAATTGCTCAGTGTTACTTGAGAAGAACGGCCGTCGTGAGCGCGGTGGTGCAGGGGGCGGTGCGCGTTTAGATTATGGCTATTTTAAAGAATTAGTCGATGGAAAACCGCGTTGGATGGAATACGCTGAAGAAGCTGTTCGCCAAGCAAAAGTAAACCTAGAAGCAATCGATGCACCTGCCGGTAGTATGGAAGTCGTGCTCGGCGCAGGTTGGCCTGGCGTGTTACTACACGAAGCGGTAGGCCATGGTCTAGAAGGTGACTTTAACCGTAAAGGCGCATCAGCGTTTAGCGGTAAAGTAGGTCAAAAGGTGGCATCTGAGCTGTGTACAGTCGTGGATGACGGCACTATTGCTGATCGCCGTGGTTCATTAAACGTAGATGATGAAGGGACACCAGCTGCGTATAACGTGCTTATTGAAAACGGTATTCTAAAAGGCTACATGCAAGATAAGCTAAATGCCCGTTTGATGGGTGTAAACCCTACTGGTAATGCGCGCCGCGAATCGTATGCTCACTTACCTATGCCGCGAATGACCAACACCTATATGTTAGGTGGCGAGCACAGCCAAGCCGATATCATCAGCTCGGTTAAAAAAGGTATCTTCGCGCCTAACTTCGGTGGTGGCCAAGTGGATATTACGTCAGGTAAGTTTGTATTTAGCGCCTCTGAAGCTTACTTAATTGAAAACGGTAAAATTACGCAACCTATCAAAGGCGCGACACTGATTGGCAATGGCCCAGAAGTGATGCAGCAAATTTCGATGGTAGGTAACGACTTAGCCCTTGATAAAGGCGTTGGCGTATGTGGTAAAGATGGCCAAAGCGTACCTGTTGGTGTGGGTCAGCCAAGCCTTAAAATTGATAACCTTACTGTGGGTGGTACGGCTTAAACGACTCCATCACATGGCAGGTTAAACTCTTAACCTGCCTCATTTATCTTTGCTTTCTGTTTACACAAAAACTTACACAAATTTTGTATCAATAAAGGTACTTTTGTCGTTAACTTAATTGTGTGAGCTAACCTATTGCTTACAGCAAAAATAAAAATAGCATTATAGGATCAAGATATGAAAGCAATTCCAATTGTACTTGCACTTGCTATGCTTGCAGGCTGTGCATCACAGGCCGTAGTTGATGGGGCTGAAAATGAAATCTACGCTGAGCATGAGTGTCTAGGTGGTGAACTCGAAACCGATTACAGCTATACGATTTTTAGCACCGATGACGACGACAGTAAAAAGGCTGAGGTTAAATCGACCTGTCATCCAGTAAAAACCGAAAGTGAATTCGAGCGCGATTTACGTAATGGTGGTTAACCATTCGTTTAAAGTGGCTTAATTACTTAATTAAGCCACTAGAAATACTAATAAAACGCTAAAAAGTAATAAGCATCCATATACCTGCGGCTATCATAAATAAGTTCTCACTCAGTGAGATAAAGCCGAGCGGCACATTACTGTCGCCACCAACACAGGCGCATTTCAGCTCTCGTTTATCGATATACACAGCTTTAATAACCGATACCGCACCTATGCCACCAATAAATAGTGAAAAGGGTGCTACAGCTAAGGCGGGTAATTCAGCCACCATACCAATCGCTACATACGCCTCGATAAAGGGGTAGACATAGGCATAGGGCACAATGCGCATCGCCAATAAGTCATAGGTAATAAATGAGTTAGAAAAGCTGAATAAATCTTGCAGCTTTTGTATCGCTAATACCGCCATTGATAATGCCACGAACAGCATCAGGTTCTGCACAGAGAATAAAGCCTCACCGCTGGCATAAGTAAAACCGCAGCTCAGTAGCATAGCCACAGCGAAAATGGCTAAAACTGGGGTATAACTGGTACCTTGTTGGCCAGCCTCGGGCAGATTAAAAAAGTCGCGCAACTCATCGTAACCACCAATGCGTTTATCATTGATAAAGGTTTGTGGTGTTGTTTTTACATCATGCTGCTGTTTGAATTCGTCAGTTTGCTCACGGCTGGTTAAATGACGATCATCAACATCGTAACCATTACGCTCTAATAAATCTTTTGATTTTAAACCGAATGGGCAAATATGCTCATCGGTTACCATGCGATATAAAATTGCAGACTTAGACACAGTGCCTCCTTGTAAAAATGCCTTGTTTACTGCGTAATAATTGCTTAATTACACAGTAAATAAGGGCAAATTGTTGCTATAACTGGTTACTTTATTAACAGTTACAAGGTTTGTGCCAGCTTTAGGCATAAAAAAACCTTGTGACAGCACCACAAGGTTTTAAAATTGACTCGCAACGCGAGTTTATCTCATCGTTCGCCTGTACTCTGTACATCCAAGTCTGGAAATACTCTGGAAACCTACATATGATCTAGTTTATAAGGCTTTTCCAGAAAAAGTGAAAAAACACAAAAAAATTTGGACTTTTTTGATGTCTGGAAAATGGTTTTCCAGACTTTTTCTTCTCATTTATCAAAGTTTCATCGTTTGACTATATTTTAAACTTTAAAAGTACCGAACTGTTATTTCTTCTTGCTTAGAAGGTCTGTTTACTGCTTTACATGTTTCTTAAAGTATCTCGCGTTTTTAAATAGATTTTATTTCATCGAATGAGTCGCTTAGTCTTTTTAATTCTCTATTTGTATGTTCATGATTTATTAGCTGACAGTTTTTCTGAGCATAATGGGACAGAAATTATTTAATACCTGAGCCTAAATCTTCTTTATTTCAATGCTTAATGTTGAGTTTAAGCTAGTTTCATATGGATCAACCTTAGAAAAACATTTTTTTAATCTGATTTTATTATTTTGCTCAATTCCCCAATTGGGTATCAACTCATTTGCGATTTCTTGATTCAATCGCTGTAATCCCGCTCCTTCCAGTTTATTACTTAGACGAATAACTTTCGCTAACTGTTCAGTGCAGCGTGAGTCAGTAATGTTTCCTGCTTGTAAAATCAATCTTAAAAGTTCACCCAATACACTTGCTGAGAACCCAACTGGGATTGGCCATATTCTTTTATCTTTATCTACTAACTTTATTTTTATATCAACAGCAACCTCAAGCCATGAGATACACTTCTTAAAGATCTCATCAATTAAATAGTCATAGCGGGTTGGTAGGCCATTAGATTGGTTAGCAGCAGGTGATGGTTGATATTTTTTAATTATATGCTCAAGTAAAGTATAGTAATACCTAAGCCACATGTGATCAGGATAGTTGATGAAAATTGCCCTCTGTACCATTATGTCAAAAAAATGCAGTGTAATATAAATAGGGCATACCCAACGTTCTTCGTCTTCATATGACCAGTGATAAGGTTGATTATAGTAATTTCTATCACCGCCTGTTTGTTTGGAAATATATTTAGCGGCGCTGTCTCCAATAGGTTTCCAGATTTGTTGCGTTACAGCAAAATTTAAATCTTCCAGATAAAAGGATAAAAGTGGATTGGTCGGTTGGATGTTATAGCCCGTGTACATACTAATTTGCTGTGTATCACGAACTTCGCGATATAGTGTACTTTCAGAGTCGCTCATTAAAGACTCTAAAAAATCATCACTAAATTTTTCCGAAATGTTCAAAGGTAGCAAAGTTAATTCCATACACGCTTGAGGATTATGTAGCGAGTAGTATCGAATAAATGATTTTGTACTTAATAATCTTTTTAAGCCAGATGCTGAACACTCTCTTAGCTTTGTTTTAGAAGGTAATACCCAATCAATGATCTTAGTTCCGACTCTTATTATAAATGATGTTTTGTATTGCTTCCCTCTTAGCAAAGAGTCAAACTCATCTCGATGAGAACTTGGTAGCTTACTTCGAAGAGTGTCATACCACTTGTCTTTGTGGATAAAACAAAATTGATTATAGTATTTATCAACTAGATAGCTCAGTTCTTTATACTTTCTTTGGCGAAGTAATTGGAGTGACATTTTGTTCCAATATTTGATACGAGAGTGTGGGAGCCTTTTATCTAGTAGTTTAAAGGTTAGATATAGCAATACCAGTAATATCATAGAGAAAATTACTAGGTTGGGGGTTAATCCCCAAAGCCAAGGGAGCGGAATTGCTATATTAAAGTGCGATAAAACAGGTAAAAAGGTAACGTATAGGCTAGCTACTAATGCACTAAAAAGTAATAACTTATCCAGCAGACCTATTCGTAGAAACAAATCTATCCTTCTCTCTTCTGATAAGAGTGTGTAACCTGCAACTAAAATTGTTATGACTGCTAATATATTTGCTTCCATTTTTAAGCCATTCGAAAGGTGATAAATTGGTTTGCGTTGAAACTATTATTGATAATAACAGTTTTAAATTTGGTCAGTTAAATAATTATAATCTCAATATGTTTTTAGGTTCTACGTCAAAACAATAGAGCTTTTTCAGAAATACAAAAAAATCAACTCTAAAAGAAAAATAAATCAAGTTGATTTTTCCTTCCTTGCTAGTAGGCTGTCTGATAAAGCAAGATGGACTTTACTCATGAAAATCACCGCAACCCATATAGAAAACTGGGCTAAAACAAGACAGGCACAAGCCGAACTTCCAATATTTATTAGAAAACTAATATCGGCAACTAACTCCTTGTCAGAGCTTATAATGCCTGGAGGTGATTCCGTTTACCGAACTGGTTGGGATGGAGAAATCATATCTAGTAATACAAGTGCATGGGTTCCAGAAGGTAAATCAGTTTGGGAGATGGGATGTAATACAAATATTACATCAAAAGCTAACAGTGACTTTAAAAAACGAACAGAAGAATTCAACGTAGAGTTTCAACGTTTGAACAGCTTCATTTTTGTTACCCCTTATCGTTGGCATAAAAAAGAAAGTTGGCTTAGCGAAAAAAAGAAGGTTGGTAGTTGGAAAGAAATTAAGGTACTAGATGCTGATGATCTGGAAGTTTGGTTTGAGAATACACCAGCTGTAGCATTAGAATTTGGTGAGCATATTGGTATTGTAGGCTCTGGGGTTGAATCTGTTACAAGCTATTGGGCTAATTGGAGTAAACAATCTTTGCCCCAAATTTCTATCAATGCTATTCAGCAAGATAGAGCTCAAGCAAATAAAGCTTTCATAGAGTTAATTGAAAACCAGGCTACACTAATAAAAATTGAGGCCGACAGCCATGAAGAAGCAACCGCATTTTGCTGTTCGGCACTATTAGGTCATCCTTTAAATACAAAAGCTGCTTGTATTAGAGATGATAATGGATGGAGTTTTGTTAACAAAAATCCATCACTTAAAATTGTAATTTTAGCTTCTACAAAATTGAACTTTAGACAGGCACCACGTGCAGGGGTAACACTTATACAGCCTATTTGTCATGGAGACGATATTAATTCACAGGCCAATAATTCTGCCTCGGTATCAATTCCACGAATTTCTTCGGATGCTTTTAACCAAGCATTAGTTGGGCTTGGAGAAGAAGAAAATGATGCTAGAAGACTTACCAAGTCTTCCGGTCGTTCATGGTCTGTTTACCGGCGCTTAAAAGCGCAAAACCCAATAATCCGCAAGCCTTTTTGGTTGGACGGTATTGATAAAGAGTGTTTGGTAATTTTGCTTTTAGTTGGCGCTTGGAACTCTTCATCGAAAGGTGACATAGCTCTTATTGAAGAATTAACTAAAAAGCCATATGAAGATTTTGAAGATTCTTTAAGTCACTTAGTAACATTAGATGACTCTCCTGTAATTAATATAGGAAATGTTTGGAAGGCGAAATCGCCAATTGAGCTGTTATATTTAATAGCTCCCAAATTATCCAAATCTAAACTCTCTACATTTATTAGTTTAGTAAAATCAGTACTTAGCAAACCAGATCCCAAACTTGAGCTCCCTGAAAGTGAAAGGTGGATGGCTAATATTCACGGCAAAGTTCGTGATGAGTCTGGGATTGTAATCAAGTCATTACTAAATTCATTGATCAAGTTAAAAGTATTTGCAGAAACAACTCAAGTAAATATCTCAAATGACATAATTAGCAAGGTGGATAAGCTTTTTTTTGAAGTATTGTCTAATGCTAGTGAAGAAACATGGATGTCAATATCTAGTTATTTACCAAGTATAGCAGAAGCATCTCCAGACATCTTTATACAATGTGTAGAAAGTAGCCTAAGTGATACTTCACAGCCTATTGCTTGCCTAATTACAAATACTACAGCTTCAGGGTTCAGTAATTGCTGTTGGTATTCTGGCTTATTGTGGGGGCTGGAAACAATAGCTTGGAACTCTAGCTTGTTGTACAGAGTAACTAATATTCTTATAGATCTTGACAAGATTCCAAACGATACGAACTGGGCAAATAAACCATTTACAACTCTACAAAGCTTATACAGACCGCATTGGCCTCAATGCTTAGCAACAGTAGACCAAAAAATTCAAATTTTAAAAGTAGTTTTAGAGAATAATGAATCCTTTGGGTGGAGGTTCATTTTTTCATTAATTCCTATAGGTGGAACGATTGGACTTAATAATTCTCGACCTGTGTGGAGAGATGATGATGCTGGAAGTGAATCTGAGAGAAATATTTATTACCCTCATTACATATCATGGTTTGTAGATACTGTTTTAAAATTAGCTAAAGGAAACCCCAACCGTATAGCTGAATTAATGGATTGCTATAAATTGTTAGATGGTGAATATAAGGAACATCTTGTCTCGTTAATCGAGGAGTTAAGCAGCTTTGATGATAGTGGAAAAGAAATAATCCTAAGTAGACTTAGAAAGCACATCAGTTTATATCAAAGTGATTATATTGATGATAAAGATGATTACTTAGAAAGAATTAAATCAGCTTATTCTGATAATCAGCCGCAAGACACAATCGTCCGCTATCGTTGGCTTTTTAAAAATCGATGGATTAACTTACCGGAAGGTGAAAAAAAGGATTACGAAAAAAACGATAAGCTTCTAAGCCAATATCGGTTGAAAGCGATAGAGTACATCTGGGAAGAGCTCGGTGCATCAGGGATTGAAAGGTTACTAGTGTGCGTAGAAGATAGTTGGCTCGTCGGGAATTACATTGCTAGATACTTACAAAAAAATCATTTTAATGAGCTGATGGTTTTTTCTTTCGATATATTCATTAAAAATAGTTATCAATATCAAGATCCATTTTTAGAAGGTGTTTTAAGTCATGTTGCGGTTACTAAACAGAGTTCTTGTTTGAAAAACATAAGGGTACAACTCCAAGAAAGAAAGTTAACTTCAAAACAACAAGCCTCTGTAGTCGCTTGTTTACCATCAAATATGGATATCTTTACTTTCATTGATAGTTTAAATGAAGAAGTAGCTGAAGAATACTGGCGTAATATTAATTTTAGATATGGGGTGGGAAAAGACTGTATCGATTTCGTTTTAAATAATTTTATTTTATTAAAACGTTATAACTCAGCTTTTAAGTTAATCGAAAACGGTTTAGAAAAGATACCTCCTAAAAAAGTATTTGAAATTCTGAGAAATATACTTGTGGCTGATGAAGGCTCAGAGACTTTGCCTGATGGGTATTGGATTGAACAAGCAATTAAATTCATTTCTGATAGCGGTGAAATTAGTCAGCGTGAACTAGCTATTCTCGAATTCGCCTTTTTACCTATTTTTAGTGGACCTAGTTATGTACCTCCAAATTTACTCAACGAATTACTGACTTCACCACAGACATTTGTTGAATTAGTTTGCTATGTATATCAAGAGGAAGGTAAATATATACAAGAAACAAATATTGAGTCTAATGAAAGCGCTGCGCGAAATGCTTTTAAAATATTACATTATGGTAGGGGAGTTCCAGGCCTAACAGAGAATGAAGGCATAAATGTTCAAGTGTTTAATAAATGGATTCAAGAAACAAGGCAAATAGGACGCAAAATGGATCGAGAAGCGATGACTGACCACTCTATCGGACAATGGTTGTCAAATTGTCCTGAGGAAGAAGAAGGTGTATGGCCATGCTATCCTGTTTGTGAATTACTTGAACAAGTAGATGCCTCAGAAATTAGGAAAGCTTTTAGTATAGGGGTTCGTAATAATCGTGGTGTTACTTTCAGAGCTTACAACGGAGGAGGGGCTTCAGAGCGTAAGTTAGCAGTCAAGTATATAGAATATGCTGACAAGGTTAATAGTAAATATCCTCAAACATCAAGTTTGCTAAGTAATATTGCTAAATCGTATTTCGATGAAGCAAAAAGGGAAGATGATAATGTCAGTTTAAATAATGAACTTGATTAATTTTTGCCCAAAACATGAATGCAAATGAAAGGCTCATTTATATTTAACTCTATAGGTACGCACATTCATAACGAATTAATTTATTGCTAAACTTCAATGAAGGGGGCTTCAAAAGTAAATGCGCCTTCTTCTAAAATTTCTAAATCGAAATATAACTCTGCTTGAATTTTTACCATAGACTCATTTGAGTCATTTAATGATATGAATAATGGGGAGTCCCCTTGTGAGCCAAGGTTTTTGGTTATTTGAAGCTTTACTTTAGAGCAGTCCACTAATAGGTGAGTATTAGCACTAATTGCCAAGATGTTTCTATGTTTTTCATTTTCCCAGTACACTGGGCCGTTACGTTTAAATCCAAGTAGTATTAAGTTCTCTTTAGGTGAAAAATATAAAGCAGGAGTTTCTTTGGGCAATGTAATTTTTTGCTGCTTTTGTTCTGTGAAAAAGGATAAGCATTCCTTGTATAATATCTGAATAAACCTAGAGTGAGTTGTCATACTCATGTATGGTGAGTATGCATTAAAATTATTGCCTTTTATTAATCCTACTCTTTCAACGGAATATTTTGAAAGTATAACTCTGTTCTTGGCTATCTTATGGCTATACTCAACATCTATTACGCCAGCTAAACTAAAAATATTATCCCAGCCTTTTTCAATAGACTCTTGAAATGCTCGCCATTTTTGTTCATCAATCTTAGAGTGAGTAATTAATCTAAGTTTCCGCTTTTCTAAGTTTTTAATAGAGGCTCTAAGGTTGTCACAAACATTAGTAACATGAGGGTTCCAACTTCTTAGGCTCCTAATAAATCGCTCTTGTTTCAGAAGAGACTCTAAAATATCAAGTTGAGTAGTAAATGCGTCAAACGGGCCCGAAGTATAAACTAGCTTAGGCTCTTCACCTTGCTCAGCAAAAAAACATAATTGAAACAAAAAGGCTCTGTATGCATAAGTTTTTATTGCATGCCTTTCTTTGAATCTCCAGTAGTGTTCAATTTGCTGATAATCAGTAAAAATAAGGTTTACTAGTTCATTTGAAGTATGCGCTAAAAGCGTTTCTCCACAGTAATTTGCATCAGCTTCCTTTGGTTGCTTCCAATACAAGCATGCATAAAACTCAGCCCACCTTTCATAATATGCTAATCTTGCAGTGACGTCCCATCCCATTCTTTTAACAAGCTTAAAGTGTATACATTCAAATATCTCGTCAAGTTTTATAGCTGATAGTGCATTTTGTAGCTGTAGTTCATTGAGTGGTTTTGATGTTGAGCAGTTATTATATTTTGTGAAAGCTTTACCGTTAGATAATGAATTTATTTTATCCACTATTTCACTAACACTATCTATGCTGAAAGTTGTTCTGTTAAAGTCTAGCCAAAAGTTTCTTAGCCATTGTGTTTCTAAATCTGGCGTATGGACGAAGTAGTGTTGCTGTTCTTGTCCAAAACTCACAGCTTGTGATATGTTTTTTATAAAAGAAATAACCTTATGCGGGTGAGATTTAGATATTATGTCAAAAATATCTATGGCTAGTTTATGAAACTCCTGTAGTCCCTTCGTTGAAGTTTCTAAATCAAGTTCATCTGATGCGTAAAATAGGTTATGAAACCATTCACATTCAAGGATTAAATCAATACCGTTAGTTGTCTGATAACCTTGCCAACGGGCTAACTCATATAGATCCAGTATCCAACTTATTTTTGAGGCTGATTCAGCTCGTAATGAATCTGATGAAATTAATTGGCGCTCTGGGTGGTACACAATCCAAGACATGACATCAGCTATTAGACGTTGAGTATGAAAAGACATTGAAATATCTTCGTTTTTCCTTGCATGTCTAACAAGTCTTAATAGTGTGTTCCAATAATTTTTTATAACAGCTAAATCATTAGTGGAGAGTTTGATCGTTTCGGTTTGCCTACTACTATCAAATCTAAGTTCGATAGTTGCATGAAATTGATATAAGACCTCTTTAAAATCAAGGTCCCAGCTACGTTGTTCTATGTTATAAATTAACAGTTCCAGCCCTGCATTTATGCTATCAATCTCTGCTAGATAACTTCTATTATTGGGCTGTGGCTTTAAAAGTTTTGCCAATCTGCTAGTTGAAGGCTTCCTATCTATTTTTAAATAGTTTCGAATCTGGTTGCTAGATTTAATAGTGATATTATTAAAAAGTCGCCAATAGAAGTAAAAGGTAAACCACATTAATGAAATAAATAAGATTGGGAGTATGAGCTTTATACAAAGTAAATGCGTATTATTGATGTATAAAAAAGAATATTCTTTGGATGCAATGCTTAAGTAATATAAACTTAAAACTATGTATATAAAAGATAAAATCAATATAGACTTAGGGTTTACCCATTTTCCTCGCGTTAATCGAGTTGACAATAAAGCATTATCATGTTTATCAGAGTATTGGGCTGAAAACTGGATAGAAAGTGGGATGCCAATAGCTACGAAGCCTGCAATTATTGCGTACGTGTGACTAATGATAGAATGAAATTCTGATATAAACTTTACTAGAAATGACAAACTAAGACCTTGTTCATAAATTACTCCCTTGAGTTACTAATCCTGTAAAATTTTAATGTTGTGTAATAAAAGTTTATGAACGATAAGTCGCAAAACTTAAATATTTTAAGAGTATCGACTTAAAAATCTGCGATGTTCTGACCATTCGAATTCATTCTATTTATGTAACTATACTGTTTTTACTTATTAATTAGTTTGATGAGCCCTTAAGCTCTTTGATTAATTCAAGCTTCTTCTCTGTATCTAATTTTGATATCTCAATTACTAGCTCTGCTGTTGTCTCATCTTCACAGAAAAAATAATTTAATGGAACATTTAGTTCATCTGCGATCTTTTTTAGAGTCGTTAAGTCTGGAATATGACGGCCTTTTTCATAGTGGTTCATGCGACCACTCGCTGAGTTCTCATCCATACCGATAAGTACCCCCAACTGCTTTTGAGTGATACCTGATTTAGTGCGGGCCTGTTTGAGCCTAATTGGGATTGGATTTTGGAACACAGAAGCATCATTTTTTTAGTCTCTAATAGCTTAGATTGTCTAAGTTTTACAATGGTTTGTACACTTAGGAATCCTAAGTTTAATTTGTGGTATGTTCTTAAGGTCATTTCTAAATGTAAGGCTTAGTATTCCTAAGTTTTGCATTGTTCTATATACTTAGCAACCCTAAGTTTTCTTAATTTTAGTAGTATAAGAAATGCCCCAAGTTATTAAATTAAATCAACACATTTATTCCCTCTTGATAGAAAAAGAGTGTAATGGCTTTACAATTGTTGAGCTCAGGGATGAGTTATTAAGCATCACTGATACATATCAAGATATAGATGAGGCACGCAAATTCATTTATAGACAAACGACAGCTCTTGAGCGGAAGGGACTCTTAAATTCAAAAAGAAGTGGCCGTTATAAAAGGTATTTTAAGACTGAACTGTTTGATAATGCTAAATTTGTGGCGAAACAGGTTCTAATTGCCAAAGAAAAATCAATTAGCAGTCATACTGATAATCAAGTATCTAAGCTTGTTGAAACCTTATTAAATGAAAAGAAACAGTTTGAGGCTGAGCTTGCAATTTTATTGGGGGAAGTTGATGAATATAAAGCTCTACAGAAGCGATTCCCTGAGCACCTTAGCTTGTTTTACTCTGCATTCGATGATGCTAAAAATAATTCAGCTAAGTTATTAGGAAAAGTTAACGCTTTAACTAATATATTGGCCTCTTTGGATAATGGTGCACGGCAATGCTGAGAAGTTGGCAAAGGGAATGTGTTGAGTTAGCAGTAAAAAAATATACAGCTATTGATAAGCACTTTCTATGTCAGGCCACTCCTGGTGCTGGTAAAACAATAATGGCAGCTTCATTGGCCAAAGCGTTATTTGATAAAGGAATGATAGACAGAGTGATCTGCTTTTCACCATCGGTTGAAGTGGCTAATAATATCAAAAGAACATTTGGAAAAATAATTGGGTGTTCGTTTGATGGCTCATTTACGGCTGTAGGTGCCTCTATGACTTATCAAAGCTTATGCTCTATTCCTGAAAGTACTTGGGATGGGCTTAGAAAGTATCGTACATTTTTTATTTTTGATGAAATACATCACTGCTCATTCTCGCAAGATAAATCTAAAATCAATACGTGGGGTGAGAAAGTTGTTTTCCATTTACAGGATATTGCAACTTACACACTTGCGCTATCGGGTACTCCTTGGCGCTCAGATGCCCTTCCTATTGCTTTAGTGAATTATTCTGACCCAGAAGGAGAGTTGATATGCGACTATCAATACAGTTTGAGTCAAGCTATAAGAGATAACGTGTGTAGGGAGCCAAAAATAGTTTTAGTTGATAGCAATAGTATTTCGGATGGCCACGATACATATGGATCAATAGCTGAATTTGTTAAACAAGCTCAATCAGCGTACCAAGAGGTGCTTAATAATGACTCTGCACTTAGATATTTATTGAAGTTAGCCGTATTAAAACTGTCGGTGATAAGAGTTTCAAACCCAACTGCCGGCGGCCTAGTTGTTGCGTCTTCAGTTAAGCACGCTGAAATGATAAACAGCTTATTAATTGAAGAATTTAATCAAACGTCAACCATAGTTACTTACTTACACGATAATTCAACACAGAAGATCAACACATTTAAGTCATCTACTGAACAGTGGATTGTTAGTGTTGGTATGATCAGTGAAGGGACCGACATACCTAGGCTACAAGTGTGTTGTCATTTAAGTTCTATAAAAACAGAGTTATATTTTAGGCAAGTTCTGGGGCGCATTCTTAGATCTGGCAAAGATAAAATTGAATTCGCCTGGTTATTCACATTTGCAGAAACAAGCTTAATTGAGTTTGCTCAGCGCATTAATATTGATATACCAGATAGCTGTTCTTATGTTGATATGGAATTTGACACTAGTTTGGTGAGAGAAGATTTATTTAAGCTTTTAACATCGACAAAGGTAAACAGGGGTAATCAGTTAAAAGAGAAAATTAATAAACCTGTTTTAGGTAACCTGATTCCAGAACACAGTATAGCTTATGATAAGCTGCTTTCATGTTGTTCATTGAGCAGTATACAAATTAAATCACTTAGGGCTAGAGTTATAGAAGCATTTTTATAAGCTAAAAAACATACTAAACAAGGTTTGGCATAAGTATATTTAGCTTTCTAAATAAGGGAACTTAGGCTCGATAAATCAGACTGTTGTGCTTCAATGAAACTGGACCATCATAAATACCTACTCTATGAGATAGAATAAGTATTACTATAAGTAGGAAAGCATAAAAAACTGCTTTGAATAAATATTCAGTCTCATACATTTAGCAAGGAGCGAACTTTGGCACATAAATATTATCTAGATGAAAGTGGTAACACAGGTGACCTAATAACCAGTAAGGTTGACTTAAATTTTGGGAATCAGCCTATTTTCACACTTGCATGTATTGGTATATCGAATGAGAAGCACATTTCAGAAAAAATTAATAACCTAAAACTGAAGCACGAGATTGAATGCGAAGAACTAAAGTCCAGTGACTTATATTTTTCAAAACCGTTATTTCTATTAGATATTGCTAAGTTGATTACAGTTGAAAGATGTCCAATTTTAGTAGAGTTAGTAGATAAAAAATACTGTGTAGCAACAGCGATAGTTAATCATCATATTTGGCCTCCATACTTTTCTGGAGATGAATCTACAGGACAGATTCAATTTATTAGAAATGGGTTAGCAGATTATATTACTAATAATCTACCGAATGATTGTTATGAGGCTTTTTTTAGAGCTTGCCTAAACCCATCAGAGGAAAACCTATTATCTTCAATGGAAACTTTAAAGTCTTTCTTTTTTAGTAAGATTGATGAAATAGATTTCGCAGAATTAACTGTTAAAGCTATCGAAGAAACGATCGATGATTATAGGGTAATTAAATCACAAGGGGATACAGAGGAGGCGATAAAAAAATTCATTCCAATTCCAGACCAAATGAAAAATGGAAAAAGCATAAACCTTCTACCTCATGTACATTCAATTTTTAACCTAATAGCAAGATTAAATAAATACCATCTCAAAGAAATCAAAGGTTTAATTTTGCACCATGATATACAAAATGAGTTTGATGATATATTAATTTATAGTAAAGAGATTTTAGAAAGTAAAGATCAAGACTATGACGGTCCACCCGTGACTAACTCAGATTTTAATCTTCTTGAACAATTTGAGCTTAAATTTGTTGATTCAAAAAATAGTATCGGAATTCAAATAGCTGATTTATTGGCTGGTTACTTTAATCGCTATATTAATGGTGCATTCTATAAGAAAGTTAATCTTGATGAAGTTTATGATAATATTTTTTGGGAGCTTAGGAAAAACTTTCGCCCAATGAGCCCTTTAGGTGTTAATTTTGTAGTTCCACAATCTAATCAGCAGATTATATTTAGGAAATTCAATTTATAGAGAAAAATCACTACACATACCTAATTAGCTTTAAAGTGAGTTGTTTCTGCTAGTTGCTCCCTTTAAGCAAAAACAACTCACTTTCAAGATCACTAATCTTTTTTAAGTGCTGGTGATTTGAAAGCGCCAGAGCATTGTGGGTCGAAGCCATTTGTGCCATTTGCTCTTTTAAGCTGGCTATTTCTGCTCGGTATTTTTCTTTTAACCGTTTTTCATTGGCAAGCTTCTCACGCAGCTTAGTTACATCAGAGTTTTGCTGTGCTTGCTTTTTTGTAATAGCCCTTGATTTGAGTTGTTTTATTTTTTCAATGATGTCTGAGTAATAGTATGCGGAACCATTACCTAGATTAGCCTCTTCTTCGACAGCTATAGCACTTAATCCTCTTTTGGAATCAATACGTATCGTATTGCCAGAAAGTATTCTGTCAATTGCATTTAGAAGCTCTAATCTCGTATTTTCTGACTTACTCAAATCTGTCTGATCTCGATTTCAGGTTTGTAAGGAGTGTAACTTATCTCGAAGTAATCCATAACTTTTTCAGCTGCACGTAGCTGGGTAATAAAATGACTTAGCTGTGACTGCGATAGTTTAGTATGCTCTTCCATTTCAGTTATGGTTTCAACAATCCATAGATGTCTTTTTTGCCAAGCTTGTGCCTTTGTTTCATCAATAACAATGTTCTCGCAGTTGAAGCAGTTAGTTGGTGACACAACCTTTTCCATTCGGCATTCATAGCCTGCCATGCAGTATGAATGGAGTGTGCCAGCGATAGACACTCGACCAGCTGAGACTTGCGCATACAAGGCATCCCAAGAAGAGTATTTAACAGCGGTATTTTGTCTGTCTTTTACAACGTCTAGACCTTTTTTACCAAATAGTTTGTCATCTGAGTTATACCACTGAAATAGCAATTGTGTAGTGACTTCTCTATCCACTTCTCTTAGTAAATTATTGAGTTCTGAGTCCACCTTTACATGCTTTATTTTTGCGGCCACGCCGCCTTCTGAATACCACTGCGCCATTGGTAAGTACAGGTGTTTATATTGCTGCTTAATGGCGACGTCAGATAGTAGGTTGTATCGTTTGCCAAACACCGCAAAACTCCGCCTGAGTTGGTGGGTTGTAAAAGCCCAAGGTTTACCTATAACTATTTTTTGCTTGTAAGCATGTATATTTAGGTTTGGGTTTAGCAGTTTAAACTCTTCATAGTCTTGCTCATTTACTATGGCGCCAGCTTCTTCAACTAGCTGTTTGTGGTGAAGAGCAAAGGGTGGACCTGTCAGTATGTTTGGCTTTCTACATTTCATTTGTTGAACTAACCAGATACTTGAAGCTCTAGCATTTTCAACTCGGTCATCTGAGAGCATCAGTTGAGTTCTCATATTTTGAGTGAGTAGTGATGCGAGTTCGATCGCCTTCCCAGTGATTGGTGATGCTAACCACTCCGCTTTTTCAGGCACCGCAGGAGTCATTTTGCTGTGATAGGATTGTAATGAATAAAATACTTGGTCTTTTAATTTTAATGTCTTAAAGCTATCAGAGTGTAAGCTATAGATCTCGCTTCTTCTCATGCCTGAAAAGGCTCCACAAATTATAAAGCAGCAAGTAAGAATGTGAGAGTATAACCAATTGAATCTTCGTATATCACTAGGAATTAATTTTTCGATATTGGCGTTGGAAATATAGCTTTTAAGTATATTGGTAGAAGTTTGTGGTTTAGCTTTCGTTACCTCCGCTTTGTAGTGAGGGGAGTCTGGTGTTAGCCAGTTCCATTGACCTGTTTTTATTTTTCTGTCGACAACGGCTTTACCTATTTCATAATTTTCTTGTTGCTCGGTATGGATATCTAATAGCGTTTGCCTGATTGGGTAATAATTATCAATATATTCAATCGCTTTTGAGTATATGAGTTGCATCAAGCGAGACGGTATAGCGTAAAACTGCTCACTTTCCAGTTTAGTTGGGCAACCTAGTTGACGGCCTAAGTCAGCTAAGTTTGATGTTCGAGGCAGCGTAAGCTTTATTGGAGTTTCACTTTTAATTGCTTCAATCCAGTTTAACGAAGTAAATAGCTTAGAAATATAAGAAGCACCCATTTCTAACGATTTCAAGTACTCACATAATCTAGAAAACTGTATGGGATGATTTAAAATACAAATTGAAGTGGCCTTGATCGACTCTAAGTATTTGTATACTTGGGTCAAGTTAAGGTTTCTTTGAAGAAATGTCGTTGTTTTAATCATTGCTCCTTGTCTTAAAGTGCCAACAGCAAATAAACCAAGGAAGGCGAGTAATTTCTGCTCTTGTATCAAAGAGGTGGTTGTTAAATGAGTAAAAGAAGCCCGCTTTTTTGAAACAATTTTAACATCGACATAGTGTGTGACATCCCAAGTCTGGTCACCGAAAAGACTTAAGACGTTGCCATCTTGATCTATCATTACGGGGATCTTGTTGAGATTACCCCAATCTTTACTTTCGTAATGCTGTATGGCTCGTTCTACCAGAACGGTGTTCTCTTTTATGACTTCCTCTGGAGTAGCTAGTAGTGGCCTCATAATCACCTCTTACAAAACTAAATTAAGTGTATCGGGCCAAAATGGATGGCGGCCAACTGCATGTAATTTCCTCTCAGCTTGTCTTCTTACTTTTAAGTCGATACTAAAAAGCACTTGCTTTATTCTGTGGAGCACTCGCTCAAAGTTGTTCTTAAAGTGTGACATGTTAAGGTGATCTTCTTTCGTATCTTCTAACGCTTCATAAAAACTCAACAAACACCATATATCATCAACTTCTTCGACCAGCACTTGGTTTGGACAGGAAAAACAATTCAATAAGTCAGCACAGGCAAGGTGGCTCATATCCACAGTGTCGATAGAGGCTTTTCGTCGAAAACGATCCCCATGGCTGTCGAAAGGGTCTTTACATCCTGTGCCTAAAGGTGTTTTTTGACCATTCCCAGACTTTGCATAGCGATTTACAAACTCGTCGTAAGGGAGTACTTCTAGGTTCATTTGCTCAAGAGTTTGTTCGCGAGCTTTATCGATATCTCCACATTTGATAGCATTTTCTAATGTATTAGCAGTAGCTTGTAATTGAGCGTTATTTTCAGACTCATTACCTCTGCTATAGTGTTTTCGTACTACATCAGGCGTGTTATTAAGTAACATTGATGTTTCGAGTGAATTTCCTGTAAGCGCCAAGTAATTTGCAGAACCTGTAGCTCTAAAGCGCTTAGCTTCTGGCCTAAGCTCTTGGCCATTATCGTCAGTTAAATCAAAAGTATTAATTAGCCAATTCATGTTAGAACGAATATGGGTAGGACAAAGCGGTTGATTTGTTCCATCTATGCATTGATGCAGCAATCTGTTGGAGGTCGGAAACAATGTGCGTGTTAGGGTAATTAGATCACTGATAAAATTAAGCGCGTGTTTTGGAATGTCAGTACTGAGATTATCGCCGAGTTCAATGGTAACAAACTTATTTGCTCTCTTTTTTAGCGTTGTTTGCACAAACCATTTTCCTTGCTGTCCTTTCTTTTGAGAAGCTTTAGGTATATCCATATCTCTTATCGAACTGGCGTTAGCCCAAGTGTAATAAGCAAGTAAGAAATAGGCTGCACAGTAACATTTGGTAATGGCACTATATACTGGAACATTGGTATTGTTGAATGAGAAGTTAGCGTATTGTTCACGCCTTCCCGCTCGAATGTATTTTTTAGGTGAGGCTTGAATTTGCTTTGAAAGCTGAAAATATAGCTCTTGCAGTATTTTAATTAGCTTTTTCAACTCAGGCTCTGAGTATGCTTGAGTTGGATTTACTTGGCTACGAAATAGTTTGAACTTAGAAAACCACTCATTAACCGGGTGATCAAGCATTCTCATTATGATTCGTAGGCTGCTTAACTCACCTTTAGCTGAATTTGAACTCTTAGCACCAATTCTGACACTGTGAACTAAAGATGCTTCAAATGCGTTGATACCTTCTTTTGAGTCAGGGTTTGCAGGAATGCTGTCACAGGTGCTTACGTACTTTGTAAAGGTTTGAAAAAGAGAATTTATTGTCGAATCAGTATATTCTGTATTCGATTTGAATGCCTGATACCACTTTATGACTTGCCCATCACGGTTAAGTAAAGTCCCATTACCTATTTCGAAAACTGTAGGCACGCCCTTATATCTAAACCTTTGAAAGTCTGGATACACACATTTGTTACCATAGACATTTAGCTTTAGCTTGAGGTCAATATTTAATTTTACTTTGTTAATCACGAGAGGTCCTCATGCTCATTAATAACCGCATCCATTATCTGGTCTAAAAAGCAAACAGCGCGTATAGATGCTTTGCTTCGGTTTATAAAGTTCAGGTATCGCCAGGTTGTTTTCTCATCTTTATGCCCCATCCAGCCCATGATTAACGACATTGCATCGAATGGTGATAACCCGACCTTTTCATCCAAGAGTGAAGAGAGTCGAAAAGTGCCGTAGGTTGCGCGTAAATCATGTGTTCTGTGCTGAAAATGCGCGTTGAGTTCATTTCGAATATGACCGCGAGCTAGGTTGAAATGTCGCTGTATCGCATTAGGAGTATATGGTTTGCCTCGGTTGGTAATCAGTAATTCAGTAAGTGGTTTATCAGATTTGCACTCTCTATTCTGGCGCCTTTCACTAATCAGGTAACGGTGCATTTTGTTCATTAGCACAGTTGGAACTTCGATGGTTCTGGCAGAACCAAATTTAGTATGCACGCCATTGTGTGGTCCTATGCTGATTTGAACGTGATATGTATCTAAGTTACACCTTTTAACTAGACTTGCGGGGAATGTGCAGGCCTCTTCAATACGTAGACCGCATATGAGTTGCAATAATTGATGAATTTGAAATTCAATAGAATGCTTTTTGAGTGCGCGAGAATATAGTTTTACTTCATCTTCGGTGAGTGGGTTTAAGCTTTGCTCTGGTGTGCGCCTTGGTACTCTGATCCTCAAATCAGAGCTCCTTACCACGTAATTACGATTGATATGTGCCAACATTCCAGTGGTTTTGACACTAACAAACTCCACCTCAAAAGGTTTATTTTCTTTAGAAAACTGAATTAGCCCTTCGTAATATGCCCACTCGTAAAATTTTATAATGTGGTTTATGTAAACCGATGCTGTCGAACTACTTAGCTCACCTGCTTTCACTGCCGCTAAAAGGTCTTGGTTTCTAAAGAGGTATGTTGGCTTATTTGATTTGATGGTTGGAAAGTCTTTCCAAGAGAGTTTATGGCTTTCTAAAAACCGCCAATATCGGCTTATGGCACGTACATTTGAATTGATGTTCTTTGCGCGTTTAACGTTAATGAGATGGTTCATCCAAAGGTTAATTGGCGTGACGTATTCACCATTTTCATAAAAGGTTGGAAAGCCTTTTAGCTGAATGCTTGATTTTGTCTCGCAAAATGGTGTTTGGATCTCAGTTTCAAAATCATCAGATTGAATAATTGTGAGCATAAAAAAGCTGACCAATAACTGTACGTTAATTGTTCAGCTTAGATAGTTTTCCAGAGTTAGCAAATGTAAAGTTTCACTTTTCCAGAGAAAAATTTACATAGTAACAAACTCTTCAGAACCCGTTGGGTGAATAGCCACAACAGCATCGAAGTCTGCTTTGGTTGCGCCCATCTTCATTGCAACTGCAAAGCCTTGGATCATTTCATCAACGGTAAAGCCAATGCCGTGTAAGCCAACAACTTTTTCGTTATCACCTGCACACACGAGCATCATATTACATGCTTGGCGGTGCTGAGTAACTGCTGTGTACATCGCTGCAAAGCTTGACTTATAAACCTTTACGTTTTCAGCACCATATTGCGAAATTGCTTCTTGCTCTGTTAAACCAATCGTGCCAATAGGCGGGTGGCTGAATACCACCGTTGGTACTAGCTCGTAGTCCATTTTTAAATCATCAGGCAATTCTTTATTGAATAATCGCTCTGATAAAATACGACCTGCTTTAACGGCTACTGGCGTAAGTTCGATACCGTTTTCGATGATATCGCCAACTGCATATACATTTTTAGCTGTGGTGTTTTGAAACTCGTCTACTTTTACATAGCCGCTTTCGTTCACTTCAACACCAGCTGCTGCAAGGTTGATCTTGTCTGTTGTTGGTGTACGGCCAATTGCCCAAATAACTTCATCAACGTTTTGGCTGTGACCATTTTCAAAGTGAATTGTTAGGCTACCGTCGTCTTCTTTAACCACTTCTTTAGGTGTGCACTCAGTGTGAAGAGTTGGGCCTTCTTTTGCCATAATATCGACAAGGGTATCAACAATGTATGGGTCAAAAGTACGTAGTGGTTTGTTTTTACGAACAAATAAATGTGTTTCTGTACCTAGGCTATGAAGAACACCCGCAATTTCAACGGCAATATAACCTGCGCCAACCACTGCAACACGTTTAGGTTGTTCATTTAGCTCAAAGAAACCGTTCGAATCAATACCAAGCTCAGCACCTGGGATATTAGGAATAGTAGGGCGACCACCAACAGCTACAAGGATATGATCAGCAGTGTATAGCTCACCGTTCACTTCAACTGTTTTACTATCAACAAATTTAGCAAAGCCATTAATAACCGTTACGCCGTTACTTGCTAAGTATTTATTGTAACCTTGGTGAATTCGGCCAATATATGCTTCGCGGCTTTCTACTAATTTAGCCCAGCTAAAGCTTTTAAGCTCAACATCAAAGCCATAGTCTGGTGCGTATGCATTAATTGCTTCAGCAACTTGTGCGCCGTGCCACATTACTTTCTTTGGAACACAACCCACGTTTACACAAGTACCACCCATGTGTTTTGCTTCAATAAGAGCGACTTTTGCGCCACGCATTGCAGCACGGTTTGCAGAGGCAATACCGCCACTACCACCACCAATAGCAATGTAATCAAAATGCTGAGCCATAGTTTGTCCTCAAAAATAGATAAATTTTTATTAATTAATCGATTTATTAATAAGTTGATAATAGCATAATAAAGACCAAGGTTAAGCCCCTTGTATTTCATCAATTCGCCCCAACTTCAAAATCATCTTCGCATAAAATTTGAGAACGAAAATGACAATTGCAGAAAATAACCCACTCATTGGTTTAGAAGGGCTTCCGCCGTTTTCTAAAATTAAACCAGCGCATGTCGTGCCAGCGTTAAAAGCAGCCATTGCTGAGTGCCGCACTAAAATAGACGAGGTACTGGCGACTAAATCGTACACATGGAATGACTTGGTACTGCCGCTAGAAGAAGCTGATGACAAGTTATCACGTTTATTTTCACCGGTATCACATATGAACTCTGTCGTTAACAACGATGAGTTACGTGAAGCTTATGAGCAATGTTTGCCATTGTTATCTGAGTACTCAACCTTTGTAGGTCAGCATCAAGGCTTATATGATGCTTACAATGCACTTCATAATAGTGATGAATTTAAAACACTTACTACTGCCCAGCAAAAAACCATTACCAATGCACTGCGTGATTTTGAATTGTCGGGTATTGCTTTAAAACCTGAGCAGCAAAAGCGTTATGGCGAAATCAGTGCACGTTTATCTGAACTGGCTTCTAAGTTTGGTAACAATGTAATGGATGCCACACTCGCTTGGCAAAAGCATATTACTGATGAAAGTGAACTTGAGGGGTTACCTGAGTCTGCGTTAGCACTTGGCGCTGATACTGCAAAAAGTAAAGAGCTAGATGGCTGGGTATTTACCTTAGATTTTCCATCTTACTTACCAATCATGACTTATGCTGATAACCGCGAGTTACGTGAAGAGTTTTACACTGCGTTTGTAACACGTGCTTCTGATCAAGGCCCCAATGCCGGTGAGTTTGATAACTCAGCTATTATGACTGAAGAGCTTGCACTGCGTCATGAACTTGCTGAGTTACTTGGCTTTAACAGCTACGCTGACATGTCACTGGCGACTAAAATGGCCGAAACGCCAGAGCAAGTTTTCTCATTCTTAGAAGATTTAGCCGATAAGTCTAAACCCCAAGCTGAGCAAGAACTTGCTGAGCTAACGGCTTATGCCAAAGATAAGCACGGTGTAACTGAACTTGCTGCCTGGGACTACGCTTACTACGGCGAAAAACTTAAGCAAGAGAAATACGCGATTTCAGACGAAGTACTGCGCCCTTATTTTCCTGCCGATAAGGTATTAAGTGGCTTATTCACCACAGTAAATCGTTTATTTGGTATTAGTGTTAAAGAAGTGACAGACTTTGATACCTACCACCCTGATGTACGTTTTTTCGAAATTTACGATAGTAGCAATACTTTACGTGGTCGTTTTTATTTAGATTTATACGCTCGCGATCGCAAGCGTGGCGGCGCGTGGATGGACGACTGTATGGGTCGTAAAGTACGTGCAAACGGCGAATTACAAACCCCAGTTGCGTATTTAGTATGTAACTTTAATAAAGCAGTTGGCGATAAGCCTGCGCTGTTCACTCATAATGAAGTGACAACCTTATTCCATGAGTTTGGTCATGGTATTCACCATATGTTGACCCAAGTTGATGCTGCGCCGGTTGCGGGTATTAACGGTGTGGCATGGGATGCAGTTGAGTTACCAAGTCAGTTCCTTGAAAACTGGTGCTACGAAGAAGAAGCGCTGAACTTTATTTCGGGTCATTACGAAACTGATGAGCCGTTACCAAAAGAGTTATTAGATAAACTCCTTGCGGCGAAGAACTTCCAATCAGGTATGCAAATGTTACGTCAGCTAGAGTTTTCGTTGTTTGATTTTACAATCCACCACGATTATAAAGCGGGTGAACCATGTAATATTCAAGCAACTTTAGATGCTGTTCGTAGCAAAACCGCGGTTGTTAAAGCGCCAGCGTTTAATCGTTTCCAACATGGCTTTAGCCATATTTTTGCGGGTGGTTATAGCGCTGGTTATTATTCGTATAAGTGGGCAGAAGTTCTGTCTGCTGATGCGTTTTCTAAATTTGAAGAAGAAGGCATTTTCAACCCTGAAACGGGAGAAGCCTTTTTGAAAAACATTTTAGAAAAAGGCGGTAGTGAAGAGCCAATGGAGCTGTTTAAAAAGTTCCGAGGGCGCGAGCCGCAAGTTGATGCATTGCTTAGACACAGCGGCATTGCAGCATAAAGAATATAAAAATATAAAAGCGCCGTAAGGCGCTTTTTTTATTAATATTTCTTCGCAAAATCACACGCTCGTACTATCCTTCTAAAAAAGAGTATATAGGAATTAAGCATGTCTAAACTGGTATTAGCCATTGATGATGATAAATACGTGCATCATGTGATCGAAGAATCGCTCGCAGGCTTTTGCACACTGCTCCATGCTAAAAATGGTGATGAAGGGTTAAGACAAGCAATAAAACACAATCCAGATATAATATTGCTCGATATAGAGATGCCCGGAAAAACTGGGTTTGAGGTTTGTAATGAGTTAAAAGCAAACCCTGAAACCAAAGATATTCCAGTAATGTTTTTGTCAGGTAAATCAGACTTACCAGACCGTGTTAAAGGGTATAACGCAGGTGCTGCTGACTACATTGTAAAACCATTTAATGCCGAAGAGCTTATGGCACGTATTCGCGTGTTATATCAGTATCGCCAACACTCGAAAAAGCTTAAAAGTGATGTTGAGCGAGCGCAGATCACCGCCGAAATTGCGATGACAGATTCAGGTGATATGGGGCGCATCATGCGTTACGTCGGGCAAAGCTATCATGCACATGATATTAAAGCCTTATCTGAGTATATGTTCGAATTTTTTAACCCCATGGAGCTCGATGTTGTTTTGGCGTTTTGGTATCAAGATGTTGGCGTGTTTTGTAGTGCTAAAGGTGGCGTATGCCCACTTGAGCAAGAGTTATTAGAACAACACCGTGAGTCAAATCGCTTTGTTGACTTTAGTCATCGCACCATCATTAACTACCCAAAAGTATCGATGCTAGTTAAAAACATGCCCTTGGATGATGCACAGCTTTATGGCCGCTACAAAGATTTGTTTCCGCATATTTTGGAAGTGACTAATGCGAAAGTGCAAGATATGGAAATAAACGAGCGAGCATTGACGCAGGCAAACCAAATAGGCAATGCTTTTAACGAGCTCTCTGAACAAATGCATCAAAACAGTGACTCTCGAGAGCATGCCGTTAAACAGCTAACAGTTCAGCTTGCTGAATTGAACCAATTAGTTGAACATAATGAGCAGTTAAATAGCAGCGATGTGGCTTTGTATTTACAGCAATTGCAGCAAACTCAGCAGTTATTTACCTCTTTAAACGACGATTTAACTCACATTAAACATCAGCTTAATCATATTATCGAATCGCGTAGTGAGTTATTGGTAAACTTACAAAAAATGGCTGAGCCTAGTCATACTGAAGATATCACTTCACAAACGGATATCGAGCTATTTTAAGCCATGCTATACTGGCGCCGAATAAAATAGCTCGGAGTTATACGTGGTAATTCATTGTCCTTTTAAAGAAATGCGTCCTTATTTAGATGCCATAGAGCAACGTTTTGGTTTAGCCAAGTGGGCTGAGCTTAATGCGGGCTTTTCGCTTCATTATGACGATCAGGGCTTGAGTTTGAAAAAAAAGGATGAGCCAAAACTTGGCGCTATCCATGTAGACTTTGTCACGGGAGCTGCCGCACATCGACGTAAGTTCGGTGGTGGTAAAGGCCAAGCTATCGCCAAAGCGGTGGGTTTAAATAAAGGAGCCACGCCCGTGGTGCTTGATGCCACCGCAGGCCTTGGCCGCGACGGCTTTGTTTTGGCATCACTTGGCTGTAAAGTCATACTGCATGAGCGTCACCCTGTGGTTGCCGCGCTATTATTTGATGGCTTAGAACGCGCCTATAACGATGCAGAAATTGGCTCATGGATGAAAGAAAACATGAGCTTAGTATTTGGTTCTAGCCATACTTTATTGGCTCAGTGTAACGAAGTACCTGATGTTGTGTACTTAGATCCTATGTTTCCCCACCGAGAAAAGTCAGCCCTAGTTAAAAAAGAAATGCGGGTATTCCAAGAGCTTGTTGGGGCTGATAGTGATGCCGACGATTTACTAGAGTTTGCTTATCCACTTGCAAGCAAACGAGTCGTGGTTAAGCGACCCGATTATGCGCCATTTTTGAATGACAAAACCCCTAGTATGCAAATCAAAACCAAGAAGAATCGCTTTGATGTATATGTAAAAGCAGCAATGGTTTGAGTCTAGTATTTTTTGATGTGTTTGATTTTTACGTATGGTTATTTATGGTGGTTTTTCATTAAACTGTCATAAAAGGTTAATATTCTATGCGCGTAACGTTACTTGGGAATATCGTTTATGCGCGTGTCATCATTTACTCGGCTACTAGCCGTTTTACTTACTCTTGCCAGTATTTTATTAGCTGCCACCTTGTTTTGGTCAAGCCAAACATTAATAGGAATAGAGCAGCAAGATAACGCTTATAACAAGCTTAAAAACACCATCATAATTGATTTAAAAAGTTACCTAGATGACTATTTAGAACAAGGTGACAGCCAGTACTTAACTAAAGCCTCAGCACTGATTAGTAAGATTAAAGCACAGCAATTAGCTGGACTTCCCAATGAGTTAGCAGCAACACTGAATACGCAACTCACTGAATTAGATAAAGACATTAATGGTAAGTATCGCGCTTTGGGCAAGTTATCTGGTAACGAAATGGCTTTACTTGATAACTCGATAAGACAAATGGCCGGTTCTGCCTCATCGTTAATTGGTTATGCTAAGAAAGCAGAGCCGCAAACAGCGCTTGCACTTGAGTATTACCAACTTGCCGCTGACTATTACAGCGAAGTCACATCACTTGCTTTGTATACTTATAAGTTGGTTCTTAACTATGATCAAGATACTAAAAGCAGCCTTACGCAAACAGTTACAACACTGAACACACTCGCAGATAAAATCGACAGCCTTGATAACCTAGGTGTTATGAGTGAAGTTGAAGAAGATGCGTTGTTTTTTGGTGAAGAAGCTGAAGACTTAGCTGGCGACATTAAAGCTGAACTAAGTAGCTGGCCTAAACGTTTTCCCCGTGATTTGGCATCTACTCTTGAACAAGCTGAGCAACGTCAAACGGGTATGCAAGCATTACGCGAACAAATCGGTGCGTTATCTGTAACCGTGCTCGGTGCTGAGCAAAAGCTAAAAGACGAACAAAGCAATCTTAAACAGCAAGTATTTATGGTGTTTTGTGTCGCTATTGGCATGCTTGTAGTGTTGGCGGGTGGTGTGTATTTTGTGCAGCGTAACCAAGTGCTTAATCCACTGCGTCAATTGCGTGATGGTTTTGCCTTCTTGATTGAAAGTAATGAACTTAAAAATATTGAGAGTAAAAACCCGAAAACCGAGGTAGGTGAAATTGCCAGTTACTTTAATCAATTAATAGAGCGTCAACGTGGTGAGGCAGAAGAGCGAGCACAAATGCTTAAGGTTATTAATGACTTTATGCTAGAAATGAGCGAGCACTTACATACCATAGCCCAGCAAACCGATGCCAGCCATTCTCAGGTAGAGCAAAACCAAGATTTACTGAGCGATATTCAACATATAGGTGAGCAAGTAAATAACATTAATAGCCAAGTCGCTGATAATGCTAAACAGACTTTTAATGCGATGGAGCAGAGCCTTGGTTTTGCCGACAGTATGTTAACGGCGAGCTCTCACACAGAGCAGCGAGTTGAACAAGGCCTTGAGAGTTTAAAAGAATTACTAAAAGGGGTCGATGATGTTGGTCAAGTCATTGAAGTAATTAAAAACATTGCTGAACAAACCAACTTATTGGCGTTAAATGCGGCGATTGAATCGGCGCGTGCTGGTGAGCATGGCCGGGGTTTTGCGGTAGTCGCCGACGAAGTACGAAAGCTGGCTAGACAAACACAAGGCTCGCTTGATGATATTAACAACCAACTTAACCGCTTGAGTGAAAACTCAACTATGGTATCAGAGCAAATTAGTGCACTGGCTAATGATGCTGAGCTGCAAACACAAAATGCTCAAGAACTTAAACGTAACTCAGAAGGCGTAGCCGGCAACGCGCAAGATGCCAATAAAGTAGCATTTGATGCTATGGAGCTTGCTAAACAGCAAAATGCCTTACTCGAAAACTTTAGCCAATCAATGCAAAGCATGAAAGGGCAGGTAGGTGAGTCAAACTCATTAGTTAGTGATATTCAGCATCGCCTACAAGAGCAAATGCATACCATTAAAACCAGCTTAGGTTTATAACTCTTCAAAGGGCGAGCAATGTAGTGCATTGTTTGCCTTTAAATCATGCGGTATTCAATTTTTTGGGTATATACTCTGTATTCTTATTTTCTTTCAAGGAATCACGATGATCGAACAAGGCCAAACTTTACCTGCGGCAACCCTTAGCGAATTAACCAGTGAAGGCATGCAAACTTTATCAACAGAGGCATTATTTGCTGATAAAAAAGTGGTGCTATTTGCTGTGCCAGGTGCATTTACACCAACCTGCTCAAATGCTCACTTACCAGAGTTTATTACTTTAGCTGATAAAATTACCGCAAAAGGCGTTGATGCAATTTACTGTGTATCTGTAAACGATGCATTTGTAATGAAAGCATGGGGTGAAGCTCATAATGCTGAACACATTCGTATGCTTGCTGATGGTGATGCAAGTTTTACCAAAGCACTTGGTTTAGATAAAGACACGGCTGGCTTTGGTGGTGTACGTTCAAAGCGTTATGCGATGATTGTTGAAAACCAAACGGTAACAGGTCTGTTTGTTGAACAAGACAAAGAGTTTGTAGTAAGCCGCGCTGAAGCTGTGCTCGAAAAGCTTTAATATAAATACAAAAAAGCCGGACGTGAGTCCGGCTAAAAGTCCCTGGGGGTAAGGGGGAGATCAACTATTAAGGTTGATACTGTGCATCCAATGTCAGACCTGAGAAGGTTTTGTATGCATTTAAGCTTAAATGCCAAGTACCTGCTTGTGGGTTACTGAATGTACATGTTTCTGCGTTACCGTTTTTGTACGGACGACAGTCATAGCTTGAAGTAGTTGGTTGGCTACCAAACTTAACAAATAAATCAGCATCGCCAGAACCACCAGACGTTGTTACTGTGAAGCTTGCCATACCTGCTGGCACGTCAATCGTGTAGTGTTTCCACTGACCTGCACTTGCAGAGATATCAGTCACTGTACCACCACCAGCTTGCGGTGCACCTGTGCCAGTACCTGAAGTTGTTAAATCGCCCACTAAGCTAACACCTGAATAAGCAGAGTAGCCGTTAAGCATGACATGATAAGTACCCGCAGTTGGGTTATCGATAGAACATACTTCGTTATTACCGCCTTCATAAGGACGACAATCATAGGTTGATGTTGTTGGTGCGCTACCTGCACGAACGTAAAGGTCAGCATCACCTGTTCCACCACTCATAGTGAAAGTTACATTCGTTGCGCCTGCTGGTACTTCCATTGTGTAGAAAGTTTGGCTGCTAGCTGAACCACTTAAACCAGTGAGTGCTTGGCCATCTTCTAACACGTTACCTGTTGGTGGTGGCGGTGTTGTGCCTGATGCTGCTGCAACAGCGGCTGCCGCATCAACAATACCTGTACCACAGCTAGTACATGTTGCTGGGAATGAACGCGTTGTTGATTTTAAGATGTTTTCGATTTCATCTGGTGTTGCTGATGGTTTCGCTTGTTTAATTAGCGCCGCTACACCCGCAACATGAGGTGCCGCCATCGACGTACCTTGCGAGTAGTGGTATGAATCGCTGCTTGGGCCAGTAGAACCTGAGTTGTGTGTTGATAAAACACCTTCAGAGTCATTAGCAAAGCTTTGTGCGCCACCTGGTGCTGCAACATCGATGTTGCTACCATAGTTTGAGTAGTAAGCACGACCACCGTCACGACCTACAGATGCAACGTTTACAACGCCATTACAGTTACCTGGGTTGTAGTTCGCAGAGTTATCGTTATCGTTACCTGCAGCAACTACGATCACAGAACCGTTGTTACGAGCTTGGTTAATGGCACTTTGCGTTGTTGAGCTACATGAGCCGCTACCACCTAAGCTCATGTTGATAACATCAGCAGGATTAGCATTCGCTGGTACGCCTGATACAGAACCACCTGAAGCCCAGATAATACCGTCAGCGATATCAGACGTTAAACCACCACATTTACCAAGTACACGAACAGGAACTACTTTCGCATCGTATGCAACACCAGCAACACCTTCTCCATTGTTAGTCACTGCTGCAACCGTACCTGCAACGTGAGTACCGTGCCAGCTAGAGCTTTGTGCACTGTGTGTGTAACCACATTCGTTAGCGCTGATTGCATCACCCGGATCGCGTGCATCGCTATCACGACCACCGCCGTCATTTGCTACAGACAGATTAGAGATCATGTCGTAACCCGGTAAAATATTGGCATTAAGGTCAACATGCGGACGGTAACCTGTATCAAGTACCGCTACAACCACACCACTACCTGTTGCTGTGTCCCAAGCGGTAGGTAGGTTTAAACCACCCGCTTGCTCGTAGTAGTGCCATTGGTCGTTATAACGAGGGTCGTTAGGTGTTGCGAATGGCTTTAACATTTGGTCGATTTCGATGTATTCAACATTACCTGTTGCAACCATCTCTTGCATGAACTCTTGCGCTTCTTCAGCAGAAAGTTTTTTATCAGCACGCATTACGTGGTGATTACTCATCGCCATTGCACGAACATATTGGGCTTTTACTTTGCCTTTTTTACTGGTGAAGTTTTTAACAAAGCCTTGAGCCTTTTTGTTCATCATAGTTGGCGATTGTTCTGCTGCCGACATCGTCATCATTTCATCACTGTTGTTTTTATACTTAATGATGAACTGCGTACCAAAGCCGTCTTGACCTTGTAGTTTTGCTGCCGTTTCCTGCATCGATGGTGTCATAAGTTGGTTTGGAGTCGCCATTGCTGCCGTCGTCCCAAACAACGCAGTCAAGCTCAGTGCAATTGCGCACTTTTTCAAGTTGTTGTTAGTTGTCATAATGATCCCTAGATTGTTATGTTAATCTCCACGATATTTTTCGCGAAGGGGGACAAAGGTAAAATAAATGTAAATTAAGTTAAAATATCGTTTTATTATGTTTGTCTCTATTTTGGTTATAACTAAATGTATAGATGGCTAAATGGTGCTTTTTTCGTGTGTTTTTCGTTCTTTTCTAATTAAAAAGTTTTAATTTTTAGATTTTGAGTTTTTACTTTATTTCGTTTTTTGGTTTTATCTTTTTTGTAAAAACACCTCACAGTTAACACCTCACGTAAAATAACTTGTTATAATCAGCTAAATTTTTTTAGTGAGTATGAGTAATGACCCAAGTAGATGTAATTGTGATAGGCGCTGGCGCTGCAGGTTTGATGTGTGCTGCACAAGCAGGCTACCGTGGTCGCAATGTTACTGTGCTTGATATGGGCAAAAAGCCGGGCCGTAAAATATTAATTAGCGGCGGCGGACGTTGTAACTTCACCAATGAAAATGCAAGCCCAGACAACTACTTGTGTGGTAATCCTCACTTTGTAAAATCGTGTTTAAGCCGATACACCCAGCATGACTTTATTGAGCTGGTGGACCGTCACGGCTTGGCTTATCATCATAAAACACTGGGTCAGTTATTTTGTGATAACAGCGCGCAAGATATCGTCGATATTCTTCTAACTGAGTGCGAGTGGGCGGGGGTTAACATTACTCTGCGTAACGAAGTACTCAGCGTGACTAAAACCGATGCGGGTTATGAAGTTATTACCGAACAAGACAGCTATCAATGTGAGTCGTTAGTTGTCGCATCGGGCGGATTAACCATGCCTAAGCTTGGGGCATCACCAATTGGTTATAAAATTGCCGAGCAATTTGGTTTAACAGTGCTGCCAACCATGGCGGCATTAGTGCCATTTACGTTACACCAGCACGATAAAGATCGCTTTGATGGTCTATCGGGGATCAGCATTCCTTGTCTGGTTACCAGTGAAGATGGCACCCAATTCAAAGAAAACATCTTGTTTACTCATCGCGGCCTTTCGGGCCCAGCGATTTTGCAAATCAGCTCATTCTGGCGTGCAGGGCAAACGGTGTATATTAACTTGTTACCAGAGCTTGATTTAAAACAGCAGTTCGAAGATTGGCGTCAAAGCCAAGGTCAAAAGTCACTAAAAAATACCCTTGCGACAATTTTACCAAAACGTTTTGTTGAAATGCTGCACGACAGCAAAGCAATTCCTGATTGCAATGTAAACCAACTAACCCATGCACAAATCGACGCGCTACATGATTACATTCACAATTGGCAAATTAAACCCAACGGCACAGAGGGTTATAGAACAGCCGAAGTAACGCTTGGCGGTGTAGACACCGACGAGTTAAGCTCAAAAACCTTTGAAGCGAAAAAATCACCGGGCCTTTATTTCATCGGCGAAGTCACAGACGTAACCGGCTGGCTAGGCGGCTACAACTTCCAATACGCCTGGAGCTGCGGCTTTGCAGCAGGGCAGTATTGTTGATTTGAGTTGCTAGTTGCTAGTTGCTAGGGGAAAGATGTTAGTGGTTAGTGGTCAGCTCACAGGCTCTAGGAGCTAGGTTAGCACTTGCTTGTAGGTCGTGCTTTAGCGCGTTTTTTATGACGCCATAAATGGTGACCTACATAATATCGCTTACCGATTTTTTCTTCCCTAAGCCGCTACTTCAACACAATTACGGCCATTACTCTTCGCTTTGTACAATGCTTTGTCGGCAATGGTGAGTGTTTCTTTTATAGTAGTTGCGGCGTGGGCTACGCTGTGAACACCAATGCTTACTGTAAATTTAACTGTTTGCGTATCATCAACATTAATAATGGTTTCTTGTGCTTGTTTGCGAATTCGTTCGGCAACCTGCTTGGCATCTTCAAGGTTACAATTAAGCAGTAATACAAACTCTTCACCGCCGTAGCGACAGGCTATATCCCCTTTGCGCTGCTTTGCTGTAAGTATATTGGCAAACTCAATAATAACTTTGTCACCAATATCGTGCCCATAGGTATCGTTTATATTTTTGAAATGATCGAGATCGGCAATTAGTAAAGATAATGGCTGATTATTTGTGGCTGTTGCTGCAATTAACTCTTCACTTTTTCTATCGAAGTAGCGACGATTAAACAGGCCTGTCATTGGATCTGTGTCGACTAAGCGAGTGAGCTCTTTTTGCTGCGCTTTTACTTTTTCAAGTGTTTTAATTCGGTATGAAAGAATAAATGCCATCATTAAAGCTTCAAGTAAAATGCCTATTCCCACGCCATGACTATTGATCACGTTAGCTTCACTGATCCCTTTGTAATAAAGCACTGCCAACATATTGAAAATGACAAACATAGAGTGACCAAGTAAAAAGTATTTTGCTAGCGGGTTTCCTTTGCGCCATAGCGAAATAGATACCCCAAATGTTACCGTCATCATAAGTGCGGCTAAGCTACTAGCTGGCTTTAATGCGCCAACGATATCGAATAAGCTGTAGATAAAGTCGCCAACAAGCAACAATAATATAATTGAAAGGGCAATATGCTCTTTAGGGTAATGTTTCTTGGTCTCGAAAATGAGCATTACAAAGATCACCAAAAAGCTTGGCATACTGAGTAAGTTTGAGTTTAGTTGGAAAAGCTCTGCACTAAATACACCAAAAAAATTTGCCGCTACACCGTAAGATAACGCCACCCATACGGTGCCTGAAATCAAGTAAAGGGCGTATACGATGTTCTCGATTTTTCGGGCCGATAAATACAAGAAAAAGTTATATATCATTAGCGCAAGCATCATTCCAACGAGTAGCGCAATGTAATTACCGTTACCGACTAATGCACGTTTAGAGTGCTCTTCGTCATATATATTAAGAGTAAACCACTGGTGTGAGTAAGTTACAGATTTCACATAAAGGATTTTTTGCTGAGCTGGTGCTAAAGCAAACGAAAAAACGGCACTCCCGCCAAACATATTGGCTTTTACCCCAGATTTATCTAAATAAACATCTGTTTGATTAATGAGTTGCCCATTGTGGGTTTCGTAAAATCCCACCTCTTCTAGATGGTAAGCATCGGGGTTGTGAACAAATAAACGTAAGCTATCGCTATAGTTATTTTTGATGATTATTTTTGACCAGGTCGTTTTTGCGTTAGTACCTAAAGTGAGCTCATTTTTACTGTTAATAAAATTTTCACTTTGTATCTTAGTGAATGGAGTATTGCCTTGCTTATCGATGAAATAGCTCATGTTGAATTGCGTAAGATTAACGCTGCGCTCGTTAATAGAGATTACAGAGTTAGCCTGATCCGCATAGCTGTTTTCTGTCACAATTAAGCATAGTAAATAGAAAACAATGAGCTGTGATAAGCGTGCAATCATCCTTAATGCCTACACCTTGATATTAATAATAAAGTGTTATTTTTAACTTAAAACACAGGATTGTCGAGCGAATTTTATCCAAAATAAAAAAGCCGCTATACTTAGCGGCTTTGTTGGTTGCGAAAATATTAACGCAGGTCGAAACGATCTAGCGTCATCACTTTAGTCCATGCTGCTACGAAGTCATCAACAAACTTCTGTTTAGCATCGTCAGATGCGTACACTTCAGCAATTGAACGTAGCTCTGAATTTGAACCGAAGATTAAATCTACTGGTGTTGCTGTCCACTTAAGTTTGCCTGACTTACGGTCACGGCCTTCGTAAACACCTTCTTCAGAAGACTTAGACCACTTCGTTGACATATCTAGTAGGTTAACGAAGAAATCATTGCTTAATGTGCCTGGTTTTTTCGTGAATACACCGTGTTTAGTTTGGTCAGTATTCGCGTTAAGGGCGCGCATACCACCTAGTAGTGCAGTCATTTCTGGTACTGATAAGCTCAGTAAGTCAGCGCGCTCAACTAACATTTCAGCAGGTGATTTCCATGCTGAGCTGTAGTAGTTACGGAATGCATCTGCTGTTGGCTCAAGTACTTCGAATGATTCAACGTCAGTCATTTCTAATGACGCGTCCATACGACCTGGCTTGAATGGTACTGTGATAGAGAAACCAGCGTCGCTTGCTGCTTTTTCGATTGCAGCCGCACCACCAAGAACAATCATATCTGCTAGTGAAATTTCTTTACCGTCAGATGCTTTTTTGTTGAACTTAGTTTGGATTTTCTCAAGTTTGCTCAGTACTTTAGCTACTTCTTTCGGGTTGTTTACCGGCCAATCTTTTTGCGGAGCAAAACGAATACGTGCACCGTTTGCACCACCACGCATATCTGTGTCGCGGTAGCTTGCTGCTGATGCCCAAGCAACACGCACGAGTTCAGATACAGATAAACCAGAATCTAAGATGCTTGCTTTAAGTGACGCGATATCTTTGCTATCAACAAGTTTGTGATCAACCGCAGGGATGTAATCTTGCCAAATTAATACTTCTTCTGGCACTAAGTCACCTAGGTAACGAGCACGTGGGCCCATGTCACGGTGGTTTAGTTTGAACCATGCTTTAGCAAATGCCAGTTCGAACTCTTTCGGGTCGTTTAAGAAACGCTCTGAAATCTTACGGAACTCAGGGTCTGCTTTTAACGCGATATCAGTTGTGAACATGATAGGCGCATGACGCTTACCTTTAATGTGTGCATCTGGCACTAGGTTAGATGCTTGACCATTTTCAGGGATCCACTGAGTTGCGCCTGCTGGGCTCTTCGTTTTAACCCACTCAAAGCTGAACAAGTTTTGTAGGTAGTTGATTGACCAACGTGTTGGTGTCACTGTCCATGCGCCTTCAAGACCTGAAGTAACAGTATCTTCTGAATGACCTTTACCACATTTGTTTTTCCAACCTAAACCTTGCTCTTCGATAGCCGCAGCTGCTGGCTCTTTATCTAAGCAGGTCGCTTTTTTCGCACCGTGTGCTTTACCAAAGCTGTGACCACCGGCGATAAGTGCAACGATTTCTTCATCGTTCATTGCCATGCGGCCGAATGATAAACGAATGTCTTCTGCTGCGAGCAGTGGATCAGGGTTACCGTGAGGGCCTTCTGGGTTTACATAAATTAAGCCCATCTCAACTGCCGCTAATGGGCCTTTAAGTTTGCCTTTTTTGTCACGACGTTCGTCAGTTAGCATTTTGCCTTCAGGGCCCCAGTATACGTAATCTGGCTCCCAATCGTCTTCACGACCACCGGCATAACCGAAGGTTTTGAAGCCCATTGATTCAAGCGCAACGTTACCTGTTAACGCCATTAAGTCAGCCCAAGAAATGCTGCGACCGTATTTTTGTTTTACAGGCCAAAGCAAGCGACGCGCTTTATCAAGGTTCGCGTTATCAGGCCAGCTGTTTAGTGGGTCGAAACGTTGTTGACCACCGCCTGCGCCACCACGACCATCAAAAGTACGGTACGTACCTGATGCGTGCCACGCCATACGGATGAAGAATGGACCATAGTGACCGTAGTCAGCAGGCCACCAATCTTGAGAATCAGTCAATACTTTCTCAATATCGGCTTTCACTGCGTTTAGGTCTAACTTTAAAAATTCTTTTTTGTAATCAAAGTAAGGACCCATTGGGTTTGATTCTGCTCCATGGGCACGAAGTTGGCTAAGATCTAATTGTTCTGGCCACCAGAATTGGTTTGATTTGATGTCGTTAGTCGCTTGTACGCCTGTTGCTACGAGTAAAGATACTGCAACAGCGACTTTAGACAACGCTGACGTTGATTTTTTAAACATTGTGTAGTCTCCAGTTAGAAGTTGGATGAAATATAGAGTTGTTCTGATTAACTTTCCACTTACAAACTGGGGTTTAAATCGATTGATAAAATCGAAAAAACAGATTGTTTGATTGATTTTATAGAACAAAGCCAGCAAAAATGCTGGCTCTGGGGGAGGTGTGCTTTAAGCTGAAAATCAGCTTGTTGCTTATTCTTCAATAAAAGGGATGCCGTTTTTGATCCAATCAGCAGCTGGCTTGCCTTTTAAGTAATGATCAAAGTATTCCATCATGCGCACCGAGAAATCCACTTGATTAGGGAACTTCTTCAAGTGATGTGGTTCACCTTCGTATTGTAAGAAGGTGGCATCTTTACCTGCGCGACGAAGCGCTAGATAGTACTGAACCCCTTCGTGCCAAGGCACAGCGTCATCTTTGTCACCAAACATAATCAGGATTGGGGTATTCACTTTGTCGGCAAAGAATACGGGTGAGTTTTCGATGTACAGCTCTGGCGCTTCGAATAAGGTTTTACCAATGCGGCTTTGCCCTGTTTCGTATTGGAATTGACGCGCAAGGCCTGATTTTAAGCGAATACCGCTGTATGCACTGGTCATATTAGATACTGGCGCACCCGATACAACCGCCTTAAACATATCTGTTTGCGTGATCATAAAGGCACTTTGGTAGCCTGCCCATGAGTGACCTTGTAAACCAATTTTGTCTGGATCAGCAATGCCTAAATCAATTAACTTTTGAGTGGCATTGATCATCGTTTGGGTTGACGATTTGCCCGGATGACCAATTTCAAAACGGATATCAGGTAAGAAAATCGCATAGCCATTTGAGGTAAACATCGGGAAGTTAGGGCGATGATTTAATTCCATTTTCGGGAAGTCATACATGCGTTGGCTCATATAGCGGTAGAAGTACACAACCACCGGAACCTTATCGCCTTTTTTGTAGCCCGCTGGCTTGATTAATACGCCTTGTAAATCTTCACCATCAAACCCTTTGTAACTAATGAGCTCAGGTTTTTCACCCCATGCAAAGTTGCTAATTTGTGGGTTTAGGTTGGTAACACGCTGTGGCTTTTTAAAGCTAAAGTCAGTTTGGTAGTAATCAGGGAATTGCTGATATGTTTGCGCAGTAAATAGGTATTTGTCGGCATTTTTTGCCTTTTTCACCACATCATAGCGCTTTTTACCCGATAGTACTTTGCTTACTTTATTGCTTGTTAAGTCAAGCTTGGCAATTTCAGTTTGCTTATCTTGCAGGTTGGTTGCGCTTAGCAATAATGTTTCGTCTTTGGCAAAGCCCACTTGGTCTTTATCAAGTTTAATAACACGATATTGGGTATTGGTTTCTTTACCTTGGGTTAGGCGCGTTGCCTTTTGTGTTGCGACATCAAAAGCCCAAATATCAAATTTGCTGTAAACCAGTACTTGGCTGCTGTCGTTTAACCAGCCTGCAAAACCATAACCCGGTTGAGGTGATGGGTAGTCATGCTTATCATCGGCAAAAATAGCATTAATTGCTTTAGATAAGGTCGAAACCTTGTTGTTACCTAAATCTTTTAGCTGAACTTGGCTGTCTTGGAAAAATGCTGCAAATTGGCCATTTGGCGCAAGGCTTGGTCTAAACGGATAGTCGCTGATGATAGCGGTTTGTTTACCAGTTTTAACATCCACGCTGAAGTAATCTGCGTAAAAACCGCCATACATAACACGTTCTAGGTAAGGTAGGTCTGAGTAACCTAATAGGGCTTCGCGATGAGTATTTAGCGAAACCTCTGGCATGTTTGGTGTGCTAAGCTGCACAACTTGCTGACCATTTACATGATAAACCGCTTGGTAGTGGCGCAGCTTATTGGCTTTGTTCCATTGCTGCTCTTCGCGTGGTTTTATTTCAGCGTCTTTGTTGTGCCAAACGTTTAGGCCTTTTTGGTCGCGAATGGTATCGAAATCATATAAAGAGGCTTCATCTTGGTATTCTTTTAAGGCAACTTTTGCAGCGAGTTTAGGGTGGTTTTCAAAGTATAAACGAGCGCCATCTTCAGACCATGTTAATGATGCTGTTTTGCCGATAGTCCAGCTGCTATCTGTAGAGTTAATGGTTGAAAGTGCGCCGTTTTGTAAAAGCTGTAAGCTGTGGTCGCGTCGGCGTGTATCATCATTAACGTAATTACCAACTAACAGTGCTGCGGTATTACTGTTTGGTTGCCATGCAATTTTATTTGCAACCACACCTGGCTCATCAATCAACACGCTAGTTGCAAAGCCATTATTAAGGTCAACTAACACTACTTGGTTGTCGGCCCCATCACTGTAGCTTTGGCTTGCTAGTAATTGCTCGCCAGTGCTGCTCATCGCATAGCTAAATACATTATTTACAGTGTGAGTGGTTTTGTCTTGTAGGTTAACAAGCACTAAATCAAAGCTTTTGTCTTTTTTGTCTGGCTTGATTTCGCTGCTGTTTTCGTCTTTTTCTTGGTCGTCTTTTTTATCTGCTTTTTCTGCTTTCTTATCGAGTCGGTAAGCAAGCCATACACCATCATCCGATAACGCGTAGTCTTTTACATCGTTAAACGTTTGTTGCTCACCATTTTTAGTATTCACTAAAACTAGGTTATTTTTTAGTTCATCTTTTTTCTTGGTGGTTTCTTTTTCAAGCTGGGTAGGTACCTGAGTAAAAGCCACCCAGTTTGCTGCTTTATTAATAGTAGGGCGAGTACCGCGCTCAACGCTGGCAAGCAGGGTGTTATTGTTTAATGTATAAACCTGACCTTGTGCATTACCGCGATAAGGGTCAGCACTAAAGCTAAGAATTTGGCCATCTTCAGAAAGTTGGGTGCCTTTTGCGTATTTAAAATCAAACACGTCTTTAAATTGCAGAGCTTCTTTCGCACTAACTTGTGCACTACCAAGGCTTGTCACCAAGGCTAAGCTCAAAAGTGATAATTGCGCTTTCATTTATCTTTCTCGTTGTTTTTAAAATGATGCACCCAGTGTAGCGTTTTAAATTAACAATTCGAGTAGATACGATAAGTGGCGTGTTTGGGGAGTTGGACGGGAAAGTTTCAAGGGAAAAGTTACAAGGGGAAAGTTAGAAAGCAACTCGTTAACTTTACTCTTTCCCCTAACAACTCACTACAACCAAATCTTTTGTAACTCTGGCCATTGTTTTTCAAATTGTGCACTTGGTTTTGCTTTAAAGTCGCTGCGCACGAATTGATTCATCTTACCTTCTACGTAGGCGAGTAAGAAGTTGGCTAGGGTGGTTTCGTCTGATTGAAATGCTTTGCCTTCGCGCAGTTTGCGCTCGCGTAGCACTTGCTTGAACTGAGTTTCTAGCTTTTCAAATAGGCCTTGTACACGCTCACGCAAACGCTCTTGTTCACCTTGCAAGGCATCACCGGTCAAAATGCGGGTAATACCCGGGTTTTTCTCAGCAAAGGCTAATAATAGCAGTAAAATATTGTACACACGTGTTTGGCTTTCTTTCTCATTTTCTAAAATGAGGTTAATGCGTGATAACAGGGTATCTTCAATAAACTCGATTAGGCCCTCAAACATCCGTGCTTTACTCGGAAAATGACGATACAACGCAGCTTCAGACACACCTACCTCAGCCGCTAGTTTTGCAGTTGTGATACGTTGACCTGGGCTGGTTTCTAACATTTGTGCGAGTGCTTGCAGAATCTGCTCTTTGCGATTACTTCTTTTTGTCGCAGGCATGACCATTCCTTTCTTATAATTTATTACTTGCGCTCTTAGGAGTCAGACAAGCCATTTTTTGTGCAAATGAGAGGCTTATGTTAATGTTTTATTCAGTTTCTTTCCAGCATTTTTACAAACGCTTGGCAAGCTCAGTCATCACGCTCATGGCCAAATCTTTTTTACTTCCCATCGCTAAATCTAGCTGCTCATTGTGCCAGAAAAGTGTTAAAGCATTATGATCAGAATTAAAGCCAAGGCCTTCTTTTGATACGTCATTTGCGCAGATCATATCGAGATTTTTGTTCTTTAATTTACCTTGTGCATAGCTTGCAACATCTTGAGTTTCGGCGGCAAAGCCCACGGTATAAGGACGGTTTTTGCTAAGTGCTGCAACGTTTGCGATAACATCTGGGTTTTTAACTAAAGTGAGGGTTAGTTCATCACCTTGTTTTTTCATTTTTTGCTCATGAATTGCTGCTGCACGGTAATCGGCTACTGCTGCACAGCCTATAAAGGCATCTGATTGTACGGCTAGTTGCATTGAGGCGGTGAGTAATTGCTCTGCACTTTCTATATTAGTAAGCAGGGCATTAGCAGGTGCTTTAATTGTTACAGGGCCAGAAATTAAGTTGACCTTTGCACCTAAAGCAAGTGCAGCCTCGGCAAGGGCATAACCCATTTTGCCAGAGCTGTGATTAGAAATATAACGAACTGGGTCGAGGGCTTCTCGGGTTGGTCCTGCTGTAATAGTAATGGTTTTGCCGGCAAGTAATGGCTCTACTTCAGGTTGTGTACAAAGCGTGACTAACTCATGAGGCTCTAACATACGGCCTGCGCCTACATCACCACAAGCCTGCTCGCCTTTACCTGGGCCCCAAATAGCCACGCCGCGTTCGCGAAGTGTGGCAATATTTGCTTGTGTAGCAGGATGGGCATACATTTGCTGGTTCATGGCAGGTGCTACAGCCACTTTTGCAGGGGTGGCTAATAGAAGTGTTGTTAGTAAATCATCGGCAATACCCATTGCCATTTTCGCTAAAATATTACTGGTTGCAGGGGCAACTAAAATAAGGTCGGCCCATTTAGCAAACTCAATATGGCCCATTGCTGCTTCTGCTGCTGGGTCGAGTAATGAATCAGAAACAATTTCACCGCTTACCGCTTGCATTGTTAAAGGAGTAATAAAGTGTTTTGCCGAGTCGGTCATGACGACTTTAACTTCGCAGCCTTGATCTTTTAAACGGCGGACAAGCTCTGCACATTTATAGGCTGCAATACCACCACTCATACCTAGCAGGATTTTTTTATTTACTGATTTAGTCATTACGTGAAATTTAACTTTTGTCGATATGGGCTAACGATAGCAAATCTTTACCGATAGCATGAAGTTTTCTTTTTCATGACAGGAAAAAACTGGATTTTCTAGGTTTTATAGTACAGTTTAGTCATTGATATAGTTGTTTTAAGGATGAAGCAATGCCATTAACCGATTTACCTCTATCAGCAAGGCCTCGCGAGAAGCTACTTGCTAAAGGTGCTAAAGCACTTTCAGATGCAGAGCTATTAGCAATATTTTTACGCACAGGCGTGCCGGGCATGAATGCTATTGAGCTTGCAGAGCATTTACTCAGTATAAATAGTACATTGCAAAACTTGTTTAACGCGAGCGAACAAGAATTCTGCGCACAAAAGGGCTTAGGGGCCGCTAAGTATGTTCAGTTGCAAGCGGTACTTGAATTAAGCCGGCGCTATATGCTTGAGCAATGTAAACGCGAGGCACTATTTAATTCGCCACAAGCTGTGTACGACTACTTAACTATTCAGTTGCGTGGTTTGCAGCAAGAAGTATTTATGGTGCTGTATTTAGATAACCAAAATCAATTAATTAAAGACGAAGTGCTTTTTTACGGCACTATTAATGTAGCTTCTGTGTACCCACGCGAAGTCGTTAAAGCAGCATTACGTAATAATGCCGCGGCGCTGATTCTTGCCCATAACCACCCAAGTGGAGTAGCTGAGCCAAGTCAGGCTGATAAATTGATCACCACGAAATTGCAGCAAGCGTTAGCCTTAGTTGATATAAATGTGCTGGATCACATCATAGTGGGAGGTGAAAATTGTGTGTCGTTTGCCGAAAGAGGGCTTATATAAAGCTTGTTAGGCTATAGAGTGTGTTAAAAATGAGCAGTTTAGGGCGATTTTAGAAATTAGTTTAATTTAAATGCAGTTTTTACTTTCCCTAAGGGCATTCGATCTTTATAATTAGCCGCTATCAAATTTACACATGAGCTGATTGGATAAGATCTGTTACTTGATCTTTGCCTGTATAAGCTGTATAAAGAGCGCCCTTCGATTTATCCCGGGGCACAAATACTGGCCTAAGGGAAAATTAAGCTCGAGCGAAGTTATTGGAGATATATAGACATGTCTAAAGTATGTCAAGTTACAGGTAAGCGTCCAGCGGTTGGTAACCACCGTTCACACGCGAGAAACGCGACTAAACGTCGTTTCCTACCTAACCTACAAACTCACCGTTTTTGGGTTGAAAGTGAAAAACGTTTTGTAACACTACGCACTACTACTAAAGGTATGCGTATTATCGATAAAAAAGGCATCGACGCGGTTCTTACAGAAATCCGTGCTCGTGGCGAAAAAGTTTAAGGAACTGAATCATGCGCGATAAGATCCGTTTAGTTTCAACTGCTGGTACTGGTTTTTTCTACACTACCGACAAGAACAAGCGTAACATGCCTGAAAAAATGGAAATCAAAAAATACGATCCTAAAGCTCGTAAACACGTGATTTTCAAAGAAGCTAAAATCAAGTAATTTTAGTTTTCAGAATCTCAAAAACCCAGCCTCGGCTGGGTTTTTTGTTTTTAGCGCTTAGAAAATCTTATTAGAGCACAATAATCTAGCTTGGCTTGCTGTTTTATCTTGCTTAATTATCAATCTAAGCGTAAAATGCGCGCTCATTTCGGCTTATTAAATTTAATTCCTTGCCTTAAACCGACTGGCCGAAACGGTAGAAGGCTCTATTAACCGTAAGGAATATCCATGCGTCATTACGAAATCGTATTCATGGTTCACCCTGATCAGAGTGAGCAAGTAGCTGGTATGATCGAACGTTATACTGGTTCTATCACTGAAGCTGGTGGTACTATCCACCGTCTTGAAGACTGGGGCCGTCGTCAATTGGCTTACCCAATCGACAAGCTTCATAAAGCTCATTATGTTCTTATGAACGTTGAAGCACCTACTGAAGTAATCAGCGAGCTAGAAACTACTTTCCGCTACAACGATGCAGTGCTTCGTAACTTAGTTATGCGTACTAAAGACGCTGTAACTGAAGCATCTCCTCTTGCGAAAGAAGAGAAGAAAGAAGCACCAGCTGCTTAATCGTTTTGAGTTCAAGCATGGCGCTTGCAGTTGAGACAAAAAGATGAGCCAACCGCTTAATCCTTATATGAATCAGCTGACACTATCTGGGGTTGTATGTAAAACCCCAAAATATAGTCAAAGCCCTGCTGGTATACCGCATTGTATTTTTGTTCTTGAACATAAATCGATGCAAGTTGAAGCAGACCTTAACCGTAATAGTTATGTCAGGCTTCAAGTTGTTGCCAGCGGCACGCCATTGCAACAACAGACTCAACAATTGCACGTTGGGCACCAAGTGCAGGTGACGGGGTTTTTAAACCGTCACGAAGGTCGAAACGGCTTAAGCCAATTGGTCTTGCATGCTCAACATATAGAAAGAATTTTTTGAGGAATTTTACTCATGGCACGTTATTTCAGACGTCGTAAGTTCTGCCGCTTTAAAGCGGAAGGCGTACAACAAATCGATTATAAAGATCTAGCTACTCTTAGAAACTATGTTACAGAAAGTGGCAAAATCGTACCTAGCCGTATCACAGGTACTAGCGCTAAATATCAGCGTCAGCTAGCAACTGCTATCAAGCGTGCTCGCTACTTAGCCCTTCTTCCATACACTGACTTACATAAGTAAGCAGCGGATTAACAGTTTTTAAAAGGTGTAGAGACATGCAAGTTATTCTACTAGACAAGATCGCAAACCTAGGTGGCCTAGGTGACCAGGTTGTAGTTAAATCTGGCTTCGCACGTAACTTCCTTTTCCCAAAAGGTAAGGCAGTTCCTGCAACTAAAGCTAACATCGAAACTTTCGAAGCACGTCGTGCTGATTTAGAAGCTAAGATCGCTGAAGATCTAGCTGCTGCTCAAGCTCGCGCTGACAAGTTAGAAGCATTAGCTGAAGTTACACTAGTTTCTAAAGCTGGTGACGAAGGCAAGTTATTCGGTTCTATCGGTACTCGCGACATCGCTGAAGCTATTTCAGCTGTTGGCGTTGAAGTTGCTAAATCAGAAGTTCGTTTACCTCTAGGTACTATCCGTGAGACTGGCGAATTTGACGTAGCAATCGCAGTACACTCAGACGTAACGGCTACTATCAAAGTAATCGTTATCGCTGAAGCTTAATAGCAATATTAAGTAAAAAAAGCCGCGCTTAGGTGCGGCTTTTTTGTGCCTGAAATTTGAGTAATAGCCACTTTCTGAATTAGCCTTAAACACGCTTAATTGTAGCGTTTTGTACCGTTATCAACTCATAGGTTTACGGTAAATAGTATTAGTTTTCATGCTTTAAATACCTAATAGATAATCCTATAATCTTACCTATTTTACAAACAAGCATTCTTTTTTCTTAATTTTATTCTTCTTATTAGTATAATCGGATGAATAAAGGTAAATTGGTTAAAATTGACACTGACAACGCTGTCATTTATATTGTTTTAACAAAAAAGTATTAGAGGTATTAAGATTGTTAAATGCGCTCGTGTTAAGTGAACAAGGTAAGCAACGTGGTTTTACATTAGTTGAATTACTTATTGTTGTAGCAATTATAGGTATTCTCTACAGTGTGGCATTACCCGCTTATACTGAGCATATGCAGCGCAGCCGACGCGCTGATATTCAACAAGAATTACTTCAATATAGTGCAAGTCTTGAGCGTATCTATTCGCGAAATGGTGGATATCCCAATACATTCACAACGCAAGGTACTAGCTATTACTCTTTTACTTATACCGCCACCGATAAAGCTGCTGGTGCAGTGAGTGATTTTAAAAACCGTGGTTACAGTTTAAAAGCAACGCCTAATACGGGCTCTGCACAAGCGGGCGATCGCTGTGGTGAGCTTGTCGTTAACCATGATGGTAGTTACAGCGCGACAGCCAATGATTGTTGGGAGTAACTAAATTGCGTCGTTTAGTTGGTTTTACCCTAGTTGAATTATTAGTGGTGCTGGGTGTTATTGGGATTTTGGCAAGTCTTGCATTGCCATCTTTTAGCCAGCAGATTTTGCAAGATCGCGTCATTACTACCGCAAAGCAACTCAATAACGTTTACAAATATGCACGCAGTGAAGCTGTAAAACGCGATAAGTCGATTCGATTAGTTGTGAGTGATAACCGCTGGGAAGTGACTTTAAATGAAGCCGGTGTTGATACTATTTTAAAAGCATTTTCTGTGACAAAAGCTGGCGTTAGCGTCAATTTGGTCTCATTAACGGTGAGTGCCAGTGGTGAGGTTGATAGACAAGCAAGTATTCGTATTCAAGATGAGCATGTTAACACCACAGACTATGTGATGTGTGTACTTAAAAGTGGGCAAAATTGGTTAGTTGAAAGTTCACAGCGAGGGTGTGCATGAAGAAACAAGCAGGTTTTTCATTACTAGAGGTCATGATTTCTGTTGTTATTGCTGGGATAGCGTTATTGGGTTTAGCTGCAGCGCAGTTGAAGTCTTTACAGTATGCGACCAATAGTTTTCATTATACGGTGTCACTTATTCAAGGCCAAAACACAATTGAGCGTTTATGGCCGCATGTGTGTGAAATTCAAAAAACCGATCCCGCTTTGTTTCAGGATGCCACTTTTAGAGAAAGCCTTAAGCCACAAGTAAACGACTACCAACTGACGATTCCGGCTTCTTACAGTAACGATATGCAAATAAATGTTGGCTGGGTTGATAAACGTATGACTGATAACGCTGAAAACCAAATTAGTTTAAACGCCAGTTTTCCCGATTTATCGGCGGCTTGCTAATGATGAAGCGTGGTAAGGGTTTTAGTTTAGTTGAGCTGATGGTTGCACTTGCAGCAGGGGCATTTTTACTTGCAGGCGTGAGTTTATCTTATTCGGCTATTAAAAGTACGATTGCGGTAAGCAAAGAACTTGAAAACGCCCAAGAAGTGATTCGCTTTACAAGTAAAGTGTTCACCCGAAGTATAAAACAAACGCAATTAACGCCAATCGTTAGTGCAGATAACAGCACGATCACAATTACGCAGCCAAGTGGCGTTATTGCCTGTGATGGCTCTATTACCACGTCTCAAGTGACAGAAATCTATCGTTTAAATGGCAACGACTTATTATGCTCGTTAAATGGTGCGGTTGCCGAACGCTTACTAACTGGTATTGAAGCATTATCGTTTAGTTTATCCGGTGACTTGGTCACGATAAGTGTCAAACCACGGGATTTACCAACTCAATTTGGTCAAGGTATCAACATCGATATTGCCTTAACGAATGCAATTTTACTCAAAGCATATGGGAATAGTCGTGTTTAATAAACAAGCTGGTTTTACGCTTTTTACGGTTCTTATTTTAACCAGCATGGCGAGTATTGTGGTGCTGAGTTCATTACGCGAAACAATTGTACAAGAGCGCTTAAGTGGTAATTTCCAGAAAAAACTAAACAGTCGTTTACTAGCCGAAAAAGGCGTTTTTGAACAAGCTAAGTTATTGCAGCAAACTATTAATCGAGAAGGTATTCTCGCGGTTGATGAGTTGATCAATAAAACAAGTGATGCCTCAGGAGTGGGCGTTATCGCTGCTGATGCTACGTTTAATGCCAGTGTAAGCAAAAATGCCGATGGTGAACTAGAAATTGCCAGTTTAGGTCAGCGTTTTGAGGGAGATGCACAAAGTAATCTAGTTGCACGCTTTGCACTGCAAGGAGCTAAAGGAAGCTCTGTATTTACTAATGCGATGGTGGGTTGTAAAGGAGTTAACTTATCGGGGAGTGGCAGCATTGATAGCTACGACTCTAGCAAAGGCAGCTATGAAGAAACAAAATCGAATGATGGCGATGTATCGACCATCGCTGGTGATTCTGATGTTGTGTTGTCTGGTCATTCACCTATAAGAGGTGATGTTAAGGCTACAGGGGTTATCTACTTAAATGGTTCATCACCGATTATAGGTAATATTCATTCAAATACCGGGGTGTATATTTCACCAGGTAGTGGTTTACGTGTTGACGGTAACGTCTACACGGGTGGGTATTATACCCATCGTGGTGGCACTGTGTCAGGTGTTGTTAGAGCCAATGGCGATGCCAAAATGCAGTGGTCAACGTTTATTACAAATAACCAAGGTGAAGCGCTGGATATTATGTATGGTGGAACTGGTGACTTTAAAGATACCTATAATAATCAGCAAAATGGTGTTCATTACAGTGATAGTAAGTTTAATGTAAACCCAAATGTTGCACCTGTTACCGTTGCAGATCCTAGTGCACCAGATTACGATCCGAGCAACCCAGACACCAACTGTGATCCTCTTATACTTCCAGAGAAAATGGTCGATATTCTCGATGAAGTTACTGACTATGATGCTGTTTCGATTGGGCCAACACAGCAATTCAAGCTGAACACTCAAAAAGGTTTTTTTAGTCAAAATAGTCGACAAATTATCTTTCCGACGTTTGCGGATATTTTCTTGTTTGATTCAAATCCACAAACAAAAACAAGCGGTAGTAATAGTAAGGAATCTATATTTGCACTAGACCGATTAAAAATGACCAGTGACGGCAAAATGGAGGTCTCTGGTGGTGATGTTATTTTATTGGTTGATGGTGACTTCACAATGGAAGGCGACACGACTCTTACAATAAAGAAAGACAGCAGTTTAACCGTGTTAATCACTGGCAAAGTGAGCATTGGTGCGGGAGCAAGAGTGATCACTGAACAAGAAGGGTTAACCAGCAGTGGTCATCCTTCACTGTCATTTTATTCAACATTTAATGGCATCAATGGAGTGCAATTTAGTGGAGCTGCAAATTTATATGCTGCGATATATGCGCCCCTCACAACGGTAAAATTATCTGGTAGTGGTGAGCTATTTGGTAGCGTTCGTGGCTCAAGTATCACAGCGACAGGGGGCAGTGGTGCCCATTACGATGCAAGTTTGTTGCAGGTTAAAAATGGCACGACACCGTCATCTCCAGCTCGTATTGTGTTTTTAGGTTGGCGCTACAAAACCGCAGAAACAAGCGAAGACGAAAGCGACGCATCACCTGCAGAATAACGCAAATCCCCCAAATAAAATTGTGTAAGCTCAATTATTTGTAGCTTACACAAAAAAATTTAATTTCATTTAAACCTTTTGAATCCCCCCTTACGTCTAATACACTAAATTCACAATAATAATCATAAAGGACAACATCCAGGATGTTGATAGATGCAGAACAAGCGTTCGTCCAGCAAAGTGAGCATGCCTTGATCGAGCGGGTTAAAAGCGGTGATCAAGCTGCCTATGCAACACTTTATGAGTTGCATGTGAAGCGAGTATATAGCCTTTGTTTACGATTGCTCGCAGATAAAGAGCACGCAGAAGATGCCACGCAAGAAGTGTTTGTACAGCTTTGGCATAAAATTGCTAACTTCGATGGACGCTCACAGTTTTCGACTTGGTTACATAGTGTTACCAGCAATATTGCGATTAGCTACATTCGCAAACATAAGAGTTGGCTGCAAAAAGTCGTGAGTTTTGAACAAAGTGGTATGGATGAGCAAAGCGCTGCTGATTGCGACGGCTTTAACGGCCTCGATAAGTTAGTGCTGAGATTACCTGAACGAGCACGTATGGTCTTTGTGCTGCATGCCATTGAAGGCTATCGCCATGAAGAGATAGCGAACATGCTAAACATGGCAGTTGGTTCAAGTAAGTCGCAATTTCACCGTGCAAGGCAGTTATTAAAAGAGTGGTATGAAAATGAGTAAGCAAGAATTTGAACAATTTTTAAATGACTCGCTTAACCAGAAGCAAGATATTAGCCCAGACAAAGATCTCTGGCCGGGTATTGAGCGAGCAATTGCAGAGCCGCAAACGCAGCAAATTGAGAAACCAACTCATGGCTGGAATAAGCTCGCGGCTGTGGCTGCTTGTTGTATTGCTGCACTGTTGACCGTACAGCTTTTTGTCGGTCAAGGTGAATCAAATAGCATGATGGCAATGAGTGATTATTTCACTAAGCAAAAGCAAGGTTTATTGGTGCAGTATCAAAATCAACCTGCATTAACCGATAATTGGCAGCAACAGCTTAAAGAGTTAGAAGAAGCAGAAAGCGCCATCAAGCAAGCACTTGAGAATGAACCTGAAAATCCAGCTTTATTACAAATGCTCTCGCAGGTTTATCAGCAGCAACTGGACTTAATTAACAAGGTGCATGCACCGAAGTGGCAAACGATTTAGGAGTGACAATTATGAAATTACTAGCTTTAACATTAGGATTATTGCCACTGATGGCAATGGCAGGACAAACCATTAATGAACAAATTGATGTGCCTGTAAATAAACGTATTTTTATTGAAAATCAACGGGGTGATGTACGCATTGAAGGCTGGGATAAGCCTCAACTTAAAATCGAAGGTGAGCTTGATGATAAAGCCGAAGGTTATCGTTTAGAGGTTGAAGGCAGCCGTGTTGAATTTATCGTCAAAATGCCGCGTAACTTACGTGGTTGGAATAACGGTGACGGTTCACGTTTAACCATTTACATGCCAAAAAGCAGTGAGCTTGAGTTTGCCGGTGTGAATGTAACCGTCAGTGCTAAAGAGCTTGAAGCCGGCGCTGAAATCGATACCGTCAACGGCGACATTACAGTGCAAAAAATTAGCGGCAACATGAGCTTTGAAACAGTCAATGGTGATGTAAATGCCCATGATCTTAACGGTGATATTCGCTTTGAAACAGTCAATGGTGAAATCAACGATAAAAACTCGCAGGGTGCCTTACGCTTTATTGCAGTTAATGGTGATATAAAATCAAAAACCAAAGCGCAAGATGTTCGCCTTGAGAACGTAAATGGTGATATTGACTTTGCCTTTGATGCAATTAAAAAGCTACGCATAAACACGGTAAACGGTGAAGCGGAAGTTCACATCAACAAGCTGCTAGCAGATGCCAATATTCGCTTTGAATCAGTCAGTGGTGACGCCGAGTTTTACTTCCCTGCAGATGTATCGGCAAAGTTTGAAATTGAAGCTCATGCAAACGGTAAAATCGTTAATGAGCTGAGTGATGACAGAGCAACGAAGGCTAAATACGGCCCATCTAGCGACTTAGAATTTAGTATTAACGGTGGCGATGCTGATATCGAAATGGATACGATTAGCGGACGCATTGAACTTCGTAAACAGAAATAACGATTACAGTTCACTCAATTACAATATTTCACTCAATTACAATAAAGCGGGAGGACTTCCCGCTTATACCAATCGTGTTAAGTTGTTGGTCTTAAATAGCGACAGATAAATGAAGTGATAACAAGGCAGAAATTTTGACATGTAGTTACTCTACTTTAGACATTTCTAACGCAGTTAGCGCTTTATTTAGCACGCTAGAATGACCAAATATTTAAGTCGATTGGTATTAACTATTTGCACAGCCTTAGCAAGTCGATAGAATAGAGCCATTCAATTTAAGTTTTGTGAAGTTATGGCCAAACCAGATAAGCAAGTCGACACGTTAAAAGTTCCTCCCCATTCAATTGAAGCTGAGCAATCTGTTTTAGGTGGTTTAATGCTTGATAATCAAGCGTTTGACCGTGTTGCTGAGTTAGTGGTTGCACAGGATTTTTATACCCGCACCCACAAGCTAATTTTTGAAGCAATGGTGAGCCTTGCTGAAAGTGGCGACCCTATCGATTTGATCACTATTTCTGAAAGCTTAGAAAAAAATAATCAGTTAAGTAGTGTCGGTGGTTTTGCCTACCTTGCCGAAATTGCCAAAAACACGCCAAGTGCAGCGAACATTGATGCTTACGCGAATATTGTTCGTGAACGTGCTGTTATCCGTGAAATGATTGGTGTTGCGAACGAAATTGCCGAAGCAGGATTTAGCCCAGAAGGGCGTACCAGTCATGACCTGCTCGACTTTGCCGAAAGTAAAGTATTTAAAATTGCAGAGCAACGCACAAAAAGTACTGAAGGTCCGCAAAGCTTACATAGCATCTTAGAAAAAACCGTCGATAAGATTGAAGAGCTTTATCAGTCGCCGCAAGATGGTGTAACCGGTGTAAGTACAGGTTATACCGACCTTGATAAAATGACGGCAGGTATGCAGCCTTCTGACCTTATCATCGTGGCGGCACGTCCATCGATGGGTAAAACCACCTTCGCGATGAACTTAGCCGAACACGCAGCTATGACACAAGATAAGCCTGTGCTTATTTACTCACTAGAGATGCCTTCAGAGCAAATCATGATGAGGATGCTGGCATCGCTAGGTCGCATTAACCAAACTAAGGTGCGTACTGGTCAGCTTGATGATGATGACTGGGCGCGCCTGTCGTCAACCATGGGCTTGTTGATGGAAAAAGGTAAGATGTATGTTGATGATGCATCGGGCCTAACACCCACAGATGTACGCTCGCGTGCACGACGTATTGCCCGCGACCATGGCGGTATTAGTATGATCATGGTCGACTATTTACAGTTAATGCGTGTACCAAGCTTATCTGATAACCGTACCTTAGAGATTGCTGAAATATCTCGCTCATTAAAAGCACTGGCAAAAGAACTGCAATGTCCGGTTATTGCATTATCACAGCTAAACCGTACTCTAGAGCAACGTGCCGATAAACGCCCAATCAACTCCGACTTACGTGAATCAGGCTCGATCGAGCAGGATGCCGACTTAATCATGTTTATTTACCGTGATGAAGTGTATAACGAAGACAGTGCTGAAAAAGGCGTGGCCGAAATCATCATTGGTAAGCAGCGTAACGGCCCAATCGGTAAAGTACGTTTAACGTTCCAAGGTCAATTCTCGCGTTTTGATAACTACGCGGGTCCAGCTATGGATGACGAATACTAATGCGCTTAGCCATTGCCGAAATCAACCTTCAAGCACTTGCCCATAATTTAGCGCAAGTGAAGCGCTTTGCGCCTGGTTGCAAAGTAATGGCGGTGCTAAAAGCCAACGCCTATGGTCATGGCTTAGTAAAAATTGCCCAATACTTAAATGATGCCGACGCTTTTGCGGTAGCACGCATTGACGAAGCGTTAGCGCTACGTGCCGGTGGACTGACAAAACCGATTGTATTGCTTGAAGGTTTTTTTCATCAAGACGATCTGCCAATTTTGCTGGCGAATAACTTTCAAACCATCATTCATGATGAGAATCAGCTCACCAGCCTTGAAAATGCAATGCTTGACGCACCGATTGCATGTTGGTTAAAAATTAACACCGGCATGCATCGCTTAGGGATTGCACCATCGCAATTTGAGTCTTTTTACAGTCGCTTAAAAGCAAGTCCTAATGCCCGTGATGACATTAAATTAATGACGCATTTTTCGTGTGCCGATGACATCAATGATGAAAAGACCGCTCAGCAAATTGCTTTGTTTGACTCATTAGCTGATGGTAAAAGCGAGCAGCATTGCCTTGCAAACTCAGCTGGCATTATTGCTTGGCCAAAAGGTCATGGCGAGTGGGTACGCCCGGGGTTGATGCTCTATGGCGTATCGCCAATGCTTAATGGTGTTGGTCAACAGCATGGGCTTGAACCTGTTATGCGTTTAACGACTCGCGTTATTGCGATTCGTGATGTTGAGGCTAATCAATGTGTTGGCTATGGTGGCCGTTGGTGTAGTGATAAAGCCACTAAGCTTGCCGTAGTTGCGATGGGCTATGGTGATGGTTATCCGCGTCATGCCGAGCAGGGCACACCGGTTATTATTAAGTCGCAGCGCTATGGTATTGTCGGCAGTGTGGCGATGGATATGATCACGGTCGATATTGGTGATAACCACGACAATATCAAAGTAGGAGATGAGGTGATCATGTGGGGGCCTGAGCTTCCTGTTGAAGAGATTGCCCAGTGTGCGACCACCATTCCTTACGAGTTACTGTGTAATATCACCCCGCGAGTAAGCTACGAGTATCAAGAATAACTATTCTTTAATAAAATACACGTCGCTAAAGCCCATTCGTGCGAATTCTTGATCACGAAAATTACGCACTGCTGCAGAACCTTTTGAAGTCATTTCGACTTGCTGTTCCATCTTTAAATAATTCGTTAAATCAATGCCTTCAGCCGCAGCTATCGCATGATACATATCGCGGTATTTATCTTTAGCAAAATTGATTTCGCGCGGTTGGTTTTTAAATTTATAAGTGATGCGGCGTGCCATAATGAGTCCTCAATGTTTATCGGGGCTGATTTTACACTAAAAAATAGCCAGAGCCATGACTTGTTAGTATAAGCGAGTTACAATGCAATACTTTGAAAATACTCGGTAACGCATATGAAACTTTCAGTAGAGATCAGCAAGTATCCACTTCACCAAGATTATATTCCGTTTATTAAAGGTTTTATTGACCGTGTAAATAGTTATGAAGGTCTAAAAGTGATCACCAATACCTTATCGACACAGATTTTCGGTGATTATGATTTAGTGATGTCTGTACTTAATACTGAAATCAAACGTTCATATGAAGAGTTTGGTAAAGCTATTTTTGTTTGTAAGTTCTTACATGGTGACTTGTCGCCTAGCGAAGACTAATCTCTAAAGTAGCGCGTGTTATGGAATTTTTGAGCGAAACCTTCTCAGGCTTTACTGCCATGTCGCATTGGGAATACATTGCCGTTGCATTGTCGATGGCGTATTTACTGTTAGCGATTAAAGAAAGCCTATGGTGTTGGCCTGCCGCGTTTTTGAGCACCTTTATTTATACCGTGATGTACTGGAATGGCGCACTGTTAATGGAGTCGTTACTTAATTTTTACTACATGTATATGGCGGTATATGGTTGGGTAGTTTGGCGCCGGGGCATGAACAATAAAGATCATCTGCCAATAATTTCTTGGTCGTTGAAGCGCCATGCAGTGATTTTGCTTGCTACTTCATTAGCTTCAGTTGTTATTGGTTTTGTGATGACCAATTACACCCATGCTGATTTTGCTTATTTAGACAGTTTTACCACCTGTTTTGCTGTGGTGACAACCTACCTTGTTGCTAAGAAGGTACTGGAAAACTGGTTATACTGGATTGTGATTGATGCAGCTTCGATGTATTTGTACTTTGAAAAAGGTTATTACCCAACCTTAGTGCTTTTTGTGTTTTACACCATTATGGCAGCGTGGGGCTTTAAAACTTGGTACGAAGAATACGAGCAGCATCAGGCTAAGCTGCTTGCACAGCTATAGATGAAAACTGAGCAACAAATTCACGCGTTGTTTGCGCGTTTTGACCCCCATTTAATTATTACCTCAATCAGCCCGCTGGTTGAGGGATTAAGCAATGACAACTACTTAGTAAAAACCTCAAATAAAGATTTCTTGGTTAAGCATTATCGCGACCACTGGCCTGCAATTGGCCTTGCTGCGCAAACGCACTTTGCAAAGCAAAGCTGCTGTCCTGCACCGCTTTGGTTAGAGCAAGCAACCGATACCGCTATTTTTGAATACGTGGCAGGTAGCATTGCAAGCGGTGAGTTCTGTAGTAGCTTATTGCCTGATTTAGTGAATTTACATCGTTATCCTGTGCTAACTGAGCCTATGGATATTGCCTACGAAATTAACTATTACCAGCAAACACCCCGTTACCAGCAACACGCAGAGCTAATTAAGCAATCACTGGCTTATATTGCTTCAGCACCAAAAGATATGGGCTTTTGCCATAATGATTTAGTAAAAGAAAATATCATTGTGAATGAATCAGGTATGTTTTTGATCGACTTTGAATATGCCAAAAGTAACGATGTTTATTTTGACTTAGCGGCGCTGGTGGTGAGTTTTGCACTGAATGACGAGCAGCAACTAGCATTACTTAAAAGTTACCATGCGCTTGTGTGCGACCATCACGAGTTTAACTTATCAGTTGAAAAGCTCGCAGCGTTTCATGCACTGTTTTTACTTTTATGTATTTGCTGGTATGAACAACGTGGTGCTATGGACAAAGTGGCGCCACTGCTTACACAGCTTAACCACTTCATATTAAAAGTTAAAAACTAAAGACCGCCAATTCGCTCGGCAAGCTCTTTATATTTTTTTACATCTTCTGGATCAAACAAAGGCTCACCTTTGTCATCTTGTGATTTAGAGATCAGTAAATGTTCGCGAGCAAGGCGTTTTACACGTTCAACTTTGACACCTAAAAATTCCGCCACTTGCTCTGTAGACATTAAACTCATGATCAAATTCCCCTTATGCGGCAATGAATGCCACCTTGTTATTAATTTTACTAAGTATACGTTAATACCTTGGTTCTGCCCGAAAGTGAAGTGTTTTAATGCAAATTGCTGAATTTATGTGCATATAGAGAGCTCGGCGCTAGCATTTAATGACAGATGCCATTATCATTGCCGGGTTGTCATGCTGATATCGCGAGTCAGTACTGGCGACGACAAATGTGCTCTCGTGGTGAAATGGATATCACGTGGCCCTCCGGAGGCTAAGTTGCAGGTTCGATCCCTGCCGAGAGCGCCATTTGCTCTTCACGTTAATATCTTCTAAGCTCGATTTATTCCTTTAGCAATTTCAAAAAGCCAATGACTTACCAACCCATCGCCTGTGGTGACTACGATAAATACGAATTATGGTGCATGCATAACTCCTTTTTACGCATTTCCTTAGACTCTGGTGAACAGTTAGAAGGTAAGGCAGAGACCTTGAAGATACTGAACCCCGATGGTGAGCACCTGATTTTGGCAACAAAAAAAGGCGAACATGCCGTCCGCCTTGATTTAATTAAAAAGGTTGTCGAGTTATAGCCACTTCTTATTTTTAAAGTAAATGCCAATCCCAACGGTGAGCACCACCAAGAAAATAATAAATAAGCTAAATGCGTAAGGGCTTTCAGTGCCCGGAATACCGCCTACGTTTACACCTAGTAAGCCAGTTAAAAAGCCAAGTGGTAAAAACAGTGCAGCAACCACCGACATCACATACATGCGCTGGTTCAGTTGCTCAGACACTTGGCTAGCAATCGCTTGTTGAATAATTTGCGCGCGTTCAATTGAGCTATCTAGCTCTTCTAAGTAACGGATCAACATATTGGTTGTTTCGTTTAGACGTGCTTTATCATCTTCATCTAACCACTTATATTTATTGTTTAATAAAGTGATAAGGGCTTCTTTCTGTGGCCTTAAATAACGTTTTAACGCGATTGTTTGGCGACGAATTTGCGCTAATGACTGATGATCAAAGCCTTTGTTTGGCTCGTCAATTTCATCTTCAAAACCATCGAGTGTGTCATCTAAACTGTCGATAACAGCTTGCATACGTGAGGTTAGGTTTTGCGCCAATTGGCATACTAATTCAGAGATTGAGCAAGGACCATTGCTGCCATCAAATGATTCAACAACATCTTGCACCGATAGCAAACGGCGCTTACGTGTTGTGATCAGAATGTTTTCATTGATGAATAAACGCAACGAGACCATGTCTTCAGGGCTTTGTGCTGGATTTAGGTTTACACCTCGTAAAAACAGCATGTTACCATTAGTGACCTTGGTCAGACGCGGACGTGTTTCATCGGCAATCAGGGATTCAAGCTCGTAATCAGTTAATAAGTTACTTTGCTCAAGCCATGCAACGGCTTCAGCTTGGCTGTAATCCATGTGCACCCAAAGTTTACCGTGCTCAGGTTGCCAATTTTGCAGCTCAGTACTATTTTCTATAGCACGTGCGCCGCCTTGTTCGTCTAAAATTAAGACATGAAGTAACCCATTGATCATATTGAACTCTCGTTTTACAAATAGTGCGATATAGTTGATTATAGTTTAGCCTACGTCAATTAAATCGATTTATCGAGGGGATAAATTATTTTCGTTGGTGTTTCTAGCTCTGTAGCGTATAAGACACTTTTTTAAAGAGGGCACATTAATGAGCGCAAAAATTATTGTTGGCTGGCGAGAATGGCTTGGCCTGCCTGAACTGGGAATAGAAAAAATCAAAGCAAAAGTTGATACTGGAGCGAGAACTTCATGCATTCATGCTTTTGACATTGAGGAATTTTCAGAAAATGGCGAAACATGGGTGAAATTTACTACCCATCCTCTGCAAGAAGATGTAGAAACAACGGTAGAGTGCCGTGCCAAAGTGGTTGAGCGTAAATACGTGACCAGTTCAAGCGGTCAGCGTGAACTTCGCTACTTTATCGAAACAAAATTAGTCGCAGGTGACCAAAGCTGGCCTATAAGGGTAACTTTAAGTAACCGTTCAACAATGAAGTTTAGAATGTTGTTAGGACGTACAGCAATGGAAAATCGCATAGTCGTTGACCCGGCTTTATCTCATTTATTATAGGAAAAAGACTTTCACACGTTGCTACGTGTGTGAGTTTATCAGTTAAGGTTTTTAACTATGAAACTTGGTATTTTATCTCGCAACCAAAATTTATATTCAACACGTCGCTTAATCGAAGCTGCAGAGCAACGTGGCCACGAAGTGAAAGTAATTGATGCACTTCGTTGTTATATGAACATCAACTCAGAGCAACCAGAAATTCACTACCGCGGTGAAAATTTAAAAGATTTTGATGCCATCGTACCGCGCATCGGTTCGTCGGTGACTTTCTATGGCTGTGCGGTTTTACGTCAGTTTGAAATGATGGGTGTATTCCCAGTGAATGAATCGGTCGCTATTAGCCGCTCTCGTGACAAGTTACGTTCATTACAATTATTGTCACGTAAAGGCGTAGGTATGCCTGTGACAGGCTTTGCGAGTAAGCCTGATGACGTTAAAGACTTATTAAGCATGGTAGGCGGCACGCCTGTAGTAATTAAACTACTTGAAGGTACGCAAGGTATCGGTGTGGTATTAGCGGAAACACGTAAAGCAGCAGAAAGCGTTATTGAAGCGTTTATGGGCTTAAAAGCGAATATCATGGTGCAAGAGTACATCAAAGAAGCCGGTGGTGCAGACATTCGTTGTTTCGTGTTAGGCGACAAAGTAATTGCTGCTATGAAGCGTCAAGCGCAAGAAGGTGAGTTCCGTTCTAATTTACACCGTGGTGGTAGCGCGACGTTGGTTCGTATTACTCCTGAAGAAAGAAGAACAGCGGTTGCAGCAGCTAAAGCAATGGGCTTAAACGTGGCAGGTGTTGATTTACTTCGCTCTGCACGTGGTCCATTGGTGATGGAAGTTAACTCATCACCAGGCCTAGAAGGTATTGAAGTGGCAACTGGTAAAGATATTGCTGGCATGATCGTTGAGTTTATTGAAAAAACAGCGGCATCAAAAAGAACAGCAACGCGTGGTAAAGGCTAGACCTTTACCCATAATTGGTATAAGCGCTCTATTAAAAGGAACAGTGCGTGGCTAAGGTTAAGAAAAATACATCGTTTTCAATTTTAGGTGATACGGTGGGAGTTGGTGAACGTAAGACATTTGCGATTGAAGCTGCCAAGCTTTATACCCACTCGCCGTTGAATATTCCTATTGAAGTGGTAAATGGTGTGCAGCAAGGACCTGTATTAATGGTGTGTGCTGCAATTCATGGTGACGAGCTCAATGGTGTTGAGGTTGTTAGGCAATTACTGGCTAAAATCGAGCCAGAGCAATTGCGCGGTACTATTATTGCGGTGCCGATTGTGAATGTGTTTGGCTTTATTCATAAGTCACGCTACTTACCTGACCGACGTGATATGAACCGTAGTTTTCCGGGCTCAACCCGTGGTTCATTAGCAGGGCGTATGGCCAATGCCTTTTTCTCGCAAGTTGCAGTGCATTGTACGCACATTATTGACTTACACACTGGTGCAATTCACCGTACGAACTTGCCGCAAATTCGTGCTAATTTGAGCGATCCTGCAACAGCAGCCATGGCAAAAGCGTTTGGCACCCCAGCGGTGATTGATGCGTCACTTCGTAATGGTTCATTACGCAGTGAAGCGGCTAACTTAGGTATTCCAGTGATTACTTATGAAGCGGGTGAAGCGCTTCGCTTTGACCCAATTGCGATTGCTGCAGGTGTGCAAGGTGTTGATTATGTCATGCGCCATTTAAAAATGGTGCGTGGTAAGCGCGCTAAGAAACTGCCAGAGCCAGTGATTGCAAGCTCAACAAGCTGGGTGCGCGCCGAAGTTGACGGTATTGTGCGTGCACAAGTATCACTTGGTGAGCGAGTAATGAAAGGGCAAGTGTTAGCTTATATCAGCAGCCCACTTGGTGATGCTGAGCTTGAGCTACTCGCTCCGCGCAGTGGTATTGTGATTGGTCAACAAACCATGCCGCTTGTGAACGAAGGGGATGCTGTATTCCATCTTGCTTACTTTGCTCATGCAAATAGTATTGTAGAGCAACAACTTGAAAACTTTATTGATGAAATAAGCGATATTGAAGACGAGTTGAAAACGGCAGATTTGAATAATTAGCCGTTAAAGTATTTTATAAAAAAAGCCGCAATTGCGGCTTTTTTTTGCTGGACGTTAATTACATATATTTCTGATTAAGCAGATGTTGATTTAACTTTTCTAGTGTTTAAAATAGAGACAAATGGAATTGGTAAATTAATAAGGAAATTACCATGTCTGCACATGCTCGCCGTGCAATTGCACAAAGGCAACGTCAAAAAGAAATTCAAAACATACTCGCCAGTAATAATCATACAATGTTAATCATGAACTCAGCGGAGTTTGTTGACTACATTATTTCTGTAAAAATGAAACAGGGATATTCTCGTGCACAAGCAGTTGACTGGATTGACGGGAAGTTAAAAGAACATAAGTCTAGACCAAATCAATGGGAAAGATATAAAAATGAGCTAAAGTTCGGTGCTGGGTTATACCCTTTACTTAGTGATGTAAAAGCGCTAACCGTTTTGGCTATGGCACTTAAAGAGCAGGGGAATGTATTTGGAAAGTTTAAAATTAAAGTTTACAACGGCTCGCCTGCCATAATCATAGATTCATACCCACGAATTCGTGAACACTTAACAGGGACTCGGTATTTAGCTAGTAACCCAAAACTATTTACTGTTGGTGTGGGTAGGTTAGAAGCGGCAAAGTCAATGAAAGGTGGTTTTGTAGTTACTTTAATCATATCAGTTACTTTTCATGCTTTAGATCTCATTCTTAAAGATGAGAAAACATGGCATGATTTTGTTGCAGGTGTTGCTGTCGATATGACAATTGTTGCTACAACTATCGCTGCAACAATATTAGTTGCAAAAGTGCTCGTAGGTATTGTCGGTACCGCTGTTATTACTACAGCAGCCGTTCCATTAATTATTGTTGTTGTAGTTGGTGCTGGAGTTACGTATTTATCATCAGTTTTCAAAAAAGAAATAGATGAGGTAACTAGCCTTCTTTCAGAACAGCTTAGAGCTCTTGAAGAAGAGGTTACCAATGGTATCGTAAAAATAATTCCTAAAAATGTAATTTATGAGAAAAATTATTGTGATAACTTTTATAACTATTTCTATAAAATAACAGGAATACCAAGAGTAGGTATTAGCAAAAGTAAGAGCAATATATGCAAATTCTGAAGTGGGAAAAATCTGGAGAGAAATTCTCCGACCTTGAGCTAGGTAGAAGATTAACTATATATTTTGGGGTGATCTTATTTGTCGTTCTTACTTTTGTTTTTGTTCATGCAACTTATACAGGTTTTCTAAATTATATATTTATTAATACAAACTATTATTATATTTCTGAATATGGATATGTTGCCCCATTAATTTTTTTTGTACCATTTCCATTGCTTTTAACTGTTGCAGGTATTCAAAAGTTATTGAATTATAAGAATGAAAGAACTTTTTTATTAGCAGTTAAAGTTATGTTTGTAGCTATTCCTGTGTATTTTGCTTTTTCAATCATATGTAGTCTTTATATCGAATCTAACTTAAAAAACCATGGCTACACTTATTGTTCTTGGTATGAATTTTCACCAACACGTTCACCAGATGTATGGTTAAAGAATAGCGAGCTTTGTTTGAAAGTTCATCATAATATTGTGTCAGATATTGAAGAATGGTTTAAATGGCACAATGAGCAAGGTATTGAACCTCAACTTGATGAACTTAAAGCCTTTATTGCAAAAAAAAATAAAGAGCAAGGTCGCTAAAAGAAAGGAATAAAATTAGATATAAGGAAAGGAACTTCATGCCATTATTAAAGTGGGAGAAATCAGATGAAAAATTTTCTGATCTTAATTTCACTACTAAATGCTGGCTACTATTTGGCTTGATATTTTTGACTTGTATTGCAATTTTATTACTTTATGGAACAAATAAAGGAATGAATGAGCATGTGTTTTTTAATACAGATAATCATTATGTAAGTGAGGTTAGCATTCAGGCCCCAGCTTTCTTTTTATTGCCATTCCCGTTTTTAATGATGATTGGGATAATTCAGAAGATATTTAATTATAAAAATGAAAGAACTTTTTTGCTGATGATAAAGTCAACGTTAGCAGGTATAGTTTTGTACTTTATTTCGTCGATTTTGTTGAGTTACTATATTGAAGCAAACTTAAAAAACCATGGCTATACTTACTGCTCTTGGTATAAGTTTTCCCCGACACGCTCACCAGATGTATGGCTAAAAAATAGTGAGCTTTGTTTGAAAGTTCATCATTATGTTGTGTCAGATGTTAAAGAGTGGTTTGAGTGGCATAATGAGCAAGGTATTGAGCCTCAACTTGATGAACTTAAGGCCTTTATAGCTAAAAAAAATAAGGAGCAAGGTCGCTAACCGACTATTTTAGACTAGCCAGACATTTTTAGTGTGATTCAAAAGCCGCAAATTGCGGCTTTATTTTTTGGGCCCTAAAATACGCTTTATGGTTGGCGCTTTAGTCGCTGTTGGTGGGGTCTTTAACACCATCACAGGGCGGGTAACAAAGATGTTGTTTGGGTAAATGACTTTGTGGCCATCAACATGCTCAAGCACCACGTTCATTAACCCCATTTCGATAATACGCCCTTCTAAGAAGTTTGCACCGTCAATTACTCTCACCCAAAAACCAACCCGACAATCGTTTTGAATAAACATCAGCAAGAAGGCTGTTAGGTTGCTTAGTAACGACCAAGCAGCAAAAAGGGCTACACCCAACATGGCAAAAATGGATGAGCCTAGTACTAACAAGCCGCGCAGCTCTATACCCCAAAAAACTAATACTAAGCATAGCATTACGATCGCCAAAATAATGTTAAGGAGTAGCTCTGCACGGTACTCTCGGTGCGGATCAGCTTTACCTTTAATGGCTTTTAAAAGCAGTTTTTTGGTGGTTTTACGTAGTAGCGGATAGAGCAAAACCGCGATGATTGTCACGATTAAATGATATTGCTCATTAAAAAATTCGACGAAGTCCAAAGGGGTTCCCAAGCTAATAATTTACGTCCGATTTTAGCGCGTTAGTTGCTGAATAACACTAGCTTAAAAGGTATTTTTAACAGTCACAAGCCATTGTACTGAATCTATCTCATCATCGTGATTATTTATCGGTGCGGCAACATCTAGGTGGATTACTGTTCCTGCATTGGCACGACTAGGGGCTAAACGAAGACCCACACCGACATTTTGTAGTACATTGCCATTTTCACCATTGTTTTTGTCGTTATACCAAGCTCTGCCAATATCATAAAATGCCGCGCCACCGACTTTAAATAACTGCAATAAATCGTATTCCCAATAATAGCGTTTTTCTAAAGTCACTAAAAAGCTACGATCGCCTACTTGGTAATCGAGCGGGTAGCCTCTGAGGCCGTTTTCTCCACCTAGAGTAAGTTGTTTGTCGGCGGTCAGGTTTTTTGCGTACTGCAGGCGTGCTTTAGCATACCAGCTTTGCCTAAGAGTCGTATTAAGGTAATACTGAACTTGCGTGCTTGTAAAAAGATTTTCAACATCATCAAGGGCTTCGTTCCAATAGCCGTCTATGTCGGCTTTAAAGCGCCAAAGTTGATTATCTCCGCTGTAGTGCGCTTTTGATAATGATAGTGAGTAAATGGCACGACTTGAATCATCGCTAAAGTCTTTGCTTGAATAACCAAGAAGAGCTTGGATATTCCATCCAAGATTGAGGTCTTCGGTACGATAAATGCTGTCGAAGTTTCTTACTTTGATGTAATGATCTTCAAACCATTGCGCACTCACATAGGGGTAACTAAGGCTACGATCATCTGCAATAGGGTAGCGCGTTTGTGAAATGGCTTTAAAGGTCTCTTCGCGGTTTTCAATGCCGAGTTTTATGCGCTGGGTCCAATTATTGGCAAGTTGTGATGAGTGACCAAAGTAAGCGCGGCTTAATACAGTTTTTTGTTCAAACTCACTGACCACATCTCCCCGATAATAAAGTGATTCGCGGCGCTCATCAGAGTAGCTTGTTGCGCCATAACTATAAGGTGTATCGATAGAAAAAAACGGGTAACTTACATCGATGTAATGACGCTTACCATCGTCGTTATCGGAATATTCTAGCCGCCCACGATAGCGGCTTGAAAAGATATTAGGATCATCATAAACAAATAGGTAACCGGTGCGGTCAGCATCATGCGTACGCGAGAACGACACGCGTTTACCCCAACCTAAAAAGTTTGACTCGCGAAATCCAAGGCTTGACTCATTTTCGCCCCCGCTGCGGCTGAAACTTATTTCTGGCAGTAAGGTCCATAAATCGCGGGTGACAACATTAACGTGTACATTTCCGTCACAGTCAAGTTTGGCGTTAATACGGGCGTCATACAAATAACCTTGTTTACGCAGCAGTCGCTCAGACTCTAGTAATTTACGTGGATTGTAAACATCACCTTCTTTGAACAGTAAAACGCTATGTATTACATCCGGCTCAGTGGTCATGTGAGCACGATTAGCAAAGCGAAATAAAAAGTTATTTTCTTCTTCAAGCTCGGTATTAAATACATTGAGCTGCTCAAGTTTTATAGAAGTTATTTTGCTGCCTTCAGCAGCCTGCGGAAGTGGGTTATCGGTATCAAGTTGGCGGCGCAAATTGTTATCTTGGGATTTTAGTGTGCGCTGATTTTGACAATAGTTGCTATCGCCTATGTCTTGCTGTTCTGCATACACGTTCGTTACCAAGCTCACTGGCAACAAAATTAGTAGAGCAACGAAGTGCGACTGCTTAAAACCCATTTACACCCTTAGTTGATTGTTTCCTATCCAGTCACTACATACTAAGCGTGGAAAAAAGTCTAGCTTATTATTGTAACTGTGTGACTAAATGCTGATAAAGCTCGCCTAATATCTCTGTAGCTTCTACGCCCTCAGCATTTATCCAAATACTTTCACTGTAATGTTCAAAGTTTAGATTAAAACTATGATCTGTAAAGTGAAATCTTAACTGATGTCGATCGGCTCCAGCATCAAAGTCGGCAATTTTTATTGCGGGTGTATGTAAAAACAAGGTAGCCCATAATTCAAAATCTTCGTCATGAGGAGGCTCGCTTGCTTGCACAATGATGACTGCATGTTCTGCATCAAAAGTAAGTTCAGTCATGGTAGTCCTAGTTTGCGGCTAAGTAGTCGCGGATAGTATTTAAAAATGGTGCGCCGTATTTATTTAGTTTAGTAAAACCAACACCCGACACTTTTAAGAACTCGCTATCATTAGTTGGCATAAGTTGCGCCATCTCAGCAAGCGTTTTATCGTTGAATACTACATAAGGTGGCACATCATCCGCATCAGCCAGTTCTTTACGTAAGGCACGTAATTTAGCAAACAGTTTTTTGTCGTAATTAAACTGGGCGAGTTTATCTTGGTATACGTGCTTGGCTTGTAAGCGAGGCTCGGCAAGTTGTAATGCATATTCACTTTTAAGCACTGCACGGGCGGCTTCGGTTAAACGTAACGATGAGCCTTGCGTGATGTCTTGGCTTAATAACCCTTGGTGAATAAGTTGCCTTAAAATACTTAGCCAAAATTCCACACTGTGATCTTTACCAATACCATAAGTACTTAGCTGGTGGTGATTATTATCACGAATGCGGCTGGTATTTGCACCACGTAGTAGCTCAACAATATAGCCAATACCAAATCGTTGCTCGGCACGATACACACAAGATAGCGCTTGCTGCGCAACGAGTGTGCCATCAAAGCTGGTTGGTGGGTTTAAGCAAATATCACAGTTGCCACAGGTTTCGCGCTTATATTCACTAAAATAATTGAGTAAAATTTGTCTGCGGCATGTTTGTGCTTCGGCAAAGCTGGCCATCGCATTAAAGCGCTGTTCTTCAACGCGGCGTCGTTGCTCGTCTTCAATATCTTCAAAAAAACGGCGTACGCGGCCTATGTCAGCTGGATCAAAATACATAATCGCTTCTGCGGCAAGGCCATCACGACCAGCTCGGCCTGTTTCTTGGTAATAGGCCTCAATGCTTTTTGGAATATCGTAATGCACCACAAAGCGCACGTTTGGTTTGTTGATACCCATACCAAATGCAACCGTTGCAACCACAATTTGAATATCGTCTCGGGCAAAGCCTGATTGCACAAATTGGCGTTGCTCGTTACTCATGCCTGCATGATAGGCTGCGGCATTAAAACCTGCATCAGCAAGTTTTTCAGCAACATCGTCAACCCGTTTACGGCTGGTGCAGTAAATAATGCCACTTTGATTCTGCTGCTCTTTTAAATAGCGAAGCAGTTGCACCATAGGTTTGAATTTTTCTTCAATGGTGTATCGAATATTAGGTCTATCAAAGCTGCCTGTGTGTACATACGGCTGGTTAAGCTGGAGCTGTTCGATTATATCGTAACGAGTTGCCTTATCTGCTGTCGCTGTAAGTGCCATCATAGGTACATGCATAAAGCGATGTTTTAACTCGTTGAGCCGACAGTAATGTGGCCTAAAATCATGGCCCCAATGAGATACACAGTGTGCTTCATCGATGGCAAAAAGTGCTAAATTAAGATGACTTAAACGTTCTAAAAATTCATGTTGCAACACTTTTTCTGGCGCCACATACAACAGCTTAATTTGCCCGTAGTGCAATTGCTGATACACCGCTTGCTGCTCTTCAAAGGGAAGGCTGTTATTAATATATGCGGCCTGTACGCCAAGCGCTCTTAGTTGGGCAACTTGGTCTTGCATCAGAGAAATAAGCGGCGAGATGACCACAGTCACACCATCGAGGATTAATGCCGGGACTTGATAGCATAAGGATTTGCCTCCACCTGTTGGCAGAAGTACAAGCGAGTCTTGTCCGTCTAGCGCTGCGGCTATAATCGCTTCTTGGCCATCACGAAAATCTTTGTAACCAAACACTTGTTTGAGTACGGCGTGTGGTGATCGAACGGGTGTGTTGGACATTGCGGTATTGGTATTCATCGCCGAGCATTTTAGTGGTTTTTTAAGGCGATGTCTTTAGCAATATACCAAATGACCTCAAGATGCAGAATTAAGCGTTTCACAGGTGCTTAATATCAAGGCGTTACTTTGCAACAATGGCAGTCCCTTTTTAGAAGTAAATACATGGGTTTATTTAACGCGTTTTGGTTGCGTCACTGCAGAGGGGGCGTAAAATAATGTTTTTAACCTACAAAGCCAAGCTTATGCCTACCAATATTGAACAGCGAAAAGGGGTTATTTTCGCATGTTTAGCTTTTTTTATGTGGGGTCTTGCACCCATTTACTTTAAGTTTTTGCAGCAAATATCTGCATTTGAAATCTTGATGCACCGCGTTATTTGGTCGGTGTTATTTTTACTTCTTATTATCGCAGCTCGTCATCAATGGCAGCGTATTCGTATTGTGCTTGGGCAACCTAAATTACTACTGATGTTGGTGATAACAGCCAGTTTACTAGGCTTTAACTGGGGCTTATTTATTTGGGCTGTGAACAATAATCATATGCTTGATGCAAGTTTAGGATATTACATCAATCCATTGCTCAATGTGTTACTTGGTATGTTGTTTTTAGGTGAGCGACTGCGTAAATGGCAAGGCGTTGCGGTAGGTTTAGCACTTTGTGGTGTGTTACTTCAACTTGTGAGCTTTGGTTCATTCCCCGTGGTTGCTTTCTCACTAGCCGGTTCGTTTGCCATTTATGGATTATTACGCAAAAAGCTGCCAATTGAATCATTACCAGGTTTATTGCTAGAAGCGCTTATTTTATTGCCTGTGGCGCTTATTTACTGGTGGTTGATGGCGCCTTCAGCAAGCTCTGATTTAACAGCGAATGATTGGCACATTAACCTGTTACTCATCAGTGCCGGAGTGGTAACAACCTTGCCGCTGTTATGTTTTACAGGTGCCGCAAAGCGCCTGCAGTACAGCACGCTGGGCTTTTTCCAATACATAGGTCCAAGTTTAATGTTTATACTTGCAGTGGCTTTTTACGGTGAAGTATTTGATGCTGAGCGTGTAGTGACCTTTGCGTGCATTTGGAGTGCGCTGGCACTATTTAGTTGGGACTCGTATCGACAAAGCCGTAAACAACGAAAGGCGCAATTAGAAGCGGTGACAAAGCCTGTTTAGGCTTTAGCCAACTAACTTATTGCGTCCAGACTCTTTTGCTTGATAAAGCTTTAAATCAGCCTGTTTAATCAGTTCATCTAGACTGTAAATAGGCTGATGATGAAAGCCTATGGATAAAGTGAAATGAATTTGTTCTTTACTAAACTCTGGGCTGTGCTTTTCAATAAAAGCGCGAAATTTTTCTAGGCGTTGTAATGCTTCTTCTGGATCTTGATCTGCAAAATACACGGCAAACTCTTCACCACCAAAGCGGCCTACTAAATTATCTGCAAAATATTGGGTCATGTGATGTGATAACGCTTTGAGCACTTCATCACCTGCATCATGGCCATAATTATCATTAATAGATTTAAAATGATCAATGTCGATCATGCCAAGGGATACCGCCGAGCCAGCTTGTTTAGCGGCTTTTAAATGTCTATTTGCTTCACCGAAAAAGTAACGTCGGTTTGGTAGTTTAGTTAGGTAATCGGTATTTGCTTGTAAACGAATCGTTTTGATGTTTTCAAGCATGTCGACGTTTTGGCTTAGTCGACAGTAGAATTCTTCATTATTAAATGGCTTTCGTAGGTAATCGTCTGCGCCTGATTTTAAAAAACGCGTTGATAGATGCAAAGTATCATAAGCAGAAATACCGATAATTGCTTTTTCATCGTTGGAATATAAACGGCGTATTTCAACACAGAGCTCAGCACCGCTCATGTTCGGCATTTCGTTATCAGTTATTATCACTGAAATTGTTGGGTTTTCAGCTAATACTCTGAGAGCATCGACGCCATCAACGGCTTCAATTGTCTGGTATTTGTGGCGAGCTAATAAATGACAAATTAGCTGACGAGTTGCTTTTGAATCATCGACCACTAACACCAGTATTTGCTCATTGCGAGGTAAACGCGCCAGTTGTTTTTCTAGGTATTGATAAGCTTGTTTATTTTCTTTGGTAATGTAATCAATGATTGGGTGCTTTTCGACGATATTACGCGTGGTTTCATCAAGGTTACCGGTCATAACAATAGTCGGTATATCGGCAGCGATGGTGCAGGGGACGGCTTCACCTAAAGGTGCGTCTGGGAGAATAAAATCAACCACAGCACAAAAATAATTGTGCTCACTTATAAGCTTTTTTGCTTCGGCTAAATTACCTGCAATGTCTGCTTCATAGCCAACTTTTTGCGCGATATGTTTTTGCACTCGCGCAATGGTTGGCGTATCTTCAATTATTAGTATTCTTCGAGTCACAGCTTGCCTTGTAATAACTTATTGGCGAAACAAAAGTTATTACAAGTTTTAACCCTAAAAGGGTAAAAAAGCAAATCGTTATAAGCTATCTGACTCAGAATAATACTCAACACTTTGCGGTGTAGGACTGGCAATACGTGAACGACCAAACAAAGTGTGAAACTTCGTTTTACAGGTTGTTTGTTTTAGGTATTTCATCCAAGCGCGTTCAACTGGGTTTGTTGCTTCAAGGTTACCGGTAACAACTTGCACAAATTGAGTTTGAAATTCATTTTGTGGTTCTAGGGTTTTGTTGTATAAACCCTTTAATACAACACCATGCTGTTCGAGAATGTCGGCTTCTAGCAAAGTGAAGTGACCACTACGACCAAAACCGCGTGGGAAGTTTTGATCATCATAAAATTGACGTTGGCTTGCAAATGCCTGACGAAGTGATGAAATGTCATTGCTCATGGCTTTATCCTCATGCCCTAATTTCTTGCAGGAGTATGGATCAAGTTGTCGATTTTATTAAACAAGTTATTTTTATCGTAAGGGTAAAAAATGGATATCGATTTATTGAAGACTTTTGTCGAAGTGGTTCGTACTCGCCATTTCGGCAAAGCAGCTGAAAATTTATATATTACGCAGTCTGCAGTGAGTTTTCGGATCAGGCAGTTAGAGCAAGGTTTAGGCGTTAACTTATTTATTCGTCAACGTAACAATATTCAGTTAACAGCACCGGGTGAGCGATTACTGCCACATGCGCAAATGATCATTACCGGCATGCAACGTGCAAAAGTTGATGTGGCGCTTGCTGATAATATGCACAAGCAGATTAGTTTAGCAGGTACACCTAATATTTGGGATGCTTTTTTACAGTTTGGCATCACAAATATTGTTTCTGCCATGCCGGGTGTATCGTTAGTCGCTGAAGTAAAAGCACAACAAGAAAGTACTCGCTTACTATTAGAGCGTACATTAGATTTAGCGGTACTGTTTGATCCTCCTAAAGTGGATGAGCTAGTTGTTGAACGAATTTGTGAGCTGCCAATCATTCCTGTGAGTGCTTTTGAAACAGCTAACAGCGAAAACTTTTTCGACAATCAATATGTTTATGTTGATTGGGGTACTACCTTTTCTTTGTGGCATGCTCGTGAGTTTAACGGCCACGCGCCTCCTTACTTTAGAACCAGCACAGGGCGTATTGCTCTTGATTTAATTTTGAAGTGCGGTGGTAGTGCGTTTATTCCTAAGTTATTAGTAGAAGAGCAGTTAAAAGCGGGTGATTTATACCATGTTGAAGATGTTGCTCATACCTCGCGAGATGTGTTTGTTGCTTACCACAGAGATAATGAACAAACACCTCTTTTAGAAAAGTTGGTAACCTTACTAACTGAGCTGCAAATAAAAACTTAAAATTTATTTAAATTAGCTTTTATAAAAACTTAACCGTGAAACAGTAAGTTACGTTTTTATTTCAGAAATAATTATATTTCGTGAAGCTAAATTGACGATTTTATTTCAATTGTCATCTTTCTGTCATTTTTCGCTGTCACACTGCGCGCATTGAAACACAACATGTGTTTTTTGTTGCGATTATTGAGGAAACGACATGAAATTTGCAAAGTCTAGCTTATTCCTAGCTTTATTTGGTGGCTTATCTTTTTCTGCATTAGCTGATGTAGATGTATATGGTAAAGCAAACGTGACTGTTCAATCATCAGATGATGGCGAAGGGTCTTTCACAGAAATTAAAAGCAATAACTCACGTTTTGGCTTAAAAGGCTCAGAGAAAATCTCTGAAGGCTTAGAAGCGGTTTATAAATTTGAGTTTGGTGTTGACGTATCTGACGCTGATTCAAAAGGCGACAATGATGACAACATCACTGCACGTAACCAATATGTAGGTCTTAAAGGCAGCTTTGGTCAGGTTGTTATCGGTCGTAACGATACAGCTATGAAGCAATCTCAAGGTAAAATTGATTTATTCAATGACCTTGAAGCAGATATCAAAAATGGTTTCAAAGGCGAAAACCGTTTAGGTGACACAATTTCTTATGCTTCTAAAGATTTCAGTGGCTTCAAAGTATTAGCAACGTATGTGGCTGAAGATGATGTAGATGCTGATAACGGTTACTCAGTAGCGCTAACTTACGGCGATGCAAAACTTAAAGAAAGCAAACTTTATGCATCAATTGCAGCTGACAGCGAAGTAAAAGGTTACGACATTGTTCGTGCAACAGTGCAAGGTAAAGTTGGTGACTTCAAACTAGGTGCTATGTACCAAACACAAGAGAAAGTGGATGGTAGTGCAGAAGCTGATGGTTACTTAGTAAATGCTGCTTACCAAATGAATAGCAACACCTTCAAAGTACAATACCAAGTAATTGACTTTGATGAAGGCGACAAGAAAACAGCTATTTCTGCAGGTGTTGATCACAAGCTAAGTAAAAACACGAAAGTATTTGGTTTCTACTCAACGTTTGATACAGATAATCAAGTTGACCAAGATTACTTAGGTGTTGGTATTGAATACAAGTTCTAATCCAACCCTTGGATAACTCCCTAACTTGTCAGCCCAGCTTATTAGCTGGGCTTTTTTATTGTTTAGTAGGAAATTTATAAATCAGATTGCGCTTTGATTTGCGATCAAGCTTGTGCGTAGTCTGATTTGCCAGCAAGCCAGCGTTGAATCAATTTATCGGTAAGCGTTGGGTAGTCGTTTAATATTTTGAAGGCTATAGGTCTGACATGATTGAGCGTTTGTTTGTCGCGGTTTAGGTCTGCAATTTTAAATTCAGCTAGGCCTGTTTGTTTGGTTCCAAGTACTTCGCCTGGGCCACGAATTTCAAGATCTCGTTCAGCAATCACAAAACCATCATTACTTTCACGAAGCACCCCTAAGCGTTTTTGCGCTGTGGCTGACAATGGTGCATGATAAAGTAAAACACAGTGTGATGCAGTTGCCCCACGACCAACACGACCACGCAGCTGGTGGAGTTGTGCAAGCCCCAGCCGTTCAGGGTTTTCAATAATAATAAGGCTAGCATTAGGCACATCAACACCCACTTCAATCACCGTTGTGGCAACGAGTACATGAATATTACCTGCTTTAAACTCGCTCATAATGGCTTGTTTTTCAGTGGCTTTCATTCGGCCATGTACTAAGCCGACGTTTAGTTCGGGTAGTGCTGCTTTTAATTGCTCTGCGCTATCTTCTGCGGCTTGGCATTGCAGTACTTCAGATTCATCAATCAGGGTGCAAACCCAATACACTTGCCGGCCTTGATCTGTACATGCGGTTTTAACACGTTGAATGATTTCGTCTCGACGGGCATCAGGAATAGCCACCGTTGTAATGGGCGTTCTACCCGGTGGTAATTCATCAATTACTGAGGTTTCTAAGTCTGCGTAGGCTGTCATGGCTAAAGTACGCGGAATAGGCGTTGCAGTCATCACTAATTGGTGTGGGTAACAGTCACCAAAACGGCCTTTTTCACGCAGTGATAAGCGCTGATGAACACCAAAGCGGTGTTGTTCATCGATGATGATTAGCACCAGATTATTAAACTCGACCTGCTCTTGGAATAACGCATGGGTGCCAACAATCATTTGTGCTTCCCCTGAGGCTATTTTTTCAAGAGTGGTTGCGCGCTCTTTACCTTTGCTTTTACCACCTAACCAAGCGACTTCAATGCCTAATTGATTAAACCATTGGCTAAAGTTGATGCCATGCTGTTCGGATAAAATCTCAGTAGGTGCCATTAAAGCTACTTGATAGCCTTCGCTTATAGCGGTGAGTGCACTAAGTGCTGCAACTAAGGTTTTACCTGAACCTACATCGCCCTGTACTAAGCGCATCATCGGAAACGGGTGTTGTAAGTCACCTTTGATTTCTGCCACGACACGACTTTGCGCGTTGGTTGGGCTGAAGGCTAAATTTGCTAAAAACTGTTGCTCAAGTTGGTTATGGGGCTTTAAAGGGACGGCTTTTACGGCTTGCCCTTTTTGGCGTAACTTTAAAAGGCTTAAATTTTGCGCAAGTAACTCTTCAAACACTAACCGTTGCTGGGCAGGGTGCATACCTTGTTCAAGGGCGGTTAAATCAACATCGTTTTGTGGGCGATGTAAGGTCATTAACGCATCGGCTAAGCTCATTCCGGTTGGTTGAAACTGTTCTGGCAGTAATTCTTCTACCGGGTATTTAGACAATAGCGCAAGCGCTTGATCGCTAAGCGCGCGAATAGATAATTGTTTTAGTCCTTCAGTAACAGGATAAACCGGCGTGAGCGTGGTATTTGTAGGTTGCTCTGAAGGGGTATCCGATAGGCTGTATTCAGGGTGTGTCATTTCAAAACCAACACGACCACGGCGTATTTCACCAAAGCAGCGAATGATCTTACCTGCACTTAAAGCATTTTTTTGAGCTACGCTAAAGTTAAAAAATCGCAGCGTTAAACGGCCCGTGCCATCGTTAATTTGGCAAACCAGCATGCGTCTTTTACCAAAGGTGATTTGGCTGGTTTCAATGGTGGCTTCAACACTAACATGGCTATGCGGTTGTAGTTCGCAAATTGGGTGAATGCGGGTGCGGTCTTCATAGCGGTGAGGCAAATGAAACAGCATGTCTTGCACCGTATGAATATTTAGCTTAGCGAGGCGCTCGGCCATTTTCGGGCCGACGCCTTTTAATTCTGTGATTGGGTATAACGCTAAGCTAGGGTGACTCAAAGGTGACTCAAATTGTTAATTAGTAGACTATTTTTTCAGTTTACTTGCACTCGTTAGAGGCATCAAGCGATTGCGTATGTTTTAAGGTATGCCAAAACGTTTCATCAGCAATAATGTTGCCGTTTTCATCAAGCTCAGGATAAGGCAGTTCCTTATCTCGGCATTGCTCAGCAATAATAGGGTGGCAGCCTTCAAATAAAATACGATGCTTAACTTTAGCATCAAGCATATTGCGGTCGTAGAGCCCAGCTACTTCTCTTTGGCGCTGTGCTTCAAATAGAATAAGTGCAGCAGCAACAGACACATTAAGAGACTGCACCATGCCTTGCATTGGAATGATGATGTGCTTATCGGCATGTTCAAGTGCCCGAGGTGCAATTCCATCTCGTTCTTGACCAACAATAACAGCCGTCGGTTTGGTGTAATCAATGTCACGAAAATCAACGGCATCATCACTGAGATTAGTTGCTAAAATTTGTACCTCAGGATTATGGGCACGCATTGTGGCTACAGCCTCATCAATATTGCGGTGTAAATGAGTTTCAAGCCAATTCTTACTACCGCCTGAGGTATTGTTAGTTAACCACTTTTGGTTATCGGGCCACACTGCATGTACATGATGACACCCCGTGGCATCTGCTGTGCGGGCAATGGCTGATAAATTATGATGTTTATGTACTTCTTCTAAACAAACCGTTAGGTCCGTTTGGCGGCGATCTAACACGCGCTTTACACGCTCAAAGCGAGTTGTATCCATAGTTGTGTGCTCGTTGACGGATTCTAATTGGCGCTGATTATACCCTAGGGAACAACAGCACGGCTAATTGGGTTTTGAAGTGAGATCAGCGTTTCTGTTGATTGAATGGCTTCAATCGCTTGGATTTTATTGATCAGTACATCTTGTAAGTGATCAATTGAGCGAGCCATTACTTTGATAAAAATACTGTAATTTCCCGTGGTGTAATAGGCTTCAACCACTTCTTCTAGCTCTTTTAGGTGCAGCAAGGTTTGCGGATAATCACGGGCGTTATTGAGGTTAATACCAATAAAGCAACAGACATCATAACCAAGTTGTTTAGCATTAATACTTACTTGGGTGCCTGTAATAATACCTGCTTGTTTCATTTTTTCGACTCGTACATGAATAGTACCCGCGCTCACAGCAAAGCGTTTAGCAAGTTCTGCATACGCTGTTCGGGCATTTTCCATTAATGCGTTAAGGATGTTTTTATCGAGATTATCGATTTGATAATTTTCCATAGTATTTCTTGCTGCTAATTGTTGAATCAGTAATTTTTATAGCATTATTTTTGTGAAAATTTCAATGTTAAGTTCTTTTTGTTGATGGTTATTGAAAATAATCTTGGTTTAGTTGAGGATTGCTTTATCGGAGAAAGCCAAGCAGCGGGCTTTTCTCATAAAGCAAGTAACAATAACTGGGAATGAGGCCAATTATTATGAGTTCACACTATCTGCAGCAACAGCAGCAAATTAGTAAAGTAAAACAGTTCTTTTCAAGCCAATTAGAACAACAATTAGGGTTAGTTGAAGTACAAGCACCAATCTTGGCAAAGGTGGGCGATGGTATTCAAGATAATCTAAGTGGTACTGAAAATGCTGTCTCGGTCGCAGTAAAAACAATTCCTGGTAGTCAATTTGAAGTGGTTCATTCTTTAGCTAAGTGGAAGCGCAAAACCTTGGCTGATTACGGTTTTTCAGTAGGTGAGGGGCTCTATACGCATATGAAAGCGCTTCGCCCTGATGAAGAGTCACTTAGCCCAATTCATTCAGTGTATGTTGATCAATGGGATTGGGAAAAAGTAATTTGCGAGAGCACGGAGCGTACTCTTGATAAGCTTAAAGAAACTGTTACATCACTTTATCAGGCGATTAAAGCAACCGAGCGCTTTGTAGCGAGTGAATTTGATTTAACGCCGTTTTTGCCTGAGCAAATCACCTTTATACATAGTGAGCAGTTGCGCCAGATGTATCCTGACTTTACTGCGAAACAACGTGAAAAAGCGGTGGCGCAAGAATACGGTGCGGTATTCTTAATTGGTATTGGCGGCACACTCGCCGATGGTAAAATTCATGACGTACGAGCACCGGACTATGACGATTGGTCAACGCAAACATGCAGCAAATTTGCAGGCTTAAATGGTGATATTTTAGTTTGGAATCCTGTGCTTGAAGATGCTTTTGAAATATCTTCAATGGGCATTCGCGTAAGCCCGGATGCTTTAGCTACTCAGTTAGCGATTACTGGCGATCAGGCTCGCTTAGAGTTTGATTGGCATAAACAGCTACTTGCGAAAAAGTTTCCGCAAACAATAGGTGGTGGTATTGGTCAATCTCGACTGGCTATGTTGCTGTTACAAAAGCAGCACATTGGACAAGTACAAGTAGGTGTTTGGCCTGAACAACTAAAACAGCAAGTGGAAGGAATTCTTTAAATTAAGATTAATGACCCTGGTAAAAAGAGGCTTTAAGCCTCTTTTTTATCAACTGGTTTTGAACTCTACCTCAACCTTGTTTTCTTCAAGCTTGACCTTACACGGTGGGTATTGGCGGTTTGTACGCAATACTTTGTCGAAAATATGAATTTCTACACCAGAGTGCAGTGTTTTATTAACAATGAGCTTTGCGTCTTCAAGTAAGTCATGTAGGTGGTTCTCAAGCGTTGATAGTTTTTTTTCTAACATTTCAGCTTGCTCACAGTAATGCATTTGTGTGGCACCTATTTTAGCGAGTAATAGTTTTTTCTTCTCAACATCTTTTACTTGATCCGCTTTTTCTATTGCTTCTTGAAGAGTGTCGAGTTGTGAGTCTGTCTGCGCAAGATCCTTTAGGCATTGATCTGTTTGTGCGGTGACGTCGGCACCTGATGCTGCTAAGTTTATTAACATTTTTGCGCCAGATTCATTGCCAATTTCACCAGCAATAACCATTTGTGCATCTAAAATCTCACCGCCAAACAGTTTGCCCTGTGGGTTATCTTCTTGACCAACTTGTAACAGCTTAGTGGCCTTCATGACACAGTGGCTAGATTGACGTTCAATAAGGATATTATTCGCTTCTAAGTAGCAATATTGGCCATGAGATAAGTGAATATCACCTTGGCAAATAATATTACAGGAAAGACTTTTATCTTCTAGCTGATGGCCAATGACGCCTTGCTTTATTGTGATGTTGCCAGCGGCGGATAAGTTACCTGACTCAACGGTGCCCATTACGGTAATGTCGCCTTTGGCGTTAATACGCATGCCCGGTTCAACGTTGTGAGTAACAATGACGCTACCTTCAAAGTCTACGTGACCACTTTTTACGTTTACATCGGCGATAGTAAAAATATCATCTACGCGCATTCCGTTGGCGATCTCAACCGGCACACCGCAATGACAGAAATAAGTTCTAGTGGGTTGTTTTTAGAGATTTCGGTGCCTTCACCTGCGACCAAAGTGAGGCTCTCTCCCGGTTTGGCGGGAAGTACATCGCCTGTTACAGTAAAGCCTTCTTTTCCTGGAGTCGCTGGAATTTGTTTAATCAACAGCACGCCGGGCTCAACGCTAGCTAATTTACCAAAATCACGCATGTCAACAGTGCCATCTTCGCGAAGTTTTGGTTTTTTTAGGCGATCTTTTAGTGTTTCGACTTGTGGCACAAACTTGGATGGCTGACCATCAATTGGAAGACGGCCTTTTGCTAAAACACCTTCTGTTTTGGTGCCTGCTGGTAATTCAAATTGCTGTTGTAATAACTTTTCTAAAAATGCCTGTTTGTAACCTCGTGCTACACCTGCTTTTATTAGCTCTTTTTTGGCGTCTTCTAAGCTCATAACTTTGCCGCCTTCAGCGACTGTTAATTCGCCTATCGCCTGCATTTTGTCATCACTTATTTTTACTTCTAGAGTTGCATCATGTTTAGAGGCAACAACGAGCGTACGCTCATTCGATTCACTTTTAAAAAAGTTATTAATAGAGTCGTGATCAACTCGGCACTCACTATAAGGTGATTTCTCAAGTGCTTCGATGATAAATGCAGCACTTGGTGGCGAATGTTCATGAACATCTAATAAAACGTTGCCATTGTGAGCGAGCTTAAACACGTGGAGATCCTTTTATACAACAATAGTGAAAGGGTTACTTAGTAACCCAAACCATCTCAAAAATTTAGCTTCTAATTGGTATTCAAGCGCTTCAAATAAGGTTTTGATTCACATAATGGTAAAAATCAATAACGCAATATAAATCGCTTTTAAACCAATCGTTTGAACATTTCTTTGAGCCTAATGTTTATCGGTAGTACTTCTTCAAATAAATTGCCAACAAAGGCAAAGTAATTCGTTGATATTAAGCCTATTTAAAATGCAAACTATGACATTTTGAGGTGATCTGAATACCTTTACTATACAGATTGCTAGAGAATCGTTGGTGAGTCAAGAATTTCGGATGAGGTAAAATAGAAATTTGTCAATAAAAGTGCCAGCAACAAATAGCTGCTGGCATAGCTGATTAGTTTGTTGAAGGCAGCTCCATGATACCGTCAATCTCAATTTGCACACCTTTTGGTAAAGCGCTAATACCAATTGCAGCGCGTGCAGGGTAAGGCTGCTTGAAGTATTGACTCATAACTTCGTTAACAATCGCAAAGTTTGATAAGTCAGTTAAGAAGATATTTACTTTCACCATATCTTGAATTTGACCGCCAGCAGCTTGGCAAACAGCAGATAAATTTTTGAATACTTGGTGCGTTTGTTCAGTAAAGTCTTCTGAGATCACTTCCATTGTTTCTGGCACTAATGGAATTTGACCTGATAAATAAACAGCCGTGCCTACTTTAACTGCTTGGCTGTAAGTACCGATTGCTGCAGGCGCATTATCAGTAGAAATAAATGATTTGTTCATAATTATCCTTGTTACTTTTTACGATAGACTCTTTGCACATCAGGCATCACGCGAATGCGGCGCATAATGTTGGCAACGTGAACACGGTTTTTAACCGTGATACCTAGGTCTATCATGTATAAATTGCTTTCTTTTTCATCGGTGGCTATCTCAACTATGTTAGCTTGGGTTGAGGCTACAACATTGGTTAATTTAGCCAGCGCACCCTGATGATTGATGATCTCAATACGCAGAGCGGCTATATATTCTTTTTCTGGGTTATCGTCCCATTTTACAACTAAGTATTTTGAGCGTTCTTTTTCCCAGCCTCGAATGTTCTTACATTCTTGGCGGTGGACAGTCAGACCTTTACCTTGGCTGATATGAGCTGTGATGGCATCACCTGGTACGGGACGGCAGCATTTAGAATAGTTAACTAACATGCCTTCTGTGCCTATGATTGTTGCTTTGGCTTTTTTGGCGATGTCGTTTATATCTTCAACATCGTCTTGCATCAAGCGTTTAGCAATTAATACGCTCATAAGATTACCTGAACCAATCTCTACGAGTAATTCAAGTAAAGTATTTAGATTATGTTCTTGTAATACTCGACGGATATTTTCATCTGGGATGTCATCTAATTTTGACTCACCAAGTGCAGAATCTAATAAACGGCGACCAAGCAACATCGCTTCTTCATGTTGTTGGCTTTTCAGATAGTTACGTATACCTAAACGTGCTTTACCAGTTACAACAAAGTTTAGCCACGTCGCATTTGGGTGCGCGCCAGAGCTGGTGATTACCTCAACAGTTTGCCCTGTATCGAGAGGTTTGCTCAAAGGGTGAGGCTTACGGTTTACTCTTGCACCCACACAGGTATTACCTACGTCTGTATGTACTGCATATGCAAAGTCAACAGCGGTTGCTCCCATTGGGAGCTCAACGATACGGCCATCTGGCGTGAAAACATAAATTTCCTCTGGGAAGAGTTCAGTTTTAACGTTTTCTACAAATTCAAATGATGAACCAGCACTTTGTTGCAGTTCAAGTAAGCTTTGCATCCATTGGCGAGCGCGTTGTTGCGCAGTATGTCCTGCGTTATCACCGGCTTTTTTATACATCCAATGTGCAGCTACCCCTTTGTCTGCCATATGATCCATATCGTGAGTGCGAATTTGAATCTCAACAGGAATACCATGCGGGCCAACCAAAGAGGTATGTAAAGATTGGTAACCGTTGGTTTTAGGAACCGCTATATAATCTTTAAAGCGGGTTTCAATTGGCTTATAAAGGTTATGTGCCACACCTAGTACGCGGTAACAGGTATCCATGTTATCGACATTGATCCGAAACGCGTAAATATCCATCACTTCGTTAAATGACAGCTCTTTATTTAGCATCTTCTTGTAAATGCTATATAGATGCTTTTCTCGGCCAGAAATGGTGGCGTCGATACCTGATTCTTCTAAGCGTGCTTCTATTTCTGTTTTAATATTACTAATGACTTCTTTTCGGTTTCCACGGGCTTTGATAACCTCTGATTTCAAAGCGCGATGACGCATTGGGTATAACGCTTGAAAACCTAAATCTTCCAATTCGTTTTTAATATCATGGATACCTAAGCGATTGGCTATCGGGGCATAAATTTCGAGAGTTTCACGGGCAATACGACGGCGTTTGTCTGGGCGAAGTGCGCCTAAGGTGCGCATGTTGTGAGTTCGGTCAGCAAGTTTAATTAAGATCACGCGAATATCTTGGGTCATCGCCATGATCATTTTTCGATAATTTTCAGCCTGAAATTCTTTTTTATCTTTAAAGCTGAGTTTATCTAGCTTACTCACTCCTTCAACAAGCTCAGCAACGGTCTCGCCAAAAATTTCTGCTAAGTCTTGCTGGCTAAAATCGGTATCTTCAATCACATCATGCATCAAAGCTGCCATGAGTGTTTCATGGTCTAAGTGCATGCCGGCAAGTATTTGTGTAACTTCAACTGGATGAGTGATGTAAGGCTCGCCGCTTGAGCGAGTTTGGCCTTCGTGAGCTTCACGGGCGACCACGTATGCTTTTTGAACCAGCTCTATTTCAGCAGGTGGCAAATATTCGGTTATTTTCTTTTTTAGGCCTTCGAATAGATACAAAGTCACACTCCAATGCGCAAATGAAGTAAATCGGTAACGGTATGAATAGAATATACGATGAAAAGAAGGGCTTGCCAACGGCTAGTGTTGAAATACTAGCCGTTAAGCTAAATCAAAGCAGGGCGCTTGATTATTGGTTGCCACCAACGATAGCAGCAACAGCAGCCATTTCTGCTGCTTCTTGATGTTGTTGCTCTTCACGGTCGATCAGGTCCATAGACGAGCTATTTACTAACCCTTTCTCAATTTCACGTAGAGCAATTACAGTAGGTTTATCATTTTCAGCATCAACGAGTGGATCTTTACCACCAACCGCGATTTGGCGGGCACGACGAGCCGCAACTAAAATTAAGTCAAAACGATTACCAATTGCATCTACTGCATCTTCAACAGTTACGCGAGCCATCTTAGCACTCCAAATAAATTCTTAAGCAAAGGCGTAGTTTACTGTACCAAGTTAAATTCGCCAATAGCTTGTGGTTAATTTTTATCTTATTCTTAAAAAAGTATTATTTAAGTAAGTTCTCTAATAGCGCCTGATGGCGCACAGTTTGGCTTTTTAACGATAAACGTTTAGCCATCACGATCGTTTCGATTTCTGAAAGTGCAGTTTCAAAGTCATCGTTTACAACAACGTAATCATATTCATTGTAGTGGGAAGTTTCAGATTGTGCTTTTGCCATCCGTCCGGCAATTACTTCTTGTGAATCTTGACCACGATTATTTAAACGTGATTCAAGTTCTTCTTTTGACGGCGGAAGAATAAAGATAGTCTCAACATCATCAACTAATTTACGAATTTGCTGAGCACCTTGCCAGTCAATATCTAAAAATACGTCGATTCCAGCGTCTAACTGACTCTCGATTGCTTGTTTAGAAGTACCGTAGTAATTATCAAAAACTTGCGCCCATTCAAAAAAGTCATTTTTCTCGATCAATGCTTTAAACGCTTCAACAGAAACAAAATGATAATGAACACCGTTTTCTTCACCTGGTCGAGGTGAACGAGTCGTGTGTGATACTGACACTTTCATATCGTTGTGTTTTTTGAGTAAAGCACTTATAAGACTTGATTTTCCTGCACCAGAAGGAGCCGATAAGATAAATAAATTTCCGCGAGTTTGCGCCATGATCTGTCTCTAATAAAAAATAAATAGGCTTGGACTATTGCTAACCCAAGCCTTTAATTTATCCATTGTACTTTATTTCGCTAAATGCGCTCAAGTTCACACAAGCGAACCTTTGACATTAAGGAATAAGCTGTATAGATAATCTAAACAGTCTTTTGCAAATTAGATTTTTGCGAAAGCGTCTTGTAGTGGTGGTACTACTTGCTTCTTACGGCTTAATACACCATCTAACCAAACGCGACCGTCTTCTGATTTAACATCATAAGCAGCTTCGATTACTGCTACGTCATCAGACGCAATTAGCATTTCTGAGCCTTCTTTCATGATATCAGTTAACAGGAGTAATACTGAGTGGCGGCCGCCTTCTTCTTTAAGCTTTGCGATGTCTGCTTCAAGATCTGCTTTGATTTCATCAAATACAGCAAGGTCGATAACTTCTAGCTGGCCAATACCTACTAGCTTACCGTTCATATTGAAGTCTTTGAAATCACGCATTACTAAATCGCGTGCTGGCGTGCCTTCAACTGCTGATTTAACCTTGAACATTTCCATGCCAAGTTCTTTGAAATCTTCAATACCAGCGATTTCAGCAAGTGCTTCAACACACTTGATATCAGCCGTTGTGCAAGTTGGTGATTTAAAGATCACAGTGTCGCTTAGGATAGCGCATAACATTATGCCTGCGATATCTTTTGGAATTTCTACATTGTAGAAGTCATACATCATTTTGATGATGGTGTTTGAACAACCCACTGGGCGGATCCAACATTCAAGTGGTGTTGACGATGTTAAGTCGCCTAATTTGTGGTGATCAACAACACCTACAACACGTGCTTCATCGATGTCATCAGGTGCTTGTGTTTTTTCTGTGTGGTCAACGATATAAACGTCTTCGCCTGCGTAGCTAAGTTTTAGCTCAGGTGCTTCGAAACCGAATTTATCTAGGATAAATTGTGTTTCAGGTGATACTTCACCTAAACGCGTTGGGATCGCAGGTTCATTGATTTGGTTTTTTAAGTAAGCAAGCGCAATTGCACCGCAAATTGAATCTGAATCAGGGATCTTATGACCCACTACATACATTGACATTGACGGAACTCCTTTAAATTTGGCGGATATTTTAGCAAAGTATCGACAGATTGATACATAACAGACATGAAATTTTGTTGATCAATTACAACTGCCAATTAATGTCCTTTTTGGTTACACTTTAAGATATTGAAAACTGAGGAAGATACTGATGCGTTTGAGCCGAAAAGCATGGAATAATGTGGTGATTATTTCGATGCTACTGATGATTTTTTTCTTCAATGGCCTCCATAAAAAGCTCAATACTCAGCCCGTTGAAGAAGGAGTGCAAGCGTTACTCCCAGAGCAAAGCTTCATTTTGGCGATGGCATTTCCAGAATTAAAAATTGAGCGTATCGGCACCTCTTGGCGTAGCCAGTCATTGCAAAAAGCCTCTTGGCAAGGCGATGAACAACAGCTCGAACAACTCGTTGAGCTTTGGCAACATCAAAAACTCACTATTGCCAGTATTCCTGTTAGTCAAATTTCTCAGTCGTCAGCAGATTATGTTGCTTCTGTGTGGTTAGCCGGGGAGCAATTGCCTGCTGTTTATCAGTTGTACCATATAGATAGTAAATATTATTTATTAGATAAGCGGTTACAGCGGGTGTTTGTGCTTGAGCAAGCTGATGCCGCTAAGTTATTTCCGTTATACCCGTTTTAAGAGAGTCTCAGATGCCTGAATTACCTGAAGTTGAAGTGAGTCGGTTGGGGATCACCCCACATGTGCTGGGTCAAACTGTTGCTAAAGTAAATATTCACAATGCGAGCATGCGTTGGCCAGTGCCGGATGATGTCTATCAATTACAAGGCCTTAAAGTGACATCAATTGAGCGCAGAGCAAAATATTTACTACTCGGCTGTGAGCTGGGTAGTGTTATTTTGCACTTAGGAATGTCGGGCAACTTACGAGTTGTGAGCGCTGATGAGCCATTAAAAAAGCACGACCATATCGAATTTATTTTAGCTTCAGGTAAAGCGTTGCGGCTTAACGATGCTCGTCGCTTTGGTGCTTGTTTATGGCAAGCGCCAGGTGAATGTCATAATTTGCTGAGCAAGCTTGGGCCAGAGCCATTAACAGATGAGTTTGTGGCACAGCGTGTTTACGAACAGTCGAGAAACAAAAAAGTACCCATTAAACAGTTTATTATGGATAACGCGGTGGTAGTTGGTGTAGGTAATATCTACGCTAACGAATCGTTATTTAAAGCGGGGATCCATCCAAAGAGAGAAGCTGGCAAGGTTTCTTTGCAGCGTTATCAGCAATTAGTGCCTATTATTAAAGAGACACTCGCTGCAGCCATCACGCAAGGCGGCACAACGTTAAAAGATTTTGCTCAAAGTGATGGTAAGCCAGGTTATTTTGCCCAGCAATTACTGGTGTATGGCCGCAAAGGTGAGCCATGTGTTAATTGCGAGGAGCCATTAAAAGAAATTAGATTAGGACAAAGAAGCACAGTGTACTGCTCTAATTGTCAAAAATAACAACGAATCCCTCATCTATGTAGTATTGCAACAGATAGCAAGATAGAGACAGGCTTAAGGAATGAGAAGGTTGTATGCTATTAAACAAATACCTCATAGGATATGTGTTGGTAATGGTGCTTGTTGGTTGCTCAAAAGAGCAACCAAACGAGGTAATTGAAGAAGTTGTTACTGCTAAGGTCAAACAGTTTGATGTGCCTTTATACGGAAACTACGTGGCACGCACAGATGCGTCGCTGGATGTTGAAGTACGCGCGCGGATCACAGGCTTTGTAGAAAGTGTTGAGTTTGTCGAAGGAAGCTGGGTTGATGAAGGGGATTTACTCTATACCATTGACGATAGACCTTACCGAGCCAAGCTTAATCGCGTTAAAGCGGCACTGCAAAAAGACCAAGCAGCGTTGGCTAAAGCCAAACGGGATGTAACTCGTTTAAAACCCCTTTACGAGCAAGATGCAGCAAGCCAGCTCGACTACGACAACGCTATTTCTATTCAAGAGCAAGCGCAAGCGTCATTATCAGCAACCCAAGCAGAGCTTGAAGAAACGAAGCTCGAACTCGAATATACCCGCATTACAGCGCCAATTAGTGGCATGGTAGGTAGCTCTGAAGCTGATTTAGGTGCGCTAGTCGGCACTAACGGTATTTCTTTGCTAACCACTATTCAGCAAATAGATCCTATCTACGTTAATTTTAATATGTCGGCACTGGATTACTTAAACGCAAAACGCCGTATGAGTAGTTTGATGGATCAGCTACAAGCCGAACAAAAAGGTAAAGCGCTTGAAGGATTCGTGCGTATTTCTTTGCCAGATGGCAGCGAATATCGCTACTGGGGTGATGTGAGCTTTACTGACCCTAAGATTAGCCCGAAAACAGGCACCTTTAAAGTACGGGCACAATTACCCAATCCCGACAGTGAGTTATTACCAGGCCAATATACTAAAGCGCGCATAAAGTTGTCGCAGATCAGTAACGCCATTGTCGTCCCTGAGGAAGCTACACAAGTTGAACAGGGTGGTATTTATGTGATGGTGGTGCTTGATTCAGGTGTGATAGAGCGGCGCTTTATTGTTGTTGAGCATTATGGTGAGCAAGGTATTGTGGTCAGTGGTGGCTTGAGTGCGGGTGAACTAGTCGTGGTTAAAGGCTTGCATCGTATTCGTCATGGCCAACAAGTGAAAGCGATTTCACTCGAGGAGTTTGAAAAGCATCAACTAACCCCAAACGCCGATCATCAACTACTCGCCCCAGATAAACCTGCAAAACAGGAAGATAAAAATAAAGCGCAGGGAGTTTAATTATGTTTTCGCATTTTTTTATTAAGCGCCCGGTGTTTGCCATCGTTATTTCGCTAGTTATTTTACTCACTGGCTTGGTCTCGCTTTTTACTTTGCCAATTGATCAATACCCCGATATCGCTCCGCCATCGGTTAAAGTGTCGGCTTCATTTCCGGGAGCAACCGCCGAAACCGCATCTGAATCTGTAGCTATTCCACTTGAACAAGAATTAAATGGCACGCCAAACATGTTGTATATGGAGTCAAAGGCCACTAACTCGGGGAGTGTTGGGATCACACTTACCTTTGATGTTGGTACCGACCCTGATCTCGCCCTTGTAGATGTGCAAAATACTGCAAGCCAAGCTGGCAGTAATTTACCTGTTGATGTGCAAACTGAAGGGGTGACAGTGTCTAATGAAAGCTCAGTCGAGCTTTTGAAGCTAGCGCTGACATCTGATGACCCTCGCTATGACGAAATCTACTTGAGTAACTATGCCAGCATTAATGTTGAAGCGGCTTTAAAGCGCGTACCGGGGGTTGGGCGAGTTCGTAATACCGGCTCGCGCTCTTATGCTATGCGGGTCTGGTTAAAACCTGACATTTTAGCGGGCTATGAATTAACCGTGAATGATGTGAGTGCAGCAATCAAAGCACAAAACAAAGAGGCCGCTGCCGGTGAGATAGGTGCACAACCTATGAAAGATGCCATTAAACTTAACTTTCCGGTACGAGCGCAAGGAAGGCTTAATAAGGTTGATGAGTTTAATAATATTATGCTGCGAGTTAATAGTGATGGCTCGATGATTCGCTTGCGGGATGTCGCAAGGGTTGAGCTGGCTTCCTCTGCGTATACCTTAAACTCAAAACTCAATGAACAACCAGCGACTATTTTACAGGTTTATATGTTGCCAGGCTCTAATGCATTAGCGGTTACTGAGCGTGTTAAGGCAGAGATGGAGCGCTTGAGCGCGGCTTTTCCGAAGGGAGTGAAATGGCAGCTTTTTTATGATGCCTCTGAGTTCATCAAGCTGTCGATTAATGAGGTGATCAATACCCTTATTCAAGCACTAGTTTTAGTGATTTTAGTGGTGTACTTATTTTTGCAAAATTGGCGAACGACCTTGATACCTGCTTTAGCTGTGCCGGTGTCGATAATTGGTACTTTTATCGCCTTGGCTGCATTTGGTTTTACCATCAACAATGTCAGTTTATTGGCTATGGTTTTGGCAATCGGTATCGTCGTTGATGATGCGATTGTGGTGGTCGAAAGTGTTGAGCGACTGATCAATGAGCAAAATATGGAGGTAGTTGCTGCCACTAAACAAGCCATGACAGAGCTTTCAGGTGCCATAGTAGCAACGTCTTTAGTACTTGCGGCAGTGTTTGTGCCGGTGTCGTTTTTAGCCGGTATTACGGGCATTATGTACCGTGAATTTGCGATTTCAATTACCGTTGCCGTGCTCATATCAACCTTAGTTGCTTTGACCTTGAGCCCCGCTTTATGTGCGATTTTCTTAAAACCTAGTACCCCCTCAAAGAATAAGGTTTTTGTTAAGTTTAATAGCTGGCTTGAAGGTATTGGCGAAAAATACACCTGGCTTGTAAAGGCTAGCTGTGCAAAAGCAAAGCGCAGCTACATTGCCTTTTTTATTATGTTAGTAGGAGGCTATTTTATGTTTAGCCAACTACCAAGCAGCTTTATGCCGCAAGAAGATCAAGGGCGCTTTTTTGTTGATATTACCTTGCCAGATGCGGCAACGGTTTCACGTACCAATGAAGTAATAAGCAAAGCAAACCAATTTGTTATGAGCCATGCGGGGGTGGCTTATTCATTCACTCTAGCGGGTGAAAACCGCCGTGCTGGTAGTGCGCAATCGCATGGTCAAATGGAGGTGATTTTACAACCTTGGCAAGTGCGTGCGGAGCAAGGATTTACGGTCACAAGTGTGATGAATGATATACGTAAGCAGCTGTATGCCATTCCCGATGCTGAGTTTAATGTGTTTCAACCATCAGCTGTGGCAGGGCTTGGTTCGGGCTCTGGCGTTGAGTTTGCACTACAAGAAAAAACAGGAGGCAACTTAACAAGCCTAGTTGAATCGCTTGAGGTTTTACTGGCAAGTTTAAATAACCGCCCTGAAGTTGCTAAAGCAAGTAGCTCACTGCGTGGCTCAGTACCTCAGCTGTTTTTAGAGTTAGATAGAGAAAAAGCCATGGCATTAGAGGTGCCGATTGCCGATGTCTACAGCACAATGAAAGTGCTTACTGGCTCATCAACAATTAACGACTTTAACTTATTTGGCCGCGTTTATCGGGTTAAAGTTCAGGCTGAAGATGAATTTAGGGCACGCCCAGAAAACCTCAACGAATTTTATGTGCGTTCTAAAAATGGCGCTATGGTGCCATCAAATGTGCTTGCTAAGCTTAATCTAACAACCGGTCCGTCTGCGATAAATCGCTTTAATATGTTTACCAGTGCCATGGTGAATGTGTCACCAGCTACTGGCTATGCATCGGGTGACGTAATTAACGTAATTAAAGAAGAAATGGCAAAACTACCGCCTAACCTTGGCTATGAATGGACGGGATTAACTTATCAAGAAATTCGCTCATCGGGTCAACTAGGTATTGCGGTGAGTTTGGCGATTGTGTTTGTTTTTTTGTTTTTAGCAGCGCTTTATGAAAGTTGGGCATTACCATTTGCAGTATTGCTTATCAGCCCTATTGCCATGTTAGGGGCCTCTATATTGACCTTGGTGACAGGGCATGAAAACAACTTATTTTTTCAAGTCGCGTTTATTGCCTTGATAGGCCTTGCAGCGAAAAACTCTATATTGATTGTTGAAGTGGCTAATCAGCTTTATCAAGAAGGTATGAATGCCGTTGATGCTGCAATAGAAGCCGCCCGTTCTCGTTTTCGACCCATCTTAATGACCGCAGCCTCTTTTGTGCTTGGCGTTTTGCCGTTAGTACTTGCATCTGGCCCCGGAGCAGTTGGTCGGCAGTCGGTTTCTATGCCTATTTTAGGGGGGATGTTACTGGCAAGCTCTATTGGCATCATATTAGTGCCGTTGTTTTTTATTACCGCGGCACGCTTTGTGAAAAAACAGCAAGCACCCGCCTCTAAAGTGTTAGCAAAGGAGCAAGTTGATGCATAAATTGTTGCCATTGTTTTGTTTTGCTTGCTTACAAGGCTGTGCTGTTGGCCCTGATTTTGAAGTGCCTGAGCATAGCAAAGTCACTAACTTTATGGGGGCCGCAGCAACGCCACAGTCTGAAGCTTTAGCTGGCTGGAAGCAAATATATAGCGACCCACATTTGCAAAAACTGATTAGCCAAGCGCTGGTCAATAATCAAGATATGTTAATTGCGCAATCGAAAATTATCGAAGTGCGAGCTCGATATCGGATTACCGATGCCGCTTTATGGCCTGATGTAAGCGTAGGGCTTACTTCAGAACGAGAAGAAGAGCTTAATAGTAGCCCTGAAAACTCATTTGATTTAAAAGGTTACTTAAGTTGGGAGCTAGACTTATTTGGCAGTAATCGGCGCGCAAGCGAAGCCGCACTGGCAAATTATTATAGCCAAGAGCAAGCTCGCAATGCGTTGCAGCTCGCCTTGATTGCTGATGTTGCACAGCAGTTTTTTGCTCTTAAAGAAGTAGAAGAGCAATTAAAAATTAGCCTGAGTACAATTAAGCTTCGTGAGAAAGAGCTTGAAATTGCGCGTATTCGTAAAAAAGGCGGTATTATTTCAGGGTTAGAACAACGCCAAGCTGAAGTAGAGTTAGAATCAGCAAAGGTGAAGATCCCGCCATTACAGCACAGTGAAAGGCGGATTATTAATCAGTTAAAGTTTTTAATTGGTGATGCTAATGCTGATGTGCAAGGGGGTAATGAGTTATCTGTGCAAACCCTTCCTAAGCAACTACCAACAGGGTTACCTAGCGAACTGTTAAAGCGTAGGCCAGATGTGCAACAAGCCATGTATCAATGGCAAGCAGCAATGGCTGAGATTGGGGTCGCAAAAGCGGCGTTATTTCCAAAACTTAATTTGTATGCTGAGCTTGGTAGTGAAAGTACTGATTTTAGTGATTTGCTTGCCAGTAATTCGCAGGTTTGGTTGCTGGGCTCAGAGCTGTTAATGCCAATATTTAATATGGGCCGCAATCAGGCAAATTTAACGGTTGCGGAACAACGGGCTTATCAGGCAAGTATCAAATACCAAAAAACAGTGCTGGTGGCACTGCAAGAAGTGAGCAATCAGTTATCGAACTACCAGTCGGCAGAGCAAAGCTATGATGCGCAAAGAAGCTTGGTGCTCAGTAGTCAAGATTACTACCGCTTAGCACGACTTAGGTATAGCAATGGTGTTGCCAGTTCACTTGACTTAATGGATGCCCAGCGGCAGTTATTTTCGGCAGAAATAGCGTTATCGCAGGCAAAGAATGACCGTCTGCAAAGCTTAGCAACACTCTATAAAGCCCTTGGTGGCGGATGGTATGATACCAATCCGCAATAATACTTAATCATTTTGAGGGATTAAACCTGTCGCTATCTACGTTAAAAATTTCTGATTTAGAACAACTAAATAACGAAATTTTTGCCTTGCTATCAACGAGGTTTAATTGCCTCAAAATAGATCACTTAATTAAGCGAATTGGTATGAATTGAGCGAACAGGAATTAGAAAAAGTAGTGGATTAATTTAAAGAGCATGCAAAAGCATGCTCTTTAAAAACTTATAACTCAAATGGTGCTACGCCAACGGCTTTCATCTTGTAGCCTACTTGAGCAATTTCACCAGACCAGGTTTCTGTGCTGATAACGCCTGTCACTACGATCGCATCGTACAGGCTTTCGATTGGCACACCGCCTTTAATAGTAACATGCACAATTTGGTTTGGTGGCGGTGGTGGTACGTGAATACACGCTCCAAAATAAGGCACTAGTAAAAACTCGGTGATCACTTCGCTATCGCCTTCTAGTGGTACCACAAAACCAGGCAAACTCACTGATTTTCCATCAAGCTCTTTTACCACAGGTGCATCAAGGTCTGGTTGCACCCAGTTTTGCTCGCTACCTTCATGGTTTGCTTGTGCTTGGGTGTCGATTTGCACATGACCTTTGGGAATTAAATCTTCCCAGAAAATTTCTTTTGGTGCGCCAGCATTGGCTGTAGCGCACATAAATAATGTGACTAAAGCGACGAGTTTTCGAAAAAACGGCATAACATTCCTTAAATTTTAATACTCATACCATCAGCAAGAGAGTAGAAATACGCACGGGTTGCAGGAATTAACCCAACAATAAAGCCTGCGACCATTATCGCAGCTAAGAGCATAAGTTCATAGGATGACAATAAAGCTATATTTAGGCTTATTCCGGCATGGCTTTGCAAGTAATCTGCGCCGAGTAGCATTAAAGCATAGAACAATGAGGTGCCAACAATGCAGCCAAGCCCTGTAATGAGTAACGATTCGACACTGATCAAGGTGAAAATATGCCAAGGCCGTGCGCCAACAGAGCGTAAAATAGCAAGCTCTCTGCGGCGTTGATTTAAGCTTGAAAGCAGGCTCGTTAACATGCCAAGTAAACTGATCAGTACCACGACAATAGAAAATAACAGCAAGATTTTTTCCACGATAGAAAGCATTTCCCAAAGTTCACGCAAGGTAACGCCCGGCATAATGGCAAGCAGTGCTTCATCTTTGTATTGGTTGATATTACGACGCACTTGTAAGGTATAAAGCGGAGAGTCAAAACCAAGTAAAAAAGCGGTTATTTGTTTTGGTGTACCCACTAAATCAACATCATCATGCTGGTCGTGGTCGTGGTCGTGGTCGTGGTCGTGGTCGTGGTCGTGGTCGTGGTCGTGGTCATTTGCATCAGCCTGAGCGGGTTGATGTTGATGAGCATGGCCGCCATGAATCTCATCAATTGCTGCCAGTGGAATATGTAGGGTTTTATCAACAGGCGTCCCCGTTGCTTTTAAAATACCAACCACTTTAAATGGGTTATCGTCATGGTTATGAAAGCTGGTATTGCCCATGCCGTGTGCAATCACCACTTCATCGCCAAGCTGATAGCCTAAGGTGTTGGCAACCTCAGCACCTAACACAACCTCAAACAAGTGATTAAATTCATGACCTTGTGAAAAGCTTAACGGTTGCTTTTTAGCAAAGCGATAGTGCTCAAAATAGTCTTTATTTGTGCCAAGCACAGCTAAGCCTTTGTGGCTGTCGCCAAGCGACATAGGAATAGCCCATTTTACACCGCGTTGACCTGTGATGTATTGGTAACTTTTCCAGCTCACGCCATTGTTAGCATGACCAATACGAAATACTGAAGACAGCAGTAGTTGGATGTCACCGGTACGTGCGCCAACAATTAAATCAGTGCCTGAAATTGTATTGCTAAAGCTACTTTTGGCATCGACTCGAACGCGCTCAATCGACATCAGTAGCATAACGCTAATTGCTATCGTAAATAACGTGAGTAGGGCACTGGCTTTACGGTTTAATAAACTTTTCACGGCGAGTTTAACGAGTAGCATGTGTGCCTCCTTGTAACTCGACAAGGCTGATACTACGAGTAAATAATGTTTGTAGTGTTTCATCATGGCTGACAAACACCAGCGTGCTATTTGCCGCGCTTGCTTGCTCAAATAATAATTTTACGAAGGCTTGGCGATTTTGTGTATCGAGTGCTGAGGTAGGTTCGTCAGCAATGATAATTTCAGGGCTGCCTATAAAAGCACGCGCTGCGGCAACTCTTTGTTGTTGACCAATACTAAGCTGTGCAACGGCTTGATGTTGCAAGGAATCATTTAGCCCTAAAGCACTGAGTAAGCGGCTTGCCTCTGCTGCTAATGTTGCACTATTTTTTAATGCGTTTGTTTGCCTTTGTTTTGAAAACTGGCATCCCAAAGTTACGTTTTCAATAGGGGATAAATAAGGTAATAGATTAAAGTTTTGAAAAATATACCCTATATGGTCGGCACGAAAACGGTCACGTTGACTGTTGCTAAGCTCGTTTATCGCCTTATTAAGTAATTCGATACGACCTTGATTAGGAATAGTAACACCAGCGAGCAGTGATAATAAGGTTGATTTACCACAGCCGCTTGGACCATGAAGAAAAACATGTTCGCCTTGATCAATATCTAATTTAGAAATATTGATCGTCGGCTCAGGTTGTTTTGTGTGCCACTTGAATAGCACGTTTGCAAGCGTGATCATAACGACCTATCAATTGTTACCATCGCCAGTAATTTAATTTTTTGCGCATCTTAAAGTTACGAATAAAGTTACGTGGTTTTGGCTTAAGTGCTGGATTGCTCAATAGTAATTCATTGCTTGCAGCAAGTACACGTTGACTCGATAAGCCGTCTTGATAAGGGTGAAGCTGTTGACAAAACTGCTCAATTTTTTCCATTAATTCAGCTGGTCGTGTAAAGGCATAATCTATCGCCTCAGTTAGCTTATCGGCATCAGTGATATCTATTAGGTGTTCGCCAGGTGCTTGGTTACAGAAAGTGACAACAGGCTTTCTTTGTAAGATAAACATCAACAAAATAGACGAGGTATCACATAGCATGACATCTGCCGCTTGTAATAGCGGTAATACATTATCGGTCTCGACAAAGGTAAGATTCTCATTTTGAAGCGCTTTGTATTTCGCAACAAGCTCGCTTGGCATTTTCGGGTGAAACTGCATTAAAATACGCCACTTTCCTTGCTCACTGTACGCTTTTATCTGCTCGTATAATTTAGGGGCAAGAGATAGGTTGCGAGAAAATGTTGAACAAATTAAAAGCGTTTGCCTTTGATCGCTTTCATCTATGTATGGATTGTTCGCCATTTTCGAAAATAACGGATCAAGAGTTGGCCAACCTGTTTCTTTGGTTATAAAAAAGCCATGTGCTTTAGATAACTCTGAAAATCTTTTACTCGTATTTGGGCCTTGAGTGCAATATAAGTCAAAACAACCTCTTATATTGAAGTGATCTTCATATCCTCTTCGATTTAACTTTCCTGAGTTAAAGCCATGAAAAACAGCTACTTTTTTACCGGGTATAAAGTTTGGAATAATATTGCCAGGTATAAAAGAAATATCCGGATTCCAATCTATTACCGATTCAATTGAAGTGAGACAAGATTCATCAGAGTGCAAAAAGTCAGGATTAACTTCATCACCCTCTAAAAACCATTTTACTTCGCCTCCGCGCGCTAGAATCTCTTTCTGTAAAGGGCGCAAAATAGCGTAAGAGTAGTTTTGAGAAATATACATTAAGTATTTTTTGTCTGCTGTAGCTGCTAAATAATCCAAGAACACCTCCTATTGCGAGACAATATTATAACGAAATCGCGCTTATGACAGCAAAATTACAGAATCGTGAATTATTTATTGTATTTAGCGTTCTTGATTATGCGCAGATAACCGGGCAATGATTGAGCTTTAAGCACGTCTGGATTATTATAGGCGGCCATAACCCCAATCCCATACATGTGCTCACAGGAGCATGCCAAATACTATCGGAGATAGCATGACTAGCTATAAAGTTTTAGACGTAAACGATGATTTACCGATCCGTACAAAAGGTGCGGTTCATAGTGGTAAAGTGCGTTCAGTTTATTGGTTAACTGATGAAGACAGCGCTCGTTTAATTAGTGAAAAAGGGTACCAAGTTCCAAAAGGTACTGAGCTGGCTATTATGGTTATTTCTGACCGCATTTCAGCGTTTGATTGTATTTGGCAAGGTGAAAACGGCTTAAATGGCGTGCCAGGTAAAGGGATTGCACTGAACTCAGTGGCATCTCATTGGTTTAAGTTATTTGATAAAGCAGGCCTTGCAGGTAATCACATTGTTGATATTCCTCATCCATATGTGTGGATTGTCCGTAAAGCGAGTACGGTTAAAGTAGAAGCGATTGCTCGTCAGTATATTACGGGTAGCATGTGGCGTGATTACGCTAAAGGTACGCGTAATTTCTGTGGTATTGATTTACCTGAGGGCTTAGCCGCGAACCAGAAGCTAGAAGAAGTGTTAATTACGCCATCAACCAAAGGTATTATCCGCGGTGTTGCTGACATTCCAGAAGTTGATGATGTGAATATCACGCGTGAAAACATCACGAATAACTTAGCTGTTTTTAACTTTAAGTCTGAAGACGATGTTGCTAAATACGAGCAATTACTTGTTGAGGGCTTTAAGCTGATCAGTGATGAACTTGCACAGCTAGACCAAATCTTTGTCGATACTAAGTTTGAATTTGGTTATGTTGAAGACATTGATGGCTCAGATAAGCTTATTTACATCGATGAAGTGGGTACACCTGATTCATCACGCATTTGGGATGGCCCTGCTTATCGTGACGGTAAAATTATTGAAAACTCAAAAGAGGGTTTCCGTCAGTTATTAATTAATAACGTGCCAGACAGCGACGTGTTATTAAATAAAGACCGCATGGATGAGCGCGAGCAGTTAGCAAAAGATTACGCATTGCCAGAATCTGTGATGCTTGAAGTGTCTAATACTTATGTTGGCATTGCCAGCAAAATAATTGGGCAAGAAATTACGATTCCAGCTGATCCTCGTAGTGAGGTTATTGCGATATTAGATAAAGAGTACGGCTTAATTAAGCACGGTTAACTTTTATCAATCAGATTTAGCAATTTGCTAGGTCAATAATACTAAAGCCAAGCTTTTTTCTAAGAAAACAGCTTGGCTTTTTCTTGCTTTTAACGCTTCTAGTCATTAACTTAAACTAAGATTAACCTATACTAATTAGCTAACTAAGCTAAGCAAGGATCTAATTATGTCGATTTTTGCGCATTGTGCTCGCGCTGTGTGTGGTCTTGCAATATTTTTCAGCTCTATAAACTTATTCGCTGCAGATCTTTCGTTTGTTGTGCGTGACCAATCTGGAGAGCCTTTAGCTAACGCCGTTATTGAGCTTGAAAGTTCAGCACATTCGTCACCGCAATCTTTGCCAGTAGCGATAATGGATCAGGTAGATAAACAATTCTCACCGTCAGTTTTAGTGATCCAACCAGGGCAGTCTGTGGACTTTCCTAACAGTGATAACATTCGCCACCATGTATATTCATTCAAGCACAGTAAAGTATTTGATATTAAATTATATTCAGACCGTCCAGAGCAGCCGGAGCGCTTTGAAGACCCTGGTGTTGTTGTGCTGGGTTGTAATATTCATGACTCAATGGTGGGGTATATCTATGTGGCAAATTCGAACAAAGTCATAAAAACCAATGCTGATGGCAAAGTGACTCTAAACGGCGTGACTTTACCTACTACCTTTACTGTGTGGCATCCTAATCAATTAACACCGCTCACTAAAAAGCAATCAGTCACCTTATCTGAGCAAGGCAAAGATGTAAGCATTAACGTTCAAGAACCTGCACCACGAAACACATTTGGTGAAATGTTTAAGGGCAACAATGATTAATAGTTTAAGAGGGCGCATCATTGCATTGTGTGTGAGCCTAGTCCTTTTGACTAGCTTAGTTAGCTTGGTAAGTTCCTGGTGGTCAGCGAATCGCTTTAATGATCAAAAGTTACTTGAAGACATTAATGTTGCTGAAAATGTTTTTAAACAGTATCTAAGTGCTAAAGAAAGTTTATTACTTACAGCTGCAAAAGTGTTGACCGCTGATTTTGGGTTTAAGCAAGCGGTTGCTACTCAAGACGCAGACACAATTAGTAGTGTGTTGAATAACCACAGTCGTCGCATAAATGCTGATGTGATGATGCTAATTGATTTATCTGGGCAATTAATTTCCGCAAATACTGATTTTAATCATACACCTAGTGAATTTACCCCATTAATGAATCAGCTTATGGTCAATGCTGATCAATCGAACTTTATCGTGTTAGATAAAACGCTTTATCAGGTCATTTTATTGCCAGTTCGAGCTCCTCGTACTGTGGCATATAGTTTAGTGGGATTTGAAATCACGGACCTTGTGGCTGAAGAGCTAAAAAATCTCACCACGATGGATGTTAGTTTTATTGGCGAAGATGATGGTGTGGTTGAAACATCACTGGCAGAGCAGCCAAAAAATAACTCAGTATTAGCGCATTTTAATACGCAAACAACACAACGTATTTTTGGTGAAAAGCCCGTTTATCGTAATCGACTTGTGCAGTTACCTTCTCTACCAGGACATTTAGTTTCTGTATTGTTAAGTGCAGATCTTACTCATAGTTACCGAGAATTTGAGCAGCTGTTTTTTACTATTATTATTCTTGCTGCCATAACGGTTGTGATAGGTGTGCTTACTAGTGGCATATTAGCAAAAAACCTTACCACTCCCTTATCAAAGCTCACCTCACTGGCACAACAATTTGCGCTTGGAAACTATAAAGCTGAGTTTGTAGGTAATAAGCAAAGTACAGAAATCATTACCTTAGTTGATGCATTTAATAACATGGGTAATGACATAAAAGAGCGTGAGCGGCAAATAAGTTTTCAAGCAAGTCATGACTCTTTAACGGGCTTTTTAACCCGCTCTGCGATGTTAGAAGCAATGGAGTCATTATTTGAAGAAGGTGCAGAATACACGCTGGTTGCAATCGATATACGTGGCTTACGTCATATCAATGATAAGTTAGGACCACGTATTGGCGATGATTGTTTAAAAGCGGTTGCACAACGTATTGCCGAATTTGCAGCGCACTCAAAAGGAATGAACGCACGTATTGGGGGGGATGAGTTTTTAACCATTCTACCAGCAAGAGATACCGGGCAGTTTAAAGATGCTGTCATGAAGATGCTTGCACAATTACAAGCGGGTTATTTAATTCAAAGCTTAAACATCACGTTACGCTTTAGTGTAGGAGTTGTGCATTGCTTTTCACAAAGTGTCAGTCCTGAAGATCTAATGAGACGAGCATTGATTGCGGTTGACACCGCTTCTTGTGAGCACAAAGCCATTCATTATTACCAAGAAGGCGAAGATGAAGAACACCTCGAGCGTTTAGCGATTATTGATGAATTAAAGCAGGCATTATTGGATGATGACGGTCAGTTGTTTATGACTTATCAACCTAAGCTAAATATTAAAACACAGCGTATTGATAAAGTTGAATCGCTGATCCGTTGGCAGCGAAAAGACGGTCAATGGGTGTCTCCAGAGTTGTTTATCGACTTAGCAGAACAGTCGGGTGTTATTGTTGAGCTGACATCATGGGTTGTGAAGACCGTGGTTTCGCAAGTTGCACAGTGGCAACAGCAAGGGATTACGATGCAAGCTGCTATTAATGTTTCTGCACAAGATATTGCCTATCCTCACTTTTATTCGCACCTAGCAAAACAGCTAGAACAACATAATTTAAGTGGCCATTTGATCACGATAGAGCTAACAGAGCGCGACATGATCGAAAATGAAGAGCAAGGCATTAAAGCGCTAGAAAACTTAAAAACATTAGGTGTAAAAATATCACTTGATGACTATGGCGTTGGGCAAACCTCATTGGGGCGCTTGAAGCTACTACCTATTGATGAGTTAAAGCTGGATAAGTGTTTTATTTTACAACTCGATCAATCGAAGCAAGATCAATTTATTGTTGAGTCAACGGTGAACTTAGGCCACCAGTTAGGTTTTTCTGTTGTAGCTGAAGGTGTTGAAAATAAACCATCGCTAGACTTATTGATAGACATGAAGTGTGATTATGCACAAGGTTACTATTTGAGTAGACCACTAAAATCAGAGCAATTTTTGCAGTGGTTAGAGGTATACAATGAAGCATCTTAATGGGTTTTTTAGCTTAGTTCTTTTAGCCTTTGCAAGTACGGGACACGCAGCTTCAGGAAAATTATTAGCAACACCAGGCGTATCGCAAGTTGAAGGCAGCGCTGGCGGCGGTATCGTACCTTGGGCGCAACTTGCGGGCTATGCAAGCGATAACGAAATAGCCATCAATGGTTTTTGTAGCCGTGCAGATGTGAGTGATTACAGCTTAGATGTATGTGGTGCACAAGTTAACTTTTATGATCGTGTGGAGCTTAGCTACGCGGAGCAGCGCTTTGAAGTTCCAGTATTAAATACCGATATTGAGCAATCAATTACTAGCGCAAAAGTACGTGTCTATGGCGATATTGTTTACAGTAAATGGCCACAGTTGAGCTTGGGTGTACAACATAAATCATTGGATGATGGGAGTATTGCAAACCTATTAGGTGCAAAAGACACCAGCGGTACTGATATCTACTTAGCTGCCAGCAAGTTGCACTTGGGCGCTCTTGCAGGTTATAACTGGTTTTGGAATACCACCTTTCGCTACAGCGATGCGAATCAACTAGGTTTGTTAGGCTTTGGCGGTGCTGATAGTGATAAAGAGGTATTATTTGAAGCATCGACAGCGGTGTTTTTAACGCACCAATTAGCTGTAGGGGTTGAGTATCGTGAAAAATCCAACAACCTTGGCTTAGGGGAGCAAGATTGGCAGGATGTGTTTATTGCCTGGTTTCCTAATAAACATGTAAGTGTAACAGTTGCGTGGCTCGATTTAGGGCGTATAGCTGGTGCTGACGACCAAACTGGTTGGTATCTTTCTGTAACAGGGTATTGGTAATGATGAAACGTCTTTTTATTCTAGTGTGTTGTATTACTTTTCTTGGTTGTGCAGGCAAAAGTAATGACACCGTTTATCAGCAGATAGGCGGCCAACAAGGTATTGAAAGTCTAGTCGATAGTTTTATCAATCAAATAGGCCGTGATGCTGATATTTTGCCTTATTTTAAGCAAACGAATGTTGCACACTTTCGTCAAGGATTCATTATCCACTTGTGCAGTGTTACCAATGGCCCATGTGAGTATCAAGGTGATAACATGGTCGATATCCATACTGGCATGCATATCACTGAGAAAGACTTTAATCGAGTTGTTGAACTATTAATAAACGCGATGGATGAGCAACAGATCCCGCAAACAGTGCAAAACAAGATTTTAAGCCGTTTAGCACCCCTTCGCCCTGAAGTTATTAATATTTAGCTTTTAACAAACTTTTTATTGATGGCTGAAACAAAAATGTAATTTATGTACAATGGCCGGCATTATCAACTATAAAGCTGTAAAAAATGCAACTATACTTTGATGTTCAACATCTTTATTACATTCCGCAGTACACCCCTGTATTAAAGGAGTTGTTATCAAATGGTCACCAAGTGTCGATGGTTTTTTATGAAAATCAAGATGCACGCAGTTTGGCTGCATGTAAAAGGTTTATAGAAGAACAGGGTATTAATGCGTTTTGGTTAACAAATAAAGGGGAAACCTTCTCTTTCTATCAAAACTCAGACGCAGATTGGGTTATTTTTGGTAATACCTTTGCCGGGGCTGAGCAGCTCAATAAGAAAACGGCGTTGATGCAACATGGTATTGGCCCCAAGCAGTGTTATTATGATGTATCGCATAATAAAACAACGGTACGTTTTGTCGAGGGAGAGCACAGGTTGCAGCGCCTCCAAGCGTTATACCCAGACGGTAACTTTGTTGATAGTGGCTACGCCAAATTAGATCCTATTTTCAACCAAACAATGAGTCATATTGACCTCAGTCGCTTAGGGTTAGACCCTAGTAAAAAAACACTTTTATATGCCCCTACTTTTTATCCAAGCTCGATAGAGTGTATGAGTGACAGTTTTCCTGCACACTGTGAGAAGTTTAATATCATCATTAAGCCGCACTTCTTTAGCTTGTTTAAACAAAAGTACAAAAAGCAGCGAACAAAACTTCAGCGATGGTCAGAGTTTAAAAATGTTTATGTAGCGAACGAGCATGACTTTGATCTAACGCCTTTTTTAGCAATCGCTGATATTATGGTATCTGATGCTTCATCAGCCATATTTGAATTTGCAGCACTTGAAAAGCCTGTCGTATGGTGTGATTTTTATAAGTTACGCTGGTCATATCGTGGTATTTTTTCATTCCGACTTAAATCTCGATTAGATGAAGATATTAAATACTTCAACAAGCTTTGCTCACGGGCAGGAGACTATAACGAGTTGCAAACTATACTTAACTCCGATTTTTGTGAGACAGCAGAGTTTAAAGAGTCAAGAAAACACATTATTAATAAACTAGCGGGTAAAACGGACGGTCGCTCAGCTAAAAGAATAGTATCTTATTTAGAGGAGCATAAATGAAACGTGTAATAACGTTTGGAACATTTGATATTTTCCATGTGGGACATATTAATATTTTGGAACGGGCAAAAGCTTTGGGCGATTATTTAATCGTTGGAGTATCTTCTGATGAACTAAATCAAACTAAAAAGGGTCGTAAGCCTGTATATAGTGAATCAGACAGACTGAAAATTATTAGTTCTCTAAAGTGTGTTGATGAAGTGTTTGTCGAACACTCTCTTGAACTAAAAGGCGAATATATTAAAAATCATCAAGCTCACCTACTTGTTATGGGCGATGATTGGGCAGGACGCTTCGATCAATTTAAACATCTATGCGATGTGACTTATTTAACGCGAACCCCTTCTATATCGACTACAGAAATAATTGAGGTCGTAAGGCAGCCATAATACTGTCATCTAAAATTAACATAATAGCTATATGCACATTTATCTTCTTTCTAATTTAGGTTTTAAGATTTTCTCATATGGCTTTTATTTTTATCTCTCGCAGCAATGTACATGCACGCTATTATAAAAAATTAATTAAACAACTATCCTTCAATTGCACACTGCATATTATGGGCGTACCGCGATTAGGCGCTTTAAAATACCTAAAAATAGCGTCGCAAGTTGACTTTAATAAAGTTATTGCAAATCAACTATTACGCAAGCAGGCACGAAATAGCTTGTGGAGTAATGCAGTAATCATAAAAGTTTATACGATGTTTATGTTATGTGTAGAGCGCTGCCGCTTTGCTAAGTACTATGATTTACTTAAATCAGAGTCACCCGAAGCTCTGGTAATTTGGAATGGTAATAAGCTGCCAAATATCACAGTATGTATGGCTGCTAAACAGCTAGGACTGACTACTTATTTTTATGAAAATGGGCTGCTACCGGGCACGACTAGTTTAGATCCGAGTGGTATTAACTATGCTGCATCTTTGCCAAGAAACAGTCAGTTTTATTTGAATTTCGACAAAGCGAAACAGCTACCATTTTCAGCTCCTGAGTTAATCCCTCGTATAAATCATAAAAAGCGTTGTCAATTTGATGCTATTGAGCTGCCCGAAAGGTATCTTTTTGTGCCTTTTCAAGTGCCTCATGATACACAGATAGCATGTTATTCACCTTGGTTAAAATCAATGGAAGCGTTATATGATGCAGTTGTGGCCTCGGTGAGAGAATTAGCAGATCCAAACCTTAAAGTTGTATTTAAAGAACACCCATCTTGGCATAAGCATTATGCGCACTTGTACGACAAAGACGACGTTGCAATTTTTGCAAATGGCAACTGTACTCGAGAACTCATCAATGGCGCTGAAGCAGTGATTACAATTAACTCGACAGTCGGCTTAGAGTCCTTATTACTAGATAAACAAGTGATTACCTTGGGACTTGCTTGTTACAACATTGATGAGCTTGTACTACACGCCAGTGATCAAGCTACTTTGATTAAGTCCTTAGAAAAACTACAAAATGGCTGGCAAGCAAATAGTATTGTAAGAGATAAATTTTTTACTTACTTAAAGCATGTGTATTGCTTGCCCGGTGTTTGGAAAGAATGTACAACTGAGCATGTTGAAGCGGTCGAAAAGCGCTTAACTCAGCAAGATACATTTGTACAGCTATCGCAAAAGGAAAGTTAATGAAAAACATTGTCTCGCCAGAGTGGCTTAACGAGCATTTAAACCACGATAATTTGGTTATTTTTGATGCCGGAATGGTGCGTCCTGGCCTGCCTGGGGAATATGCGCCTAAAGCAATGCTACCTAATGCACAGCGTTTTGATTTTAAAAATACGCTGGCAGATAGCACTAACCCTGTACCAAGTATGATGTGCAGTAGCGAGCAGTTTACAGAACATATGCAGTTTGCGGGGGTTAACCAAGACTCACTGGTTGTAATTTATGAAGACCAAGGCTTATTCAGTTCAGCGCGTGCGTGGTGGATGTTTAAAGCCATGGGTTTTGATAACGTAAAAGTTTTAAGTGGCGGTTTAGCTAAGTGGCAGGCACTTGGCTTTGCAACACAAGCAAGCTATTCAGCTGCTTCTGGGCAAGGCAATTTTGTTGCAAGCCCGCGTGCTGATTACTTTATTAGTGCTGAGCAAGTGCTTAACTCACTTGATGAGCAAAGCACACTAACACTCGATGCACGCCCTTATGCTCGATTTACAGGAGAGCAAGCTGAGCCGCGTGAAGGTATGCGCAGTGGTCATATTCCTAATAGTCGTTGTTTATCGCTGTCAACCGTATTGAATGATGGTGAGCTTAAACCGCTTAGCGAGTTGCAGGCATTATTTGAGCAACATATAGCGCCGCATCATACCCAATTGCAATTTAGCTGTGGTTCGGGTGTGACCGCTTGTGCAATAGCATTGTGTGCCGATGAATGCGGTTACGCTAACTTACGTGTTTATGATGGCTCTTGGAGTGAATGGGGCGCTCGTCACGACCTACCTATTGAAACAGGCCCGCATCAATAAACTCAGCGTAATTTTGCCAGCTGCCGATACTGTTTTTATTCAGTGGCTGGCGAATTTGTTTTTTACTCGCGGTGGCTGATGCTGCATTGTTTTTATAAAAAGTTAGGCAGTTTTCCTGCCAGCTTAAATCACAAAAAGCATAGAGCTTCTGAGTTTGTTGGGTAGGCTCGGCCACTAATTGCTCATAGCTTTGTAAAAAAACGTTTTCAGGATACTTGTTGGCAAAATGACTGACTAAAGCCAAGTAATCTTGATGGAATGAGGCTATATCTTCAAGTGTAAAGCTGTAGTGATGAAACACACTTTGCGGGCTATACATCTGCCTAAAATTGGCAATGCTGCAATCACGCCACTCCCGTTGCATACAAACGATTTTAGCATTAGGAAATGCCGCTAAAATAAAATCAATATAGTAAAAGTTAAATGGCTGTTTATCACAACTTATAAGTCCATCACTCAGCAGCTGTGCTCTTTGCTGATAGCTAGCGAGTGCTTTAGTTACAGCGGTTGATGAATAAGCTTTATCAAGCATTTCGCTATCAATCACACGAGCTGATTGCGTGGCGTGTTGTATCAATTGCGCAATATCATTTAATTCCCCAATACCTCGTAGCTGTGTACTTTGATTTAGGATTTTTTCAACTAAGGTTGTGCCAGAGCGGGGCATGCCAACAACAAAAACTGGTGAGAACTCAGAGTCACTACTTGCAAGTACTTGCTGCTTACTTTGCGTAATGAGTTTTTGACAAAAGCGGTGGTGTTGGCTTGCTTGATAATTAAGTTTACTTGCTATGGCTTGCTTACTTAGTGCAAAGTACTTAAATGCATTTTTGTAGTCATTGAGGTGCTCATAATTAAGAGCAAGACTATGAAAATACACTTGTTGTTCAACAATGCTTTTTTCTTTATCCGCTAAAGTTTGTAGTTTTTGAATATGTTGCTCTGCATCTAGAACAGTATTGAGTTCAGCCTGCGAATAGTGGGCTTGATAAAAACTAGCTTGCTTTGTGGTTAGTTGCTGTAACAAGCTTTTAGCTTCATTGAACAGTCCGTGAATTTTATAACACACCGCCAAATTATAGCTAATTTGTAGGTTATCTTTATTGCGTTGGTAGGCTGCTTGTTGAAAGCTAAGGGCGTCGTCATAATGCCCTAAACGGGTGGCAATATTAGCTAATGTATCAAAGTCAGCGGCGCTAAAGTCAGTTGTTTGCAACGCGCTTTGATAGTGTACAGCTGCATTACTTACTTTGCCTAACAGTACGTATAACTTGGCAAGGGCTAAATGGTAAATCGCAAAAGAGGCTAGGCTTAGCGCTTTTTCAAGGAGTTTAATCGCTTTGTTGATATCACCAGCTGCGGTGTTAACTTCGCTGAGTAAAAAGTAACAAACGTGGTCTTCAGGATTTTGCTTTAGGCGCTGCACAAGTAGGTAATGTGCATCGTTTAGTTGCTTGTTGCTTAACAACTGTTGGATATGAGCGCGAAGCGCTTGTTGGGTATCATTTAGCATAAGCGCATATTATATCAATTCACCAGAATACTTAATTATTAAAAAGCCCTGCCTAAAGGTGGCAAGGCTTTTATGGGTATGTTTAATTACAGCTCAAAGTTGTAGCTAAACTTCATACCGATAGTACGAGGCGCAGTGGTGTAGTGACCATAAACACGCTGTAGCTCAGGTAGCTCTTTATTAAGCTCAGCATATTGCGACATACCAGCCCAAGACTTATCACGACGTACAGAAGTGAATGCATATTTATCGAATAAGTTGTCTACGTAAAGCGTTGCAGACCACATATCGCCAGTAATTTTGGCAGATAAGTTACTTAATGCATAACCCGGTAATACTTCGCCGTCTGCTTTTAAGCCTACTTTGGTGATCACATCGCTTTGCGCTGTAATTCCGTAGTTTACGCTTAATAGTTTATCGCCTAGGATATCTTGCTCGTAACGAAGACCAAATGAGAATTGATGCTCAGGAGCACCCGGTAAACGGTCGCCTTTAGCACCATCATAGTAGCTTTGGTATTGCGCTAGGTCGTCGCCTAATACACCAAATAAGTAAGGCGCATCTTCGGTTAATTCAGCTTTTGCATACGCGTATGTCGCATACGCTGCCCAGTTATCACCAATCATTGCGCGAGTAGAAAGTTCAACACCTTTAGAATTAGCAGAGCCTGCGTTCGAGGTAATTAATTCTTGGCCATTTACAGTGCTGCTACCAACTTGCGCATCTTTCCAATCAACATTAAATAGCGCTGCATTGAAGTGTAGGCGGTTACGTAACCATGACGACTTAAAGCCTAGCTCGTAGTTGACTGTTGTATCTGGCTTGTAATCTTCTTCGTTTGGTAGAGCACAAACAATTTGTTGCTCAGGTAGTACATCAGGGCACGGGGCAATACCGTTACCACCACCAATACGGAAACCCTCACTCACGGTAAAGTAAGCAAGCACACCATTATCGAATGTATAGTTAGCATTAAACTTGAATAAGTTTCCGTTATCGCTGGCGCTTACATTTTCCATAACTAGATTATCGAGTGAATCAAAATCCCCTGAGTAAAGCGGTGTTGCAGAACCTGATGTTGTTGATACATCGTATTCGTAAAAACGAGCACCTAGAGTTACATCAAACTGATCTGTGATGCTGTAGCCGATTTCACCAAAAAGTGCTTTTTCAGTGGTTTCACTATCTGAAATTAGAATGTACTCAAGGTCTTGTTCAACATTTGGAATGCCGCCACCCCAGTACTCAGTCAGACCCGGCGTGTACTCACGATCATCTGAGTAGCTTTCTACTTTGTTATAGAAGCCACCTACAATCCAGTTAAAAGCGCTACTGCTATTTGAAACTAAACGAAGTTCTTGCGTAAACGTATCACGGTCTGAGGTGTCGTGTGTATAGCCAACAAAAGAAGGGAAGTCGGCATAACCTGACCAAATATCGTAAAGAAGATCAGTTTGATCGCGCTGACCAGACTGTTCATAGCTAGACCAACCAGATGCAGATACCAGCTCAGCAAAACCAAGATCTGCTTTTACTTCTAAGCTTAATAAATCGTTTTCTTCTTCGCCAGGCTCAAGTACACGAGCTACGTTTTCGTACTTTCCTGGGATGCCTTGTAGCGCACTGCTATCAGCAAGTGAGCCGTATTGCGATGTTGAGTTACCGCCATTTTCTTGCTTTTGATAAAAGTAGTTAAGTGTTGCATCAACATCTTCGGTTGCAAGCCAACGAAGTGATAAACGTGCTGTGGTAATTTGCTCGTCGTTAACATCGCTTACGCTTTTTAAGTTGGCGTTTACATCGCTGCTGTCTGAAAAGTCAGGGTTCGGGTTTGACACTCCAGGCTCTTGAACAACGTGCGTATAGTCAATGTAACCAGGGTTATCGTAATAGTTTAAGCTGGCACGAAATGCGAGTTTTTCTTCAATAAGCGGAGTGTTGAATACCACGCCAAACTCACCGCCGGTGCCGTCGCTTTCGTTGATACTAAATACATCGCCTGTAACCTGACCTTCTGTTAGATCTAGATCGGGCTGCTTAAGTAAGTAACGGATCGCACCGCCTAAAGTTCCCGCGCCATAAAGTGTACCTTGTGGACCAATTAACACCTCTACACGGTCAACATCAGTTAAACGTAAGTCGATGCTAAGTGGAATTTCACCAACATAAGTGGCCACTGTGCCACTATCAGAAATACGATCAGAGGTATTTGTGTTTAAACCACGAACGATTATCGGAGAACCTTCACGGCCACCTTGATCAGAAATTGTTAAGCCTGGTACCCAGCGCGCGACATCTTCAAGATCACCAATGTTTTGGTCGCTAATTACATCGCCATTTAGGGCTGTGATATTAAGCGGTGCATCTTGCACTGAACCTGCACGTCGTGTTGCAGTGATTTGAATAGTTTCAATTGATTTATCAACTTCTATTGCATCTTCAGCTGCAACCGCCATATTGCTATTGATTAAAACCGCAGAAATTGCACTTGCAAGTAGAGCAGGCTTAAAGGTGTTCATGATTGATTCCGATTATGTTGTAGTAAATTTATGCTCAAAAATTAAACAAAGGTAATAATTTAAGCGTAATTCTAGAGTGAATTAGTGAATTTATATCCAATTATAATGTATTTTTATTCTTTTCGTCATGTCTTATTTGCAAAAAAATTCACGTTATTTGAATAAATACTCTAGTGAGGAGTCGTTAGTCATTGAAGGGACAATGAGTACACCCGTTGGTGCAGCACTTACCACGCTTTAAAAAGAACCAGCGGCTAAACACCATATAGTTGTTTTCTAATGTGTAATCGAGGTTTTCAATCAAATTACCATGCTGGTAAAAGGGTTTCGCAAAGGCTATTTGCTCAGCCAGGGGCTGTTCATATAGTTTTGATAAAAAGATATTTATCTGTTTTATAGTACACTCACGACATAAGCAGGATGTTGCATTATTAATAGGTAAGATTGCAGGCAGTTCGTTACACCAGCAGGCATTTATATCATCAGCACGACATGTTAATGAGGCACCGCAGTGTGAGCAGGTAAGGGTTGTCATTGAGTCAAGGATTAACCGGTCAGTTTAAAAGGTAAGCATAGCAAATGGATAAATTACACGCATTAAGTCAGTTCGCTTGTTTTGGGGAGCTTTGGGATGAGGCTATCACTGTAATTGCTGCCTGCCCAGATAGCCAAGAGGGTGAATATATATTGACCAAGACAGTATTTCGCCAAGTTCTAGAGCGGGCCATTAATGGTGAAATTGATTTTGATGATCTGGTGCTTTGGGCCAGTGTTTTAGAGTCTCGTAAAGATATAGATGAAAGTGCCGTTGAAGGTGCTGTGTATGCTTTAAGTAATCATGAACAAATGGGTGAACTTACAAAGATGACATTAGTAAGGTTGTTAGCCTTGGTATAAAAATAACTCATCATTAGATGGTAGATTTCTATTACTATTAATTTTAGCTACAATATGCGCCGTTTAATTTTTCGGTAATCACAGTGGCTAATATTTTTAATAACGCAGTTTTAGCGCTTCGCGCGCAGCAAATGAGCGAATCAAGGCGCGAATTTAAAGCACGAGGTGCAAAGCTTACTCGTTGTGAGCGTTGTTTATTAGCTGAAAACTATTGCATTTGTGAAGGTGTTGAACAAGCGCAGTGTAATGCTGCAGTGTGTTTACTGATGTATCATAATGAAAGCTTTAAACCATCGAATACAGGGCGCTTGATTGCTGAAATTATTCCTGAAAACTATGCCTTTAAGTGGGACAGAACAGAACCTGATCACGCATTATTAGCCTTATTACAAGACCCACAATATCAGCCTATGGTGATTTTTCCGGCGAGTGATGTTGAAGATGAAACGCGAGTAATCGATGAAGTATCGCCACAGCAAGGTAAGCGCCCATTGTTTATCTTTTTAGATGGTACTTGGCGTGAAGCAAAAAAGATGATTCGCAAAAGCCCTTATTTAGATAACTTACCTGTATTGTCTATTACCCCAGAAAAGCTTTCAGATTATCGTTTACGAGTTGCTCCACATGAGCATCAACTTGGTACAGCTGAGGTCGCGATAATGGTGCTTGCGCTTGCTGGTGAAGTAGATGCTACACAAAAGCTCGAAACGCACTTTATAAAGTTTAGGGATGCATATTTACTAGGAAAGCGAAATAAAGGACGCCCAGAGTAATACTAATTTGCTTAATTAATCCCTCAAAATGATTAAGTATTATTGCGGATTGGAATAACTATTTTCAGGCAAAAGAAAAGCGCGAACTATTGCTAGTCGCGCTTGCGGAATCTTCTTAATTTTTTGCATCCTGCAATTGAATCTAATCAACTCCCTAAACTTTGCCTATCCATGCGATTGCACTTTACTTTTTGGTTCTATGCAATGTAAGGCTTTCCAGCCTTGTTTCCTTGTCACTCCTTTACATCCATGCGGGTAATTTCTTTACCTATCCTTTACGCGTCGTCCTGACACTATCCATATGTTAGCAATTCCATTGCGATACCTTTCGGCCTGTCCTTTAATCCACTTTTGAAACATCCTGTATAACAACGTCCTGTTGTTATGCCATTTCACATCATCCTGATGTTGTCCTTAGTGTGTCATTCCATTGCGTTACTCTTCCTGAGCCTGTCCTTAGTTCCTTTTTATCCTAATGAACCTTATTCCGCGGTTTTATGAGTAATACTTCCATATCCGTTTACTCATTAAGCTTCTTGCTTAGTTGTTGTATATAAGTATAGGGAATTAGTGAGCATCGAATAGGTCAAAATCGCAATTAAAATAACGGTTACATTATTGTAATTAATAATAAACCACTATTTATCAATGCTTTAAGCTTTTTTAGGGGCGGTTTTTCGAGTTTTTTTACTCAATAACTGCCATTTAGGTGAGATATATCTTACAAGTAAGTTCTCAAATGGCAGTACGTAAAGTTATAGGGGGAATTAAACGGGTGCACTTTTAGCAGAGTATAGGTAAAATATTTTGATAATTGTTATTATTTAGGTGCCAACAATGAAAAAAACAGCCTTACTGATTTTGACTACTTTAATGAGTACGTCAGCACTTTCTGCAGATGTGGTTAATATTTACTCGTTTCGTCAACCATTCTTAATTCAGCCAATTTTAGATGACTTTACCAAGCAGACTGGTATTAAAACCAATGTGGTGTTTGCGAAAAAAGGCTTAATTGAACGTGTGAAACGTGAAGGTAAGCACAGCAAAGCAGATTTGGTGCTTACTTCAAACTTTAGCGCACTTATTCAATTAGAAGATCTTGGCTTAACTCAATCAATAAAAAGCGATGTTATAGATGCAAATGTTCCTAGCACATTTCGTGATGCTGACGGCCAATGGATCGCTTTAACGAAACGAGTTCGTAATGTTTACTCTTCAAAAGAGCGTGTTGGCGCACTCGCTGATTTAAGTTATGAAGATTTGGCTGATCCCAAATATAAAGGCAAAATCTGTACTCGCTCAGGTAAGCATCCATACAATTTAGGTTTAGTTGCTTCTATGGTTGCGCACCATGGCGAAGCAAAAACTAAACAATGGTTAGAGGGCGTTAAAGCCAATTTAGCACGTAAGCCACAAGGTAACGACAGAGCGCAAGTCAAAGCTGTGAAAGAAGGGTTATGTGATCTGGCATTAGGCAACAGCTACTATTTTGGTAAAATGATGCAAGATGAGCAGCAAAAGTCATGGGCCGAAGCGGTTAATATTAACTTTCCAAACCAAACCAATCGTGGCTCACATATTAATGTTTCGGGTGTTGTTATGACGCGATATGCTAAAAATCCGGAAAATGCCTTGAAACTGATTGAGTATATGACCGACAATAAAGCGCAAAATATGTATGCTTCGGTCAATATGGAATACCCAGTAAAGCAAGGGGTTGCATTGTCTGAGATGGTTGCGTCATGGGGTGAGTTTAAAGAAGATAGTCTTGCTCTTGATGAAATAAGTAAATACCGTCCTGTTGCGTTAAAGCTTATTGACGAAGTAAAGTTTGACTTATAACGAGGTTTTTCCTCGTCTTTTATAAAAGCTGTTTTTTAACAGCTTTTATTTTATCTGGTATTAATCCACTTATGCATGTGAAGTTTTCGTTGTCGCGTTGGCAAGTATTGGCTTGGCTAATCGGTTTGCTACTTGTTACGCCGCTAGGTTTTTTATTGTTTGAATCTCTGCAAGGTGGTTCGGATGTCTTTCAGCATTTATTCGATACTGTTTTGTGGGACTACACGCGTAATACCCTTGTACTCATAGCTGGGGTTGGGCTATTGAGCTGTGTTATTGCGCTGCCGCTTGCGTGGTTGACTGCGTACTGTGAATTTCCTGGTCGAAAACACTTTGAATGGGCACTGATGCTGCCTTTGGCAATGCCAACTTATCTCATTGCTTATGTTTATACGGACTTACTTGATTATGCTGGGCCTGTGCAAATTGCGCTCAGGGACTGGTTTGATTGGCAGTCACCCGATGATTATTGGTTTTTTGATATTCGAACTTTGCCGGGTGCAATTATTATGATTGCATTAGTGCTGTATCCGTATCTTTATCTTATTTTTAAAACGGCCTTAAGAGAGCAATCTTTTAAATTAGTGCAAGCTAGTCAGTTAATGGGGTTATCGCCATTACAAAGCTTTTTACGGGTAAGTTTACCGCTTGGTCGAGGGGCAATTGTGGCAGGAGTTACGTTAATCAGTATGGAAGCTATGGCTGATTTTGCCACTGTTAATTACTTTGCAGTGAGCACATTAACGACCGCTGTTTACGATACCTGGCTTGGCTATTATTCATTAACCGCTGCGGCAAAAATATCAGGCATTATGCTGCTTATTTTGTTTCTCACTATTATGGTTGAGCGCTTTAGTCGTCGTAATCAAGCTGTGTATGAACGCCAGTCGAGCATTAACAGCGCAACCTTATATCGCTTAAAAGGTAGCACAGCATGGGCTGCAAGTTTAGTCTGCACAGTTGTGCTGGTACTTGCTTTTATCTTGCCAGTTGGAGTGCTTGTTAAATACGCCATTGTTTATGCGGATGAAGCATGGAATGGGGCATTTTTTAATTATGCTTGGCAGAGCTTTAAAGTCGCCATTGTTGTCAGCCTAGTGACAATCCTTCTTAGCTTGTTGGTACTGTTTTATCAGCGTATTGCTAAACAAGCGTATCCACTTATTCCGGGGCGTTTAGCAAGTACGGGTTATGCGCTACCGGGTACGGTACTGGCGATTGCGGTATTGTTACCACTAACACAAATTGATGATGCACTTAATCAATGGCTTGAACCAATAGGTTTATCGCCGGGCTTACTTCTGAGTGGGACATTATTTGCGATGATTTTTGCGTATATTGTGCGCTTTTACGCGATTGCACATGGCGCCCTTGAAAGCAGTTTTTTACGTATTAGCCCTTCTCTTGATATGGCAAGTCAATCTATGGGTAAAAGTGCATTTCAAACCTTGTATAAAGTACATCTGCCTTTACTTAAACGCGGCATTTTAACCGCTGGGCTTCTGGTATTTATTGAATGTATGAAAGAGCTACCCGCGGCCTTGTTATTACGACCGTTTAATTTTGAAACTCTTGCAACTCATGTTTTTCAATATGTTAGTGATGAGCAGTTAGAGTTAGCGTCTATCTCAGCCCTATTTATTGTGTTAGTCGGGCTTATTCCTTTGTATTTCGTTAATCGTTCGATGGAGCAAAATCACTCATGAGTCATTTGATAATTAAAAATTTAGCTTATCAATACAATGGCACTAAGGTATTGGATGCGCTTAACTTGAATGTTGAACAAGACGAAATCGTCTGCCTGCTTGGGGCAAGTGGTTGCGGTAAAACAACGACTTTAAAAGCGATTGCCGGAATTATAGAGCCCTCACAAGGTTTTATGAGTATTGATTCGCTAGTCGTTAATGATGATAAGCATTTTGTTGCACCAGAAAAACGTAATATTGGCATGATGTTTCAAGATTACGCGTTATTTCCTCACTTATCGGTGAGCGACAATATTGCATTTGGTTTAACCAATATGAGTAAGTCGCAAAAGCGTGATCGCGTGGATGAAATGCTGAGCTTAGTTAAGTTAACTGGCTGTGCAGAACGTTATCCGCATCAATTATCAGGTGGTCAACAACAGCGTGTTGCAATTGCTCGTGCGCTTGCTTATAAACCCAGCTTGTTATTACTTGATGAGCCATTTTCTAATATCGATACGCAGGTTCGCTTTGAGTTAATTGCCGACATCCGCCGTATCATTAAAGCTCAGCAAGTATCTGCAGTGTTTGTTACCCATTCGAAGGAAGAGGCGTTTGCGTTTGCTGACACCTTGGCTGTAATGCATGGTGGAAAAATAGCCCAACAAGGCTCATCAGAACAGTTATTTAGCCAACCTAACTCAAAGGAGGTTGCAGAGTTTCTTGGTACAGGCATATACTTAACGGCGAAAGTCTTAACGCCAACTGAATACGAAACGGCGTTTGGTGTAATACATTCACTCACAGTAAATAACAGTGCTCACAAACAAGGGCAAGTTTATGTACGGCCTCATTATATTCAGTTATGTGAAGCTGATCAGAGTGATGAAAATAGCCTGACAATTTTGCACAGACGCTTTATAGGCACACGTTATGTTTATCGTGTGAATATAGCGGGGCAGGAGTGTGAAGTCGCTGCAGAGCAAGACCGCGTGTTTGCAGTTGAGCAGCCTGTAAAAATAAAAATAATGCCGCACACAGTCAATTTTTTTCATGATTAGTACTGCTTAACAATCTTGAATTCTTGGCTAGGTGCAAATAACGAGAAGCTAAGGATTCACTATGGCGCAAGCGCAATCTGGGATTTGTGCTGAAGCAAACTTACATGGTTTGCACCTGTTTTTTAATGTTTATGATGGCCATGACGAGTCATTACGTAAAAAGCTAAAACGCGTGAGCGTCATTCAAGATGAGTTTGCGGATCAGTTCTCAGAAGCCATGCTGTCGTGCGTGGTTGCGCTTGGTGCGCAATATTGGCCGCATATTTTGCCTGAGTTTATTCCAAGTCAATTACAAAGCTTTCCTAATGTGACTCATAGTGAACATGTTATGAGTGCACAGCCATTTGATTTATTTGTACAAATTCGTTCAGACCGTGAAGATGTTAATCATCTTTTTGCCCTACAGATCCTGAAATTATTTACGCCAGATGTAGAGCTTGTGGAGCAAGTGCGTAACTTTCGTTTTTTAGATGGCCGCGACTTTAACGGCTTTATTTATGCGGGTGACACCCCTCATGGTAGACAAAAACGCAGTACGGCATTGATAGACAGACCGGGGCATTTTGAAGATCAAGGCAGCTACATTCATGTTCAGCGCTTTGTGCACGATTTAAGTGTTTGGCAACATTTGTCGTTATCAGAGCAAGAGCAAATTATGGGGCGTACTCGGCTTGATAACACCTTAATTATGCCTGCACTCGAAACTAGTCATGCAGTTCGTAGTGAACTAAAAGATGAAAATGGCCAGCCGTTGATACTTAATCAGAGCATGCCGTTTGGTGATGTTCATAAGCAGGGTATTTTAATGGTGTCATGTGCCGCGCAAGGTGATGCGTTTGAGCAGGTATTAAAGAGTCGCTTGGGGCAGGGCGATTGCTACGACCATTGGCTTGATTTTACTCAAGCCGATATGGGGTCGGCGTTTTTCGCCCCGTCAGTAAACTTTTTGAAGCAGCTTTAAACTGTATCGAATAAAGTGCGCACGCGATCAAGCGTGACATCTATTTCAGAAATCTTTGCAGGAGCGATAAAAATTGTGTCGTCACCTGCAATTGTACCAAGTACCCCATCAGCTTTACCTAATGAGTCTAGTAAGCGCGCGATAAGTTGTGCTGCACCTGGGCTGGTACGAATAATAATCATCATTTCGTTATGCATAATATCGATAACGAGTTGACGCAATGGGCTTTTCGCTGTTGGTACTCCCATTTCAGCGGGTAAGCAATACACCATTTCTTGTTTTGCATTACGGGTGCGTACCGCGCCAAACTTACTTAACATGCGAGAGACTTTACTTTGGCTTATGTTGTCGAAGCCTTGATCTTTTAATGCTTCGACAATCTCACCTTGTGAGCCGAAGTTTTCTTCTTTTAATAGCGCTTTGAACGCTTTGATTAGTGCTTCTTGTTTGTCTTGTGGTTGCATGTTGCCGTATCTGTAGTCATAAAACGTGAAGTAATTCTACACAACTCTGCATACTTATGCAGTACTAGTTTACATTTCTCGCCCTAAATGCTGTGTGTTTACAGTATAGTTTACAACTATGGTCGAAATTATACGCGAAATAAGCAGGATAAATTTGTTTTTAGTCGCTAATTTCATTATCTTTAGGGCCACAAATATTTCCTACCTCAAATTACGGAGAATTCCAATGAAAGTTGCTGTTTTAGGCGCAGCTGGCGGTATCGGCCAAGCATTGTCTTTATTATTAAAAACAAGTTTACCTGCAGGTTCTGAATTATCATTATACGATGTTGCCCCTGTTGTTCCTGGTGTAGCGGTTGATCTTTCTCACATCCCAACAGACGTTAAAGTTGAAGGTTTCGGTGCTGATAACCTAGACGATGCTTTAGCTGGTTGTGATATCGTTCTTATCCCAGCGGGTATGCCGCGTAAGCCTGGTATGGACCGTGCGGACCTTTTCAACGTAAACGCAGGTATCATCAAAACATTAGCTGAAGGCATCGTTAAAAACTGTCCTAAAGCGTTAGTTGGTATCATTACTAACCCAGTAAACGGCACTGTGCCAATCGTTGCTGAAGTATTCAAAAAAGCGGGTACTTACGATGCTGGCCGTGTATTCGGTATCACAACACTTGACGTGATCCGTTCAGAAGCATTTGTTGCTGAACTTAAAGGTTTAAGCGCTACTGACGTTAAAGTTCCAGTGATCGGTGGCCACTCAGGCACTACAATCCTTCCTCTTCTATCTCAAGTTGAAGGTGTTACTTTCACTGACGAAGAAGTCGCAGCATTAACTCCACGTATCCAAAACGCAGGTACTGAAGTTGTTAACGCTAAAGCGGGTGGCGGTTCAGCGACTCTTTCAATGGGTGCAGCAGCAGCACGTTTCTGTATGTCTTTAGTTAAAGGCTTACAAGGTGAAGAAGTGGTTGATTACGCATACGTTGCAGTTGAAAACGGTGACGCAGCATACTTTGCACACCCAGTACGTTTAGGTAAGAACGGTGTTGAAGAAATTCTTTCTTACGGTGAATTAAGCGCTTTCGAAGAGCAAGCTAAAAACGACATGCTTGAAACGCTTAATAAAGACATCCAAGAAGGTGTTGATTTCATCAACGGTTAATTTCGATAGATGATAGGTGCTATTAAAGCACCTAAAACAAAAAAGCCTGCATATGCAGGCTTTTTTAATGGCTCGAATAAATAGAGTTTAATGATCGCGGGCAACGGCGATGCGTGCCAAGCTCTCTAATGCTTGCTTGTATGGCGTTTCTGGTAAAAATGCAATACAGGCGATGGCTTTATCTGCCTCTTGCTCTGCCTTTTGCATTGTAAACTCAAGTGCTTTGGTATCAGCTAACGCCTCAAGAATACTGTCTAGGTGATCCATACCATTGCCAAGTTCAATTGCTTCACGAACGAGCTTGATTTGCTCTGGCGTGCCTTTTTGCATGGCATAAATAAGCGGTAAGGTAGGTTTACCCTCGGCTAAATCATCACCAATATTTTTACCAAGTTGCTCAGCATCGGCGTTGTAATCAAGCACATCATCAACAAGCTGAAAGGCTGTTCCTAAATGCATGCCATAAAGGTTTAATGCCTCAAGCGTTTTATCATCTTGTTCAGTGATAATTGCTGCAAGGCCAGTTGCTGCTTCAAATAACTTAGCTGTTTTGCTGTAAATGACCTGCATATAGCTTTGTTCTGTGGTGTCAGGATCGTTACAGTTCATTAGCTGTAATACTTCACCTTCAGCAATGACATTCGTTGCATCAGCTAAAATTTCCATGATTGGCATTTTACCAAGACCAACCATCAACTGAAATGAGCGTGTGTAAATAAAATCACCAACTAGCACGCTAGCGGCATTGCCAAACTCAGCATTTGCTGTAGGCGTACCACGACGTAAATGTGACTCATCAACAACATCATCATGCAGTAAAGTTGCAGTGTGAATAAATTCGATGATAGTGGCCAGTGTAATGTGGTCTTTACCTTCATAGCCTAAAGCTTTTGCTGCTAAAATGGCCAACATAGGGCGAACACGCTTACCACCGCTGTTTACTATATATAAACCGAGTTGATTGACCAATGCGACATCTGAGCGCATTTGGGCATGTATAAGTTGATTGACGTCATTCATCTCATGATCGATTAACGTCTGGATAGCTTTTATATCCATTGATCTCCGAGCCAATATTTATGGGTATACGAGGCTGATTGTACAACAAAAAAAGCACTTGCTCGATATTTTGTGCTGATTCAGTAAAAAAACACTGTAAAGTTTTTTATTTTAAATCAAATTTGAACAGTTAATTGTAGTTGTTTGGTTGAATAGTAAACATGCTTGCATTTATTTAACGGCGCTTTTGACGTGTTAATTTAATTGTCATGAGATCGTAAAAACCGCTTGGCATACGTTGTTTTTAGGATAGAATAAGGAAAAATATTGAATTGCTCTCAATGCAGCTATTTTTTATTCATTTTATAGCAAAAGAGGCTTGCTAGTTTTTGCGCATTAGCGTAAACTTCGCGCCCTATTGAAGAATATTTTAGTTGCGTCGATTTGAGGGCGCACAGACGGAGTTAATTATGTACGCGGTTTTCCAAAGTGGTGGTAAACAGCACCGTGTGACTGAAGGTCAAACAATTCGTCTTGAAAAATTAGACGTTGAAACTGGTGCAGCAGTTGAATTTGATTCAGTACTTTTAGTTGCTGATGGTGAGAAAATCGAGATCGGTGTACCGTTCGTAAACGGTGGTAAAGTAACAGCTGAGGTTGTTTCACACGGTCGCGGTGAGAAAGTGAAGATTGTTAAATTTAGACGTCGTAAGCATTCTCGTAAGCAAATGGGCCATCGTCAATGGTTCACTGAAGTTAAAATCACTGGCATTAGCGCTTAATTAGAGGTACTGAGAAATGGCACATAAAAAAGCAGCTGGTAGTACTCGTAACGGTCGCGATTCAGAAAGCAAACGCCTAGGTGTTAAGCGTTTTGGTGGCGAATCAGTTCTAGCGGGTAGCATCATTGTTCGTCAACGTGGTACTCGTTTCCACGCTGGCGCAAACGTAGGTATCGGTAAAGACCACACTATCTTCGCAAAAGCAGATGGTAAAGTTCAATTCGAACAGAAAGGTCCTTTAAACCGTAAATACGTAAATATCGTAGCTGAGTAATCATCTCGATATTTGAAAAACCCCGCCTTTGCGGGGTTTTTTGTTTTAAGGCAAATAATAAGGCGTATAAATATATATCTAAGCTAAGCCTGCAATCAGAAGGGCTTAGGTATATAATAGAGTTATTAACAAGCCAATCTTAAAGTGAGTAATCATGAAGTTTGTAGATGAAGTAGAAATTCGTTGTGACGCGGGTGATGGCGGCAGCGGTGTCGTATCTTTCCGACGTGAAAAATATGTACCAGACGGCGGTCCTGATGGCGGCGATGGCGGCGATGGCGGCAGCGTTTATCTACAAGCCGATGAAAACTTAAATACCTTAATTGACTATCAATTTGAGCGTTTTCATAAAGCAGAGCGCGGCACAAATGGCCAAAGCCGTAACATGACAGGTAAAAAGGGCGCTGATTTGACGCTTAAAGTACCTGTAGGTACGCGTATCACTGACGTTGACACTGAAGAGTCACTAGGTGATTTAACTAAACATGGTCAAAAAATTGTAGTTGCGAAAGGTGGTTTCCATGGCTTGGGAAATGCACGTTTTAAATCAAGTACTAACCGCGCACCACGTCAAAAGACACTAGGTACACCTGGTGAAGTTCGCAGCCTACGTTTAGAGTTAATGTTACTTGCAGATGTTGGCTTACTTGGCTTACCAAATGCCGGAAAATCAACGTTTATTCGCAGTGTTTCAGCAGCGAAACCAAAAGTGGCGGATTATCCGTTTACGACGCTAATTCCTAACTTAGGCGTGGTTCGTCCTGATGCAAATAAATCATTTGTGATTGCTGATATTCCAGGTCTTATTGAAGGGGCTTCAGAAGGTGCAGGCCTTGGTATTCGCTTCTTAAAGCACTTAGAGCGTTGTCGTGTATTACTACACATTATTGATATTATGCCAGTTGATGGCACTAACCCTGTGGATAATGCCTTTGCAATTATTAACGAGCTGCACCAATACAGCCCTAAACTTGCAGAAAAGCCGCGTTGGTTAGTTTTCAATAAGATTGATTTATTGCCGGAAGATGAAGCTGAAGCGCTATGTAATGAGATTGCTCAAGAGCTAGGTGAAGAAACTAATGTTTACCGCATCTCTGCAGCAAATAAGCAAAATACCCAAGCATTATGTCATGACATCATGGCGCTGCTTGATAGTATGCCGAAAGAAAAATTCGCTGAAGAAGAGAAAGAAGAAGTTGAATTTAAGTGGGATACTTACCATCAGAAAGCAACATCTCAAGACGATGATGATTGGGATGACGACTGGGACGATGATGACTACGATGTAGAAGTTATCTACCAACGATAAAATTTGAAACTGAAAAGGAGCCATGCGCTCCTTTTTTATTAATAAGAAAAAAGTATTAAGGTTTAGTGTGAAAATTTCAATGATTGCTGCTATGGCAAATAACCGAGTAATAGGTCAAGACAACCAAATGCCATGGCATTTACCTGCCGATCTGCAACACTTTAAAAAAGTAACCATGGCAAAGCCGGTGATCATGGGGCGTAAAACGTTTGAATCAATTGGTCGTCCATTACCTGGCCGTCAAAACATTATTATTACTCGTAATGCAGATTATAGTGCACAAGGCATTGAGGTAGTCACTTCGCCTGAGGCAGCGTTGGCATTAGTCGCTGATGTTGAAGAAGTCATGATTATTGGTGGCGGAAATATCTACGAACAGTTTTTACCGCAGGCTGAGCGATTATATTTAACGTTCATCGATCTTGAAGTTGAGGGTGACACTCAGTTTCCAGATTACGAAAGTGTTGCTAATTGGACGGTTGCTGAGCAAGAACAGCATCAGCCTGATAACAAAAACCCTTATTCGTATACCTTTGTAACCCTGTATAAAAATTCGTAACATTATTGCGGTAAAACTAATTGGTTGGTATAATAATGTCCGATATTTCTACGAAGAAAGTATTGCATAAGGGCAAAATATGATGAAGTTATCTAACTTATTACTCGTGGCGGCAGTTGTTTCGGCTTCGGTTGCGTATACCGCACCAGCGAAAGCTGATGACCAATTAGCTGTATCTATCTGTGAATATATCGCGGCAGATGATAAAAACCGTTTACGTGATAAGCTTAAGAGCTCACGTGTTAAAATTCGTAACATTTTTGACGCTGTAAAATGTAATGGTAATAATATGCTTCGTCATGCTATCGAGAGCGGTGCTGCTGATACTGGTGAGTACATTGTTAAGAACTTATCAAAAAGCTCTTTAGAAGATGGTGCTGACATCGCATGGGCTGAAGCAAATGGCCATGGTGGTTCACCACTAATTGCTGTTATTAAGGACCGCGCAGGTCTTTAATACTAAAAGTAAACAGATTTTGAAAAAACCGCACAGAGTGCGGTTTTTTTATTTGTATTATGCCAATACGTAATAATGCTTAATCATGCTGAGACAATAAAAAGAGTAAGCCCAGCGATAGGCTAGGCTTTAGTCAACATTCGTGTTTTTAATCGTTAACTAAACTTATCAGTTTCCTTTTCTAAATCAGTTGTTAGACCTTTAATTAGATCAGTTGCTGTGTGAGCTTGATTAGAAACATCTGCCGTTTGTGATGCTGTATCAGAGATAATAACGATACGTTTGGCAGTGTCTTCGCCTGCATCGAGCTGTTCTTTAGCGGCAATTGCGATTTGGTCGCTCATTTGTGCTATGGCACTTAGTGAGCTGGCAACACGCTTTAACTCATCATTGGCTTTTGTGGATTTTTGCACGGTTTGTTCACTGGTTGAAATACTTAGCGAGACAGCAGACTTGGCATCCTGAGTTGCTGCTTGTAACTTGCCAATCATATTGCGGATTTCTTCAGTACTGGTTTGTGTGCGCTGAGCAAGTCCGCGAACTTCGTCGGCAACCACAGCAAAGCCTCGCCCTTGTTCGCCGGCGCGCGCAGCTTCTATTGCCGCATTAAGCGCAAGTAAGTTAGTTTGCTCAGCAATACCTTGAATAACGCTGAGCACATTTGCGATGTTATTTACTTCATCATCAAGCACTTGAATATTATTACCAGCGCTGTCAATTTGTTGCTCTAAAAGCGCGATAGTGTCAGCAGCCTCGCTGGTTAAGTGGCTGGCACTTTGACCTTGTTGCTCCGCCTCTTGCACTGAGTAAGCCGCTTGTTCTGCATGTTCAACAACTGTTTGCGCCGAAGCTGTTAACTCAGTGATAGCAGAAGCAACCATTTGAGTTTCTTCGTTGAGGCTACGAGTAAGTTTATCGAGCTCAACAGAGCGTGATTCGTTATCAACACTTTGGTTCTTTAGGCTATCTGTAACGCCTTTTATACCGTCCACAACGCCACGTAAGCCTTGCTGCATGTAATGCATAGCAGCAATAATGCTTTCAGGTGGGGCATCTTGGCGAATATGTGAGTTTAAGTTGCCGCGAGAAACGTTTTTAACAATACCAATTACTTCGTCAATTTCGCCGCCTAAGGCATTGGTGAGTGATGAGCCAAAGCGAGCAATGGCAAAAGTCAGCGCAATGGCAATAAGCATAGATAAGCCGAGCAACCACTTTGCAGTATTCCAATAACGTTCATCAACTTCTTTGGCGCTAATGCCTGTACCAACATACCAACCAAACAGCGGTGTTTTTTGTACTACAGAGGTTAAATCAACGGTTTCTCCATCTCGCACTGAATCCCAGTGATAGGTGATGATTTTATTGGTCGTGTTACCCACGAGATTTTCGACCATACGGCCGATGCTGTTGCCGCTGGCATCTTTAAAATCGTTAAAGCTGGTACCGTGTAGTTCTGGGTCGTGCGGAGTGGCGACAAAATCTAAGTTGTTGTCGACGACATACACATATTCTGAGTCGTGGTATTTATTTTCTCGAAGTACCTGAATAGCAAGCTTCTTTGCTTGTGCATCTTCGAGTTGATTGCTTTTAACCATCAACTCAAATTGCTCAACAATATTGGTGGTGCTCTTCATGAGCTGGTTGATACGCGCGATGTTGTCGCTTTCGCTGGCATGGCGTAAAGATTGTAAGCCAAGTAACGCTATCGCAGATAACGCAATAAACATAGCGATAGCAAATAAGGTGATTTTTGTTTTTAAAGCTAATCCTGATAACACAGTCAGCCTCCTTTATTATTTCCCCATATTACTTCTACCACGTTTGTATTATTTTATTAAGTAAAAATGACAGCGTTATCATGACTTTTGCTCAAGTACCTATTTAGAGCTTCAGTTCGGCTTCTGTAAGGGCACGATATTCACCGCTTGCAAGGCTTTCGTCGAGGGTGATGTCAGCTATTTTTTCACGATGTAATTCAACAACTTTATTACCTACAGCAGCAAGCATTCGCTTAACTTGATGGTATTTACCTTCGCAAATTGAAAGGCGTAAGCTGTAGCTTGCAAGTTTTTCAACAATAGCAGGGCGAGTTAGCTCTTTCTCGTTGTGCAATTGCACCCCTTGCTCTAACGCTGCAATTGCCTCGTCTTCAATAGGTTCTTGAGTTTCAACTAAATACGTTTTGAATTTGTTATGCTTTGGTGCGGTAATTTTATGCGACCAGTCACCGTCATTAGTGATCAGCACTAAACCTGTGGTATCGATATCTAATCGACCTGCAACATGAAAGTCGCTCATGTTTGGCTCATCGATTAAATCAAATACAGTAGGGTGAAGGTCATCTTTATTAGCGCATACATAACCTGCAGGCTTATGTAGCATGTAGTAGCGTTTACCTAAAAATACTAGTGGCTCACCTTGCCAGCGAATATCATCATCTTGTGTTACAGACAAATCGAATGAGGTAATCACCTCACCATTAACTGTGGCGTATTTGCGTTTAATACCAGCTCTGGTCTTACTGCGCGGTAACTCAGCAATATGGCTAATAAATTTATCTAAACGGCATGGAAATTTCATTGGGATCACATTTTTAGTCAGCTACAATGGCGGCGAGTATAGCGGATACTAGTTACCTATGACAGTACAGCAAGGACAAATATTACAGCACTACCAAACAGAGATAGCGAATGGCAACTTAACTGAGGATGTCGCTCAAAGAGCAGCTATAACCGCACTGGATCAGTTATCACAATTGCTAACTACGCCAAGTCATTGGTGGCAAAGAGCAAAGCCGATTAAAGGTGTGTATTTGTATGGCCCTGTTGGTCGCGGTAAATCAATGCTAATGGATATATTTTATCAACGAGTTAGCATTGAGGGTAAAATCCGTTTGCATTTTCACCATTTTATGAAGCAAGTGCATGAGCGTTTAAGTGAGTTGCAAGGGCAAAAAAATCCGCTAAATGTGATTGCTAAAGAATGGGCAGAGCACATTCGCTTGATTTGTTTTGATGAGTTTTTTGTGTCTGATATTGGCGATGCCATGATCTTAGGAGGCTTATTTAAAGCCTTGTTTGCGCAGCAAGTCGTGTTAGTGGCAACGTCAAACTGCCAACCGGAACAGTTGTATCGTAATGGTTTACAGCGAGCTCGCTTTTTACCCACTATCGATTTATTAAATGATCATTGCCATATTCTGAGTGTTGAAGGCCATACAGATCATCGCTTTCGCTTTGGTAAACAAACCGAACATTACTTTATTGATAATAAAGAGGCGCTAACAGAGCGCTTTTTAAAACAAGAGCAAGCAATACAGAGGCAAACAACGATAGAGGTTTGCCATCGCAAGCTTAGCTGTGTAATGCAAGCTCAAGACGCCATTATGTTTGATTTTATGACACTTTGCTCAGGGCCCAGAAGCACTGCGGATTACATTTACTTGGCAGAGTGTTTTCAGCGTGTTTATTTACTCAATGTGCCGGTAATGGGGCGCGGAGCAACGGGCAAACAAATTGTGCATGGCATTGAAGATAGTTATCAGCGAGAAAAACAGGATTTACAAGAACACTTTTTAGATGATGAAGCACGGCGCTTTATTGCTTTGGTTGATGAGTTTTATGATCGCAACCGATTACTGGTGATCTCGGCCGAGGTCGGTATAAGCGATTTATATCAAGGACAAAAGCTGGCATTTGAGTATGCACGTACCGAGTCTCGACTAGTTGAGATGCAAAGCTGGAAAAGATAAAAGGCGCATTTTAAATGCGCCTTTGTTGTCAGCCTAGCTGGGGATCTTCATATGAAACGGTTAAAAGCTATATTGAGCACCTACATACACGTAGCGACCAGCACCACCGCCGTATGCGCTATAGTAGTTACCACGGCCATATGGATAAAAGTCACCTTTATTATCAAACACGTTATTTACACCACCGAATACGCGCAGTTGGCTCTGTTCACCAAGTGACATGGTGTAAGACGCTGAAAGGCTGTGCTTTAAGAACGAGCCATAATCTTGGTAAGCAAGTTTTTCTGGGTTACTGATACAGGTATCTTCACCAGCCTCACAGCGGGCATCGTTTTCGGCAATATACTCTTGATAGTCTTCTTCAAGACTCTGGCTTGCTTTAAACGAGCCTAAGTAATTTGTGCGCCAGCGAATACGTAAGTTATCGTTACGCCATGTAACTGACATTGATGCTTTATCTTTGCTGCTGCCATAACCTGCGTAGTGACTGGTTACCAAGCTGCCATCAAGGCCTTCATAAGTTTGCGAGTTTTCGATTACATGGTTGTAATCTAGTTTAAACGACAACTGACCCAGGTTATCTAAGTCTAATTTGTACTGTGCAACCACGTCATAACCGCGCGCTGTTAGCTCATCGAGGTTATATTGACGTTGCAAGATTTTAATAATATTACCTTCGCTGTTACGGGTAATGTCATTACAAAATACGTTGTCTTCGCCCCATGCTGCTTCTGAGTTGTAGCACTCACGCATGATGTTTTCATTACTGATCTGCGAAATCGCATCAACAATGGCGATATCATAGTAATCAACGGCAAGATTAAAGTTTTCTAAAAAGGTTGGAGCCACTGTAACCCCAAAGGTATAGGTATCAGCGGTTTCTTCTTTTAGGTTTTCGTTACCAGTACCCGGTGAATAGCTGTTGTTCTCATCGCTAAACTCAAAGTTAGGATCAGCCGCAAGTTGTGCAGCTAATGTAGGCTCCTTACGGCAGTTATCGTGACCTGGTTTAGTCGATGTTGCCGTTAAACCGTCACAAATATCGTCATAGCTGTCGTAATCGCCACGTGGTGGTGACATAAGCTCGGTGATCGTTGGCGCACGTTGAGCACGGGCGTAGTTTGCTCTAAATGCATAGCCTTCGATTGGCTCCCAAAATACACCTAGCTTGTAGCTGGCAACAGTATTGACGTTTTCCATGCTGTAGTTTGCCAAACGTAGTGAGGTTTCTGCGCTTAAGCTTTTTGCTAAAGGAGCATCTTTTAACAGCGGGATCGCAAGCTCAGCAAAGGCTTCATAGACTTCAACTTCACCATAAAAATTTGGTACATAGTTAAAGGTAATACCGCCAGCTTTCATGTCGTCGCTGGTTGATAGGTCTTGGCTGTCTTTACGGTATTCACCACCAAATACTGCGGATACTGAGCCTGCTGGTAATTCAAATAAATCACCTGTTATGTAGCCAACCACACCGTATTGCTTTATTTCGGTATCAATAATTGGGTTAGTGCGGATCCAAGCCGCCATCTCTTCGGTGATAGAGCCTTCACCAAATAAGTTAATTGGTACACAGCCTTCAGCGCGAGCTGCTTCATCAATACATTGAATGGTGCCATCCGCTAACTGTTCAGCTTGCAAAGCTTGATTAAGTTTTACGGTATTTAATTCATTGCTGCGAATTTGGTGCTGGGTAAAACGACCATAACTTGCAGATAGATCCCAGTCCCACTCATCGTTAAATAACGTGCCTTGAAGACCTGCCCAGCTACGAATCGTTTTACGGGTATTATCTGTGCTGATATTACCGACTTCGCTGAAGCGGCGATCCCAATAAATGCGATCTTTATATGGGTTGGCATCGAGGATTTCTTGCGGCACATATGGGTTGTCGATTGGAATATAACCCGGTGCCACATCTGCAAGGGGCTCGCCAGTCGCTGGGTCGTAACGTGGTACATACGCACCTTCGTATTCATCTTCAGGCGACTTATTGTTAAACGAGCCACTTTCGCTGTATTGAACTTGTGCGTAAAACATCACATCGTCAGTTAAGTCATAATCAATTTTAACTGCCGCAGACACGTTATCGCTTGGAACATCAAGCATTACGTATTGATTTGAGTTAATACCGTAAATTTCTTCATTGCCTTTCCAGTCATCACGTAGAGTTTGACCGTCATACCAAAACTGCGTGTCGTTGCGGCTGTTTTCTAAAAATACACCGCCCGGAATACCATCACTTTTGCTAACCCAGTCAGCTTGTGTGATGTCACGCATACATTGATCGCCATCTGCTGTTTGCATTACATTACACATGCGATCTGGATCGTAATCGTAACTATCTTCAATTTGTGCGCGTTTACGATCGTAAAAAGTCATACCAAAATCACGGTCCCAGTTGGCACTGAAATAAGCGTAGCCACGCTCATTAGCAAACGAGGTACCGTAGTTTAAATCAAGGGTAAATTCTTTACCGCCGCCATCAGTGGTTTCACCTGTGTTCGCTTTAAAATCAAAGCCTTCTTTTTTTGATTGGGTGATAATATTCACCACACCTGCTACGGCATCAGCACCATAGGTTGCCGATGCACCGCCACTGATTATCTCCACGCGCTCTACCATGCCGCTTGGAATGGTATTTAAACTAACATAGTTGCCGCTGTAGCTATTTGATACAACACGACGGCCATCAATCAGTGTTAGAGTGCGGTTAGCACCTAAATCTCGTAGTTGGACAGTAGATAACCCCGTTGCTGAAACACTTGATTGGCTGGTGGTGTTACCTATGCTCTCACTTAGAGCAGGCATGTTATCAACAAGAATATCTGATAAATTGGTTAAACCGGTATCGGCAATGGCTTCACGGTCCATTGTGACCAGCGGTGTAGGAATTGAAAAGCTATCACGCTTAATACGCGAACCCGTTACAACAATTTTTTCAGGCTCTTCAGTTTGTTCATTAGCTGTTGGGGTGGTGTTGGCGGTGCGGGCAATCTCAGCTTCATTGGCAAATGCATGTTGGCTAAAACCACTGGCAACAGCAAGTGCAATAGCACAGGGTTTGGTTAGTAGATTTCTCACAGGTGTTCCTAGTTGTTTTATTTTTAATTTTTAGAACCAGAGTGATGCTCTTTTTAAGGGCAGTTAAAATTTACAGTGAGCAACACTCTGGCTGGTCGGTATTGACGTAAAAATATTTATAGAAATGTGAACTTAACTACAATCTTAGGTGGCTCGTTTATGTCTCTATTTTATATCTACTGAATATCTATTCATTTAAAATCAGCGGCTTAAGAAATGGTCATTGTTAACTGTTTTGCAACGTTAAAGCTGGTGAAAGAAACGCTTTTAAGATAAATTGATAGGGCTTTATACTGCTGTACTTCTAAAATGGGGTTTTATTTAGAGTTAATGGAAACATCTAATCGCGCGTATCGGCTGGGTTCTTGTGTTATTAACCCACTCGAAAACAAACTTAACTGTAATGGTACTGAACAGATACTACAGCCTAAGTTTGTTGAACTATTAGGGTGTTTAGTCGCACGGTATCCTGAGCCCATCACACGCGAAGAGCTTATTAATCATGTGTGGGATGGTAACTTTTATGTTGGTGAAAAAGCCTTAACAAACGCTATTTGGCATCTACGAAAAGCATTTAAAGAACTCGACCCAGAACAAACTTACATAGAGACACTACGTAAAACGGGCTATCGTGTTTTGTTAAAGCCTGAGCCAATAGATACAGCTGATAAAGAAAAGTCAGTGGGTATTAGCATCACTACTGCGCAAATTCGTCAGCTGTTTGTGGCAATGTGTGTAATTAGTCTTGTGGTAATGTATTGGCTGTTCTCTTCGCCTTCGGAACAAATAAAGTCAAGCTTTGTGTTACCGCTTAATAGCATCGAAAGTGTTACTGCAAGCCCAGGTCGCGAGATTTACCCTTCAATTTCTAATGATCAGCACTATTTGGTGTATTCATGGCGACAGCTTGGTAAACCAAATAACTTATATTTACGCGATTTACATTTTCCTGAGCATCCAGCCAAGCAACTAACTGACTCTCCTTATACAGAAGGGCGCTCTGTGTTCAGCCCAGATGCAAATACTTTGTACTATTACCGCATGGGGTCTGATGTCTGTGAAATTGTTAAGTTGTCTTTGATTAATGCCACCAGTGTCGTATTAGGGGAGTGTAGTAATAAATATCCGACTGATCTCGATATTAGTAGTGATGGTAAAACCTTAGTCTATATTGCTGATCACACCACGCAATCAGGTGACTATGTCACTCGTATCAAACTGCTCGATTTACAGGCAAAACAAACAAGTGAAACATTTATTCCTTGTAATGATGACTGCGAAACTGTGTATGAGTCTGTGTCGTTTTCACCAGATGCACAGCGAGTTGTGGTTACGCGTAATGTTAAAAACAACCAAAAAGCGCTGTTTTTAATTGATGTAAAAACAGGGCAAAGCCAACGCCTAACTCATGATTTTGTTGATATTCATGGTGTAGATTGGCATCCATCTAAAGCGCAATTGGCGTTTAGTGCAGTTGAGGGTGGCAAACGTTATGGCTACTTCTACGATATTGATAATCAAACCCTAATCAACACGCAAATCGCTGGCATGAGCTCACCTAACTACAGTAGCGATGGCAGTGTTTATTATCATCAGTGGGATTTAGATAAGGTGATCACGCGTCTGAAAATAGACGAGCAAGTGGCCAGTTCACCGTTTTCTATGTTATCGACCAATTTTAGCTCGCTATTCCCAGAATATAATCAGCAGCAAAACAAACTGCTGTATGTGTCGAATGAATCGGGCAGTTCACAGCTTTGGATTGTTAACCCCGATAGCAGCTCGCGAAAGCAGCTTACTGACTTTGCACATAACACCGGGGAAATTCGTGACCCAACTTGGTCAGCCGATGGACGCTATATTTTGTTTTCATTGTATGACAATGGCAGTACCCGCTTATATTTTTATGATTTCAAAGTAGAGCAAAGCCAACAAATCAAACTGCCATTTAGTCATGCTGTTAAACCCAAGTTTAGTGCTGATAGCCAGCATATTTTAGTCTCTGATGGAGACTATCTTTACCGTTATGACTTAACAGCAAAAAGCTTCGGTAAAGCAGTTGAAGTGCCAGCGCAGTATGGTGTTGAAACACAAACAGGTGATATTTTATTTACTAACTCGCGCCATGCTATTTGGATTAAACATCATGATACGGGTGTAGAAGAAATGCTGGTGAATGATATTAAATTAGCGCGCAGTTATGCCTGGTTGCTAGTGGCAAAGAATGCTTATCATGAGGGACGTATTTATTACTACAAAGAACGCTTAGGTGATTACCGTATTAGCTACTATGACTTAGCAAGTAAGCAGCATCATGATTTAATTGCTTTACCAGAGCGTGCTTATAGTCGCTCATCGGGCCTGACCTACATACCCAATGAGCGTTGGCTGGTTTACACTGCGTATTTATCGCCTGAGATAGAAATCAAGCGCTTACCCGCAGCCTATTTACCAAAGTAATTAACACTTACGGTAGATATCAGCATCCATATCGTAAATATTAACGCTTAGGCTATAGGAGCGGCGACAGTATGTTCTTAAGCAACTTAGTAATTGCTCACTGAGCATTTGCTTTTGCTCTATGGTTCTGCCTGCCATAATTGATGCGCCGATGTGAATAAAGCCATCTTTGCCTTCACCTAATTCGTAATGCTGATAAGCAATTGCACGAGTCTTTATGGTCGAAAGCTCAAATAAGCCAGAGTCAAAAACGGCTTGGTGAACTTTTTCAACTAACACTTGTGGCAGAATTGGCAAATCTTCTGAGTGTTCTATAACAATGTGCGGCATGGGGTCTTCCTTAAAAGCGGTAACTAAAACCGATGTTTGTCTGAAATTGGTTTAACACATCACCATCAAAGTGCCATAGACATTGATTGTCTTCTGATGTTGGTAAAGTGCACGATACGTTACTTGCATTATTTACAATAGTTGCCAGCCAGCGAGTTTCAACATAAACCCGTGCTTGTTCAGTAAATAAATAATCGACGCCTGCATAAAGGCCCGAGGTAAAATACGTATCTGAGTCGGCAAAGTCAGTGCTTACGTGGTTTGCGCCAATTTGGGCGCCAACAAAGCTAACCACACGATTAGCCAGTGGCACTTCTATGGCACTTTGAAATAGCAGGTATTGCATCTCGACTTGCTTGTTGGTTTGGTCTTTCATATCAAGCTCGGTTGCCGAATAGAAGAAGCCATAGCGAGCATTATCAATGGTTCTATCGAAGCTGACAGTAAAATGGCTGTCATCCTCAAGCTCAATCTTTAGATTTTCTTCGGTTTGCACCGAGTTAGTAAAGTTTTTGCCGAAACCGGCGCTAATTGAGTAGCCAGCTTGAGCTGTACTACTTAAGAACATGAAACACAGTAAACCAAGCGATTTTTTCATTGTTTAGGTGCTCGTTGTTGAAGATATTTTGAGATAGTATTGAAACATAGCAAGCAAATCGTTGTAAACGGACAACTATCGCTTTTTAATAAGGAACACTAGGATGAAGTTACTAAAATTAGCCGGACTTACTGCGTCACTTATTTTGTTGAGTGGCTGCTCGGATGATGCTGCTTCGGTAAGTTTAGGGTTATTTACTACAAAAGACATTAAAGTAGTATCACAACAAGACCCAATTATTAGCGGTGTAACCTGTCACATCAGCCACATTGAAGCCAACCTAGACTTTGCTGATCCTTCTGATATGTCTATTGCCTGTCGTCAAACAGGGCCTATTACAGCGGAACAATTACAAAAAATAGATCGTAGTAAATCGGGTGAGGTGGTTTTTAAATCATCAAAAAGTATTTTATTTAAGTCGTTAAAAGTGCGCCGTATTTATGATGCGCCAACACGTACACTTTTATATTTGTCGTATTCAACAAAAGAATCAAGTGGCAGTCATCATCATGCTTTATCAACAGTGCCTTTGTATAACACTGATGCATGGCAATGGGCACAATCACAAGAGTAATTTATGTTAGCGTTATTTAAATCAAGTCCCCTTATTGATGAGCAAGAGCAGCAGTGGCTAATTGATACCTTTTTGTGGGCTGTTGAGCACTTTGATAGTGATTATTTTTTAAAGCATACGAAAATCATTTTACCTAATGGGCAGTTCTTTCCTGATAGGGTATCGAGTGTAGCCGAAATGGCTGAAAAGGTATTTAGTCGGGTGGTTGATTATGCGGGTATGCAGGCGTGGCCAATTAACTTGGTTGCACCTTCTGGGCTGACACCTCAGGTGTTTCCACACTTCGAATTTTTAGACGCAATACGCGGCGAAAATGTACAGTTGATCGTTCCTGCAAATCATCACGTGAATATTTCATATAACCCGAACCAAATAAATCAGCCACAAGATTTAGTCGCTAGTTTTGCAGGGACATTAGCGACGATTTTGATTCACCATGTGGGTGTGTTACCACCCGGCGGTAAAGAGTATTTACCGCAGGCAAGTGATGCGTTGGCATGTTATTTAGGCTTTGGGGTGATGATGAGCAATACGGTGTATCAATTTAAAGGAGGTTGTGGCTGCGGTTATAACCCATATGCTAATCGTCAAGCGGCGCTGACTGAGCCACAAACGCTGTTTATGCATGCGCTGGTTACGCATTTTAAAGGGGACAGTCAGTCGAAGACGTTTTTAAAGCCACATCTTCGCAGCCAATATAAAAAAGCGCAAAAACAAATTAAAGCTCTCATGCATGACAGTGCTAATCCTATGTTATTGGCATTAGATCAAAAAGCGATAGGGTAAGTAGTTGTGCAGTATCTAGATGAGTTTTTATTGATTGCCATTGCCCATTTTTTTGCGGTAGCCAGTCCTGGACCTGACTTTGCGATAGTGCTTAAGCAAAGTATTCAGCAAGGACGTAAAAATGCACTTTGGACTAGCGCTGGTGTTGGCGCAGCTATTTTGTTGCATATTGCCTACTGTGTATTAGGTGTAGCGTTAATTTTATCGCAGTCGCCTAGCTTATTTATGGCTTTAAAATACGTAGCGGGGGCTTATCTGGCTTACTTAGGCGTACAAGCTTTACGCAGTGCCAAGCCGAGCGATAGTAAACAGCAACCCCTTGCTCAGGCTGAGCCAGAATCGGTGTATAAAGCATTTCGACGCGGGTTTTTTACCAATGCACTTAACCCTAAAGCAACCCTGTTTTTTATGTCGTTATTTACCCTCGTAATTAGCCCTGAGACACCCGTTTTAGTACAAGCTGGTTATGGCTTATATATGGCTATTGCAACTTGGCTATGGTTTTCATTTTTATCTTTGGTGCTATCAAAAGCATCGGTTCGTTCATTTTTCTTAAAAAGCGGGTACTGGTTTGATAGAGGCATAGGTATTGTGCTTATTGCGTTAGCTATTCGCGTTGTTGTGTGAGGTGACTATGACTATTTATAACTTTTCATTTGGGTCAAATATGTCTTCGAGCCGTTTGCTTGCAAGGCTTCCAGAAGCAAAGCGTATTGGCACAGCTATTTTAAAAGGCTATGAGCTTACGTTTGATATGGTCAGTACCGACGGCTCTGCAAAGTGTAGTATTCGCGAAACAGATAATACTGATGCCTTGGTGTATGGCGTGGTATATCAGCTCAATGAGATGGAAAAGTCGATTCTTGATGAAATTGAAGGCCCGCGTTATGACTGTATAGATATCACCGTTGAGCTTATTGATGGCGAGCGTGTATCAGCTCATTGCTACATTGCCAATACCGTTGATGACTCACTTTTACCATTCGACTGGTATCTTCAGCATGTTCATCGCGGAGCGCTTGAAGCGGGCGTACCAAATCATTACAGTGAAGCAATACTCGCAAGACAAAGTTGCGATGATCCAGATAAAACCCGGGCAGCGAGAGAATTCGCTATTCACAACAATAAAAATCACCAAGGGACATTATGATATTCCGTAAATTAGCCGTTGCAGCGGCATTGTTATCAAGCTGTTCATTTTACAGTTATGCCGACATTGATACTAAAAAAATAGAAGACGTTATCGAAACCTCAATGGCGCGTTTTGATGTGCCGGGTATGGCAGTGGCGATTGTTGAAAATGATAAAGTCGTGTTAGCAAAAGGCTTTGGTATCGCAAACCTTGATACTGGTAAAAAAGTGAATAAAGATACCTTATTTGGTATCGCGTCAAACACCAAAGCATTTACTGCCGCAGCGTTAGCTAAATTGATTGATGAAGGTAAGCTCAGCTGGGATGACAAAGTAATCGATCACTTACCTGAGTTTCGTTTATATGACCCTTATGTAACCCGTGAAATGACCATTCGCGATTTATTAAGCCATCGCAGCGGATTAGGTTTAGGGCAAGGCGATTTAATGATTTGGCCTGATACTGACAAATCAATTGATGAAATTATTGCGGGCCTTAAGTATTTAAAACCGGCGAGTAGTTTTCGTAGTAAATACGCGTATAACAACCTGATGTTTGTAACCGCAGGTGAAGTGGTTGCGCGTGTATCTGGTATGAGCTGGAATGATTACATTGAGAAAAATATTCTCGAGCCACTCGATATGAAAAACTCACGTGCAGGTTTTTCACGCATTCCTAGTAGTAATAAAAACTGGGCGACGGGCCATATTCCAATGGATGGTCAATTACATCCATTTTTTGTGAACTACCTTGAAGATTTCCGTGGTGCAGGTGCAATCGCTTCTAGTGTGAGCGATATGAGCCAATGGCTACGCACGCAGCTTGCGCATGGTAAAATGCCAAATGGTCAGCAGTTATTCACTGAAAAGCAGCAACAACAAATGTGGCACCCGCACATTACCTCACTGGCATCAAAAAGCGCTTACGAAGCTTATCATCAACAATTTAGAGGTTATGGTTTAGGCTGGAGCATTGAAGACTTTCACGGTATTAAAAAACTGGGTCACGGTGGCGGCATCTTAGGCATGGTGTCTCAAGTGACGCTACTACCAGAGAAAAACCTTGGTATTGTTATTCTAAGTAACCAGCAAGCATTTAGTGCGCTATCTGCGGTGACCTATGAAGTGCTCGAAGATGCGTTAGATCTTGAAGACAAAGATTGGGTCGAAGAGTTGGCTAAAAAGCATTTCGAAAACAAAGAAAAAGCGTACGCAAATGCAAAACCAGAAACGCCAGCAGATTATCAACCAAAACTGCCAAACATCAACTACACAGGCACACTACATGACAACTGGTATGGTGATGTGGTCATTGAAGAATTAAATGGTCAGTTACGTATTGATTTTACTCATACAAAGCGTTTGAAAGGCCAGCTTGAGCATTACACCGGCAATACCTTTATTGTTAAGTGGGATGAAAAGTTACTTGAGGCCGATGCCTTTATTGAGTTTCAAATGAGCCCAGATAACCGTGTGAGTAGTGCGAAAATGCGGGCTGTCTCTACTGAAGTAACTGACTTTAGTTTCGATTTTAGAAATCTAGAGTTACACGCTAAAAAGTAAACAAAAGTCGCAAAGCCACCATCAGGTGGCTTTGTTATACTGGGGGAAAATAATCCAAGGAGTGTATTATGAGAACGGCTGTAATAACTCACCCATTTTGCCGTAAGCATAAAATGATTGACGATCACCCTGAATGTCCAGCACGCTTAGATGTGATCACAGACCGTTTACTCGCCAGTGGTGTTGATGTTGCAATTACTCACTTACAAGCTCCTAAAGCTACCCGAGACGATTTTTTACGTGCTCATGACGAATCTCTCGTTAACCACGTCGAGCAGACTATTCCTGATGAAGGGCTCGCTGAATTAGACGGCGATACTTGGTTATGCCCAGATTCAATGAAAGCAATTGAACGCGCTGTAGGCGCTGGATTATTAGCGGTTGATGAAATTCTTGCTGATAATCTCGACGCGGCTTTTTGCTCCGTTAGACCGCCAGGCCATCATGCAAACCGCAGCACCTCTGCAGGGTTTTGCGTTTTTAATAATCTAGCCATTGCGGTGAAATACGCGCAAAGCAAAGGCGTTAAGCGCATTGCTATTTTGGATTTTGATGTACACCACGGTAATGGTACCCAAGATATCTTTTTAGATGACGACAATGTGTTGTTTTGCTCTTTGTTTCAACATCCGTTTTATCCTAATACTGCCGTTGAAAATAATGCGACTTTAGTTAATTCGCCGCTGCCGATAGCCAGTGATGGTAATGATCTTAAAGCTGTTTACCTTGAGCAGTGGCTACCAAAACTTAATGATTTTAAACCTGAACTGTTGTTTATTAGCGCCGGTTTTGATGCTCACTTAGAAGATGACATGGCAAGCCTCAAATTTGTTGAAGACGATTACGCATGGCTAACTACGCAACTTGCTGAGTTTTGTCAGCAGCAAGAATGCAAGGGAATTGTTTCGTTTTTAGAGGGGGGCTATGCCTTATCAGCCCTTGGTCGAAGTGCCGTGGCGCATATTAAAGCGCTGGTGGACGCACCTTAATCTGCCAGCATCGCAAAGGCTTGCGTTGCAGTAAGCCTAGTTACTTTACTTAAACAGCACACACCTTCTTGTGCTAGATGCTCAGTCACTTTATTAGCAAGCTCTACGTCAGTTAACGCTTTAACACTTTCTCCCTGCAAGTTGACATAGTGCCCTGTTGCTAAAAGTATCCTCGCTTCTTGTTGCTGCTCTTCACTTAAACCATAAATAAAGCTTTCTATATCGGCTTCATCTTCAACTAATGCCAATTCATTAGATGAAAAAATTATCTTAGGAAAAGATGTGTGCATTTATTGTCCTGCGTCAAAGTTGCCAAGGATGAAATGATTATAATTGTCAGTCCATGCAAGAACTAGGATTATTTACCTATGAATCAACCAAGACGACATCAAAAGGTGTGCGATGTATTTTCGCAAAAGCTCGTTTCATGTCCTGCGCATACGCCTTTGGTTGATGCCGTAAGGTTGATGCATGTGCATGGTGTAACCGCCATTTTTATTAAACATGAAAAGTCGATTGTTGGTATCTGGACTGAAGCTGATTGCTTAAAGGTAGATATAACTAATCCCACTTACAAGAATCTTGCAATTCACGAAGTGATGTCGGCACCGGTTATCTCAGTGCCAAGTCAGTATCCAGTAAGTGATGCAACATTACGTTTTCAACAACACGGTATTCGTCATTTATTGGTAATTGATGATAATAGCCAGCCTTTAGGGATGTTGAACCTTTCTGATATCGTTCACAACCAAGGTTTAGACCACTATTTGCAGTTTAGGCCCATTCATGAGCAGTATTGTACAGAATTAGAAGTGGTTGATGCCGATACGCCTATTGAGAAAGTGGTTGAACTGATGCGCATGAAACACCTTGAAAGTGTATTGGTTTATAATCAATCACTTGAAATTTATGGCATCATTACCCAGCGTGACATCGTTGAGTTGATTTTACAAACAGAGTGGTTAAACCCGTGCTGGGAATACGCGAGTTATCCACTTATTGAAATTGATAATAAAAGTAGTCTTTTTGATGCTTATCGAGTCATGACAGAACGCAATGTGCGTCATTTGGTGGTCAGAGACACCGCTATTTGTGGAGTGATTTCATTTGCTGATTTAATAACAGAGATTGAGTCGGCTTATTGCTGCGAGCTTGAGCGAGCGATTGAACAGCGTGACATTGCTTTGCAAAAATCACAGCGAAACCTTTTTCTTGCAAATAAAATTATTGATGCCTCACTCGATGGCATTATGTTAACCCGTAAAGACGGCACTATTATTCAAGTTAACCCTGCTTTTACTAAACTGACTGGCTTTGCTGAGCATGAAGTTATTGGCAAGCGGCCCAACATTTTAAGTTCAGCAAAACATAGCCGTTCCTTTTATCAAAAAATGTGGCATGCCATTGAATACGAAGGGGTTTGGCAAGGAGAGATCTGTAATCGTAGAAAAGATGGCGAAGAGTATGTTGAGTGGCTAACGATCATTCAGATCAAAGATCCCAATTTTGACGAAGTGCTCTATGCCGCTATTTTTAGTGATATTACAGAGCGCAAACGTGCCGAAGAAAAGATTGCCCAACTTGCCTATTACGATGAGCTGACTGGTCTGCCTAATCGGCGTTTGTTTCATGATAGGTTATCAATTGCATTGAGTGCTGCAAAACGAAATCATGACCTACTGGCGGTGATGTTTATTGACTTAGATCGCTTTAAAGAAGTGAATGATAGTTTAGGGCACGATGCTGGTGATAACTTGCTTGAGCAAGTTGCTGAGCGAATTTTATCGATCCTTCCGGATGGAGATACCTTGGCGCGGTTAGGTGGTGATGAGTTTGTTTTACTATGTGAAGTAAATCGTATTGAAGACTTGCTAAACTTTGCTGAGCAAGTACTTCAACAAGTTAGTATGCCTTTGGCTATTAACGAGCATGTTGTGGCCATTACGGCATCGATTGGCGCAGCGGTTTACCCTGATGATGGTGTGGATAGTGCTACCTTGCTGAAGCACGCCGATATTGCGATGTACCGTGCTAAAGAAGTTGGTCGTAATTCATTTCAATTATTCAAACCTGCGATGAATGCGCGCTCTTTAGAGAGACTTGCAATGATGAGCCGGTTACAAAATGCAATTGAGAGTGATGAGTTTGAGCTGTATTTCCAACCTAAGCAGCAGTTAACTTCAGGCAAAATTTTAGGGGTAGAAGCACTCCTACGTTGGCACGAACCAAGTTTAGGGGTGATTTCTCCAGCAAAGTTTATTCCTTTGGCTGAAGAGTTAGGCCTTATTGTAAAGCTAGACTTGTGGGTGATAGAAGAGGCTTGCAAAGAGTTAGTTAATTGGCAGCAACAAGGCATTGAAGCAGGGCGCTTAGCCATTAATATTTCGGCGAATCATTTACGTCAGGGGCAACTTGCGTCGAATGTAGAGCGGTTACTTGAGCACTATGAGGTTAACCCCTATCAGTTAGAGATAGAGCTCACAGAAAGCTGTTTTATTAGTCACTTTAGTGAAGCGAAACAAGAACTCATGGCACTGAAAAAACTCGGTGTGCATATAACTCTTGATGACTTTGGTACGGGTTACTCTGCGCTTAGCTATTTGACTAAATTGCCAATCGACACACTAAAAATTGATGCCAGTTTTATCGCTAAAGTGCCTGATGAATACGGCAATAGTGAAATTGTAACGGCAATCGTCACATTAGCTAAAAGCCTTAATATGCATGTGGTTGCAGAAGGGGTTGAGAAAATAGAGCAGTTAAATTACTTACGTTCACTTAACTGCGATACCATTCAAGGTTATTACTATTGCCGCCCAATTACGAAGCAGCAATGGTATGCCTTTTACCTCAATACCGAAAAAAGTGCCTAAGCTAGGCTAATTTCGTAAGAAGTAAACTTACGAATATTAATGACGCCAGTATCAAAAATTAAGTACTGGCCTTTAATACCTTTTAAAATGCCCGATACTTCTGGCGCTTTATCAAAATTGAAAGAGCTGATTTTGCTAGGGTATTCACTCACTGGATACTCTAGCTCAACAACATCTTCATCTAGTTTTTCAATGGCTGTGGCCCCAAATAGCTCAGCGAGTTCACTGAGTTTTTCATCAATTTGTGGGATAAGCTCTTTGGCAGCGGCTTTCAAATCAATTGCTTCTGATGGGCCTTTTAGCATGTTTCGCCAATTCGTTTTATCAGCAATAAACTTGGCTAGTGCAACTTCAACTAATCCTGATTGCAAGCGAGTTTGTACTTTAAAAATAGGCAGTGCTTGTGTTGCACCTTGGTCAATCCAACGCGTTGGAATTTGTGTATGGCGAGTAATCCCTACCTTTAACCCTGATGTATTCGCTAAGTATACATAGTGTGGGATCATACAGTTTTCTTCGCCCCATTGTGGCTCGCGGCAGGTACCTTTATCGAAGTGGCAGGTTTCAGGCTTCATAATACACATATCACAGCTAGCTAATTTGCGCATACATACAAAGCAGTGTCCTTGTGAGTAACTCTTTTTGGTTTTTTTCCCACAGTTACAACAAAAAATATTGCCCGTAAACGTAAGTGTTAGTGGCTTACCAATATAGTCATTTAATGAAACTAGCTCATCACCAATAGGTAATTGATATTCGACTGGAGAGGTGAGGGTCGACTTTAATTTTCTGAGCGTACCTTGCATCTTCACTTGGCCCCTAAAGATGTTAAAAGAGGCAAGTGTAACATGGTCTATTTAAATTGTGTGGCAATAAACGTTAGATACTCACTTAATGGTATCGCTTTGCTGTAATAATAGCCTTGGCCTTGATCTGCGCCCATTTTTATAAGCATCTGTTCTGTTTCTTGATCTTCTATGCCTTCAATGGTGATATTCATATCGAGGTTATGGGCCATATCAATGGCTGTTTTCACGATAACTTGGTTGTTGTCGTTAGTTGTTAAATCAAGGGTAAATGATTTATCTACCTTGATAGTGCTAAATGAATAATTAACCAGATAATTGAGCGATGAGTAACCTGTACCAAAGTCATCTAAAACCACTTGGCTACCTAGTTTATTGAGCTCATTGATGAAAGATACCATTTCATTATGGTTTTTAATTAGCGCGAACTCGGTAAGCTCAAACTTTAATTGGCTGGCCATAATGCCATGCTTCATGATGGTATTTTCAACTTTTTCAATAAGCTTTGGAATGGTGAGATTTTTGGCACTTAAATTAACACTGATTGTATGGTCACGATAACCATGCTGATTAAGGCTTGCAACACTTTGACAGGCTTGATCAATTACCCATAAGGTAAGCTCGTTTATTAGCCCTGTGCGCTCAGCTAATAGGATCAGCTGCTCAATATGGATCTCTTTATCGGCGCAAGGCCAGCGTAATAAAGCTTCTGCACCTGCCACTTTGCCTGTATTTAAGTTGATAATTGGTTGCAGGTAGATAGCTAAACTATTGTTTCGAATAGCGTGTTGCAGTGCAGCAGCTAAACTTAGATTCATATCTACATGAGGTTTTGCATGTTCAATATTATATTGAGGTCGTTGAGCCAAGCTTAAGTAACCACGCTGTAACCAGGCATCAAATCCGTCGTCAGCAATCGGTTCTGCGACACTGCAGCGATAGTTAAGTTGTAGGTCAAGACCCAAAATGCTGTATTGTTTTGGCAACTGTTTCGATAAGTCGTTAAGCTCTGCATAGAGCTCCTCTGGTGGCTGAATCTTTGTAGAGATAAATGCCAGTATTCCGTTACCTAAGTCTGCTATTTTAGGGCTGTTATCGAGGGCTGATTCAAGGTTAATAAATTGCCTATGTTTACTTACTTGACGTTCTAGTGAATCAGCAACTGTGATGATGATATGACTGCTTTGTGTTGAATTTAGAATATTCATCAGTGCAGTGAATTGCTCTATCTTTATAAGGCACAGGTTAGCTGATCTTTGTTGCTTTCTCAGAACCATATAAGCTTGTTTGAGCATGGCCTGATTTAGAAGTTGTGTTTGTTGAGTATGAGTTGCATGATAGAGAGCTTTCTCTCTTTGATAGCGTACTCTATCTGCTAGAGCCATAGCCATTAATACAATCTCGCATAAAATAGCGACTAAAAATATATGCCTAACGGTAAAGCTATAAGGGATAAAGCCGGTAAGTTCTAACGGTTGAATTGCTGCGCCAACAATCAGAGGGACCCATGACATCACATAAAATTTTGCCCACCGAAAGCCACTCACTAATTTTTTATAAATCATGCAAATACATAAAATGTACAGCGGTACCATAATGGCAAAGAAAATTTTTGATGAGTGGTATTCGAGCATAAAAAAGCTAATTAAGCTTAAGCTGAACAGTAGGGCTAAAAAGCTGAGACTAAGTTTATATAAGCGGCAATTGTCTTTGTGGTAGCGTAAAAACATGGTGCAAAAAGCAACGGTAAAAAAGGCAATAGCGTAGTTACTAAATACCACCTGTTTATTTAAAAATAACTGCCACGATAATGGCCAGAGATAAAAGCCAAAGCCGAGCACTGAGCCCATCAATAACAGCGCCGAAATAATATAGCCAATGTAAATTAGGTATACACGATCTCGTATGCCAAAAAATAACACTAGGTTATAGAGCGCAGCCATGATCAGCACACCAATAAAAATTCCCCATACACCCACTTGTGCGCGAACTAAGTCTTGAAATTCATTTTTACCATAGATGTTAATAGGCGTTTTACTGATCCCCACGGTATCAACTTTAATAATGATGGATGTTTGCTCATTACTATTAAGAGTGAAAGACGTATGTGGGGTACTGTATTTAAATAGGCTTAGATCAGGTACTTTATCGCCTAACACTGTTTTTTTTATAAGCTGTTGTTGTGTGTTTACACGGTAAACAGTGAGGTAATCAACCATAGGGTTATCAAAGTGAATAATGAGATCAATCGGCTTCGTTTGACGGTTTTCTAAGTCGAGTTTTAACCAGTAATCTTGAGCGCCTAAATGCCACTCAATTTGCGAGAATGGCTTTTTTATAAGTTGTTCTGGCTCTGCAAGAAATTGGTTAAGGGTGAGAGATTTGCTTTGGTCAATACGATAAGCCATTTGAGAATACACTGGCGCTGTCTTATCAATTGTATAGCGAGTTGGACTGGCCAGATGCGCGCACAAATTGGCGATGATAAAAAACAAAGTAGCAAGAATAAAAAAAGAAACAAAATTATATTTCAATGCTTTATTATTCAAAACGCGTTCTTTATCTAGTTAATTATTCTTAATAGTGTAGCATTAAAAAAGCGCAGATAAACTGCGCTTTTAAGAGAAATAAGTTTTAACTTACTTACTTTTGTTCGCGAGCAATAGCGCGGTAAGCGATATCAGTACGATATTCCATGCCTTCCCAGCTGATTTGATCAACGAGTTTATAGGCACGTTGTTGCGCTTCAGTTACTGTGTTACCAAGTGCCGTTGCACAAAGAACACGACCGCCAGCCGTTACTACGTTATCGCCGTCTTGCTTAGTACCTGCGTGGAATACTTTCTCACCTTCAGGGTAAGTAACTTGCAAGCCGTTGATAGTGTCACCTTTCGGGTAGCTATCAGGGTAGCCTTTAGCTGCTAATACAACACCTACTGCTGCGCGCGGGTCGAACTCGATATCTGTTTTATCTAGCTCTTCACGGTTAGCCGCTTCGATTAGCTCAACAAGGTCAGACTTAAGACGAAGCATCATAGGCTGTGTTTCTGGGTCACCAAAACGACAGTTGTATTCAATCACTTTTGGCGTGCCATCAGCGGTGATCATTAAACCTGCATATAAGAAACCAGTGTATGGGTGGCCTTCTTTCGCCATACCTTCAACCGTTGGGTTGATCACTTCGTTCATAATGCGATGGTGAATTTCATCCGTCACCACAGGGGCTGGTGAGTATGCGCCCATGCCGCCAGTATTCGGACCTTGGTCACCATTGTAAGCGCGTTTGTGGTCTTGGCTGGTTGCAAATGGTAGTACGTTTTTGCCATCAACCATGACGATGAAAGAGGCTTCTTCACCTTCTAAGAACTCTTCGATAACTACACGGCTACCCGCTTCACCGAAGCTGTTGCCTGCTAGCATATCGCGAATAGCTTCTTCAGCTTCAAGCTCAGTCATCGCAACGATAACGCCTTTACCTGCTGCTAAGCCGTCAGCTTTAACAACAATTGGCGCACCTTTTTCTTTCAGGTAAGCAAGCGCAGGTTCGATTTGTTCAAACGTTTGGTAATCAGCTGTTGGAATATCGTGGCGTGCTAAGAAGTCTTTGGTGAACGACTTAGAGCCTTCTAACTGTGCTGCACCAGCCGTTGGGCCGAAGATAGCCAGACCGTTTTCACGGAATGTATCAACGACACCTAAAACCAGCGGTACTTCAGGGCCAACAATGGTTAATTCAACGTTGTTTTCTTTTGCAAAAGTAACTAAACCAGCTAGGTCTTCAACATTGATAGCTACGTTTTCAAGTTTTGGCTCAAGTGCAGTACCAGCATTACCTGGAGCGACGAAAACGGTGTTTACTTTACTATTTTGTGCAGCCTTAAACGCAAGAGCGTGTTCGCGGCCGCCACTGCCGATGACAAGTACATTCATGGCGTATAATCCTATTTAAAGCGGTTTTTTAAACTTCAGCGTCATACGATCACTTTCACCAATCGCTTTATACTTCGCGGCATCTTGCTCGCCTAAACGAAGGCTTGGTGGTAGTGTCCACACCCCTTTAGGGTGATCTGCTGTATCAAGAGGGTTTGCATTAATGTCACTGCTTGCCACTAGTTCAAAGCCAGCTTGTTTTGCAATATCAATTACATAGCTTTGCTTCATATAACCTGATGATTTCTGATCTTCATCGCTGCGCGACTCAGGAAGGCGGTGTTCAACTACGCCTAATGTGCCGCCCGGCTTAAGTGCTTTGTAAAATGCTTTAAATGCACTCAACGCGCCTTCTTTATCTTTACCCATGTACCAGTTATGAACATTTCTAAAGGTTAAAACAAGATCTGCGCTACCCGCTGGTGCAATATCTAGATGTGTTACTGGCGCAAATTCAGTCAGTTTAACTTCACTGAAGCGCGCGTCTTCGCTCATCTTTTTCTTAAAGCCAGCTAATGAACGTTGGTAATAACCTACTTCAGAATCTGCTGGGAAATGTGCCGCGTAGTAAACACCATGGCCTTTTACAGCTGGCGCAAGGATTTCGCTGTACCAACCACCGCCTGGTGCAATTTCAACGACTGTCATATTTGGCTTAAAGCCAAAGAAATCAAGTGTTTCAACTGGGTGGCGGTATTGATCGCGAGCGCTATTTTTAGCATCACGTTCGCTTGATTGTACAGCACTTGTAAGCGCTGATTCATGGCTGTGGCTTAAAGCCTGTGCTGATGTTAGTGCAAGGCCTGCAACTAGCAGTGTTTTTACGGCAAATTTCATCATCTATTCCTTCATTATATGGGTCATTATTATTAGTAATCAGAATACGTGAATTTGTGGCAAACAAAAAGGGCTAAACTTTTCGCTTAACCCTTTGTGTTATTAGTGACGGAAATGGCGCATACCTGTAAATACCATTGCCATACCAGCTTCATCAGCTGCAGCGATAACTTCCTCATCGCGCATTGAACCACCTGGTTGAATAACTGCTGTGATGCCAGCCTCTGCTGCTGCATCAATGCCGTCACGGAATGGGAAGAATGCATCAGATGCCATAACAGAACCTTTCACTTCAAGGTTTTCGTCAGCGGCTTTGATACCTGCAATTTTCGCCGAGTAAACACGGCTCATTTGGCCTGCACCAACACCGATAGTCATACCGTCACGTGCATACACAATCGCGTTAGACTTAACGAATTTAGCGACTTTCCAGCAGAATAATAAATCTTTTAATTCTTGCTCAGTTGGTTGACGCTTAGATACAACTTTAAGATCGCTCTGCGTTACCATACCTAAGTCGCGGTCTTGAACCAAGATACCGCCATTAACACGCTTGATGTCGTGACCTGTTGCATTACCAGACCATTCACCACATTCTAATAAACGTACGTTTTGTTTTGCAGAAACGATCTGTGCAGCGGCTTCAGAAACTTTAGGTGCAATGATAACTTCAACGAATTGACGAGAAACAATTGCTTCAGCTGTGTCTGCATCAAGTTCTTTGTTGAATGCGATGATGCCACCAAATGCTGATGTAGGGTCAGTTTTGAATGCACGGTCATACGCTTCAAGAATGTTGTCACCAATTGACACACCACAAGGGTTTGCATGTTTTACGATAACACACGCTGGTACATCGAATTCTTTTACACATTCTAATGCTGCGTCAGTGTCAGCAATGTTGTTGTAAGAAAGTGCTTTACCTTGCAGTTGAACCGCAGTTGCAACAGATGCTTCTGTTAGGTCGTTTTCAACATAAAAAGCGGCGTCTTGGTGTGAGTTTTCACCGTAGCGCATATCTTGCTTTTTAGTAAACTGCATGTTGATAGTGCGTGGGAACTTAGTCTCTTCAGCAGCTTCTTCTGTGTAATCAGGAACCATTTTGCCGAAGTAGTTTGCAATCATGCCATCGTACTGAGCAGTGTGCTCGTAAGCTGCAATTGCAAGGTCAAAACGTGTTTTATACGTTGTTGAACCGTTGTTGTTTTGCATTTCGCTGATTACACGGTCGTAATCTTTTGCATTTACTACGATAGTTACATCTTTATGGTTTTTCGCCGCAGCGCGAACCATAGTAGGACCACCAATATCAATGTTTTCAATCGCATCTTCTAGGCTGCAGTCTTCTTTCGCAACAGTGTTTGCGAAGGGGTATAAGTTAACTACAACGATATCGATAGCAGAGATGTTGTGATCCTCCATTACGTCTTCATCTTGACCGCGACGCGCTAGGATGCCGCCGTGAATTTTTGGATGAAGTGTTTTTACGCGACCATCCATGATCTCAGGGTGACCAGTATGGTCAGATACTTCAGTGACTTTAATGCCGTTATCAGCAAGTAATTTGCAAGTACCGCCAGTTGATAAAATATCTACGCCTTGAGCTTCAAGAGCGCGAGCAAATTCAACGATACCGGTTTTATCTGACACACTTAATAGTGCGCGACGAATTGGACGATGTGTATCCATTGTAGTTTTGATTACCTCAATGTTTGAGCTAGCTTAGAAAGGCGGTATTTTAACTGAATATTGCTGAGAAAACGATGTTTAAAGCGTGAGGATTTTGCATAGTTTTTAACAGCAATAAAAAAAGCACCCTAAGGTGCTTTTTATTCAAAACTTTTATACCAGTTGTAATGGGGGAGTAAGCGTTTATTAGCACAATGAATATGCAGGCTTACTATCAGTCCATTAAGACGGGTATCAGTTCATGCCGTATTTTTTAAGCTTCTTACGTAAAGTACCACGGTTGATACCTAGTAAGATTGCTGCACGAGTTTGGTTACCACGCGTGTACGTCATTACTTCTTCAAGTAATGGTGCTTCTAGCTCAGAAAGAACAAGGTCGTACACGTCTTGAACGTCTTGACCATTAAGTTGCTTTAAGTAGTGATGAACAGCTTTTTTCACTGCATCACGCAACGGCTGTGGTTTCTCGTGTGACTGTACATGAGGGTTTGTGATAAATGGAGAAGTCACGTTTTGTTCGAACATCGTTATATGTCTCTTTCTTTCTTAGTTAGCTGCTAGTGTTTTAAAGTATTCTTCTAATGCGTCGACTTGTGCCTGTGGGTTATCTAACGCATTAAATACTCGCCTAAACTGACCGTCACTGTCATGGGTTTGCAAATACCAAGATACATGCTTTCGAGCGATACGCGCTCCCATTGGCTCCCCGTAAAACTGATGAAGATTGTCTAAATGCTCCATCAAAATGCTACGCACCTCTGCAATTTCAGGTGCTGGCAAATGTTCTCCAGTTCGCAAATAGTGGTCTATCTCCCTGAATATCCAAGGGCGACCTTGGGCGGCTCGACCAATCATAATGGCATCTGCACCCGTATAATCCAAAACCTGCTTTGCTTTTTCTGGTGAAGTAATATCACCATTGGCAACCACAGGGATAGACACTGAACGTTTAATATCCTTAATTGTGGCGTACTCAGCTTCACCTTTATACATACATGCGCGTGTACGCCCATGTACGGCCAATGATGCTATGCCATAACGTTCAGCGATTCTCGCAATCTCGACACCATTACGGTTTTCCTGATCCCATCCGGTACGGATTTTTAATGTGACAGGAACATCTACGGCATTGACTACCGCATCAAGTATCTCTTCCACTAATTCAGGAAACTGTAATAAGGCAGAGCCTGCAAGTTTCTTATTCACTTTTTTAGCTGGGCACCCCATATTGATATCTATGATCTGTGCGCCATTGCTGACATTGAATTGTGCTGCCTGCGCCATAAGCTCAGGATCGGCTCCGGCGATTTGCACCGAGCGAATTCCCGACTCACCGCTGTGATCCATACGGTTCATCGATTTTTCGGTTTTCCATACTTTCGGGTTTGACGAGAGCATTTCAGAAACAGCAAGGCCAGCACCTAAGCGACGGCAAAGTTGTCTAAATGGTCTGTCTGTAATGCCTGCCATTGGCGCGACAATTACGTTGTTCTCAAGTTGGTATGAACCGATACGCACGTTATTCAATTGGCCTCTTTTCAAGGGGCGCTAAGTTTACGGTTTTTTTTGCAAAAATCAAAGGCTATAAATTGAACAAAAGTGACTTTTTTTTGCCCTTTTCGTATTGACTTTTGATAACAGTTTGACGAGTAGGTTGATTTGTTTGTTATTTGAACAAAAATAATTTTGCTTGTACAAAGGCGAGAAACTGCAGACTGTAAAAATAAGGTAAAGCCTGTTAAATACTGGCTTTACCTATTAGCTTAGAGTTAATGCTCTAGAGAGGGTTAAGCCTTCTTCGTGCCACTAACTCGGGTCCATTCACCTTCAATAGCAATCTCATCAAGTGCTAAAAACGGGGCATAAACGTCCGCTACAGACTGAGCTTGCTCTTCTAAAATACCTGACATAGCAATCTTACCATTCGGTTTTAAAAGGCCTAAGATCACTTCATGTAGTTCGCGAAGAGGCTGAGCTAAAATATTTGCAACGACTATATCGGCAGTAAACTCTGGTTGATCTTCTGGTAAATAGACTTCAAGTTTATCTGCGACACCGTTACGCTGTGCATTATCACGGCTTGCTTCAAGTGCTTGAGGATCAATATCGATGCCGATCATACGCTCAGCGCCAAGCTTGATCGCGGCTATTCCTAAAATACCCGATCCACAACCAAAATCAACTACGGTTTTACCTGTTAAATCTTGGCTTTCAAGCCACTTCAAGCAAAGTGCTGTGGTTGCATGGGTGCCTGTACCAAAGGCAAGGCCTGGGTCGAGTAATACATTAACAGCATTAGGATCGGGAATATCACGCCAGCTTGGACAGATCCATAAGCGCTCACCAAATTGGATAGGGTGGAAATTATCCATCCATTCACGTTCCCAATCTTTATCTTCAAGCTGTTCTATTTTATAAACGAGCTTATCGGCAAGGGTTGCTTCAGCTTTTAGAGTTTCTACCACGCTGTCCATGTCATGGTTAGCGTCATAAAGACCAATTACAGTCGTATCGGCCCATAGTTGAACAGTGCCAAGCTTAGGTTCATAAATAGGGGTATCTTTGGCGTCAACATAAGTTACTGACGCGCTGCCAGTGTCCATTAATAAGTCGCTGATTAATTCTGCGTTGTCAGCGTTTGCATTGATGCGAATTTGGATCCAAGCCATGAATATCTCTCGAATAGAAAAAAGGCCGCAACAGCGGCCTTTTAGTTAATAATGCGATACTAAGTTACTTAGCATCTAAGAAGCTTTTCAGTAAGTCTGAGCGAGAAGGGTGACGTAATTTACGTAACGCTTTCGCTTCGATTTGACGAATACGCTCACGTGTTACGTCAAACTGTTTACCTACTTCTTCTAATGTATGGTCAGTGTTCATATCGATACCAAAACGCATACGTAGTACTTTAGCTTCACGTGCTGTTAAGCCCGCTAGTACATCGTTTGTTGCGCCACGTAATGATTCCATTGTTGCAGAATCAATAGGCGAATCGATTGTGGTATCTTCAATGAAGTCACCTAAGTGCGAATCTTCATCATCACCGATTGGTGTTTCCATCGAAATTGGCTCTTTCGCGATTTTAAGTACCTTACGGATCTTATCTTCAGGCATTAACATACGCTCAGCTAATTCTTCTGGGCTCGGCTCACGACCCATCTCTTGTAGCATTTGACGAGAGATACGATTTAGTTTGTTGATCGTCTCAATCATATGCACAGGGATACGGATGGTACGTGCTTGGTCAGCAATCGAACGTGTAATTGCTTGACGGATCCACCATGTTGCATAAGTTGAGAACTTATAACCACGGCGGTATTCGAACTTATCAACCGCTTTCATTAGACCAATGTTACCCTCTTGGATAAGGTCTAAGAATTGTAAACCACGGTTGGTGTATTTTTTCGCAATCGAGATTACAAGACGTAAGTTCGCTTCAACCATTTCTTTTTTCGCACGGCGAGCTTTCGCTTCACCAATACTCATACGACGGTTGATGTCTTTAATTCGCTCGATACTTAAACCCGTGCTTTCTTCAATTGCACGTAACTTGCTAATGCAACGGATGATTTCTGGTTTAACTTCTTCAAGTGCAACCGAGTATTTCTCGTTTGCAGCAATTTCAAGATCAATCCAGCTAGTATCTGTTTCGTTGTTAGCAAAATGCTTGATGAAATTCTTTTTCGGTAACTTCGCAATTTGTACAGCTTGTTTCATGATGATACGTTCTTGTACGCGAACGCGGTCCATCATTTCACGCATGTTATTTACCATGCGGTCAAACTGTTTAGGAACTAACTTAAAGGTTTTAAATAGTTCGCCAATTTCTGCAATAGCTGCTTGTGAATCTGGGTGAGCACGGCCTTTTGCTTCAAACGTATCACGTGCTTTGTTGTAAAGCTCACGTAAGTTTTCGAAGTGAATACGTGCTTCTTCAGGATCTGGACCTGTATCACCATCGCTATCATCATCGCTATCGTCATCGTCGTCTTCATCGTCAGCTTCGTCGTCTTCGTCGTCAAGCTGCTCTTCGTTTAGCTCTGAACCGATGTGTGTAGCAGAAATTTGTGATTCGTCTTCATTATTAGGATCAAAGAAACCAGAGATAATGTCGCTTAAGCGCATTTCTTCGGCTTCAAACTTATCCCATTGCTCTAGTAGATAAGTAATTGCTTCTGGGTATTCAGCAACAGAAATCTGAACTTGGTTGATACCTTCTTCAATACGCTTAGCGATAACAATTTCGCCTTCACGTGTAAGGAGTTCAACAGTACCCATTTCACGCATATACATGCGCACAGGGTCGGTTGTTCGACCGATCTCTTTTTCTACAGTCGCAAGTGCAGCGGCCGCGGCTTCTGCTGCGTCTTCGTCTGTCGTTGTTTCTTGCATCATTAATTCATCAGCATCAGGCGCATTTTCGCTAACCTTGATACCCATGTCATTAATCATGCTAATGATATCTTCTACCTGATCTGAGTCGATAATGTCTTGTGGAAGGTGATCATTAACTTCTGCAAAAGTTAAATAACCTTGCTCTTTACCTTTTTGAATCAGAAGCTTTAATTGTGACTGAGGAGTTGGATCCATAGAGATTTATTCTTCCACTCTGAAAGTTGATACAACAGGCGCCAGCTCGCTTACTAAATAAGCGACACGAAAACTAACTAGACGCAGTGAATAGCACAGTATAACAGAATTATTCAGTTCTGACTAGCTGTTGCTACCTTTTAACGCTTGTGTTAGTAACAGACATTCTAGCCTTTCTTCGCTGCTTAAGCCTTGGGTCTTGTCTTTTATTAATAGGGTCTCTAGTCGATAATTTAAACACTGGTCTTCAATAAATTTAAAAGTATTTTTAAAAACTGTCTCTAAACGATCGTCATTTATTTGGTGCTGCCAAGTCGCTAATTTAATCAACGCATCGTACTCTTGGCTACCTCGGAACGATTCTAAAATTTGTGCCGTGGTGATACCTTGTCGCTCAAGCGCTAAGTGCTGAATGCGTAAAAATAACTCAATACCGGCAATTTTCATTTCAGCAAGTTCTGGCATATAAGCAATGCTTGTCGCGAGATTTGGATGCTGTAATAAAATTCCGATAGCTTGGCGCATTGGTGTTATTTTAAATTTACGCTCAATAGCATGCTGTTGCTTTGGAGTCTTAACACGGTTGTTTAATTGTTCTCTTGTTCGACCAATTAAACGGCCTAAATGTTCCAAAATATTTTCTTGATAAAAATCACTTGGGATTTTTTCAATTAATGGTAAAGCATCACTGAGTAGCTTTGCTTTACCTGCATCTTGAGTTAGGTCAACTTCTTGGCTGAGCTTATTAAATAATACTTTACTAAAGTCGTCGGCATCGCTCAATCTTGCTTCAAAGGCATCTTTACCTTCTTTTTGTACCAGTGAATCTGGGTCTTCACCGTCAGGTAAAAATACAAATTTTAATGATTTACCATCGCCAAGATAAGGTAGTGCATTCTCAAGTGCACGCCATGCTGCATCACGACCAGCACGGTCACCATCGTAACAACAAATCACTTTATCTGTGGTTCTAAATAAAGTGTGCATATGTTCTGCGGTTGTTGCTGTACCAAGTGCTGCAACGGCATATTCGATACCTTGCTCAGCCAAAGCAACCACATCCATATAACCTTCAACAATCAAAATATGGTCAAGTTTTTTATGTGCTTGCTTTGCTTCGTATAAACCATAAAGTTCAAAGCCTTTATGGAAGATACGTGTTTCTGGTGAGTTGAGGTATTTAGGCCCTTGATCGGCCTGCATGACTCGGCCACCAAAGGCGATAACCCGACCGCGTTTATCGCGAATAGGAAACATGAGTCGATCACGGAAAAAGTCAAATTGGCGACCAGGCGACTTTTCAGAAGCAAGCTTCAGCTCTACTAACTGCTCTTTTTGTTCTTTGTTACGGCCAAGTTGCTGGCATAACGCCTCCCATTCACTAGGCGCATAACCAATCATGAATTTTTTCGCTGTTTCACCGCTTAAACCACGCCCTTTGATATAGTCGATGACCATTTTAGAATTAGCATGATGCTTCAATTGATGTTGATAAAAGCGAGCGGCGTGTAACATTAAATCGTAATCAGAGCGCTTTTGTTCTGCAGTGCGTTTAGGACCTGAGCTGCCACCTTGTTCACGAGGCACGTCTAAGTTGAGCATACTCGCTAGCTCTTCAATGGCATCAACAAATTCTAGTTTGTCGTATTCCATAACAAACGAAATAGCATTGCCATTAGCGCCACAACCAAAGCAGTGATAAAACTGTTTATCCTGGGAGACAGTAAAAGAAGGGGTCTTCTCGTTATGAAAAGGACAACATGCTTGGTAGTCTTTTCCCGCTTTTTTTAAGCCAACTTTTGAATCAATTAGCTCCACAATATCTGTACGAGCGAGTAAATCATCAATAAATTGTCTAGGGATTTTTCCGGCCATAGCTGTTGTTTTTCCTGCGCTATCTATGCGTTTTAAAATAAGATTTGAACACAAATACGGTGTTTATGAAAGACTAAAAGCAAGAAACCGAGCACTAGGCTCGGTTTGCTTGAATCATACATCTGTATGTGGGGGTTAGGCAGTTAATCGTTGCTTGATTAAGCCAGAAATCTTACCTAAATCGGCACGACCTTCAGCTTTGCTTTTGATAACTCCCATTACCTTACCCATGTCTTGCATACCCGCTGCATTTGTATCAGCAATAGCCGAGTCAATAAGAGCAATGATTTCTTCTTCACTCAATTGTTGAGGCAAGAATTCTTCAAGTGCTTTAATCTCATTGGCTTCAATTTCAGCTAAATCTTCACGACCCGCATCAATGTACTGGGTGTAAGAATCGCGACGTTGTTTTACAAGCTTTACTAAGACAGCGGTGATACCGTCGTCATCAAGTGTAATTTGCTCGTCAATTTCACGTTGCTTGATTGCTGCAAGTACCATGCGGATTGGCTTAAGACGTTCTTTGTCTTTTGCCTTCATCGCATCTTTTTGCGCATCTTTTAGCGTTAATAAAAGGCTCATTTATACAAGACCAAATACTGATTAGTATAATTTAACGCGACGTGCGTTATCGCGAGAAAGCTTCTTCATGTGACGCTTTACTGCAGCAGCTTTTTTACGCTTACGCTCAGCTGTTGGTTTTTCATAGTGCTCGCGACGACGAACTTCTGAAAGGATACCTGCTTTTTCACATGAACGCTTGAAGCGACGAAGTGCTACGTCAAACGGTTCGTTCTCTCTTACTTTAATTACTGGCATTAAAAATTCACCTACCTAAATAATGAGCGTTGCTCAAGTTGATCGAATAACGATCAAGTGGTTCAAAAATGGTGCGGTATTGTAATCCGAAGCAACACCACATGTAAAGGATAATATTAACAGAATCTGAGTCGGCAAAACAGTGCTAATTTGTTTCGCGTTGATACAATCTACAAATGACTTGGCCTGCAGTTTTTTCTTTTAAAAGCAGCCAGTTATCAGGAGTGTCTAAATTACTAAGCTCACTTTCAACCTCTACATAGATAAGAGCTTGCTCAGTTAACCAGTGATTTGATTCGAGCAAAAAACAACTTTTTTCGGCTAAATTCTGACGGAATGGTGGGTCAACAAAAACCAAATCAAATTTATCGTTCTCAGCATTATTATTTAAGAGTGTTAGGCTGTCCCCATGCTTTACTGTGGCATTTTTAAGTTGCAAAGTAGCGATATTGCTATTCAACTGCGCCGTTGCGCTTTTGTCGAGTTCGAAAAATACCGCACTGGCTGCAAAACGAGAAAGTGCCTCAAAACCAAGCCCTCCCGAGCCGGCAAAGCAATCGAGTACGGCTGCGTCACGTGTATCTTGCATTAGCCAGTTAAATACAGTCTCTTTAATACGATCTGTGGTCGGACGTAAGCCCTGCACATCTTTTACGGGCAGTTTTCTGCCACGGAATTGACCACTAATGATACGAATAAAGCCATTGGCTGTTTTATTGTTAGCGGCTTTAACTGGGCGTTTAGCTGTTGATTTTTTTATCATTTAACTCACTAATCATTGGTAACTGACCACTTGCTCAGATAATATTGTAAGCAATGGCTAGCGTGTCATTTTTCTAAAGCGCTAAAAGTGTTAGTATTGCGACCCTAGCGATAGATGGTATCCGTTTTAGTTTGGCTAAATTAGCTGGACTACCACCAAACTATTATTCATGTAAGTTTATCAGATTTTTATAAGTGGTTATTAGCAAGTATGGCAAAAAAAAGTAAATTCTTGTCTTGGTTTGGTTTTGGCAAATCAGAAAAACAAAAAGCAGAGCAAACAGCGACTGAGGCTGATAACCAGAAGCAATTAGAAGAGCAACAGCGCATCGCTGCTGAAAAAGCAGAAGCTGAACGTTTAGAACAAGAACGTATTGCTGCAGAAAGACGCGATGCTGAACGTTTAGAGCAAGAGCGCATCGCTGCTGAAAAGGCTGAGGCTGAACGTTTAGAGCAAGAGCGCATCGCTGCAGAAAAGGCCGAGGCAGAACGCTTAGAACAAGAGCGCATCGCTGCTGAAAAGGCTGAGGCTGAACGTTTAGAGCAAGAGCGCATCGCTGCTGAAAAAGCAGAGGCGGAACGTTTAGCTCAAGAGCAGCAAGCGGCAGAACAACAACGCCAAGAACAACAAGCTCGTCTTGCTGAGCAAGAAGCAGCAATGAAATTAGAGCAAGAACGTGCTGCAGCAGAACAGGCGCAGCGTGAAGCTGAGCAACTTGCAGCAGAAAAACGCGATGCTGAACGTTTAGAGCAAGAGCGCATTGCTGCTGAAAAAGCACAAGCTGAACGTTTAGAGCAAGAGCGTATTGCTGCCGAAAAGGCAGAGGCTGAACTTTTAGAGCAAGAGCGTATTGCTGCCGAAAAGGCTGAGGCAGAACGCTTAGAACAAGAGCGCATCGCTGCTGAAAAGGCAGAGGCGGAGCGCCTAGAACAACAGCGTGTTGCTGCCGAAAAAGCACAAGCAGAGCGTTTAGAGCAAGAACGTATTGCGGCAGAAAAGGCGGAAGCTGAACGTTTAGAGCAAGAACGTATCGCTGCCGAAAAGGCAGAAGCGGAACGTTTAGAACAACAGCGCATCGCTGCCGAAAAGGCAGAGGCGGAACGTTTAGAACAAGAACGAATTGCTGCAGAACAAGCAGAGGCGGAACGTTTAGAACAACAACGAATCGCTGAAGAACAAGCAGAGGCGGAACGTTTAGAGCAAGAAAAAGCTGCTCAAGCTGCGGCTGAAAAACCAAAGAAAGAAGGTTTCTTCGCACGCCTTAAAAAAGGCCTATTAAAAACTCGCGTTAATATAGGTTCAGGCTTTGCGTCTATTTTTAGTGGTAAGAAAATAGATGATGAGTTATTTGAAGAACTAGAAACACAATTACTGACTGCTGATTTAGGTGTTGATACAACAATGAAGTTGATTGATAACCTAACTGATGCAGCAGACCGTAAGCAATTAAAAGACGGTGATGCGCTTTACGAGCTGATGAAGCAAGAAATGGCAAGCATGCTCAAAACGGCTGAGCAGCCGCTGGTTATTCCTAGTGACAAAAAACCATTTGTTATCTTAATGGTAGGTGTAAATGGTGTTGGTAAAACCACCACTATTGGTAAATTAGCGAAGCAGTTCCAAAACGAAGGTAAGTCAGTGATGCTTGCAGCTGGTGATACTTTCCGAGCTGCAGCGGTTGAGCAGCTACAAGTGTGGGGCGAGCGTAATAGCATTCCGGTTATTGCCCAGCACACAGGTGCAGACAGTGCGTCAGTGGTATTTGATGCATTTCAAGCTGCAAAAGCACGTAACATTGATGTGTTAATCGCCGATACAGCAGGGCGCTTGCAAAATAAAGACAACTTAATGCAAGAGCTTGAAAAAATTGCTCGTGTAATGAAAAAAATCGACCCAGATGCGCCACATGAAGTCATGTTAACTATTGATGCTGGCACAGGGCAAAATGCAATTAGCCAAGTTAAACTATTTAATGAATGTGTTGGTTTAACTGGGATCACCTTATCTAAGCTTGATGGTACAGCTAAAGGTGGTGTGATCTTCGCTGTTGCAGATAAATTTAATATTCCAATTCGTTACATTGGTGTTGGTGAGAGTATTGATGATTTACGTACATTTAATAGTAATGACTTCATTGATGCACTATTCAGCCAAGATGAGGACGATGCATAATTAATTAAAAGGGAGCGTGCTCCCTTTTTCGCTGCAAGATGATTGATAATTAAAATGATAAATTTTCAGCAAGTCAGTAAAACATACCCAGGTGGCCACCGTGCCCTTGAGAAAGTTAGTTTTCATATAAAGCCTGGCGAGTTAGCCTTTTTAACGGGTCACAGTGGCGCAGGTAAAAGTACCTTGCTAAAGCTCATAAGTTTGATGGAGCGACCATCGGCAGGGCAGGTACTTATTAATGGTGTAGACTTAAACGCTGTTAAATCGCGGCAAATACCTTATGTGCGCCGCGATATAGGGATCATCTTTCAGAATCACCGCTTATTAGAACGTTACTCTGTGTTTGATAATGTTGCTTTGCCTTTAATAATCGAAGGGACGCATCATAAACAAATTGCAAAACGAGTAAATGGTGCGCTTGATAAAGTGGGCTTACTTGATAAAGCCAAATGTAATCCTGCGACACTATCGGGTGGTGAGCAACAACGTGTTGGTATAGCCAGAGCAATCGTCAACTCCCCCCCGATTCTACTTGCCGATGAGCCAACGGGTAACTTAGATCCTGAGCTTTCTATGGACATTCTGCGTTTGTTTGAAGATTTTAATAACCACGGTACTACAGTGCTTATTGCGACTCACGATATAGGTCTTATTGCACGCATGCGCTATCGCAGTTTAACGCTCAAAGATGGTCGTATGATCGAAGACCCGTTAGCTGAGGGGGCACTATGAGTTTATTATTTAAAAGCCGGCCTAGCCAAAATGAGCGCCAAAAAAAATCACTTTTAGCAGCGCCGTACTTCTTTATTCTTAACCTTATTCGTCAAGGTATTCACAGTTTGGGTGAAATGTGGCGAACGCCTCTTGCCTCGTTAATGACCATTGCGGTATTGGGGTTAAGTTTAACGCTCCCTGCGACACTTTATTTAGTAGTCAAAAATGTCTCACAAGTAAGCAGTGGCTTTGAAGATGCAGCAGAGATCTCATTGTTTGTTAAAGAAACTATGACAGAGCAACAAACGCAAACTTTAGTTAAGCGTTTAGCACTCTACCCAGAAGTTGATAAAGTGGAGTTCATCTCAAAAGGTGATGCCCTCACTGAATTCAAACAAGTATCAGGATTTGGTCAAGCACTTGAGTATTTAGACGCTAATCCGTTGCCAGATGTTGTGATTGTTACGCCTACAGCACGATACCGTCAGCCGAATACAGCCAAGCAATTACTGCAAAAGCTGGAAGCCGAAAGAGAAGTTGATTTTGGTAAGCTCGATATTGCTTGGCTTGAACGCTTAAATGCACTATTAAGTTTATTAAAAGAAAGCGTTATTACCATTGCTCTACTATTATTAACTTCCGTCACTTTGATCATCGGTAACACTATCCGTTTATCAATTATGGATAAGAAAGATGAAATTCAAGTGATGAAATTAGTTGGCGCAACGAACACCTTTATTCATGCGCCATTTTTATGGACAGGGATTTGGTACGGCATTATTGGTGGTTTGTTCTCTTTTATTTGTGTTGCTTTAATGATGTGGTGGCTAGGAGCTGCGGTGAGTGAAGTGGCTGGCGTATATGAAACAAGCTTTGATTTAATCGGATTAACTTTGGCTGAGTTTGCTATTTTAGTTGCTCTTGCAACTGGATTAGGATTTGTTGGTTCTTACTTATCTGTAAACCGTTATATAAAAGAAATAGAACCTGATAAAGTTTAGCTAGTCGTATTGAGCGCTATAATTTTAGCGCTTTTTACTGTCGTTAATTTGTCATATTTAGCCGTTATGCTGTTTATTTAGGTTTTGAAGGGATACTCTATTTACCTTTCAAAACGCCTAAAAAGCTAGAATTCATCGCTTATTCAGCGCCTTAAAGTAAAATAAAATTATCTTAAAAAAACCACTTGATTTGAACTTTAAAAAAGTTTTTAATTCAAGTTAGCACTCTCGCTTAAAGAGTGCTAAGATGGTTTCAAATGTTTATCACTGAGGTGAAAAATGAGTAAAGATTTATACGCAATGGCACTTACTGCAGGTCAACAGAGCGCAAGTATGGACGGCTACCTTCAAGCGGTTAGCACTATTCCTATGCTTGATGCAGAGAAAGAAAAGCAGTTGGCGACACGTCTTCAGGAAGAAGGTGATCTTGAAGCTGCGAAGCAACTCATTATGTCGCATCTACGCTTTGTTGCTCATATTGCGAAAAGCTATTCAGGTTATGGCTTACCGCAAGCTGATTTAATTCAGGAAGGTAACATCGGTCTGATGAAAGCGGTAAAACGTTTCGACCCAAGTGTAGGTGTTCGCTTAGTCTCATTCGCAGTACATTGGATTAAAGCTGAAATTCATGAGTACGTACTGAAAAACTGGCGTATCGTGAAAGTTGCAACAACAAAAGCGCAACGTAAATTATTCTTCAACCTACGCAAAAACAAAAAGCGTCTAGGTTGGTTTAACCAAGCTGAGGTTAGCACTGTTGCTAATGAGCTAGGTGTAAGCGAAAAAGAAGTACGTGAGATGGAATCACGTATGAGTGGCCAAGATATGGGCTTTGACTTAACGGGCGACGACAATGACGATGCACCGACAAGCACATACTCGCCAGTACAATATTTAACAGATGGCAGTGCTGACCTTGCTGACGATATCGAAGAGCAGCAATGGCAAGAGCAATCTCATGCTCGTTTATTCAGTGCGTTAAAAACCCTTGATGAACGTTCACAAGACATTGTAAGTGCACGTTGGTTAGCTGATGACAAAGCAACACTGCAAGAACTTGCTGAGAAATATAACGTTTCAGCAGAGCGTGTTCGGCAGCTAGAAAAAACAGCGATGAAAAAACTGCAATCAGCAATGAGCTAATAGCAATCGCTATAGCAAACCATCTTTAGTAGACTACAAAGCCTCGCAAATGCGGGGCTTTTTGTTTTAAGGACGCGGTATGTCACAGATTGATTATCAACATGTATTAGATGAAATCACAAAAGAAGTTCAGCCATTACTGAGTCAAGGTAAGGTTGCTGATTATATCCCTGCACTTGCAGAGGTTGAGCCCAACCAGTTCGCTATTGCGATTCATACCGTGGATGGGAAAACCTACTGTGCGGGTGATTGTGGTGCACGTTTTACTATTCAATCTGTTTCTAAAGTAATGACCTTAACCTTAGCACTTCAGCGTTATGGTGATGAGCTGTGGCAACGAGTCGGAAAAGAGCCTTCAGGTACAGCCTTTAACTCACTAACACAGCTTGAATTTGAACAGGGTATACCACGCAACCCATTTATTAACGCCGGTGCTATTGTCACCTGTGATGCTTTATATAGTCGTTTATCAGCACCGATGCATTCAATGCTTGAGTCATTTCGTCAGTTATCAGGGAATCCTCAGGTTGTTATAGATAAGAAAGTCGCAAATTCTGAATATGAATTTCGTCACCGTAATGCCGCCATGGCGCATTTAATGAAATCATTTGGCAACTTTAATAATGAGGTTGATGATGTGTTATGGGCCTACTTTAACTTCTGTGCCATTGAACTTAACTGCATAGAATTAGCAAAAGCTTACAATTACTTAGCGAATCAAGGTAAAGATGCCAGCGGCAATAAAGTGCTCAGCGCCAGACAAAATAAGCAGTTAAACTCGTTACTGTTTACCAGTGGTTTGTACGATGCTGCGGGAGATTTTGGCTACCGTGTTGGTATGCCGGGTAAATCAGGGGTATCGGGTACCATATTAGCTGTGTTACCGAATCAATTTACTGTGGCTGTTTGGGCGCCAAGGCTTAATTCGTATGGTAACTCAGTAGCTGGGATAGCCGCTCTTGAGCGTTTATCCCAGAAACTGGATATTTCGATTTTCTAAAAGCGGTTACTGATCCCAGTAAACTTGCTCTAAACAATCTTCACGTTCAGGTAAACCACGCGATAAACGTGGAGAGTGCTGAACAAGTACTTCATAACTTGCACGGTTAGCGTATTTACTAATTTGTGCAAGTGATGAGTAAGTCATTGCAGGTTGCTGATGCTTCGCTGAGTTTGCCACATTAAGTTTGTGGTAAACGTTTGCTGATAAGTCATGTAATACCGCAGCAAGAGCACAATCGCCAGCACCATTGGTGTTTTTAATGCTGTCTGGGCCACCCATAAATGGTGCTGTGTGGCTATAAGCACGAATAGGGTTTTGGCAATCGTCTTTACGCATAGCGCGCGAAAATTCATAGCGGTTAAAGTCAGCAATCGCACCCGGTAATAGTGGATATTCTGTTTCACGCTTGAATGAATCGTCTACATAACCTGCCATAAATAAGCCTTTTTCGCCGGCAGTGCAAATAACTAAGTCTGTCCAGTCTAGTGCTTTGTCGGCAGCTAGAAGTGGGTCTTCAAAGCCAGTAATAGCAAGCCCTTCTTCTTCGTTCATCGCAAGAATATCAACATGTTCTTTAACGAAATCAGCCCACCAGGTAGGGTCTTGTTCAATTAAGAACTTAGTTCCAAGGGTTAAAACCACAGGTACGCCTGCATCATTGGCATATTTTACTGCCTGCATGGTGGCTTCTGTCATGGTTTCATCACCTTGCGTACGCATTAGGTATGCGCTGATCACCAGTGCTGAAGAGTTCTCAATAAGTTCTTGATCGATAGATTCAGGGCGAAGATGATTCATAAGTCCAGCGCTGATCGCAAAGGTACGTTCACCTGTTTCGTCAATCAAGGTAAAGCAGCGACCAATTGGGCCGTCTACAGGCTGAAGATAATCAAGATCAACACGGCTAGAGGTATTACATAAAAAGCGGTATGCATAGCTACCAATTTTAATGTTTTCACTCATGACTCCTAATAACACTGAACGGTCGTCAGCTAGTGTTGAGTAGTTGTGCATGGTGTTACCTACTGTACCGCCGGCAAACTCATAGTCGATCATGTTGTCGAGTTTCAGTCTGTCGTATAACGCATTGGTAATATCGCTATCGATTACTTGCGACATGCCACGGCGCAATTGAAATTCATCTAGGAAAGCTTGATCAACTTTCGCTTCAATATCCACCACAATTTGGTCGATACCCGTAATATAACTACGTTGTAGTCGTTCGGTTGAGTTAAGTTGATTCGTCAGTGGATCTTTGGCTTCCACCGGAAAATAATGTTTATGCCTGCGGCGTCCAGGAAATTTCATTTGCTACCCGTGTTGTAAGCTAAATAAAAAAAGCGCGAGATTATAGCGCAATATGAGGCTGTTGAGCCATGAAAAAGCCACTAAATTTTGCGTTAATTTTTAAGTGTAGCAGTATTTATTGCCGACATTTTTCACTAACTAGGTATAATTACTCACAGTTTTACAAGATTTGTGTGATATATGAGCGAACAATTTAGCGACCAGTATTGGATGGAAAAAGCATTGAGCTTTGCCAATGAAGCGGCAGCGATTAATGAAATTCCGGTTGGTGCAGTGCTCGTAAAAGACAATCAACTAATAGCTTTTGGCTATAACCGCTCAATTACCGATAACGACCCATCCGCTCACGCAGAAATGATGGCAATCCGCGAAGCAGGCAAAGTACTTAATAATTATCGCCTAATAGATTGCACCTTGTATGTAACCCTCGAGCCGTGTTCGATGTGTGCAGGACTATTGGTTCATAGCCGTATCAAGCGACTCGTATACGGTGCTAAAGATGCCAAGACGGGCTCTGCGGGTTCTATTATGAATCTATTACAAGAACCAAGGCTTAATCATCAAGTTGAAGTAACCGGTGAAGTTATGAGTGAGCAGTGTGGGGCGGTGATATCTAAGTTTTTTAAGCGTCGTAGAGAAGAGAAAAAGGCGGCTAAGCTTGCAGCTCGCAACGCCTAGTTATACAACCGGCGTTGCAGGAACTTGAGCTTCCATTAACTGCATCGCAAATAAGCGGCGACGCCAAATAACTTTTTTGTGTGTATTACGCAGCATGATACGACGGCGTGTCGCTGTTGAGTAAATAACATTACGCTTGAACTTATGTGTCTTGCGTCTTCTTTTTAACATGTGTGCTCCTTAAGTGAGAGAAAAGCATGGCATGGTCCATTCCATTTCTACTAAAAGATAATGATCATTTGATGACAAGTAAACAGATTTCTGGTGCTTTAGGTTAGTTGTTTTCTAACGTCTGCTGCTCTTGGGAGTCTGGTTGTGTTGTGTCGTTTGGCTTTTCGCTCGTTTCTGTGGAAGTGTTAACCTCTTCAATGGCTTGCTCTTCTTCACTTGGGTCAGCAATTGCATCATTTTCATCAAGCCAAACCAACGCATCGTAATAACGACGAATATTGTCAACATACTGCACGGCAACATCGCCACGTGCATAACCATATTTGGTTTTACGATAATAACGCTTTTTAATTAAAAGCGGTAAGCGTTTTTTTACATCCGCCCACTTATCGGGGCTTGCCCCTTCTCTCTCGGTAATAATTCGCGCGTCATTTACGTGGCCCCAGCCAACATTATAAGAGGCTAAGGCAAACCAAGTTCTATCGGGTTGTGGAATACGTTCAGGGATCCACGAAATAACCTTCGCTAAATATTCGGCACCGCCTTTGATATTTTGCTCAGGCTCTAAACGGTTAGTAACGCCAACTTGTTTTGCTGTAGTTTGCGTAAGCATCATGATCCCGCGAACACCTGTCGGTGACTTGGCTTTAGGGTTCCACATTGACTCTTGATAGCTCAAGGCGGCCAGTAAGCGCCAATCAATATTCCCTGAATACTGCTCAAACCAAGGCTGATATTTGGGGAGTGTTTCTTTGATAGCTTCGATATAGGCTAAGGTATTAACATAATTAAACTGACGAACGTGGCCAAAATACTTTTCTTCTAATACATAAAGTTGGTTATTTTGTTTTACATCACCAAAAAAGGGCACCATCAAGGCATATAAAGAATCGTCACCATCCTTTCTTAGTAACCAAGCGATAGGGTCGTTACGAGTCACTGAAAAGCCGATACTTAAATTAGGGTGGTAGCGGCGAAATAATGACAAGGTGTGAGAGTCAGCGAGAGTGTAATCAATTTCACCGTCTATAACTGCTTGCAGAAGTTCTTCTTCATCCATATCTTCTGTTTCATGCCATGTTAAGTCTGGATGAAGCTGTTTAAGTTGCTGTAATGCAAGTGAGTGACTACTTTTCGCAAGAACCGTTAGGTTCCCCGTTAAATCGGCAAATTCTCGAGGGCGAGTGCGGCCTTGCTTGTATACTAGCTTTTGGCTAATGGTGCGGTAAGTTGGCCCAAAACGATAATGTTCAGCCCGAATGGTATTATAAGTAAGTCCAGAGGCAATAATGTCTAAATCACCACTTTCGAGGCGAGAGAACATATCTGTAAGATTAAAAAAAGGCACCATCTCGAGCTCTACGCCAACATAATCGGCAAACTCTTGTGCTAATTCGTACTCAAAACCCTGCACACCTTGCGGTGCTTGATAGTAATTACTCGCGCCGGCTAAGGTGCCGACTCTTATCTTATTCTGTGCTTTGATATGAGCAAGTTGTGATGGTTGTTGTTGCATATCGCATGCACACAACATGAGCACAAGCGTAAATATAGCGAGTATTTTTTGCATAAATTAGAAATGCCCCTTAAACCATTACGTTACCGTTATAGCAAAACTTCACTGCCACGTCACTTCGCATATAGTTTTATATCTCTATTTAAAAATTAATAACTGTAATAGTAGCGGTAATAGATAAGTCATACAGAACAACAGCCTGCGGGAAAATAAAGAGTACTAAGATAGTTAATTGTTGCAACCATAATCGCGGTTATGAAGATTATTTAAATAAAAGCGCAATTTTGAGTTAAATCTAGACGTTATTTGCACTATAATACGCGCCTAAAATATCGTTCAATCCCTAACCCCGGATGAAAATACCTATGTTGATCCTTCGTGGTGCACCAGCACTTTCCGATTTTAGAGTTCAGAAAATTTTAGCGCGTTGCCAACAGGCACAACTTCCAGTCACTAACGTTTATGCTGAGTTCATGCATTTTGCTGATCTTACTGCTGAGCTTTCAGCTGATGAGCAAACAAAGCTTGAAAAGCTGCTTACTTATGGTCCAACGATTGCAGAGCACAGCCCTGCAGGCACGTTAATTCTTGTAACGCCGCGTCCTGGCACTATCTCGCCTTGGGCATCAAAAGCAACCGACATCGCACACAACTGTGGCTTAAGCCAAGTTCACCGTGTTGAACGTGGTATTGCATACTACGTTGAAGGTAATCTATCAGCTGAGCAAACAGCTGAAGTAGCAGCGTTATTACACGACCGTATGACTGAAGCAACGCATGCGGATATGGCTGATGCAGCTAAATTATTCCGCCACGATGAACCGCGTCCAATGTCATCAGTTGACATTTTAGGTGGTGGCCGTGAAGCACTTGCTAAAGCCAATGTTGAGCAAGGTTTTGCGCTTGCAGATGACGAAATCGATTACTTGGTAGAAAATTTCCAAAAGTTAGGGCGTAACCCGAACGACATCGAATTATTTATGTTTGCACAAGCAAACTCTGAGCATTGTCGTCATAAAATCTTTAATGCTGACTGGACAATTGATGGCATCGAACAGCCAAAATCATTGTTCAAAATGATCAAAAACACTTACGAGCAACACCCTGAAAATGTGTTATCTGCATACAAAGATAACGCAGCGGTAATGAAGGGCTCAGTAGCGGGTCGTTTCTTCCCGAACAGTGAAGGCGAGTACGCATACCATCAAGAAAACATCGAAATCTTGATGAAAGTTGAAACTCACAACCACCCAACAGCGATTGCGCCATTTTCGGGTGCATCAACAGGTTCTGGTGGTGAGATTCGTGACGAAGGTGCTACAGGTCGTGGTTCTAAACCAAAAGCTGGTTTAGTGGGCTTCACTGTATCTAACCTTCGTATTCCTGGTTACGAGCAACCATGGGAAACCGACTTTGGTAAGCCTGGTCGTATCGTTAATGCACTAGATATCATGACTGAAGGTCCATTAGGTGGCGCGGCATTCAATAACGAATTTGGTCGTCCTAACTTACTTGGTTACTTCCGTACCTACGAAGAAAAAGTATCAAGCCACAACGGTGAAGAAGTACGTGGTTACCACAAGCCAATTATGCTTGCAGGTGGTTTAGGTAATATTCGTTCTGAACATGTTCAAAAAGGTGAAATCCCAGTTGGTGCAAAACTTATCGCACTAGGTGGTCCGGCAATGAACATCGGCCTTGGTGGTGGTGCTGCGTCTAGTATGACATCAGGTCAATCGAACGAAGATTTAGACTTTGCGTCGGTACAACGTGAAAACCCAGAAATGGAACGTCGTTGTCAGGAAGTTATCGACAAATGTTGGCAGTTAGGTGATGCAAACCCAATCGCTTTCATTCACGATGTGGGTGCAGGTGGTCTTTCAAACGCATTCCCTGAGCTTGTAGACGACGGTGGTCGTGGTGGTAAATTCCAACTTCGTGATATTCCAAACGATGAGCCGGGTATGGCACCACACGAAATTTGGTGTAACGAATCTCAAGAGCGTTACGTATTAGCAGTTGCAGCTGAAGACTTCGCGCGCTTTGAAGCAATCTGTAAACGTGAACGTGCACAATACGCGGTTATCGGTGAAGCAACAGAAGAGCGCCACTTAACGGTTGAAGATAGCCACTTTGGTAACAACCCTGTTGATCTACCGCTTGATGTTTTACTTGGTAAAGCACCAAAAATGCACCGCGAAGTTGAGTCTAAAAAAGCACAATCACAACCATTAGACGTTGCAAACATTGATGCTGCAGATGCTGCACAACGTTTATTACGCTTACCAACGATTGCTGAAAAAACATTCTTAATCACCATTGGTGACCGTACCGTAACGGGTTTAGTTGCTCGTGACCAAATGGTAGGTCCTTGGCAGGTGCCAGTAGCAAACTGTGCGGTAACAGCCGCTGCGTTTGATACTTACCACGGTGAAGCAATGTCACTAGGTGAACGTACACCAGCTGCACTGTTAAACTATGGAGCTTCTGCTCGTTTAGCTGTGGCTGAGTCATTAACGAACATCGCGTGTGCTAACATAGGTGGCCTTGAAAATATCAAGCTATCTGCAAACTGGATGGCTGCAGCTGGTCACCCTGGTGAAGATGCAGGTCTTTACGAAGCTGTTAAAGCGGTAGGTGAAGAGCTTTGTCCGGCACTTGGCTTAACAATCCCTGTGGGTAAAGACTCAATGTCGATGAAAACTCAATGGGATGAAAACGGTGAGCAAAAATCGGTTACTGCACCATTATCACTAATCATCACTGCCTTTGGTCGTGTTGAAGATGTGCGTAAAACAGTAACGCCACAGCTACGCACTGATAAAGGTGAGTCATCACTATTATTAGTTGATTTAGGTGCGGGTCAAAACCGTATGGGTGCATCAAGCCTTGCACAGGTTTATAAGCAATTAGGTGATGTAACACCTGATGTTGATAGCCCTGAGTTATTAAAAGGTTTCTATGAAGCAATGCAAGCGCTTGTTGCTGATAACAAGTTACTTGCCTACCATGACCGTTCAGACGGTGGTTTATTCACAACTATCGCTGAAATGGCATTTGCTGGTCACACGGGTGTTACTGTTGACCTTGCAGGCCTTACAGGTTCAGACATCGAAGCGCTTTATAATGAAGAGCTAGGTGCGGTTATCCAAGTGGCAAACGCTGATTTAGATGCAGTTAAAGCCGTTCTTGCTGATCACGGCTTAGCAGCTATCAGCCATGAAATTGGTGCATTAAACGCTGATGACCGTGTGGTATTCACTCGTGGTGATGATGTGGTGCTTAACCACACGCGTACTGAGCTTCGCACTATTTGGGCTGAAACAACTTACCAAATGCAAGCACGTCGCGATAACCCAGAGTGTGCTAAGCAAGAATTTGACGCTAAGTTTGATGCAAAAGACCCAGGTCTTAACGTAAAACTAAGCTTTGACTTAAACGAAGACGTTGCTGCGCCTTACATTGCAACTGGTGCGAAGCCGAAAATGGCGATTCTACGTGAGCAAGGTGTTAACTCTCATTTAGAAATGGCTGCGGCATTTAACCGTGCTGGCTTTGCAGCGGTTGACGTACACATGAGTGACATCCTTGAAGGTCGTTTAACACTTGAGCAATTTAAAGGCTTAGTGGCATGTGGTGGCTTCTCTTACGGTGACGTATTAGGCGCAGGTGAAGGCTGGGCTAAGTCAATCTTATTTAATGAGATGGCGCGTGAGCAGTTCCAAAGCTTCTTCCACCGCGAAGATACATTCAGCCTAGGTGTGTGTAATGGCTGTCAAATGCTTTCAACATTGAAAGAGTTGATCCCAGGCACTGAGCACTGGCCACGTTTTGTAACCAACAAGTCAGAGCGCTTTGAAGCTCGCTTTAGCCTTGTAGAAGTGCAAGAAAACCCATCAGTATTCTTTAACGGTATGGCTGGTTCTCGTATGCCTATCGCTGTTTCTCATGGTGAAGGTCATGCTGAATTCGCTAACAGCGATGCAGTTAAAGCTGCGCTTGAGTCAGGCACTGTGGCAGTGAAGTTTGTTGATAACTACGGTAACCCAACAACGCAATACCCAGCTAACCCGAACGGCTCGCCGGAAGGTATCACAGGTATTACCTCTACTGATGGTCGTGCCACGGTTATGATGCCGCACCCAGAGCGTGTATTCCGTACTGTTGCTAACTCATGGCACCCAGATGAGTGGACAGAGGATAGCCCATGGATGCGTATGTTCCGCAACGCACGTAAAAACGTTGGCTAAAACTTAGCTATATACCTAGCTATACAAGCTAGGTTCATACAAACCGTTTAAACTAAAAAGGCTGCACTATTAAGTGCAGCCTTTTTGTTTATAATGGTGCTAGTAAGTGTAAGTTCAAAGGCAAGGAGAGTTTTTTGAGTTTTAAGCGGGTAAGCGTAGGGTTGCTAGGTATCGTGCTAAGCATGCTGCTGTTGGCGTATCTGTTCAGGCTACCACTGACATCGTGGTACTTAACGCCTATGCTTAGTAAAAATGGCGCTGAGCTTCACTGCATTGATTGGTCATTGACCAGCCAGCTTGATTTAAATATCGAGAAATTATGCTTAACTTATCAAGGGCAGCAAATAGAGTTAGCTGGCATCCTTGCTAACAAGCAACAGGTTAGGGTTTCTCGCGCTAATCTCATCGTTAGCGACCTTGCAAATAAACAACAACCAGAATCAGCACAGACTGAATTTAAAAAGCTCGCTTTAGTATTACCAGAGCAAAGACCGCTAATAAGCATTGAGCAGCTTGATGTAGTCTCACCTTTTACCGATAGCCCTGTTAGGTTGGCAATACAAGAAAAACGCTTAAACCATTTTACGATTTCACGTGATCTTAATGCAGATGTTGAAATATCTAATTATGAAATAAAAGCCGATCTTACCCTTGATGAGCAAGTAGCTAGGCGGTTCATAACATTGCCACAAAGTAGCCATTTTGGCACTCAATCGCAGGTTAAGTTTGATGGTATTACGGTTGCAATTGAAAGCACCATCAATGCAAGTTATCAGCATGCTCTAGCGCAATGCGACCTAGGTTTTACCACCGAAGGGCAACTGAGTGCGAAGTATCAATTAAACCAACAGCATTTATATGCGGATTTATCAGCTTTACAAAATCAACTTAGCGCAAACCAAGCGTGTTTAAGCATCATCACAGACCAACAGCATCAATCATTTATTGAAGCGCAGCTACCGCTTACTTGGCAGTTACACATTGACAAACCAGTTAGTGTAGAAGCCGAGCAGCTATCAGTCCCAATCGTAAAACTGCTAGCAACTGAAGGGCAAAGTGAAGTGACAGTCAATAATACGACCTTTTCTTTACAGGATCCGCTCGCATCACTTAATAGCCAAGTTAGTATTGATTTTAACAGTAAAGATATTGATGAGCTAAAGCTCAATGCGCATTTGCATGAAAGTGACGTTAGCGCTGATTTTCAACTGTCACTTGAATCACTCCCTGCATTTTTAGATTTTCAGGCTGACGGTGCTCTGGTTGAGGGTATTGGGGCTAAAGGAAAGCTAAATATCGATGAGTTATTTTCTAGCCCGATAGCTGCTAGATTGAACGCAAATGTCAGTGTTAAAAACGCGCTTATATCGGGTGCTCAGATAGCTGACTTTACCAGCACGATTGAGGCTGAGCATAATGCCGAGCAACACTTAATTGTTAAAGCCAACAGTAAGGTTAAATCATTGAATTATAATGATATTAACGCAGCAAAAATCAGTAATGAGCTAACCCTTAGTACAGATCTCAGTGTGGGGGAATTATTTGCTGATATTGATGCCAAAACCACGGCTGCTAAATTATCAACACCTGAACTTACTTTAAATAAGTTGTCTGTCGTTACAAATGCCCTACAAAGCCGCGCTTTGCAGGCAACGCATCATGTGTTTGCAGATGGCTTTGAAGCGCTTGTTAGCCATCATATGTCTAAGGTTGCGCACCCATTTGAATTGGTGATACCTGAGCAGGCAGTATCCAAGCTTAATCCGATAATTGCTCAGTTTGAGCCCCTTGCAACCATCACTGATGGGCTGGTTTCAGGGATTATTAAAGGTGATGTAAATCTTCAGCAAGCAGAAGGTAGTGTTCACATTAATAAGCTCAGTGCGCTTTATAATGACTACCTAGCAAATGATTTTGCCGTGGATTTGGATGGGACGTTTAATTCAGGGCAGCTTAATATTGCAGCGACTAAATTTACACTCAATGAACTGCGCGCAGGTGCTGTGGTCAAAAATATGCAGGGTCAGTTGCAGGTAACGGCTAATCAGCCTTGCGCAGCTGATCTAACCGGTCAGGTTATGGGCGGCAAATTTGTGGTGAATAAATACTGCCCACTGAGTGACAACCAAACCGCGACCGTTAAGTTTGAAAATATTGATGCCAGCAAATTGGTCACCCTTGATGCCGAGTCTGGAATTAGTTTAAGCGGGCGCTTAGCGGGCACCTTACCTGTTGTTATAAGCAAACAGGGCATAGAGGTAAAGCAAGGGCAGCTAGTTAATCAAGGTGATGGTAAATTACTGATCACTAATAATGCGGGTTTTGAAGCTGTAAAAGCGCAGCAACAGGAGCTGAGTACAACGCTGAGTTTACTCGAGAATTTAGATATTAAAAAACTACGCAGCAGTGTTAACCTCAAACCAGATGGTTGGTTACATTTAGGTGTTAATTTAGAAGGTTATAATGAAGCGCAGCAGCAAGCAGTGAACTTTAATTATAACCATGAAGAGAATGTATTTACTTTACTTAGAGCGCTGCGTTTAAGTGATGAAATTACTCAAAAAGTTGAGAAAGAGTATGCAAAAAAAGGAAGCAATGATGGCTAAGTGGTTAGTAATGCTGACGGCAGTAGGCATGCTGAGTGCCTGTACTCACCGTGTTGAGGTGGCAGCAAAAGAGCCGATTACAATCAACTTAAATGTAAAAGTTGACCATGAGATCCGCGTAAAAGTGGATAAAGAACTTGATACCTTATTCAGTGATGACAGCGAATTATTCTAAGGAGCACACATGCGTAAATTACAACTTAAAAAACTAAATGTGATCACCTTGATCAGTGCTGTTTGTTTCTCTTTTTCTGCGTGGGCTATTAGCCTTGATGACGCAAAAAGCCAAGGATTAGTGGGTGAAGATAGTTCAGGCTATTTAGGTTTAGTGGTTAATAATAGTGAAGCAAAAGCAGTCGTTGATGAAATTAATGCAAAGCGCAAAGAGCAGTACTTAAAGCTAGCGAAAAAGAATAACCTTTCGTTAGCGCAGGTAGAAGCACTTGCAGCTGCTAAAACTATCGAGAAAACTAAGCCGGGTCACTACATTGAAGTGAACGGTGAGTGGGTAAAAAAATAACTCACTAAGTTAAATTAGAAAAGCCAGCATTGCTGGCTTTTTATCTTTATAACGCCGACAGGCGTCAGCGTTTATCGATGCAGCTTTGTAATAGCTGCTGCCAAAAGTCGATGCCTTTACGTCTTGCAAGTTTAATGTTGTGCTCTGGGATAGACTCAGGTTCATTGTAGTTATCTAACGCTTCGCTCATACTGGCTTCACGGATCAAATGTAGTGTTGGATAAGGTGCGCGGTTAGTATAGTTTGCAGCATCGCTGTCATCGCTATCGGCAAACACATAGTCAGGATGAAAGTTAGCTATTTGATACTTACCCTCATAACCTTGCGCAGCTAAAAGTGCATTAGCTAAATCGACTAAATCTAAAAACTCTTCAAAATCCTTAAAGCCTTGCTCAAACATCAACAGGGTTGTTTCACGCTGTGCTTGTTGGTCTAACTCGCTACACTGCTCAAGCATATCCATTACCGCATCATCAAGTGTAATAGACTGGCTGATTTGATAATGAATGCAATTGCTTTCAACTTCTTTGCGGGCAAACGGGCAGAAATTGTATTTCACGATTACACTTGATACCCATTCGCGCATTTGCTTTTCTGGGCGATTCATCACTTGCTTTGAAGTCACGTTATTTCTCTATTCTATGTCTCTATTTTACTTTTCTAAGTAAAGCTCAATTAAATTAACCGTTTTACTGATAGCACCTTGATTATTAGCCACGCATTTTGCAGCTTGTTGACCAAGCTTTATGGTCTTTTCTGCATCATTACTCAAAGCGATAAGCGTATCAGCAAGTTGGTTTTCATCAGTGACAATTTTAGCTCCTTGAGCACTAATAAGCTCAGGGTATATATGGTCAAAGTTATAGGTATGAGGGCCTGCTAATACGCCAACCGAAAACGCTGCTGACTCTAACGGATTATGGCCGCCTCGCTCTATTAAACTACCGCCAATATAGCTGATGTTTGCCACTCCATATAAGCATTGTAGCTCGCCTAACGTATCCGCTAGCACAACTTGCTGGTTGTTATAGTTATCTGCACTGCGACGGCTAAAGCTCATATCTGAGTTTTTTAATATCTCCGCGACTTTATCAAATTGCTCGGGGTGACGCGGAGCAATAATCAAAAGAGCGTTGGGCAAGGCTTTTAACAGCTTTTTATGAGCACTTACAATAAGCTCATGTTCAACAGGGTGAGTGGAACCTGCAACCCAGATAAAGCGCTCGTTGTTATACTGATTTTTAAGTGCTGCGACTTTATTTAATTGCTCATCTGTCGGCGTGATATCAAATTTAATTGAGCCAAACACGCGAGCCTTTTCAGGTTTTAAACCTAGTTCAATAAAACGTTTGGCATCATCTTGATTATGACTAGCAAGGTCGCTAATTGATTGCATGATCAGCTTAGTTAATGGCATCACCTTTTGATAGCCTTGCTGTGATTTAGCTGAAAGCCGGGCATTTAAAACAAGTACTTTTGTGCCGTAGTTGTTGCTTTGAGCCATAAGGTTAGGCCACAGCTCTGTTTCTAAAATACACAGTACCTTTGGCTTGATACGCTTTAAAAAACGCTGTGTAGCGAAGAAAAAATCAATCGGTAAATAACAGCAGCTAACAGTATCGTTAAAGTTGTTTTTTATTTGCTCGCGGCCAGTTGGGGTATTGCAGGTTACTAAAATCGTAAGCGCAGGGTGTTTGGATTGAACTGCCTTAATAAGCGGGGTTGCCGCTAGCACTTCACCTACAGAGGCACAATGAAAAACAATATCGTGGCGCGATAAATCTGTATAGCCAAAGCGTTCAGCAAAATGCATTCGGTAGCCTTGGTTTTTCTTACCTCGCAAAACATATAAGTAAAAAACAATCAGCGGACTCAAAATGTATAGGAGTAAAGAATATATAATACGCGCCATTGGTTAGCCTATATGAATAAAACCCTATGATAGCGTGGAACATACGCTATCTAAATATAAAATGTTAAAAAGGGTTATCTATGAGAGTTTTAAGTGTTTAGTTTCAGGTAATTTGGTAGTATTTCGATTACTTATTAAATAAACGAAGCAGTTATGAAATTTAAAATGATAAAAGCCTCGGTAGTAGGTGCTCTCTTAAGTTGCGCTATGCCTTTATATGCAACACCCACCGCTTATTTACCTGTTGGCATGGACGCACAGCTTGATCATCAATTAGATACTTTGTTTGCACTAACAATTGGCACTCCTATGGCTAAACCATATCGTTTAGCAGAAGTCGAGAAAGCACTTCTTGTACTTGAAAAGGAAGAGCCTGGGTTAGCTGCTGCTATTCGTTCAAAAATAAAGCCATATCAAAGTGATGATGCAGTGACTCGTGTCGGTGTAAAACTACAAGTTGATACGGATAATGCAAAGAAAATAGCGAATCAAAGAGGCCTAAGCTCGGATGAATGGGGGCAAGGTTTTTTTGAAGGTATTTGGCGTGCTAATGATTATACCTTGGTACAAGTGGGTGTAGATTACCGAGCCAAAGCTAATAAATTTGTAAATTATAATTCGTTTATAAGTTTTGCTGGCGAAGATTTACAGTTAAATCTTGGTTATAAAGAACACTGGTTCTCGCCGTTTAAACATTCTGCGCAGATTATTTCTACCAATGCTAAAACAGCACCTTCGATTTCATTGGGTATGGTAAAACCAGCCCACAATTGGTGGAATTTTGATTTTGAGCTTTATTATTCTGAGCTTGAGCATGTCGATAATGGTATTCTTTATCAAAATGAGCTCCATAGCGGCACACCAAAGCTCGCTGGGACGCATTTTAGTATTGAGCCGCTTGATGGTTGGAAGCTGGGCCTTAATCGTATGATGCAGTTTGGTGGGGGCCCCCGCAAAGTCGATGTTGGTGATGTGGTCGATGCATTTTTTGATCCTGCGGGTAATGACAACTCAGGGCTCACTGGTAGTAAAGATAATGAGTTAGGTGACCAATACGTAACAATTACCAGTACGGTGAATTTTAATTGGGGAATGCCAGTTGAACTTTACTTTGAATATGGTGGTGAAGACACAAAAGACCACAAAAACTACCAATTTGGTAATACTGTTAGCAATTTTGGCTTCTTCTTGCCAAAACTGAGTAATACAATGTCGCTTAGGTATGAATATACCAACATGCACAGCCTGTGGTACGTCAATGAGATTTATCCAGTATATGGTAATACAGTGGGTGGTTTTGTAACGGGTCATTATGCGGCTGATCAACGTTATACTGAGTTACATGCCAATGGTGTTGCGAGGGTTTATGCAGATGCGCCACCGACGCAAGTGCACAGCATGGAGTTAACTTATAGTGAAAACTACCGTTCACTTTGGCGCAGTAAGCTCACACTGATAGAAAACGAAAGTAATTACCTAAATGAGTGGGGTCAAACGACCGGAGACTATGAGCGTGCCGTTGAACTGCAATTAAGCAATACACGCCAATTAAACGAGCATACATTAGAGACAACTCTTACCTATGGCGAAGATGTATTTGGCGATAACTATACGTGGTTATCTGTTGCCTATTTTTGGTAAGTAAGCCGTTAATACTTTTTAAGGAATTTATATGTCTAATCTTGATTCTGTAGCGGCAAGCTACCTCGAAAGTTTAAATCGCCATCAAATGTTGTTTGAAACGATGGAGACCTACCACCCAGAAGTGATGCAATTACTTGAAGCATGTCACAGTGCTTTACAAGCGGGTGGCAAAGTCATTTGGTTTGGTAACGGCGGAAGTGCGGCAGATGCACAGCACTTAGCTGCTGAGTTTGTGGTGCGTTATAAATTAGAGCGCGGTCCACTTGCTTCAATCGCACTGACTACTGATACCTCAATTTTAACAGCGCACAGCAATGACTATCACTTTGATACTGTATTTGAGCGCCAAGTTCAGGCCCTGTGTAAGCCCGATGATTTGGTTATTGGCTTAACCACCTCGGGTACTAGCCCTAATATTAATTTAGCGCTTGCTGCTGCTAATGAAATCGGCGCTTTTACCGTAGCATTAACAGGCCGAGATGGTGGCAAAGTAAAAGACATCGCTAAGTTACCTATTATTATTAAAAATGATGAAACCGCACGTATTCAAGAAGCCCACATGTTCATCGGGCATTGGCTATGTGAAGCCATCGATATGGTTGTAGCGGAGCAAAAGTAATGGATTTAGCGTTACTAAAAAACCTTTCAAAGGCACGTATTTTAGTTGTTGGTGATGTCATGCTAGATAGATACTGGCATGGCGACTCTGGGCGAATTTCACCTGAAGCACCAGTCCCGGTTGTGAAAGTGAGTAAATTTGAAGACAAAGCCGGTGGTGCAGCAAACGTCGCAAAAAATATTGCTCGTTTAGACGGTAAAGTTGGCCTATTAGGTTTAGTCGGTGAAGATGAAAGCGGGCAAATTCTTGAAACCATCTTAAGTTCAGAAAAAATTGATTCGCAACTTGTAAGTGTGTGTGACTTACCGACAATTTCTAAAATGCGTGTTATTAGTCGTCATCAGCAAGTTGTTCGTTTAGACCTTGAAGAAACCTTCACTGAGCAGCACAGTCAATTATTACTTAATCGCCTAGAGCTAGTATTGGATGATTATGACTTTGTGTTGTTCTCTGATTACAACAAAGGCTCACTGAGCTTAATTCAACAAATGGTTCAGGTTGCAAAGAAAGCAGGCAAAACAGTGCTTATTGACCCTAAATCATCAGACTTAAGCTTATACCGTGGTGCTGACTATATTACGCCTAACCTAAATGAGTTTAAGCTTGCTGGTGGTTTGACGGACTCTGAGCAAAACTTGACTGACAGTGCTCGTAAATTAATTAGTGAAGCGGGCATAGCTGCGATGCTATTAACGCGCTCAGAGCATGGTATGTCGTTAATTAGTCAGACAGAAAAACATGATTTTGCAGCCCAACAGCTTGAAGTAAGCGATGTAACCGGTGCCGGCGATACTGTAATTGCGACATTAGCAGTGATGCTAGGCGCTGGTATGGCAGCAAAAGATGCGGTTGAAATTGCCAACCTTGCAGCAGGTATTGCTGTAAGCAAGCTTGGAGCTGCCACTGTTTCGCCTGAAGAACTCAGCCGTAAGCTTGGTCAATATTTACAGCAAACTGGCGAGCATTATCAAACACCGTTTGAAGATGTACTTCAGCATATTGAGTTTGCCAAACAAAATGGTGAAAAAATTGTTTTCACTAATGGCTGTTTTGATATTCTTCATGCAGGTCACGTGCGCTACCTTGCACAGGCAAAAGCTCGTGGTGACAGGCTTGTTGTTGGCTTAAATAATGACGAGTCTATCACTCGCTTAAAAGGCCCACAAAGACCAATTAATCCGCTCGATGAACGTGCCATGGTTTTAAGTGCGCTGGCGTCTGTTGACTGGGTTATTCCATTTGGTAGCGTTGAAGAGAATGACACGCCAGCTAAGCTCATTGAGCAAATTAGCCCCGATGTACTAGTAAAAGGCGGCGATTACACTGTTGACCAAATTGCCGGAGCTGATCATGTATTACGCCATGGCGGTAAAGTCGAAGTGCTTGAGTTTCTTAATGGTTGCTCAACATCTAACGTAATTAGCAAGATTAAGTCTTAAGCAAAGCTTGGTAGTCACATATTAGTGACTGCCAATCACTTTGTCGCCAATGCATCTGTTCGTTACGTCCTTGCTCTTTTGCAAATGAACGAGCAAGGCGTTTAATATTCTCTGTTTGCCAGCTAGGGTGCGGCTTTTTGATTTCACCGCGGTCAAAGTCGATGATAAACACCTTACCTGTATCATCGAACAAGATGTTATTGATGTTTAAATCTGCGTGGTATACCCCGTGATTGTGAAAATCGCTGAGGGTGGCTGCAATCGCTTTGAGTTCAGAGTGACTTAGTGGGCGAGTGATTAAAATATCTAACACACTTTTTGCGCCTGTCACTGCCTCGGTGATGATATCGCCCCGATAGATAAAGCCGCTGGTTTTAATTTTGGCCCCAATCGGTGTGGGCACATTCAGGCCAAGCTCACGCAGACGCATCATTAGTGTAAATTCTTTATAAACTCGGGTTTGTTTTAAGCCAAAATATAGGTACTGATCGCTGAGTAGCTTACCAACGAGTCCTCCTCGCCAATAGTGGCGCAGAACACCTGTGAGCTGTTGATGTTTAAAAAACCACGCTGTTGCGCGGCCTTTTTTTGCGCCAACTATTTTTTCTTGTTGTTGCCAGTAGCTGGCATCGAACCACTGTTGCGTGAGCTCATCTTTGTAGTCAGGGTGACACAAAAGGGTGGTGTTTTGTAGATGCTGAGTTTCGAACATAACAACTTCAAGATTAAATAGAATTAGCGCTATCTTACCGTATTTTTAGCTTTTCGCATAAGTGCTTGCATTAGCATCAAGTTAATTTAAGATCGCATATTATTTGCTGTAGCTAAGGGCGCACGTGACTCAATCAACCTCCTATTCAGATATTTGTATTTTAAGGCTTTCGGCTATTGGTGATGTATGTCACGCCGTATCCGCAGTGCAAGCAATTCAAAAGGCACATCCGAAGGCAAAAATTACCTGGGTGATAGGTAAAGTTGAGGCTATGTTGTTGGCTGATTTACCGGGCGTTGAATTTGTTGTATTTGATAAAAAACAGGGTAAACAGGCCTATCAGCAACTAAAAGATACTTTCAAAGGTCGTAAATTTGATGTGCTCTTACACATGCAAGTAGCACTAAGAGCAAATTTAGCAGCTCGTTGTATTCCGGCAAAAGTCAAAGTAGGGTTTGATTGGGCTCGTTCAAAAGAGTTACATAGTTTATTCATTAATAAGCGTATTGCCCCGCAATCTGAGGCACATGTCCTTGAGGGCTTTAAGGGCTTTGCTCAAGCAATTGGTGTACCTGACTATGCGCCTCACTGGCAAATGCCAATCACAGATGAACATCAACAAGCTGCTGATGCCTTATTGGGTGAAGAACGTTTAGCTGGGCGTATTTTTGTTATCTCACCTGCGGCAAGTAAAAAAGAGCGTAATTGGTTGCCCGAGCGTTATGCGGCACTTGCAGAGCATGCTTATCAGCAAGGTTTTTCGGTGGTTATCACAGGAGGACCAACACCTTTAGAAATAGAGTTGTCTGAACAAATAATTTCGCAAACGAATGCGCCTGTGCTTAACTTAGTAGGTAAAACTAAGCTTAAAGAGTTGTTGTGTGTATTAAAGCGCGCTTCTTTAGTTTTAGCTCCTGATACGGGACCTGCACACATGGCTGTAACTGTTGGTATACCTGTAATAGGTTTGTATGCCCATTCAAACCCGAAACGTACAGGTCCATACTTGTATCTAGATTACGTGGTTGAGGTGTACCACCAAAACTTACGTGAACAAACAGGCAAAACAGCTCAAGAGCTACCTTGGGGAACACGCGTTAAAGGAGCTGATTTAATGACGCAAATAAGCATTGATGAGGTTATAGCTATGTTTAACCGTGTTGTAGATAAAGAGCAATGGTCATGAGTAAAGTACTGTTTTTAGACCGCGATGGTGTGGTTAATGCTGATCACGGTTATGTATATAAACCGGATGAGTTTGAGTTTTTACCCGGTGTGTTTGATGCGTGCAAAAAGTTTATTGATGCAGGTTATGAAATTGTCATTGTGACTAATCAGTCAGGTATTGGGCGTGGCTACTATTCAGAACAAGACTTTTTAAACCTTACAGACTGGATGAAAGCTGAGTTTATGCGTCATGACGTGCCAATTCTTGATGTGTACTTTTGCCCGCATCATCCGACTAAAGCAGAGCCTGCCTATTTACAGGATTGTCATTGTCGTAAGCCTGCTCCAGGCATGCTGTTACAAGCCATTGAAGAGCATAGTATTACTCCCTCACAAAGTATTATGGTCGGCGATAAGCTGGGCGACTTAATTGCAGCAGAAAGAGTGCAAATCGCGACCCGTGTGCTGGTTCGTTCAGGGCAAAGTTATGCTGAATCAACAGAACAACATGCTGATTACGTATGTGAGTCTTTAGCTGATTTACCTGCTTTAATTTTACAGTCTTAGCAGGTAAGACCAGTTTTATTTCTTTAGCCTCAAGGTTTGCGACGAACTGCAAACAGTGCAATTGTTCGTCTAAGCTTTTACAATAGGCGCAAATTTTACAGTCATGCTAATCATTTCTGGTTAGATACAAGAATATTTGGAGATTACAGATGAGAGCATCTGCGTTTTTTAATCAGCTGCAACAGCAAATCGACGAAGTAAAAGCTGAAGGTTTATACAAAAGTGAACGTGTTATTACATCGCAGCAGCAAGCTCAAATTGAAGTTGCCTCAGGTGATAAGGTAATCAATTTTTGTGCGAACAACTATTTAGGTTTAGCCAATAGCCCTGAGCTGATCAAAGCCGCGCAACAAGGTTTAGATGACCATGGTTTTGGTGTTGCTTCTGTGCGTTTTATTTGTGGTACTCAAGATATTCATAAAACATTAGAGCAAAAGATTTCTGAGTTTTTAGAAACCGAAGATACGATTCTTTACTCATCTTGTTTTGATGCAAACGCTGGTTTATTCGAAACAATTCTCGGCCCAGATGATGCAATTATCTCTGATGCGCTAAACCACGCCTCAATTATTGATGGTGTTCGCCTTTGTAAAGCAAAGCGCTTCCGTTACGCTAATAACGACATGAGCGACCTTGAAAAGCAACTTATTGCTGCTGATGAAGCGGGTGCTAAAACAAAACTAATCGCAACTGACGGCGTTTTCTCAATGGACGGTGTGATTTGTAATCTTAAAGCGGTTTGTGACCTTGCTGACAAATACGATGCCTTAGTTATGGTTGATGACTCTCACGCTGTTGGTTTTGTCGGTGAAAATGGTAAAGGTACGCCGGAGTACTGTGGTGTTCTAGACCGTGTTGATATCATCACAGGTACACTTGGTAAAGCACTTGGTGGCGCATCAGGCGGTTACACATCTGGTAAAAAAGAAATTGTAGAGTGGTTACGTCAGCGTTCTCGTCCTTATCTTTTCTCAAACTCACTTGCGCCATCAATTGTTACTGCATCGATTAAAGTACTTGAGATGCTAAGCAATGGCGGTGAGTTACGCGCAAAACTTTGGGATAACGCAAAATATTTCCGTGAACAAATGGAAGCGGCAGGATTTACCTGTGCAGGTAAAGACCATGCAATTATCCCAGTTATGTTAGGCGATGCAAAAGTCGCTTCTATGATGGCAGACAAATTACTTGCCGAAGGTATTTATGTAACAGGTTTCTCATTCCCTGTTGTACCTAAAGGCCAAGCACGTATCCGTACGCAGATCTCTGCGGCGCATACAAAAGAGCAATTAGATACCGCTATTGCTGCCTTTACCCGTATTGGTAAAGAAATGGGTGTTATCTAATTTTATTTCCTAAACCGAAGCTTTTGCTTCGGTTTTGTTTAATTGAGTGTAAATCATGAAAGCATTATCTAAATTAAAAGCAGAACCAGGGATCTGGATGACTGATGCGCCAAAGCCTGAAGTTGGCCATAACGATCTGCTTATTAAAATCCGCAAAACAGCAATTTGTGGAACAGATGTCCATATTTATAAATGGGATGAGTGGGCACAAAATACAATTCCAACTCCTATGGTTGTTGGCCACGAGTATGTTGGTGAAGTAATTGATATGGGTCAGGAAGTACGTGGTTTCCAAGTAGGTGACCGTGTATCTGGCGAAGGCCATATTACTTGTGGTCATTGCCGTAACTGCCGTGCTGGTCGTGTGCATTTATGTCGTAATACAACTGGTGTTGGTGTTAATCGTGAAGGCGCATTTGCAGAATACCTTGTGATCCCTGCTTTTAATGCATTTAAAATTCCAGATAATATCTCAGATGAATTAGCCTCAATTTTTGACCCATTTGGTAATGCAGTTCACACCGCATTGTCGTTCGATTTAGTGGGTGAAGATGTATTAATTACAGGTGCAGGCCCAATTGGTATCATGGCAGCTGCGGTTGCTAAACATGTTGGTGCGCGTCATGTAGTTATCACAGACGTAAACGAATACCGCCTAGATTTAGCACGTAAAATGGGTGCGACTCGTGCAGTAAATGTAGCAAATGAAAAGCTTGAAGATGTAATGAAAGAGCTTGGCATGACAGAAGGCTTTGATATTGGTCTTGAAATGTCAGGCGTACCCGTTGCATTTAATAGCATGCTAAATAACATGAACCACGGCGGAAAAATCGCTATGCTAGGTATTCCACCTTCAGATATGGCGGTTGATTGGAACCAAGTTATTTTTAAAGGCCTTATCATTAAAGGTATTTATGGTCGCGAAATGTTTGAAACTTGGTATAAGATGGCGAGTCTAATTCAGTCTGGTCTTGATCTTAACCCAATTATCACGCATCAATTTTCGGTAGATGACTTCCAAAAAGGCTTTGATACAATGATTTCAGGCCAGTCTGGTAAAGTTATCCTGAATTGGGATTAAATGAAGGTCTAAAAGCCTCAAAATTAAGGCGGCTTTAGGCCGCCTTTTTAGTTTAGAGAGTATTATGTCGTATAAACATATTTCAGTTAGCGAAACCTTTTCGCTGTTAGAAAAAGACGATGTCGTGATTGCCGATATTCGCGATCCGAATTCATTTCAAAGCGGACATATTCCAGGCGCTGAGCATTTATCGAATGCAAATATCAGCGAGTTTATGATGAACAAAGAGTTTGATCAGCCAATCGTCATTGTTTGTTATCATGGAGTTAGTTCTCAAGGTGCTGCGAGCTATTTAGTTGAACAAGGCTTTGAAGATGTTTACAGCATGGATGGTGGCTTTACTGCGTGGCAAACGCAACTTCCGGAGCATATAGAACGATGATTGAACTGGGCAGCATAAATAATCCGCGCGCCGCACAAGGCTTTATTGACTACATTAAAAGTAAAGGATTACAAGGTGAGCTGCGCTCGCAAGATGGACAAACTGTGATTATTTGTGTTGCTCCAGAGCATTTTCATCAAGCTCAACCTTTATGGCAAGAGTTTGCTGAAAATCCCAACGATGAAAAGTACTTACAAGCTTCATGGCAGGTAGGAAGTACACAATCGCCGTTATCATATCAAGGCCAATCACTTGATTTAAAAGCGCGATTTAAGGCTTTAAGTTGGCTTAATCGTACCGTAACCTTAGTATCTATAGTCATCTTTGTTGCTTTTCTGATGGGCGGCTTTGAAACTATTTATGGCATGCTCCAATTTAACCCTGCCAAGCCAATTACTTGGCTTACTCCTGCCATTGTGCATTTTAGCTCTATACATCTTATTTTTAATTTGATCTGGTGGATGACGCTGGGTAACGATATTGAAAAGCGCAGCGGTAAATTAACCTTAGTAGGGTTATTTTTAGTTACGGCGTTTATTAGTAATTGGGCGCAGTTTTTACTTGTCGGGCCTAACTTTGGTGGCTTAAGCGGCGTTGTGTATGGTTTGCTTGGGTTTTGCTGGATTTATAGTGCAATGCGCCCTAACGAACCACCTTTAGTCAGCAATAGTATTGTTGGTTTTATGTTGGTTTGGCTTATTCTAGGCTTTGTAGATATGTTGCCAGTGAGTATGGCGAATTGGGCTCACTTAGCAGGTTTGCTGGCTGGTATGGCATATGCGGTGTCTGATAAGCTGCTTACACGTAAATAAAAAAGGCGGTTAAACCGCCTTTTTTATTAAACAAACTATTAATGGTACAAATACTTAGTAAATAACACTTCTCTGACAATTTCTTGGCCAGTTTCTTGTTTAAGTAGTGACTTTAATTTTGCAGTACAGCGTTTTCTGATTTCTTCTCGACCAGTAAGCGATTTAATGTTTTCTTCAGGCTCTTTTGAGAGTATTTCAACAATCGCATCACGCAGTAGAGGGGTGTGATGTTCAACAACGCTGATATCGGCTGTATCATTTAGCATAAGGTCAACGGTAATGCGCACGTAGCCTAGCTTCTTATTACCTTGGCCTATGTAGTTGGTGATGATATCAGGCTCAAAACCAAAGTAGCCAACTTTTGACTCAGCCTGTGCAGACAGACTGGTCATTGCGCCAATTAGTAGCATACTGACTAAGTAAATTGATAACACTGATGTTTTCATAATTAAAAATATTCCACCCTTTCAATGGTTTTAGTCTATACCCAAATTCGCTTGAGATACAGGCTGTTCTGTGATTTTTAACCGTGCTTGAGATTAAATCATGACTTTTGCCAAACGTGCAGCAGTGATATCATTTGCACGGTTTTTAAAAATAATGAGTCGTTGTGATCACATTCCCAGTTTCATTAGCTGCAAATTGGCAGCCTGCTTCAGCATTTCCAGATTTGACGCAACAACAGCAAGGTTGGCTGCTTGAAGCCGGTTCATTAACAGCTAAGCTCAAAAGTCACTGTCAGGCTTTTTCAGTTGAGGTACTAAACGAAGCGCCTTTTGATTTAACTGCCGAGCAACAAGCGCTACTAAATACCTCTTTAAGTCAGGCATTAAACCGCGAGGTGCTATTATTGTGCGATGGTAAACCTATGGTTTATGCGCAGAGTTGGCTACCAGCAGACGATACTTTAAAGAAACAGCAGTTGTTAAATATGGGGACGAGGCCGCTTGGCGATGTTATTTTTCAAGACCCCAGCTTGCAGCGAACAGAAATCGAGGTGGCTGAATTTTCTCAGCAGCATACTATTCAAGCGTTAACAGCTCACCTTGGCTTACCGTCAAATTCATTGTGGGGCCGACGCAGCGTGTTCGCATTATCAAATGCTCACTTTCTTGTGGCTGAAGTGTTCTTACCTGAGGCATATATCTACTTATGAAATTAGCTGCATTACATCGCGCAAACATTCCTTATTACAAACAACTGATGCGAACGGATAAGCCAATCGGTACTTTGTTGCTATTGTGGCCAACATATTGGGCTTTATGGCTTGCTAATCAAGGCACGCCTAGTTTGTTAAATTTTGTAGTGTTTAGCTTAGGTGTCTTTGTGATGCGAAGTGCAGGTTGTGTGATCAATGACTTTGCCGATCGTAAAATCGATGGTTCAGTAAAGCGAACTGCTCAGCGCCCTCTGGCTGCAGGACTGGTTTCTAGTGCAGAGGCAATGAGTTTGTTTGTGTTACTTATTGCAGTGGCATTCGGATTGGTTATGTTACTTAGCTGGTCAACTATTTTGCTTTCATTTGGTGCTTTAGCACTGGCGTTTTGTTACCCATTTATGAAGCGTTATACCCAATTACCGCAAGTAGTGCTTGGTGCTGCATTTAGTTGGGCAATTCCGATGGCCTATATGGCATCAATTGGTTCAGTACCATTAGAAGCCTGGCTACTATTTACCGCTAATCTTGTTTGGACTGTGGCTTATGACACCATGTATGCCATGGTTGATAGAGATGACGATTTAAAAATAGGGGTTAAGTCAACGGCAATCTTGTTTGCCAGCTATGACAGACACATCATCTTTTTACTCAATGCCTTATTTATCGCGATTCTTGTTTTCATCGGCATGAGTAACCATCTTGGTTTGCCTTATTGGTTGGGTTTAGTGGCAGCGGTTGGGTTTTTACTTTATCAACAAATGCTTATTCATAAACGAGAGCGAGATCCTTGCTTCAAAGCATTTTTGAATAATCACTATGTGGGGTTAGTGATTTTTATCGGTTTAGCAGCATCCTTGCCACTGCCATTTTAATTATCTAGGTGGGTCGATAATGCCGCTGATCGAGGCATTTTTTCTGAACCAACCCGCAATAGAGTAGCGAACATCATTTGCGGGTAATACCTCATGCATAAAGCGTTCGCTTTCAAACATTACCAGCATGCCAGCTTGAGGTTTTACGACAATCTCGATATCTTTACTTTTCGGCTTGTAAATCACCAACTCACCGCCAGATTCTGGCGTATTTAAGTAACAAACTGTTGTGAAAATACGGTTCGAACGGCCTTTGAAGGCATCATAGTGCTTTTTATAAAAGTCACCTTGTTGATACTTTGCATAATGGCATTCGTAGTCAAATAACCCTAAATAAAAACTACGATTTAACTGCGTTTTTATTGCTTCCATGGTCGCCAGATAAGTAATTTGTGCTTGGCTTGAACTATCAAACCAAAAGGTCTTATCTTTACGGACATTTTTATCAATTTGTTGGTCGTTTAAACGACCAATACCCGCTGTGTGAAAATGCGGATTTATACGATAGCAGTCGGCGATTAAATCATTGATTAATGTTTCATCAATCGCGTTTTCAACAATAGCATAACCAGCTTGTTCAATTGCATCTAAATAAGTGTCAGAAATCAGCTGAGCGTTCATTTATATACACAATAAAAAAAAGGTGCGTAAGTGTATCTGAAAAATAATGCGATGCACGCTTTTTATGCAATAAATAAGTGATCAGTAAAAGACGGGAGAGCTAGCCTGTTTAATTCAGGCTAGCAGATATAAGAGACGACTAGTGCTGGCTTGCTAAGGCCATTTTTTCAATAAGATCAAGCAAGTGACTTACATGAGAGTTGTCGTTGATTTTTTGGTTTGTTTGTATAACAAGCTGCTCTTGAGCAACACCTTTGTTGGTTTTTAAAAGCTGTAAGGCAGGATCAGAAGCAACATTGTTTGCGTGTTCAATGCTAGCTATTGCAATATGGTTCGATCGTTTTAGTCCTTCCATAACTTGTTCAATACTACCTACTTTAACACTGGCTGACTTATCGAATGAATCAATGGCGTCGTTTAGCATCTGTTGTACTTGTTTCGATTGTGAAAAGCAGCTGTACATAGGGTAGTCGGCAAAATCGCGTTTGCTGATATCACTCTTATTCGCTAATGGATGATCTTTAGCAACAAATAAAATCAGTTGGTCAGGTAAATGGATATCGCTTCCTATACTATTCATTGCTTGCGAACAAACACTAATATCAATTTCACCAAGCTGTAGCTTACGCATTAGCTCGCTTTGCTCTTGTAGTTGCATCTCGATTTTTACATGTGGATACTGCGCTAAAAATTGCCCGCAAGATACAGGAACGACAGCACTGGCTTTATTAGTGTAACCAATAACAAGCTTTTCGCTTGCGCAGCCATTTAGTGATTCGAAAAGATGTTGTTTTGTTTCTTCTAGATTGTCGAGGGTTTGTTGCGCATATTCTAAGAAAATTTCACCTTCTTTGGTTAACTTAACGGAGCGGGTTGAGCGAGTTACCAGCTCATAACCAATTTCGTCTTCAAGAGTTTGAATACTCCGGGTTAACGCTGAAGTGCTTATTTGTGTTTTTTCAGCAGCTTGGCGAAAATGCCTTAATACGCCTAATGCTACAAACTGTTCAAGTTGTTCAAATCTCACTTTATATAGTCCCTTGTTATAAGTAAGCCCTACATCCAGGCAATATAATTATAATCTACAGTGGCATAGTAAATTATAGTACCTGTTTTGGGAAGTTCGTTTTACAGAAAAGTTACATCTAGTCAGGGTAACGATCTTTAATCTCAAGGAAAAGTGGTAAATTTTCAAGTAACAAGTCAACAAGATTTGGATCAAAATGTTTCGAACGTTGCTCTTTTATCAATGACAGTGCTTCATCTAAGGGCCAAGCAAGCTTGTAGCAACGGTCGCTACATAGCGCATCAAACACATCGGCAAGGGCGGTTATGCGACCAACAATGTTGATTTCATTGCCAATTAAACCTTGCGGATAACCTGAACCATCCCATTTTTCGTGATGCTGATATGAAATCAAAGCGCCGCAAGTCAGAATTTCGTTACTTGAATTTTTTAAAATTTCGTAACCCACTTCTGCATGAGTTTGCATTATTTTCCATTCTTCATCAGTTAATTTACCTGGCTTATTTAAAATGCTATCAGGAATACTAATTTTACCAATGTCATGTAGTGGTGAAGCGAGCTTGATAATTTCACATTGAAATGGACTGAGTTGTGATAGTTTTGCAAGTAATTCACTATATAAAGCAACGCGCTTAACATGGGAGCCTGTTTCTTTAGAGCGTTTTTCAACGGCTTCACCTAAAATGTAAGACAACTCTTTTTGTGATTCTTTAACCATTTCTCTAAGCTTAAGGTTGTCGTAGGCTAGGGCAATATTATTCGCGTAAAACTCTAATAGTTGATGATCGGTTGTTTGCAGTTTACTTCCTTTATGAACATATAACATGGTCTCAAGACCTGCTTTTGTCGGAAAGTAACCAATATAGTCGGTGCTCGTTTTTAATGATGATTTACGCTCATGGGCGTCAATAAATAAACTTTTCACCTCATCTGGAATAGTATTTTGATTCGGCGTTGGCCCAACTCCCGACGCGGCTAATAGTTGAAAATCTTTCGCCGGTGAGGACTGAAAATTAACTGCTGCAGCGCAATAGATTTGTGCGTCATTAATTCCCATTACATTCGTGACGTGACTTAAAATAGTGGATGCAAATTCGTTAACACTATCGCATTTTAAGAAATTCGCAGACGCATTAATAATTTGCTCTAGGCCACTTTTATGGCGATCAATAATTTGTATATCGCGATGCCCTCTGAGTGCAGAATAAAGAAGCGTCTTAATTTTTATAGCCGTTAGTTCGGTTTTATTCTTGTAATCGTTTATATCATAATCACGGATAATCGACTCTTCAGGTGCCTCTCCAGGCTGACCTGTACGCAGAATTAAGCGAATATCATGGTTTTCTATTTCATCGCGAATGTATTGAATAAGCTCAAGACCTGCATGGTTTGTTTCCATGACAACATCGACAAGCGCGACTGAAAAAGGAATATTTTGCTTTAATAACTCTTTTGCTTCGGCTGCTGAATAGGCGTCATAAAAGCGCAGACCTTTATTTTCGAAAGTGAAGCCAGCTAGCACTAATTTCGTAACTTGGTGAATATCTTCTTCATCGTCAACAACAAGAACATGCCAACATTCTGATTCATCAATAGGAACGTTATTTTCTTCTAGCTGCTCATCAGAAAATAAAAAATCTTCCACAAACACACCACTTATTGTTGCATCTCGTAACAATAAGTATAGAGGCAGAAATTTACTCTGCCTTATCAGCTACTGGTTTTTTTTCGATATTTTTTAATTCGATTTCGATGGCATCGC
>Ga0114911_1000070_pt1 | contig 90055 bp, 109 predicted proteins | sample MalvireepMed_904_FD_89688 | JGI IMG/M metagenome (GOLD analysis project Ga0114911, IMG submission 89688) | Marine viral communities from the Global Malaspina Expedition - Malaspina viral metaG DeepMed_904 | ecosystem: Environmental > Aquatic > Marine > Oceanic | place: Mediterranean Sea...
GCGACTGACAGTACCGGGGCCGTGGTGTGGCAGCAGGCCTATGACCCCTGGGGATTCAAGCTCACGGCAAATACCGACGAGCGCGGCTACACCGGCAACTGGCTGGATGAAGAAACCGGCCTGGCCGACCACAAGGCCCGTTGGTATACGTCCTCGATTGGGCGGTTTACCGGGATAGATCCTGTGAAGTGGCAGGAATCGAATATTCACAGCTTCAATCGGTACGCCTATGCCAGTAACAACCCCTACGGCAATGTGGATAGGGATGGGCGTAATGCGGTTACTTTCGTTGGTGGCGTGATTGTTGAGTCCTACAATGCAGTGCAGGGGAACGGATTCAACGGAGACAGAGTCCTCGGCGCCTTGGCCGATGGGTATAACGGTGAGGGGGCTGGTTTTGCCCGTTCTCTGTATCAGGATGCCGAAACATTTGTTCCAATTGGCGCGGTTGCCGGAGCCTTCGTTAAAAGTGCGAGACTGGCCAAGGCGGCTATTGCAAAAGAGGGACTTGGTAAGAATGCGTTCAAAGGAAAGACGCCTGATCAGATTGACAAGATGTTCAAAGACAAAGGATTCCAGCCTAGGGGGCCATATCCTATGGGTGGGAAAGGCGGCTATGTCAACCCTAAAACAGGCCGCTCATACCATATTGACCCTGGCGGTAAATACAAAAAAGGCACTGAGTATCCACACGTGGATGTAAACCGCACAAACGGTTCTATATTACCGAAGAAAAAATATCCGCTGGGAGACAAGCTCAATGACAACTGATAGCTTTTTGTTAAGCTTTGAAATCTCCAAAGATGGTGATGAGTTAGATGTTCATTGTGACGATAATGGGCTAGAAAAACTGCTGTCAGTTCTTTCTCAGCTTAGGGGCAAAGTACAACATGAGCATTTAATGACGCCTGGCTGGGGAGGCAATGAGCTTTCCGAAGAGCCGCAGTCAGAAAACAGCGAGCTTCTGAACAAAGTCACCGTCCACAAATGGTAGGCCCGCTTAGCCCAGCACTGCGGGGCTTTCATGTCTGGCTCTATCTTTTATGAAACACGCCCGGACGCGCTGGGCTGACAGACCCAGGCAACGCCCTATGTCTCGTCAGTGGATCGCCACCCCCCGTTCGTCAGTACCTAGTGCGCGGCCTTTTTTCACTTATATCAAAGACTGATCAATCATCCTGAAAAAAGGTGTCATAAGCTATTAATTTTAGTCCTTTACGGCTGTTTTTGGGGAATTTTTCACGTTTGTCTGCCAACCCTCTTTTTGAACTAATGTTCGATCCTGTGCATCCATGGCACTACGATTACCCTACATGGCTCATCATTTCCGCGGCGTTGATTGGAGTGTTACTAGCCGAACTCATCGTTTATGTCTCCGTATTCTCCATCGTCCTATTGATTCCTGTGTGGGCAATCTGGTGGGTGATTGGCGATTTTGTCATTGGTCTTTTTCAATATGTTCTGTTTCCGATTGCCCTCGTGGTTCTGGCGGTCGGCGCTCTCGCCGGGGCAGCGTGGTTCTTTGTCTGGTGGCGCCAGAGATACCAGGTCGGACAGGGAAAGCTCCCCACTGTCATTTTTTCCATCTTTTGCGTGTTAGCAGTCCCGTTTATCGGCCATGTAGCGGCGGTGTCGTATTGGAATCAGTATGATCAGAAGCAAATTCAGAGCGCCCTTCGGATGTACGATGATCAGGGACCAGCAGCGGCTGATGAACTTATTGCTCTGGCGGCGGCCTCTGGTACCGGTGAAGTGGCGTACTTAGCGACCTTGGCTCTTGCAGAAAGTGAACGATACGACGAGATCATCAACGTTGCGAAACAAGTAAATGAAGCTGGTGGACCCCGTGAGGCCTTGTTCAGCTACGCTATTCCTCGAAGGTTAGACAAGGGATATTTCAGCTTGAGTAAGCAGATGATGGCTCTTGGCTTGCCTGGATTCACCGACCGGATCTCAAAACTTGAAGATAATAGAAATCTTGTGAATCAGATTGATAACGTGATTGTGCCGATGTACGAAGACTCGACAGTGCTGACGTTGGCGTGTTTGCTCCCACTTAAACTGAGCACAAGTGGACTAGAAGAGTCTCTTCAAGAAGAAACGGTCGCTGATTTTGGGTTTGGAAGCCTGTTGTATCTCTGTCGCGCCCTGACAACTCGAGGTTGACTGCTCGGCCGGCCCTAAAAGGCCAGCCAGAGCATGATTATAGGTTTGGCGTAGTGGTTGGCTGGGGAATGACATCTTCTGTTAACGCGACAATCTGAGCGATTGGCCAGCTGTAAACTTCCGCCATCGAGGCAAGATTTGGAGACAGTCCGGTTTGTAGATCCAGGTAATGATATTGCTCTGCCTGTTTGGGTGAACCGGAGATCTCCCGGGCGCGATTTAAGATGTCATCAACCGGCGAGAACTCCATAAATGGGTCCGGTGCCGCGACTGGCATTGCGCTCAATGAGTCAATCTTGGCCATCAGTGCTACTTACCCTCCTTCTCCATTGTATTTGCAACAACCTGAGCTAAGAGCAGAACCTTGGTACGCTTTGTTTTCCAGCGCTCCCATTTCATCGAAAGCGCTTCCGCTTCCATCTGAACTTGTTGTGCAAGTGCGTATTGGTCATCCACAACAGTCTGGGCTAACCATAGAGAATCGCGCTGACGGTAGTGGGTGAGGTTGTTCCAGAAATCTTCATGGGATGTCACCTCCGGTACCGGCGAACCCATGGCGTTAGCCAGGAAAATATCAGCCTCTGTTGCCTGCGATCGGGGGCGACGGAATTTGATGTGCTCATCCATTGCCTTCATGGCAAGCCCAAACTCCATATCGTGAATCTGAGATTGAGCGGCTTGCCGTTGCTGAGCAGGCGTGGTTGCTGAAACGGCGAGCGCATCTGCATGGGTTGGGGCATCGACGTTCAGATACTGGATCAGGTAATCAGCAATCTGATCTTCCGATATGCCATTCTCCCCGGGCTCAAGAGATAGCGTCTTCGATTCTTCATTGAACAAAATGGAAGGATCCAGTATCTCCGGAACAGATACGCTCTGCTGCCGATTGCTTTCGGCAACCTGGCGCAAGGCCTGGAAGTCACGATTGGCGACCTGAGCAGCCACGGTAGATGTATTGGCCATCTGGGCACGCATGCCATCCTCATCAGAGGGTACAAACGTTGGTGGTTGGACAGTATCGCCAATGGATTCACCGTTGGCATTCTCAAACCGGCCTGTGGTCACGTACTGGTATCCCCACCCTAGCGAGGATCTTGGCTGCAGATTCGTAACAACACCATAAGCCAGTGACTGACACCCTCCACGACTGTCTCCGGTTGTCGTTGTTGGTTTTACGCTGCCAACAGTCGACTGAACTGCAACCTTCTGGGAAGCAGCGGTAATCATGGCTTGTCGCAGTCGTTTTGTTGAACGGGTAATCTCACCGACAATGCTCGATGCCGTCTTGGCGCTACTGGCCTGGATCTGGGCTTGAAGCATAGGAAAACCAATGGGCGCCGGCGTGCTGTAAATTCCCTCGTTAATAAAACGCCCAATAAGTTGCTCTGAAATCGTAAGAGAAGCCTGTATGGCGGCAAAAGCGCCACTCGCTGTTCCAGCACACGTTGCACAACCGGCAGCGAATCCGGCCGCAAAGCCTGGCACGGCATTCGCATTTAGTGAAGAGGCACCGATGGCCACCCCTACCGCCAGATTACGAAGCAGATATCGACCTTTCATCATTTACGCTCCTGACGCACCTGAGATGCCAGCAACTGAGACATCAGTAGTGTTTCATAGCGGTCCAGCTTCCACAGCTCATAATCCATTGCCAGAGAATCCGCTTTAACCAAGGCAAGGTCTTTCTGAAGCCCTTCTTGCTCCTTGGTGGCCGCGCTGGCAACGGTTGCAGGATCCTTCATCCGGTGTGTGGCCATGTGTTTCAGCAAGTCAGAATATGAAACCTGACGACCCTCACTCGTGAACTCCACGAACTCATCGGGAGACATTCGCTCGAGGATTGAGGTAAACCAGGAATCCTGCGGCAGATCGAGCAATGGCGCATCGTAGGAGAGAATGTTCTGGGAAATCCCCTGCGGCACGGACATTCGCATGTTGAACAGATCGGCATCCACGTTGGATTTAATGTCGGCAACCGTTGATGGATTCTGCAGCTTCCGAGGTGGATTCGGATTCAATGTAAGGTTCAGCGATCGAGAGGCCGTTTGAAATTCTTCCGGCGTCATTGCACCGATCTTATCAGGTGACCCGATTACTTCCATGGGCGCAGTCTTAATCTCGGGATTCTCCCTGATCAGCTTGCCAACCAGGGCCCCGAAAGCAACGGTAGAATTGGTTGTATCCGGGTACCGGCTCGGTGTTTCGTTGTAAGCAACAACAGCTTTGGTCAGCTCTTCCTGCTGGGCCCCAATAATTTGATCTGCTGCTTTTGAATCGCCGGTGCGCTGGACGTATTCACATTCGTTTGTGGCATGGCGCGAGGGAGACGTTGCATCGAGTTGCTGTTGAATATTCTCGTCGACGCTGGGCTGCATCAGTATGGTTTTACGCAATTCGGTGGTCATGGCATCAATCGCCGCAACGACTTCCGACTCGACCTTGCCTTCGCTGGCCATCACCTGAGCGGCAGTCTTTTCAAAACCCAACTGCAATGCAGTGGTAATCGCGGCAGATCCGCCAGCAACCAAGCCAGTCACCTGGGTGGTTCCGCCTGAAATAGTTGCGATACAGGAACAGGCGGCGGCAGGCGTCGACGTGAGGGCTGTGGCGCCTATAGCACTTGCCAGAACAGAAGCCTTGAAGGCCTTCCTTGATAAACTCATAAGACCCCCTTAACGACGCGCGTTTGGATTAAAGTCGGGCGTTGGGATAGACGAACCACGAGACTGGTTGGTGTATTCCGAACCCGGGACGCGCTCGGTATACATATCGCCATCAATATCGACCGAACTTCCCTCGATCTGGGGCAGCTCGGAGCTGACATCACTCATAATCTTGTCAAAGTCGAAACCAAAAGCTCGACCTTCCCCAGTGGTAGTCAGCAAGCCATCCTGTTGGCCAATGCCTACATCGAACTCCCCGAGGTCCATAGGTGCGGATATTGAGGCGCCAAATTGACTTACGCTGTCTTCGATATAGTCATCCAGTGCCGAGCAAGCGGCATCCTTGAGACTGTTAAGAAGGTTTCCAGCCAGGGAACTGACGACACCGAAACCGAGGTTGGCACCGTAATCGCTAATACAACCCGCTTCTTCAGCATCGAAGTCCGGCAAATCCTCAATGGTCTTTTGGGCCCTGCCGGCCGCAATCGCGGAATTGGTGGTCCGATTTACCTCTCGCATTTGCGTTAAAACCCGACACCCCTGTTGAGGTGCTGCCTGCGCCTGGGCTTCAGGTACAAACACGAATGAAGAGGTCATCCCAAGCGCAAGGACCATCGCCCCTGTTGCAGAGAAGCTTCCGATTGTGTGGATTACACGAGTCATGGTCATATCAACCTCTATTGGTTCAAGTGCGACGCGCATCAGCGGAAGCACGAGCGCGTTCGATGGCGTTAAGAACGCCTTCGACACGCTCCTGAGAAAAGATGCGGGAGATCAGTCCCGTGCGCTCGAAGGTGAGGAATCGATCAAGAGCCAACTCCGCTGATACCTTCACCTCGCCTTCTGGCGAGGTCTTTACAAGCTCTGTTATCAGTTCGAGAAAGGAGTGAATGAACTGAGGGCGTAGTTCTGCATTCACGTGAACGAGCATCATTGCGGTTGAGCCGTGTAAGTAGGCCATTAACTTCAGGGAATCGACTGGGTTCGACTGAATGTAGCCAGTAACCGATGGGTGACGCCTTACCAATGCCAGCAACTCATCAAGTACACGGGTAAAGTCCGGGTGGCCCTCTATTACCCACGCTTCTTTTTCATCAATGATCTTTACTACCTCTTCCGCTACATCATCGATGCGCTTCCAGTAGGAATGCTGCCCTACCGAGTGAGTTGGTAAGGATGTTTGGTCGGTTTGGGTCAATAGATCCACGACTTGAGGTACCCCTGTAGCGTAAAGGCGATATTCACGTAAAGTTACCGGGCACTTTCCCGATTACTCTTTCACATAGGGCATAATATAACGTAATTGAAGTAGCGAATGTGGAGTTGCCACCAATGAAGACCAACACAGATGAAAAACGTGTCATTCCGGATACACACGATTCCGGTGACGGCGTTGAAAAGGAATCCGCGCCTCGGACAAGCGGGGCGCTCAAGGGATTGAAGTTCATTGGTAAGTGGTCTGCTCGCACAGCAGGCGTTGATGTGTTGTATAAGGATGCACGGCGAATCAAACCAAGATTCCCTAAGTTGTGGAAAGACCTTTTCCAACTCCGTCCGCGCAACATCATAGATAACGAACCCCTGGATCGGATTGTTCTTAGGAAAACCAAATTCTCTGCAGCTTTCTGCACCCTGATTTCTGCTGCTCTGTTTGCTTACTTTCTGGCGATGCTCATGGCTCCGGTTGAGGTTTCATATCTGGATGTATGGTCTGTTGGCGTAACCGGACTCATTGCTACGGCAAGTGGTTTTGTTGCGGGTTGCTATTGGATGGTTTTCGGACTTCAAAAAAAGATGATTCACGCTCAATCAGCGCAGCGAAAGCATGCTAAGGCCGATCGTAAGGACGAAGAGTCATGATTAGCGCAATGATGAAAAAAGTGACGTTAAAAACGGGCAGCCTGTCAGCGTATATATTCTTGATGCTTGCGCTGGCAAGCGAAGCATTCGCTCAGGCGAGCCCATCTAATGGCGTCCCTGTCGATGAACGGGCCACGGCGACCGGCGGATTCGGTGCGTGGATGCTTTCAGTGTTGTTCGAGAGTGGTGAGCTCACAAATATGCCTGCGGATATGGGCATTATCGGAGCAGTAATCCAGCCATTCAGTCTAGTCTGCGCCATGGTCGTTGTGTTCATAATGATGTTCAAAGGCGTGCAGCATGTTTTGATTGCCGCCCAGGCAAAAGATATAGACTCCAGCCCTGTGAGCATGACCTGGGCCCCCTTGCACATTGTTTTTGCAGTCGCACTAGCCATTCCGGTTCCCCAAAGCGGTTATTCAATTGGCCAATACGTCGCTATCTGGATAGCAGAACAGTCCAACTTGCTGGGAAACGTTGTTTCGGAGCGTGTAGTTGATACCTCGAATTATGGACTGATTACCGATATTCCTTTGCCGGGTGTCCGTGGAGCAGTAGAGGGAATGGTTGATGCGCACGTTTGCACAATCATGTTCAATGCGCTGGGCCAATACATGCAAAATTCCAATGGATCCAGCGTTTCTGTTTCTCCCAGGCAAGTTACTGATGAAGCACTCATCGATGAATTATCGTTGGCCAACAGCAGCAGAAGCGCAGCGGGTGGCCCAAATCGGATTGCAGTGGCTTTTGAAGCTACTCGTAACGGTGCAGCTGGTAATTTTGTGAATGGCGGAAGGGAATTGTTGGACTTCTGCGGAAGTGTCGTTGTCCAGTACGATGCGTTCTTCCAAGATGATCAGGATTGGACACGACCGACTGACGACGCGCCTGATGGTACCGGTGGCGAATGTGCAGGAAGTATTCTGTGCGGGATGGCTGACCTGGAACAAAACCAGGATAAGCGAAAAGTGGCTGCCGCATTTGAACCTACCCACAGGAATATCCAGAGTCTTTTCGTAGATCGCGCACTTAATGCCAGAGGTGGTGTTGGCACTGCAGCCCAAAATCTTACCTGGGATGTTCCCCTTTATTTCGAATCACTTACTGATCCGGACAAAATGGAACAATACAGGCAAGCTCAATACAGCGAGCGGGCACAAGTTGGTGCAGCGGCTGACGCGATCGTTGGTGAAATTGACCGGATGCAGGCTGATGTTTATGACGCCTATGAAACCGCAATCAATTCATTGAGGTCCCAAAATGCCTCTACTGGTGACACTCATCGCGACGCTGTAATGAGAACAGGTTGGACGGTCCTTGGGCTGTACTGGTTCCAGCAGCAACGATACAACAGCGCGTTCCTGGATTCAGTGAGTTTTGACGCCAAATCCCAGATCAACCGCGAACAGATGATTGCGGTTATGAGTGAGGCAACAGGTGATCCTGAATTCGCTAACCGTATGGCCGATCGGCTGGATATGTACCGTCGAATGGTCAACCAGCGCATTATGAACTCCCGGCTTGACCCGAACCCGCTGCAGTATGCGGCTGACGGCCAGCTTGCAAGCAGTGCAACCAAACCGGCCTCTGAACAAGTCAGGGCTAGTGCCATGAGAGAGGAATTGCCGGTTTACCTGCAATCCATTCTTGATGGGAACATGGAGTCTACAGGCGCAATGATGGGTGACTCTGATGTGCCCGGTATTGATGCGATCAACAACTTGTTCAGAGAGTGGGTCTTTGCTCCTATTGCAGTCTCACTTGTCGACGAGAATATGGTTACTTCATTGGTTAACACGGGGCATTGGTTGGTCACCATATCGGGGATTTTTTATGGTGTTGAACTCCTAGTCAGATCAACACAACAGTGGGCAAAAAATAAAGGGCAAGAAAGTGCGCTGACTACGGCGTTGAATGTATTTACGAATCCAGCCGATGCCGCTGCAGGTAAATTAGCGAACGGATGGCTGACGTCATGGCCTGCTTTTGTTTTGGCCAACCTTCTGAACGATATGAAGCCCCTGTTCATGTACTTATTCCTGCTGGGACTGTTCCTAGCTTTCTACTTGCCGGCGATCATTATGATTCAGTGGTTGATCGGTCTTGTCCAGTGGATGGTGTATGTCATTGAAGCTGTCGTGGTAATCCCACTCTGGTCAATCCTGTTTGCATCTGACATGGGCCAAAAAGCATTTGCGCCTCAGACGGCGCAGCAAGGTTTGATCCACCTGCTATCGATCCTTTTCTACCCTGCACTACTCGTCATTGGCTTCACTATAGGGATGAAGGTCCTGGATGTGGTTGGTACCTTTATGATCGATTACATAATGATTGGCTTCCTCGGAATGACAACTGGGTTCGCGTTTGGTCCTGTATCGGTCGTTGCGGGATTGACGCTTGTAGGCATCATAGCCTACCAAGTCATCCTCCGAATTTTCAGCGGCATGCTTGAGCTGAATGATCGGGCAATTGGTTGGATTGGTCAGCGTCAGACATTTGGCGAGAACCAGGCAGAACAAGCGGCCCGCGCCGGAATGATCGGCATTATCCAACGCGGTGAAAGTGTCGGTTCGAAAAACGCCGGAAATCGCGGTCAACAAATGAATCCAGCTGAACAACAAAGAATGACGGATCAAAGTCGGAATCGTTAAGAGAGTCGGGCCAAGGAATGGCCCCTAGCACCTCAAAAAAATGAGCCAAGAGTGTGTGGTACCGGTATCTTTACAGACTGGTGCCATTTTTTTTGCCCTCTATTATGGTTAGTACAGATAGAAGGAAGATGAAGGAGTCCAAGCCATGCCAGTTAAAAGCCAAAGACAAACCGCAGAAGACAGCCTGCTTGCTGGTGTAACCGCATCGTTTGCCATGACCGACGTCGGCAAGAGCCTGGGAAGCACAACCCCCGAAAAGGTTGGCCTTATGGCTCAACGGTTGACTGCTGGCGGTGGTTTCGACCAGGTGAAAAGCACTCACGGACTGGTCCTCGGAACTTTGATCGCTATCGCGATCTTTGCAGGCGTGATCTATTTGTTCCGTGACACCCCGGCTGCAGGTATTTTTGGTTTGCTCGGTATGATCATCGGTGGTTTTGCTCTACTGAGCATCGGAATCGCACTAGCGCTGTCTATGACTGCTTATGTACCAGTACGTCTCAGGGCCCGGGTGTACTCAGTTACTGAGCCTGACATTCGCGCCGGATCACAGCTGACCGCGCACCCGTTGACTGAACTGTTCCTTGTTATCCCATTCAAGGTGCTCGCGCTTATCCTGGTGGCGCCGTTCTGGATTATCGGATCTGTGTTTGAAGTGCTCCGAATCGTTCTATTCGGACTTTTCAGCAAGCACATCAGCTACCGCGGTGATCAGGGCAAATACTATAACCGGGTTCGCAAACAATATGCCCGGGTGTATGAGACCCAGGGTGTTGTGGCGGCCAAAGAGTATCTTCGGATGGCCTATAGTGGGTTGCTGACACCAATCGGGACTGAGATCCCCAAAGAGTCCTTTGCTAATGATGGTTACAAGGTCTGGCTGGCACCGATGATCAAGCGGCACGGCCCAGTCGACAAGTATGTAAAGGGTCCGGCCGGAGCCCCTAAAGAAGTGCTTCGCTCCATGAGCAATCAGGGCACCGCCAAGGTAAACCCCAAGTACGACGCCATCTGAAGCTTTACAGGACTCCACTAAAAAAGCCGACATCTTTTCAGGTGCCGGCTCTTTTTTTATCCTCCAAATTACGCCATAAATTGCGACGCGATCTGTCTGTGCTTACCTCTTTCTGGCTCATCAGGGTCAGGAGCACCATCACTTGTAGAAGTGACCTCAACCTGAGATGCCTGATCTTTTGCTGAAGCCTCCAAGAGCCAGGCTTCATCAGGATCTTGCTCACCACCTCCTTGTGAATCAGAACCTCTTACCATTCCATTGATTCTGCCAGACTCTGAGGGTGACACGTGGAGACCATTATTAAGATCGGACAGTGACCCGGGATACCCGCTTTCAGGACTATTGAGCATTGCCTGGCACATAATCCGGAGCGCCCGATGCACTATCAACGTCCGCTCAGATCGGCTTTTCGCAAGAATGCTCTCGAGCACTCGCAATTCTTCTTGCGAGTACCCGATACACCCTGATGGTCCGCCAATCATGACGCGAACTGGAGTTGGCTTATCGCTCACAGATGGCCCCTTACAGAATCAAATGGCGCTGAGCTTCAGCATGCCGCGGGCATTGGCAAACTCATCCATCACGATAAAGTTTGGCAACTTCTCCCAGTCGGCAAACAGCCGCTCACACATCAAAGATCCGCCACCAACAAGCAGGATCGCCTGATATTCAGAAAAGTTCGGAATGTGCTGCTTAACGAACTGCTTGATTTCACTCACCGTTTCAGAAGCCGCAGAGTCGATAATGTCATGGACTGGAATCTTCCGCTGGTGCCGCTTACCGCTACTGTCACGGTCGTAGTATTTGTAATGGCGGGTCTCAATCACATCGTTAATCTGGTCATTGGAAATATCGTGAACAGAAATATCGATGCTCTGAAGGTGGGCAATCAGCTTGCGCTTCAGTGGCTCGATAATGTCCATCGCACCGCGCTTCAATGTTCCACTGGAGGCCTGCCGGATACGGAGGTCTTTTGTCAGGGACACCAGGTCAAATGTAGAGCCGCCAAAGTCTAGTACCGCGATCGGCCCGAAGATTTCCTGAATACCCTCACCAACATTTTCAACCAGGAAGTCGAAAGCAGCTGCAACGGCCTCAGAAACGACATCTGAGCGGGTCACGTTGGCAACTCGTTTCGGCTCGTCCTTGTTATTTACGACAAGGTGCACCGGCTTCATCATGGATTGCTTTTGGCCGTTGATCAGGGCTTCATTTTTCGAGCCATCACTATTGAAGAAGTCTCGTACTGGCAGAGAAGTCATCAAATACACCTCGTCATCCGGTGTAATCCCTGATTCTCGGAGCCCCCGGGCAACAAGCATCCGGTTAGCACTGGTGAGACCATAATCACCTGTTCTCAAAGTGATTGGCGTGCCGACTTCCGGATCGCAAACCAAGCGCTCACCTTCGCTCTCATACATATTTGAGAAACCACCGTTGAGGTCCGTAATAGGATCGTTGGGGTTCCCCACAACAGCCTGATATTTGAGGGTCTTGATCTCACCATCTTCGACCCACGCGACCTTGTGGTAGTTGTAACCGTTATCTACTGCTCGACGTTTTCCAGCCATATCTTAATACCTACGCCCTTTGAAATGATCCCAACTCCACTTCAGGAGTCGCACTTGATGTTGAGAATGAACCCGCCAGTAGCCACCATTTAAGGCAAAGCGGAACCGGCGAATAATGTCAGCCCACCGATATGCCCGCTTTTTATTTCGGTAGATATCGAGGCCAAAATTAACGATCGCAAAATAGAAAACTGTCCCGTACGGGAACACGAGAAGAAACAGAAATGGAAGGATTCCCAAGACGCTGACAAAGCCGCCAACCGTTGCTTTCTGGGACTTGTGCGACCAAATAATTGGGTCGCCATTGGGCTTCGTAACAAGGTGCAGTTTCATGCGCCCTCTTCCTCACCGAACAATACCTGGTACTGATCCTCTTCAGACATCGACTTGGGCACCTCTAAATCCTGATGGCCCGTTTCAGAATCATTGCGATGCCCCGCAGCCAATTCCGCCTTGAATCGCTGATAGGTACCCAATTCAATTCTTCCGGCTTCATAAAGATCTTCGACGTCACGCATGAGCGGTCTACCGAACTTCTCAACAAACCCGTTCATCACATTCGTGATCTTCGACTCGTCGGTGTCATAGAGAACTTTCCTCATCTGATCGGTCAGGACCAGATATTCGCGGATCGCCGCACGACCACCATCAACGGTGGGAATCAACTCTTGGTAGATCAGCACTCGAGAACTACCAATAAGCCCAGCAATAGCCCTGGCACGTTCTGCTGAAGGGAAAACACCAGCCATACGGCCAAGCATTTCACCCACGGAATTAACGTGCACCGTGCTGTATACCCGGTGACCGGTTTCTGCGTTATGGATTGCGCCCTCGATGGTTTCTGCGTCTCGAGCTTCGCCCAAAATAATGTCGTCGGGATGCCGTCTCAGAGAGTTTGCAGTCGCGTGGGCGTAATTCTTCAGCATGATATAAACATCAGACTGAGCAATCCGGCCGGTGCGATCAGGAATGGCTCTGAAATCGAATTCTATGGGGCTTTCATAGGTTAAAACCCGCCGACCATTTGGGTCAGTCAAGATCTTGCGGATAACCGCACCCAACAATGTCGATTTACCGGAACCGGTTGCACCACCTACAAGAATGCAGCCAGTACGCGGGAACAGTGCGTCGACGAGATCCTGGGGAACCTTCAAGTCTTCCAGAGTCGGAGGAATCTGGGCGATCGAACGTAAAGTCAGGTCAATGCCCACCGGCGAACCATAAAGGCCCATGGAAGCAGTGGCATTAACACGGAAGCGATATGTGGTATCCCGATCCTTGCGGACCGGATAAGTGAAGTTATGATCGTCACCTTTTTGAAGGGTCGCTGCAGCAGAGGTCTTATACATCCCATTCAGGATGAACTCGATAGATTCGAGATCCATCGGGCGCTTGCCCACTTCGACGATCTTGCCATGACGTTGAACAGCCAGAAATTCGCCATCTTGCAGCAGAATATCGTCAACACCCCACTCATAAAGATCGACCAGAGCCTGATTCCATTTTTCAAGAGAAAACGGATGGTCGTCGTCTATATCTGGAATTCCGCTTCTATCAGACACTGACTTCTACTCCCCAAAAACAGGCATAGCGGAACCTGAATAATCACCATGCGCCGTGCCCATGGTTTTTTCGTTAAAGCCCGGGTAATCGTGTGAATCGAACATGGGTTCCACCTTGGTTTCGTCAGATGAAACCCATAAGGCGCCCCAATTGTTCTGGCTCTTAAATGAAAGTGGCGCGGTGATCGAATACACAGTGTCTCCAGCGTTCACCACACGACCACCATTGTCCGTGGTCAACTCTGGTACCGAGCCAACCATTACTGGCCGGTCAACGATGTCCCGAGCCTCAAGAATCCGATAAGTAATCCTTCCCCGGATATCCTGGACCAGCTCGTTCAGATTGTTTTCCCAAGAGAACTGGGCCTGCTCAAGACCCGCTTTCCAGCCATCATCCGTAGATTCGGCCCAGGCAGCTTTCTCTCCCGGAGTCCTCGGCAGTAGCTTTGGGTGGGGATCATCAGGAAAAGGAAACTCACGCCACAGGTAATCGCGCCATGTTGGAGGCGTGCTTATCGCCCTTGGCGGCTCATCTACCCGGTACTGGATCCTCACTGACCGAAGTTTCTGGTCGTCTGATGAAAGCTCATAACGATCCCTCACTTCGGTGATCGAAGGCAGAAGCATGTATTTGTCGACAACGAATGGCGAGAAACTGGCAATCCGATCCAGAGTTCCCTCTTGAGACTTGGTGAACTGCAAGAGTTGGTCGTATCGCCACGCCAAAGCGGTCTGGGCCGCCAGCGAAAACGCAGCTTCCTTTATGGCGCGAAGACGGAGGTCTCCAGTCAAATCGCTATCGCCAGCAATAGACCCGAGACCGTCACTTGCTTCGTAAGATCGGATCTCTTGGTAAATGGGCGGTTGCTGAGCCTCAATCCAAATGTCGAGATTCGGAGCTTCCATCAGACCACCTTCCTATTAATTTTCCGGATAAGTGATTTGCAGACGGTCAACGTCAGGGTCAAGAACCACCAGCGCCCGACCGCCAGACTGGTAGGAAGCATCAATCAGAAATTCCGCCAGCGGCTTTTCACTACGGTTAATCACAACAGTGATCGGGACAACGGGAGACTTCCCGATAATCTGAGGCTCCTGGTATCCGACCAGACGAGAGAGACCACGAAGAAAGGATTCAAGCTCGCCGTAGTAATCCTCACGAAGCACAACTTCACGCTGCCATTCTTGAGGAAAGTCGTCTGGCTGGTAGTCCAGGGACCGGCCAATACCGCTATCGGTGACCCGCGAAGATTCGGCATACGACAGCATCCGATAGGACTCGGCAATTTCATCAGCGGCTTTGCTGAGCTGCACGACACCAGGATCAACCTGCAGATTCACGTTCTGAGGGGAACTTGCACAACCAACTAATACAGCGGGCAGTGCGATTGCGGCAAAAAGTTTCTTGAATGGCATCTCTAACCTCATGGATTGTCTGAAACGTCACTGGGAACCCAGAAAAGTTTATCTTCCAGTACCTCATGCAGACATCCTACCACAGCACCATTACCCAATCGGGGAGTCACGTTGAAACGCAACCATATAAATCAGGCACTAAAATCGGCACGGCCATAGAACAGCCTCAGAAAATCCACAGAACTGCCACTGAACGTCCACACAAAGACCATTTAACGGCCACAAAACGGCCACAGAGGAATTACTGAAGAAGGGAGTGGCCATTGAACGGCCATAAAAGCGCCACAGAACATCCAGAGAACTGCCACAGAGCTTACCGGAGAGCGGATATGGCACCGGGAAAAGCGCCATTTTGAACTCCAAAAAGACCGAATCCGGACAATTTGATCCTGGCGACGAGGCAAAATCGCAGTCATTTCACCCCACCGGAAAAACACTCAAATTCGCACAAACTGAACCAGGGAAAAGCGGCCAAAAACCCTCTCGAAAAGCATTCAATTTCACCTTTCCGGCAACCGCCACACACTCAGCCCGGCGAACAAAAAACATTCAAATTACGAGACTGCGTTAGAAAATTTCTACCTATGTATGTCTTAGACTATACCATACGAGTTTCCAGTACGTGTATAGTAACCATGCTGACATTTCAGTTTATATAGTTATTGATATATTTTTTCTAACAACCTTATTGGCAGAAACCCCGAAGAATATGAGCGCAAACGCATCAATCGGGGAATGGCCACAAGGAAAACTGCACCAAAATCGGAAGGCGTAAAAGTGATCGGGAAAATCGAGACTGGCTTCGATACAGACAACCCGGAATGCTTCAAGGAAACCGGTGGAGTACCGGACAGAACCCGCTCTTTATTCAATCGGTTCGTCCGTGAACACCTCTCGGAATACCTGCTTCGGGACAACGACATCCAGAAAGCATTTGGAGACTGGATTGAGAACCACCTGGATCGCGGAAGCGCCTCCAAGAAAACCAAGCGTCACGACCTCAAGGACATTCGCCGGTTTGCCGAACGGAACAAGCTGCACTACCTGAACACTCGGGTGGACGCTTTGCTTCTGGAAACCCGGAACAACGTGCCGAACAAGCGTCGTAACTTTGCCTTGTCTCACCTGTTCACACAGGAAACCCTCGAGCGCATTCTGAACTTCTTCGAGTTGAACCGGCACACCGAAACTCAGTACCAGGCCATCCGCCTGTTTGTGATGACCATCCAGACCGGTCTGCGCACCATTGAGTGGGAAACCGTAAAGTTGGTCACCCCGCCCTGTCGCGTATTGCCAGGCGAAAGCCGTGAACACCCATACCTTGAAGTTCAGACGGCCAAGAACCGATCGGAAGAGCCGAGGGTGCGCCACCTGATTCTCGACCGATTTACGGAAAGCCAGATTGAAAATCTCTCGGACACGATTCACTACGCGCAATCCATCTCAAAAGGCACGCGCTCCAATCTGGTAATTCAGGCCCGCCGAATCCTGCAGCAAATTTACGTGGATGATCGGGAGGCCATTGAGTTGTTGGCGGAAGTGGATTTCCGTACAGCGCGAAAACTCTACACCGTTGAGCTGCGACGCGGGGGCGCGTCTATGAAGGAAGCTGCCGCCGCACTGGGCCATACCAGCATCAACAACGTGCGGTATTACTCGCATGGGGATATCTCCATCGACCGCACAACGGAACTGCCCCTCGCACGAGCGCCCAAGGGCGTGATTGCGGAGATAAAGGATTCTTTAGCGGAATTGAACGAAGCCCGGAGACGCCAAGGCAGGAAGGCCATTCGGGGTTATGAGGATGACTCGCGGATCCGGCCGACCGAACCCACGAACGGAAAGCGTGGGCAAGAGCCCGATGAGCCGGGCAATAGCGACGACGCCAAGAACCTGGGTCGGAGCTTCGTGGACAAACTCTAATGACCCAGTGATACGGGTTACCAAGTTAGCAGTGGAGAACCATTATGGATGCGGTGACGAGCCTTGAGAGCAAATCGGCAACACACTGGATCGACTCAGAGCTGGAAAGTGTGAAATCCCGGATATTCAGGAATCGGGGGACAACCTATCCAGAGACTCACAATCCCACACAGCTGATCTGTCCAACCAAATTGACTGATGGGCTGAAGGCGGCAGTTCGTCTGGCCCACGCCCTGATGAACGGAGAGCGAATTGTAGCCGTGGCGGATTTCGACTGTGATGGGGCAACCAGTACCGCCATCTTCGTCCGGTGCATGACTCGATACGCCAAAACGCTCAAGGGGTTCAGGTATCCATTAGCTGACATTCGACACGTTATTCCGGATCGATTCAAATACGGCTATGGCCTCAAGCCCAAGCTGGCGGACGAGAAGGTGAAGCCACTGGAACCCGATGTCATTGTGACGTTGGACAACGGTATCTCATCCCACGATGCCGTCTTGCGGATCAACCACCAGTGGAAAGGCGTCTCCCGAGCGAATCCTGACGGAATCCCGCATGTGATCATTACGGACCACCATGCTCAGGGTGAGGATTTGCCGGATGCGCTGGCGGTGGTAAACCCGAACCGTAAGGATTGCCCCTTCCCTTCCAAGACGCTGGCCGGGTGTGGCGTGGCCTTCTATTTGATGATTCTGGTTCGCCAGGTATTGATCAGTCGTTTGAAAAAGGCTGAGAAAATGGCTGCAGCGAGCAGCATTGCGGCTATCCAGGTAAATCATTTCTCGGACGTTCTTGCAGTGGGCACGGTGGGCGATGTGGTGCCGCTGGACGCCAATAACCGGCTGATGGTGAAAGTTGGTCTGGACAGGATCAACAAAGGGCTGGCCATGAGTGCCCGGGAATCCCACGAAAAGGGCTACCTGTGTTATGGAGTTCGAGCACTGCTTGAGATGGGCAACGTTCAGGCGCCGGTGACCGCAAGCGATCTGGCATTCCAGGTGGTTCCACGGATCAACGCTGTTGGACGGATGGAAAAGCCGACCTCTGGCGTGGAGTGTTTGCTGGCGGATGCCCGGATGATTGCGGAGATCGAGGCCAAGCGTTGCGATTCCCTGAATAAAGAACGGAAAGCCGTTCAGAAGGAAATGGAGCGTGATGCGGATAAGGCGCTGACCGAAATTCTGAGCGAAGTGGAAGAGCAGACTTCTTCACTGGAGAGCCAATCCAGCGTGGTTCTCCATGCCGACCATTGGCACCCCGGCATTGTTGGTTTGGTTGCAAGCCGTATCAAGGACCGGACCAAGGGCGCGGTCATCTGCTTTTCTCCCGAGGTCGACCCAAGCGCTGATCCGGATTCCCCCGACGCCGAAGGTGATCCGGACTGGCTCAAGGGCTCAGGTCGTTCGGATAACGTTCACCTGCGAGATACGCTGGCTTACGTTGCGACTCTGGCTCCCGAAATGATGATGCAGTTTGGTGGCCACGCCAGAGCGGCCGGCCTGTCACTGCACCGATCCGAGCTGAACAAGTTCAAGCGTCTGTTTAAAGAAGCGGTCGCCCATTCCCTGGAAGTGGCACCCCTATCCAACCCGATTATTGACGATGGCCCGCTGGCACCCCATCTGCGTGACCGGTCCCTGATTGAATGGATGGAAGCCCAGCCCTGGGGTCAGGCGTTCCCTGAACCGACGTTCACCCAGCGTTTCAAGGTTATCCGTTCTCTGGGCATTGGTACCGAGCACCAGAAGCTCCTGTTAATGGATGTGGATGACCAGCCTTTATCTAACGAGAGTGGTCCTGATGGTGAGCCGATCTATCCGATTGCAGATGGTGCCAAGGCATTCCCGGTTCTCTGGTTTTTCAGTCGCACCGAGGAAAACCCGGAGGTTCTGGAGGCCGGTAACGCGATTCAGTTGACCTACACCGCCAGCATTAATCGATTTCGTGGAAACAATGATGTCCAGGGCATTGCGCGGACGGTTAAAACGATCGGTCTTGGCCGCTGACATCGACCAGTCAGACGCTTGTCGCCAAAAGGACTCAGGATGGTCCTGACCGCACTCCTGGATCTTCCGCTCTGGTAGATTGAACCGAAAGGCCTACCTTAAAGAGGAATGATGCATGAGCACTGATAATCAAAGGTCGCTACCGAAGGAAGTAGCCGAGGCAATCGAGCGTCTGACTGAAAACTTCCTTCCAAACTGGCGGGATCGGATTGCTGACGGTGAGTCAGAGGGTGGTTTTCTGACCGGCCCGTTTCCAGCACTAGACCTGGTGGAGGTTATCGAATACGCCCACCGGAAGATGCTGGCGGACCAACAAGCAAACGTATCGGGGCAAACCGATCGGAAGTCTGCAGAGCTTCGGATGGACCAGACCTGGCAGCGCTTATATCGGTCGTTCCATGGCCACCTCGCAAACCCCAACACGGGAACTCGGAATGAGGTCCGCGCCCATGCGACTGATTTTCTGAGCCAGTCCATGACCTCCCCCATGATGCAGGCCATTCCGGATGACTTATTCGAGGCGATCAATGACTCGGTAACTCCGATGGCCGGCGACACACCGCTTGATACACACAAATTTTTGCATTTGATTATCACGTCTGCCGAGAAGGTAAACCACAAGATGAAAGAGCGTCGAACGGCTCCGAGTCCGGACGATTCTCCGCTGCTGGCGGACGCAAAACAGTTGTTGGCGGGCATGCGTGCAAGCTGGCCTGGCATGACGAAGGAGCCGGGCACTGATAGCAAACCACAACTAACTGACGAAGAGTTGCAGGCGGAAACAAAGCAGTTTTTTGAAAGCGCCGGCTCGAACCTCCCGGGAAAGCATCATCTTGCGACAGCGAAACCAATGCACCCGAACCATCCTGCCCGGTACTGGCAATCGGTCAAGCATGCCCACGAGGCATATTGCTTGGGAGACCTCAAAACCCATAAACGCGATGTCGAAATCCATTTCGACAACTTCATCGCTTCGGCCATGGGCGATCGGTTTGCTTCTCTGTTCAATGCCAGGGACAGGGGCATCTTGATGTGGGCGAACAGCCTGTTTCGGGACCAGGACCCCAGAAACTCAACCAGCGGTATCATTATGGCGGAATTGGACGAAATAATGGCTCGTGTTGCACCCGCACCGTTGGCAGAGAACCATTCCGCACCGTCGACACCAGAGGACGACGACCTGGATTACGGCCCCGGCATGAGATAACTGCCCACCGCCACAAGCAAACATTGACAGCAACGAGCAGCGCGAGGCTGCGACCATGAACGGCTGGCTTCGCCGGCCGTGAATTCCTGCAAAGGGGCGTAAGCGCCCCGCCCGCCTTTCGCACCAGCGGTGCGCCTCAAAGCAGCAGTTTTAATGACACTCGGCACGGTGTTTCCAAAAAGCACCAGATTCAGGGGTTACGTCCCATAGAGGCAGTCTTTTCATATAGCATTAGTTCCACAGCACATCGTTTATTCATTTTAAAAAGAGAGACACACCATGGGTACGAACAGAGACAACTGGACTGAAGAGCAAAAGCGGTGGGTTGAAACCATCGAATCTGACCCTGAGCTGTTTTTGGCTCTGGCGGAAGAAAGCGGCCTTGCTGAGAAGATCCGGAAAACCCTGGATGACCACAAGGCTGAAAAGGAAGGCCCCAGCAAAAAACTGGAACGCCTGGGCGAAAGCATCGCCAAGGCTGGCCAGTTTGCAGGTTTGTTAAACCATGATGTAGACCTGACAGGCCCACAGCTGCTTCTGGTTATCAATGATATGGCTCGTGCGGCCAAAGAAACGGTTGATCGAAACAATGTGTTTGCCAAGTTCGACAACTACACGCACCAGGCCATCAGTGAGGATCATGCGATTGCGGCGATCAGGAAGCTCGATAAAACCTACTACCGCAGGTGGGCCAAGGACATTGCGGAAGGTGAAACGGAAATGGGCTATATCTGCGGCAACATTCCTGCAGTGCATCTGGCGACCGTGATTGAGTACACCCGCCAGCAATTTGCTACTTCGAACGACCTGACGGCGAGCCAGGAAGCCAAGCCAGGGACCAATGACACGCCGGCTGTTGTTGTGAGTGAGGATGAACGGATTGCTCTGGATCTTGCGATTGACGCATTGGCGTCGGATGGCAATGGGTTCTCCGGGGCTGGCGCCGCCGAAATTCTTGGACGCCTTCAGGAGCGCACCGGTGGAAGGCCTTTTGCTTCTACGGAAACCCCGCGAACCGCACCAACACCAACGCTCGACAGCGTATTGGATGACGAAGGCACCGCCGGGGAGCGCTACTCTATCGCCAGCCACCCTATACCGCCTTACGGGTAAATCCATAGACACGAAGTCAGGCTCACCGACTAGCTGGGGTGGGCCTTTTTTATGGATGCTTCCAAAAAGACCCGTATTGCCTGATTTGACGCCGTTTGCCTTTATCTCATGCTCCCTTATGCGAGAATGTCCGTATCAGAATTTTTGGGAATCAGCACGAGAGAGCATTGAACATGAAATGGCTGACAATATTTCAAATGCCGATCCAAACGTGGTTCAACCGGGACGCCCAAATTGAGTGGCTGGAAAACCGGGATCGCATGGCTCGGGCGCAAAAGGCTGAAGAACTCAGCGAGACGATTGCAAGAGCCAAAGCCATCGTGAATGCCTACGGCATCGATCCGGTGTATCACAACCCGAGGATGGCCCTACCCCATCATGTGAAAGACCTGCAGGAAGCGGTTCAGACGTTGACCGACTCCGGCTATTTGATGAAAGACAAGTTTGGCCGTGTTGTCGGCCTGGATGACCGTTTCCTTGGGGAAGTCCGGGACAACCCGGTTCGTAAGAGCGACCTGGAAGCCCAGTTCCGGCGCAGCCAGTTCAAGGTAGTCCCGATATCAGGGGCACCAGAGTCCAAGAAAAGTTCGACCGGCTGCTGATTCCCGGATTCTATGGCCATGTCTCAGCTTGCCCGCCAATACAAGGATAGCCTGAACCGTCAACGGTCAGCATCCAGCGCTTCTGCGAAGACACCAAAGACGGAAAAGCGTTTAGTGGCCATGGTCAACCATTCGCCCAACGCGAACACGCTGATCCTGACCATCGAGCGTCGTGCGGATTATATTCGAACGTTAAATGAAACGATTCGCGGGCTGGCCCTGGTCAACCAGAAAACGGAGTCCATGTTATCGCGCTCTGCACAATCTGGCAGGCTGGTTACCCGAACACTTCTGACGTATTCCATACCTGATACCGACCGGAACACCCACGCCCTTTTCAGGCTGGCCCGAACAATCACTCAGACAGGAGCAGAGGTTTTCCGGATGCAGAACCCGGAAACCCGCCAGCACTTCCTGGATGTTGAGAGTCGCATTCGACAAGCCGCCAAATCTGCAAAAGAAAGCCGGGAGCGTGATGCGCCGGTGATCCCGACATCCAGTACCGGGCAACCATTGATTAATAATGGCATGCCAATGGCTGACACTAGAAGCCATGCTCAAGACAACACGATCCTCCCAGTAAGCCGTAGAACCGGCACCAATGGTCAGCCATTAGAATACACTCAACAGCAAAAAAGGCCGACCAAGCGATCTTCTCTGGATAGCGCCGACATTACGGTGATGACCGGTACTAATCCGGCAAACCAGAAGCAGGCCACGGCCCTGATGATTCGCAACACCCGGGATAACGAAGGCCTGTACGAACAGGTTCTGAGCCACCCCGGCGCCCGGTATGTAAAGGCCACAAAGGGTCGCTCCGGATATTTCAGGGTGCCCATCAGCGATACAACGCCTGACCTGATTCGATTATTGACCAACCGGTATGGTCTGGTACCGGAATCCACAGTTCCAACCTTGGGCAACCAGCCTTTTGTTCAGGCGATCAAGGCGCGTCTGGCTCACCTGAAAAACACCTACCGGTTATCCAACATGGATTCGCTGGCTGACCAGCAGGAAACCCTGGGTAACCTGCCTGACATTCCCCGACCAAAAGGCTTGGATTACCTGCCCTATCAGGAGGCCGGGATTCGTTATGCGGTGAGCCTTGGAAATGCCCTGATTGCCGATGAGCCGGGGCTTGGGAAAACCATTCAGGCCGTTGGGGTATCCAACGCCGTGGCCGAGGCTCGCCGGATTCTGGTGATCCCTCCGGCTTCCCTGAAGATTAACTGGGAGCGAGAGTGGAAAAAGTGGTGCGCGAAAGGCTTATCCGTTGCCCGGGTGCAAGATGGTCGCCCTGAAAACTGGCCCACCGATTCGGATGTGGTCATCCTGAATTTCGACCTGGTGGCCCAGCATCACAACCGTCTGACCGACCAGCCGTGGGACTTGTTGATTATAGATGAGGCTCACGCCCTGAAAACCGCGGACGCCAAGCGCACAAAGCTGATTCTTGGCCATGGTACGGGCCGCAATCACACACCCGGCATTCCAGCGAAGCGGAAGATCTTTCTGACCGGCACCCCCATTCTTAACCGGCCCGCCGAGATATGGCCCCTGGCTCACGCCCTTGATCCGGATTTCTTTTCTGACAAGTTCCAGTTTGAGGCTCGATACTGCGACGCCCACAAAACCGATTATGGGTGGAACGCTCGAGGGGCATCCAATCTGGCCGAGCTGAACCGCCAGCTACGCGCCCGAATCATGGTCCGCAGGCAGAAGGCTCAGGTTCTGAAGGATCTGCCACCCAAGACACGGCAACTGATCGAACTCGATCAACCCTCGCTGGCGGCTCACAATGACGTTTTCTCGAAACTTGCGGCGGCTCAGGATTCACTGAAAACCATCTACGATCGCCGGGAGCGCCTCCGGGAAACCGCACAGCGCGGTGACATCACCAGCAAACAGTACCTGGATCAGGCCTCAACACTGGCAGCGGAAGCCCGCGTGGCATTCCATCAGATGTCTCTGGTTCGTAAGGAGACGGCGCTTGCCAAGGTTCCGCAGGTGATGGAGTTGATTAAGACCTCCCTGGATAACGGCAAGCTAATCCTGTTCTGTCACCACCACGAAGTCGTTGAGGCTTACGCCGACGCCCTCAACCAGCATTTTCGCAAACAGGCCGGCAAGCGCGGCACCCCAAGCACCATAGCCATCGTCACCGGGCAGACCAAGAACGACGACAGACAGAAGCAAGCCGATACCTTCCAGGAAGATGAACGCTGCAAGGTATTTATCGGAACGATCGGAGCAGCTGGGACTGGTTACACCCTGACGGCGGCATCCACGGTTTTATTCGCAGAACTCGACTGGGTACCGGGCAATATGAACCAGGCCGAAGACAGAGCGCACCGGATCGGGCAGCTCGACCATGTGCTTGTATATCACACGGCGATTGAGCACTCCCTTGAATCCCGCATGGTGCGCCGACTCATCGAAAAGCAGGCCACGATTGACGCGGCCCTGGACGATGATCTGAGCGTGTCCACCATAACGCCCGAAGATCCCCACACACCGCAGAGTTTCGAGCAATGGCTGGCGGATATTGCCGAATCGGCTGCGTCGGAATCACTGGAGTCGGAAACGGAACTGGCCGACGAACTCAACCAGGCACTGGCCATTGACGATCAGGTGCAAGTAAGCCGGACCGCTGGCACTCAGACCCTGTAAGGCGATATCAGATGAGCATAAACACCGAAAACGTTGGACCCATCATTTTCAAACCGGTTAATACCAAACACTGGGGCACCGTCTGGAGTCACGAAGCAGACCTTTTCGAGCTGGCCTTCGCGCCCTCCGGCAATGAAGGGTTTGCGCTTCAGTTGATTACGTACGAAGAACCGACCGGACAGCAAGGTGGAGCTCGGTCTGTCAACGGCTTTACCTCCTTCACAGACTACGCAGCCGGCTCTTCTGCCTCAGAACTGGAAGCGAGCATGAAAACGATCATGGTGCAGGACCAGGTGTCACCGATCCGCCAGGAGTACGGTGCTGACAAGGCGCTATGCAGACTGATACTGGCGATTGTCGACGCGCCCTGGGTCATTCCGGGTACCGCGATACTCCGTGCGGGAGTAGAGGTCGTTGCATCCCCGAAACGCCAACGGACGTCTCTGACAGCGGCAGAATCAGCATAAAGAGGGGCCTCACGCCATGCTCAACCTCGATCAAACAATAAAGGCCCTGACCGATTTCTATGAAGTCGGGGGATTTGATGCACCCTTATGGGTCTGGATAAAGCTGTTCTCGCTTGCTGGCATCGCCGTTCTTCTCTTTTTTATGCTGCCCCGGCCAGGGCGTTCGTGGCGCGTACCCGCGTCACGCCGCTGGCTGAAGCGATTTCGCAAGACTGCTCACCGCTTTTCGGATCGCCAGCGGTTTTCGTTCATCCGGTCCACGAATCACTTCCTGTTTGAAGACATTCTGATGTCCGCTTTTGAAGAGCGGGGATACAAGGTACGCCGGACGCCGGCGACCCGGGACGGTGGCTCGGATGGCTTTGTGGATCTGGATGGACTTCGACTGGTTATTCAGGCCAAACGGTACAAAGGTCCGATCGCCAAACAGCATGTGATTGCCCTGGAGGTGCTGGCCCGCACGAACAAGAATCTTGATGCAGGCCTGTTCATCCATACCGGCCGGACCTCCGGGCCCATCAAATCTTACATCAGCCATTCGCCATTTCTGGACAGCCTCAGTGGCAGCAAGGACATCCTCGACTTCCTGGAAGGTCGACCTGTCACGATTTTCGGCAAGCGAGTTCGACCGGCCAAAGCCATGATCGCGGCAAAGCCCGGTACCAACCGCCACGCCACCACTTAAAACACCCAAGGAGCAAAGGCCATGTTCTATTCCATGCGCATCCAATTACCCAGAAGGTCTCTGGAATTTCGGTTCCAGGACAAGGAACGCGCCGAAATGGTTCGGGATTACTATGCCGCCAAGGACGCCCGCTATGAACCTTCGGAGGTTCAGGTTCAACAGGAAAACACCCGCATTGTGATTGTGAACCCATCAAACAGGGACGTTTACCACGACACCACCGGGCTGGCCTTCGTCGGCGCCATTCGACCGGCCACTTCTGGCGACCCGTTTAAAAAGCGTGCCTGGTTCTGCAAACCCGAGCACATGGAGGATGTCCGCCAGCAATTTGAAGCAACCTGCAAGCGTGAGGGCATGGCCGAATCGTCCATCATGCCGGATGCGCTCGTTAATAGTGATATGGTCCGCAAGTTCAACGACCTGCTGAACAAGGCAACCGAACACAAGCGCCAGACCTCCGGCGAACCCCGGAAGGCCAATACAAAGCTCGAGCTCACCTACACCTGTGGGTCAGCCAAATCACATCTGACCGCGGTCCTCGCCGGCGCCATTACCGAAGACCAGATCAATACGATTTCCAAGAACCTGATTGACGGTTACCAGATTGTGGCCCCTCAGCTGCACTTGCCCTCCCCGCTGGAAGCTGCTGTCGACAATGGCGATATCCCGGGTTACACCGAGGACGACCATCCTCTGACCAACCTGAGCGCCTGGGAAGATGGGATTCCGGCCGTCAACGACCTGCTGACCTTCGATGAACCCAACGTCTCCATCAATATCTCCGACCTGACGACGCTGACCACAAAGATACTCTGGGATCATATGTCCGAGATGGACCGCCTCGGAATACCGGATTTCGATCTGGAAGAACTGGACGAACTGGATGAAGAAGACGAGCTCGAGGATTCTCCGGGCATAGCCTGAACGGATTGACAAAAGTATGCTTTGGTCATACCTTTAGGATAGATGAAACCAAAGGAGAATAACCATGCCATTGTTCCTTCACGAAAGCGCCTCATTTGCCAGGTATCCGCAGGAAAACGCCCAGCATCAGCGGATCGCCCGCGCATGGAACCGGATTCACCAACAGCTGCTCGAGAACCCGCAAGCCATCACCACCAGCCCGATCGGCAACTCGATCTTTTTCATCTTTGATGACCAGCTACTGATCTGTTCGGATTTCTGGGAAAAGGACCTGGAGACCGGCTTCCTGTTCGACCACTGCAGCGCCCTGTACGAGTTCGACGGTCAGAGTGTCGACATGCTCGATTCGCTGGCACGAAAGATGGAAGCGTGGCTGGAAAACCCGACATTCATCGACCGAAAAGAGTCCTACGATTTGCTGGCGGCCGACCTGGATGAACGCCGGGATTTTGAAGGAATCTACGAAGCCAAGTACCTGTATTTGGTTGACGCCTGATCGCATCCAGAAGAACGCAATATGAGCAAAGAACGAGTGCGATTTGAGGCAATGATTTGTTGCGAACAGGATGCCGAACTGCTTTGGCAAGCTGGAACAACGATCATTACGCATCTATCTGAGAAATTTGGCGGAGCCACCTTGATGCCCATTCAGGGTGGCTGGACGAGCGATGGCAATGAAACAAAGGCTCAATACAGCAGAACCAAGATTGAGCCTGGCATCAAAGTGACGCTCTGTGTGACAGAAGACAACACGGAAGCGGCGTATTCTCTGCTGGCAAACACCATTTCCGAGGTTGTAGAACGGGTCGGCCTATCGGCTCAATTCATTCATGTGGAGCGATTCGACTCCATCGCCCTGCATTTCGACATCAAAACCAGGAGGTTCTGCGGTGCCAGTTAATACGAAGGCTACCAACGCAAAAGCTTACCAGTGTGAGAAAGGCCACATCCTGTCCGAACACTTTTCACAAGATGATTTCACGGACAGCGAAGCTGAGATCGACATTGACTGGATCTGGCTGGCCCGAAACGCCGCCCGCGCCTTTGCCATGCCACCGGTGTCCTGCAAATCCTGCGCACGGCACGAAACCTTGCTCGATATCCGCTGCAATTTTGAAAACCCCTGAAACCTGCGCCACCAACCGGCCCTGAGAGCATGAAATATCAGCGCTCCCCCGGGCCGGTGCACCCCGCTTTAACCGCCAGCGAAACACCCAAAAACCCTTCTCCGCATTGACTTTGGTATGCTTTAGGCATACTATAATGAAAGAAAAGCAAGCACCGGAGACGACCCTATGAACACCAACAAAACTCTGACAATTACCCTGAATGAAGATCACATTTCAGCTCTGGAAGCGATGGTTGAGCTGGGTACCGCAGACCGCCGTGAGTTTCTGTCACGGTACGCGGAAGAAAACGACTGGACGAATGAGCAAATTGCCCAAGGGCATTACGAGGCTGACTGCGCCGATGAAGCCATACGCCGCCTGAACGAGGCCTGCGTCGAATCTCCAAGCAATGCTGCCACGTACCTTCTGAAAGACCCGAGCAAGGGCGACAGAGGCTACTGGAGCGACGAGCACGGCTGGGTAAACGTCGGTCTGGCTGACCGCTACACCAGCGCCCAGATCACCAACTGCGCCCGCCGCGACAGCTTGGCAAGCATCGGCATCGAAGCTGATTTTGTTCCGGCACCGGAGCACCACACGGACGGTTCCGGATGGGTTATCTACTCCCCCAGCGAAGCGGCCACAGGTACAGGCGGTTTCTGGAATATCCAAAAGGGTTGGGTAGAGCGAGAGGACGCTACCTGGTATCCATCCTGCCTTGCCGGCTCCTATAGCCTGCCTCAGTCACTTGGACAGGACCGGAACTGGATGAACCTTAACCTTGCCGATATCCGGACTGAGAAAGGCCTGAGTCTGGCGCTGCAGACGTTCTGCACGGCTAACGCCCTGCCCCAACAGTGCGCCGCTGAACTTCTCAGCGACCCGCGAACCGTCCTGACAAGCGCCCAATCACTGTGGCTTGAGCAATTCTGCCGACAGTGGGAAGCCGCCGTCGAGGCTGCCGCCTGAATCCATCACCCACGGGCTGGCTATCCGCCAGCCCCACACAATTTAAGGAGACACCGCCATGAGCATTGGTCGAGTTGCAAGTGAAGCCCTGAAAGTCGCCGGCTGGACGCCCGTTGACACCATTCCGTCAGATGCCATCGACAAGCTGGAAGAACAGTCGCCAACGGCCATCCTGCTTTTCTCAGCAATCGCGGAGATCTATGAGCTGTTTCACCACTCCGAGTCCGATCGTTGGATGATGGTGACCGATGGCGGCGAATCCTTCAAAGTCGGCGCACCAGGGCTTTTGATCTCAAGCGCCAATCCGGCTCGGCTGGACGCCGACAGCGACGAAACGAAGGCAAGCACCATGGTATTCACCATCGGTCTGGACGACAAAACCGTGGACGAATGGCTTATGTGGGTTGGCGCACACGACAACCACCCCCATCGCCGCCCCGATATGGGCTACCACTACACAAGTTGAGCCACCCGAAGCGGCGAGCACCGCGAGTCGCTGTCATGAGCGCCGGGCCACAGGCCTGGCGTGAATCCCCCGCAAAGGGGCAAAGCCCCGCCCGAACGAAAGCACCACCGCCAGCCTTCACGCCCACCGCCTGAACTCTCCCCCTGCCTTGAACCCACCCCCCGTTCAAAGAGCGTCTTTGTGTTTGGGCACTTTGGACGCAGTAGCCCTTAATCGATGATCGGGTGGGTATAATCACGGCAGTATGTTTCGAGGGGTAAGGTTGTGCCGCATACACCCACAAGGCCGAGCAAAGTGACATTGAGCGATCTGACAGGCGATCATCGCCCCCGATACAGCGTTGATCCGTTATCAGATGAAGCGTTTGAACAGGAAGCCCAGAGCATCCTGGAGCCAAGACTTACTCCGATAGTGAGAAGCCAGCAAGTGGAACTGGATTTCCGGTTTCCACTGTCGACCTACCCACTTGGTTGCCCAGAGCGTATGACCTGGATTATTCAGCGGCGAAAAAGCGTAGCCAGAGCCACTAATGAGCATGTGACCAGACACCGCAACATGATGTGGGTTGCCATCATTGGTTCGGCATCCACATTGGGCGCACTGATGGTTGCCAGTCAGATTGAAGGGGTAATCATGGAGCCAGGAGTGTCGCTGACACCCCTCCGATGGTCTCTCATTGTTCTGGTCATGGCGGCAGTTGTCTGCGGCGCCAGATTTTCCGGAATGATTGTTCATAACATGCTGGACCTTTCCCGCCCCAAATCCAACGCGGGCAACCCGCCTTACCACCCAGTTCCTTTGGCTACGGACCGTCGCTGGCACTGGCAGCGTGTCGAAAAGAGTATTGCGGGACGCTGGCGAATTTCGTTTCCCTGGCCAACCCGATCTTACGAGATTCGCCGGATAGAACCTTCCGACCTGATCGCCGTAGCGCTCAAGCGTCTTCAGGCCAAAGAATTGGCCGAGTAAACCCCTAAAGCGTTTCCAAAAAGACCCAATCGACTCAAATACGTCCATTTGTGCGCGTCAGACTGACGTATATCCCCCCTATGACTTTCTCAAAACCTTATACTTCACTAATCCATGAGATAGCGGAAAAGCATTTGAGGTTCTAATGAACACAAAGATCAACCTGGCGTATCAATCGGAAAACCTGAGCAAGAGCATGACAGTAATCCTTAACGGTGCCATGACTCAGGCACAGGCAAATCAGATCAGCGATTCCCTGACAATGGATCATTGCCTGATCTGCAGTCAGGTTGGTCTGCCCTCGCCCCTGGAAGCAGCTTTGAATGCTGGCGAGATAGATTCAGTGACCGAATACGATCATGCGTGGACACGCCTTGAGGATTGGGCTGCGACAGTTCCTCTGGTGGAGGACCTGCACACCACGCAGAACGCCACCATCAATTTGTCCCCAGAAGAACTGGCGGACGCGATGCTGAACCAGCGTTGGAACCTTTTGAGGGAAATCGAGCGTCTGGGCATTCCTGAGTTCGATCTTGAACAGCTTCCTCAGAATTTACTCGAATTCGCGGATCACGGGCCGGCAACACATCTTCAGGGCGCCGATCAGGGCGCGCACACTCAATAATCAGCGATCAACGGAGCACTTATGGCAAGCCCAACCACTGAGCAACAGGCCAAGTTCCAGGAACTCAAAGACATCATCAAATCGGACCCGGCGTTGTTTTTGTCGATGGCGGCCGGTACCACGTTTGGTCGTAGGCTCATCGATGCGATCAAAACCAGTGAAATCCAGAAGCACCTCGAAGGCAGCAAGCAGGATCAACGTGAGATTTCCGATGAGGAAGTCCTGAACTCACTGGCAGCCCTGGATAACTCGACCTATCGCCGCGATCGGGAAACCTGGAATAAGGGGGAGATGCCCAGCGGCCCCCTGGATATCAACCTGCCGTTTCAGTCTCTGGTTACCCTGGTTGAATACGCTCGCCAGAAGCTCATTCAGGACGACCCGAATCTGTATGTCCTGCAGGACAGCCGCACCATGGCGGATGACAAGATGCTGTTTTGGTCGCGCAACGCACAAGGGTACACAACCGATCTGAGCAAGGCACACCGATTTACCGAAGCGGAGGCCAAACAACAACAGGCTTCCCGGGAAACCGATATTCCCCATCGTGTGGGTGACCTTTCTCCGGCCACGCCATCCATGCTGGCGGCAGCAGCCTCCAAACAGGTTCAGCAGTCCCGCAAACACGTTTCGACCACACCGGGGCGCTTTGATCAGGAAGCCACTAAACCGGTTGATGCCAACAGCATCGGGACACTCGAACTGGAGGAACGGTTTGCCAAAATTCCCCGCGGCGTGGACACCCCGGTGCTCATCTCACGGCGGGCAGACGATCAGGACAAAGTAGATTCCATTCTGGTGGATCCGCCAGCTTATTTGGTCAGCCGGCTTGAGCAGGACGATCAATACGTTTGTGAATCCACCAACCTTGCAACGCTGGCTTCCCGGTTCTGGGCTATCCCGAACGTTCAGGACACCCTGAGCTACTACAACTGGCAGCTATTGAGCGACTTCATGGCCGAAGGTCTCGGGTCCATGAAAGCCGAGAACGATGAGCTGACCCATGAGTTTGGCGACAGACTGGTATCGGATATGCCCGAACGAATTGTGGTCAAGCGATTGGATCTATTCGATCGCCATGCAACACCGGCAAGCACTCCCGGCAAGATGCGCCTGGTGGACCTGACGATGGCAGCTCGGTACGGCGAGCCTGTCAACGAAAGGCTATTCACCAACGAGACGTTCAACCAACCCGACAAAAGCTGGCGGGCCCAGGTTGAAGAAGGAGATTTCGGCGAGCTGGCACAGTGGGCGGATTCGAACCAACACGACCTGGACCAGATCAAGCTGGAATTGGAGCACCTGTCTAAATCGACGGAATTTACCACAGACATTGAGCGAGCCGATCGCCGGGAAGAACTGATTTTCACCCGGGATTGCCTGCTCTATGAAATGGAAGAAATTGCCCTGCTCGATGACCAGATTCATTCGCACATGATCCGGACAAGCAAACAGGTAGAACAAGCTGCGCTTATCGATGACCTGGACCTGGACAACGAAGAACCAACGCTAAGGATGGGATAACCATGACAGATGAACGTTTAACGAATCGTGAAGTTCAACTTCTTACGTCTCTTGAAGAGATGCAGGAACGGGCCTCCAATTTGGCCATTGAGCGATTTCACCTGAAGTCCAGGATTGAAGAACTGGAATCCGGATCTCCATCGGTAGCACCGGAGCCGGATTGGTCAAAAGTCGAAGGGGCACGCATTGGCGATCTGTCCACAGATGAACACGCGGACGCTTACGAGCTATGGCTTCGCAAGCAATTCGGGTTTTTCAAAGACAGCGTGGAAATCGAGTTCTTGTTAAAACGTCTGGATCAGGCACGCGGCAAGGTCGATCAGGTAGTGGCACCATCCGACACCAGGGCACAGAAAACCGATGAAAACTATGTGATCCCCGGTGATTCGGGCAGTCCGGAGTGGCACAGGGAGTCCTACCAGACTCTCAAGGTTGAGCTAATCAATGCGGCCCTGCAGGCGAACCTAGTGGAAGCCATTGAGCATCAGGACGACATCGAATCCATTACCCATGACGACCTGCTCAAGCTGACTCACCAGTTGAGCCTGATGATTCACGAGATTGGAGACGAGAAGAAAGAGCCAGTTACGGCGTTTACAACCTCTTCGGACCAGCAACCCGACAGCGACGACGATAAGATCAAGCTGATGCACCAGGATCTTTGCACGGCCATCAATCGTGCAGGTCGATCGATTGGACTGATTGCAACGGCGTATCGCGGCCAAAGCCTGCATGACCAAATGAGCGCGTTTCTTGGCCGGATTAAATCTGCAGTGGTCACCAAGCAAATGATTAACGGGGAAGACCCTCAGCAAGTTGATCGGCTGCGACGCCACAATCAAAGTGTCGAACCCAAGGTGTACTCGATTCTTGACAAGCTGATCGACCAGGACGACGAAAAGCACCCGGCGCCATCATCAGGCCAGTAGCCATGAAAACGTTGGATCACCTTCAGGATTCGCTGTTCGCTGATGATGAGTTTGATCATCCATCTGCTCAGGTCGTTGACCTGAATCATCGCCCGATGTCCATTGCTGACCGGTTGATCGCAGAGGACAAAAAACGTCGGAACAAGATCCTGTCTCTGGAAACCCGCCAGCGGATCGAAAACCACCAGATAGACGGGTTTGGCTTTGATCTGGGTGATTCAACGTCCAAGGTTACCCGATTTGCATCCGGAGTTCTGAGCCCCGCTTACTGGAAAGCCTACAAGGCCTCCGGCCGTGCGTTGTGTGTTGCGGCTACCGAACTGGGTAACAAGCGCCTTGAGCGGGTGAAAGAGCATGTCCGGCAAGGAGGAACCCTTCTTGTCGACAGTGGCGCGTTCATTTACATGGCCCGCCCTGACGAAATGCCATGGTCAGAAGTGGCAAGGCGATATTATGAGATTGCCAAAGCCGCCAGCGACGATGCCAAGGTGACCTTTGTCCTCCCCGATGCCGTTGGCGACCAGGCAAAGTCACTTGAGGCGCTTCAAACGTGGGGAGACCGGTTAATCCGAACCGTAGGCGCCCGGCACACCTGCCTGCTTCCGGTTCAGAATGGCGATCTGAGTCCATCCGAGTACATTCGCAAGGCCCAAACCTTACTGAAAGAGTCCTATTCCGGCATCGCCCTACCCTGCGGTGCTGCCCCGATGCCACCTCAGAAGCTGCGAGACCTCCTTGAGCTCTCCCCTGGGGAGCGACCGGAACGGATCCATCTGCTGGGCATCAGCAACCGCAAAAAAGAGCTGGCGAAATACACGACGGTGCTGGCGGATGTGGTACCGGATGCCGAGGTCAGCTGTGATGCAGTTGAGTTTCGTCAGGACGTTGGCAAAGAAGAGCTGCTGACGGTGATGCGCCGGGAGATTCTTGAGGCTATTCGTGACAAGGCGCTCGAGCGCGCGGACTGGACGGAGTTGAGCCATACACTGTCCGATGCGTCCCACGTTTTGCTCATCGAGTATGTCGACAATCAATTTCCATTGGTCACCGGCGAGGACCGGGCGGAATTGATTGAGACGATTCAGAGTTCACCGATCATGCAGGCTCTCGAGACCCAGGCGCTGCACAACGAGGTCGATGAACGTTTCGGTCCCTACGCCACTTCCTTGGCAACCCACGCCTTAATCACCCAGAAAGTACCCAAATTGCTGGCTGATTACTGGGCGCATCACCACCCGATCGAGCCGGAATGCGATCAGAGAATGGGAGCGTTTGCCCCGGAAGACAGTTGCCCTGGGTTATCCTGATCCCATCAAATAAACGTGTTAAGGAGTAACAATGGCTGATACGTATTATGGCTTTTACGATGGCCCCGACCGCATGGCCATCAAGATTATTGACGGCAACGCTGAAACCATTCTGGATGAACTCAGAAAGGCGTGTCCTGATGAATATCAGCTTCGCACTGTCGTGAAACGTGAATCTGGTGGACTGACCCACGTGGCCGGGACACCGATTTCAACCTCAGAGGCGGCCATCTATCTCAAGAGTATCCATGAAAATGGAGTAGAAAAAGCCAACTCGTCCAGCCCAGAACAATCCGCCAGCACCACCACAAGTAGCGAGACCGAGACTTTGGCAGCAGGACCACGCTACACCGCGAAACCCAAAAAACCGGTCGGCAAGATCCCGATGCTGGCCATCGCTTTTAACATCATTGGCGGCATTATCGTCCTGGTGGCCATATCCATCTTCTATACCGCAGTGAATCTGGACTCCCCTGAGCCCATGGCCTTTGCTATCGGTGCCGTGGTTGGCCTGGTGATCGGGATTCAGGGCCTCCTGTTTCTGGCGGTCGGCGCGATTGTCGCGTACCTGAACCGGATTGCGGTGGCCACCGAGAACATTTAGTCACCCGGCTTATCCGCGCAACCAGAAACCCGCTTCGTTTGAGGCGGGTTTTTTTCGGACCTGGCGTTTGGTGGCGTTTGCGTTATCCGCCAGCCTCAACGATTACACTGGAACAACTCATCGACCGAACGAAAAAGGATGCCCTATGAAAAAGACGATAACCGCAGTTCTCGCGGCCAGCCTCCTGATATCCGGGGCCGCACAGGCAACCCCTGCCCTGCTCGGCATCAAGGCGCAGATAACAACCGTCGGCGAGCTCCGGGCCAAGTACGAGAACGCTGAGATGATCGCAGCCCGTACGGCTGAATTCGATGGCCCAATTTATCGGGTAACCGGGGAAGAAACCGGCGCCGAAGGTGTCCATGAAGCACGATTCATCTTCAACAGGAACGGAATCCCGGTGTCCATGACCGGGGTGTTTGATCGAAATCGGTTTGACCATATCAACCTGATTCTCGGTACCAGGTACAAGCTGATTCATCACAACAGTCGCCCGGGTGTTGAAAACCGTCTGCGCTCAGCGTGGTACCAGACTGGCGATCGGGCCAACACTATTGTCTCGATCACAGCGCCCGAAGGCGGCGACAAGGTGTACGTGACGTACGCGGATCAGGCAACCCGGAACAAGATCCAGGCAACACTGGAAACAATGGAAGAGCCTGAGCCAAGGCACTGGTGGCAGTAATCCGGACACACATTATGATGGAAATTCTGGTTATCCTTTGGTATGCTTTAGGCATACTAAAGAGGCAACCAGAAGGACCAGACCATGACACCGATTCTCTTTTTCTCCGACGACATCGCGATCAATCCACACAGCGCCTCCCAGGAATTTCGGGCGTACGTGGAAAAGGCCCAGCCGATTACCGTGGCTGAGTTTGCCAGCCAGACCGGCAACCGCGTCTCCCTGTACCAGCTGGACAACGGAGATTTGCTGCTCGAGGCCAAAGCGCCGCACTCGACCCAGACCCCCATCTTCATCGAAGGCTCTGAAGCGGCGTAAGCCGCTTTTCAGCCGTCCTGCAGGAGGATTTTGCAATGACTGATACCGTATATATCCGCTACTACATCGAAACCGACAGGGTTGGCTCCCGGGAAGAAGGTGTTGCGGAGTTTGATCGCGCGGACTGGGAAGCGATGAGCCCTGAGCAACAGGAGGCCGAGATCAAAGAGGAAGCCTTCAACTTTCTCTCATGGGGATTCAAAGAGATTACTGCTGAACAGGCACAGGTATGCGAGGACGACGCCGATGATTGAGCAGGTAGATAACAACACCTTCAAGACGGTTAGCCGAAACGGTTTGAGCACCATGACCCTGATTCGCTCGGGCGACGGCTGGGAAGTCTGGACACGCAACGCCTCGACTCGGGCTTACCTTGGCAATATGCCAAGCGTGAAACGGTTTAACAGCCTTGAAGACGTCGAGAAACGCTATCGCTCATTTGCCAGGATAACCGCACTGGTTTCCGATCACACCAACCTCACAGGTCGCCCACAATGAAGTGGGCGCACCTCGGCTACGGCATCCAGCTAAGTGCCGTTGTCATCGGTGGTCTGCCACTGCTCGTTTCGATGATCTTTTCCGCGGTAATGGTTCGCCGGCTGGCGGATCCTCGGATCATTGATCACCTGGCAACCCAGAAACGCAATTCCCTGATCGTATTGGCCTGCCTGATCCCTTTCCTTATCCTGCCAAAACTGTTTGCCCTGGATAACGAAAACACGGCGATCGGCGCCTACGTCATTTTTGGAAGCCTGTATACGCTGGCCGGCCTATGGCTGGTTACCCAGATTGCCCTTGGCTGGTACCGGCTTTACAAAGGCAGGCCCGCCAGAAAGGCAGCAGCTACCAATCCCACCGAAACGTTGAACGAAATCGATCACCCGGAAACGAATCGGAACACCAAAGCCTAGAGCGAACTCGATGACCGAATGAAGCGGGCTTCGAGCCTAACGCCCCTTCGGGGGATCGATTCCGATAGAATGGATTATCTGATCAGGGCAATCCCGCTCAGATCAGTCATTGGTTGGTTTGTTTTCTCTCGTGACGCTCAGAGAGATTGGTGATAGGTATCACAGCCCGTTCCTCACTGGTTCGGGCTTTTTTTTGGCAAAAAAAAAGGGCGCCCCGAAGGACGCCCAAACACCAGAGTAACTACATCGGATGATCGTCAACGCTCCAAGGGCTTACCTGGTTCGCCATCGCCCCATCCGGAGGGCGAAATTCTTTACGACTGCCGGGTGCGGCTACCCAACTTCATTAACCGGCGCTTGGCCAAGGCATTGATCACAATCCGCTCTTGCTCACCGAGACTGCCGTAACCCTTCAGCTCATCCAAAGTCCGCCCGCAGCCGACACACACATCGTCTTCGATAGTGCAGACCTTGATGCAAGGACTCGCCGCCAGCGGATTGTCCTGCGGAACTTTCTCGTCTCGCTGACGCTTTAACCGGGCTTCAAATTCCTCGAAAAACGAAACCATAAAAACCTCGCTGATCTCAATATCTAAAATGGTATGCCCAAAGCATACCCCTGTCAACCCGGAATGTTATAAAAAAAGGCCCGACGTATCAGGCCTAACTGCCGAACCTTTTTAGCATGCGCGACTGACATGGCATGCGATCCGGCAGACAGTGCTTCCCTGCCCCCAAAACAGTTCGTATCCCATTATACGCATCACACAAGGTAGTGGATTATAAATCATTCAAACTCCCCAAAACATTGACAAAAGTATGCCAGTGGCATACTATAGACCCATACGATAAACAACGCCGGAAAGGCGGAACGACACCAGAGGATGACACCATGACCACAATTCTTGCACCGACCGTCAAACTCAACCGAGGCACCCCGCGTATCTGGCTGGAAGGCCAGCGTCTGGCTCGCGGCAACTTCACCCCGGCCACCACCTACACCGTCACCTACAAGGACGGTCAAGTAATCCTCAAAGCCACCAAGGAAGGCAACCGCAAGGTTTCCTCCCGCCAGAACAAGCCGGTCATCGACCTGAACAACAAGGAAGTCGGCAAGTGGTTCCCTGTTGGCACCAAGCTCAAGGCCGTTATCCGTCGTGGCCGGATCGTTATCAGCCGCCTTGCCAACGAACTCAAAGCCCTCAAGCGCGATCGCGACCTGATCCGCAAGCTGGCTTCTGGTGAGCCTCTGGACGTAGTGAGCATGTTCCACGGTGGCGGGGTCATGGCCCGCTCACTGGCCGACGGTTTTCACATGGCGGGTGTCCCGACTCGTCTCATGCTGGCGGCGGAAATCGACGGCCGCTACATGGATGCCTCACTCCGGGCGAACGCAGACCTGTTCGATGATCGCAGCGTTCTGATCAACGCCCCGGTTCAGGATGTGGATTTCGACAAGGTTCCGACCTGCAACGTCCTTGAGATCGGCCTGCCGTGCACTGGCATGTCAAAGGCCGGACGTAGCAAAGGCAAGCTCTCCTGTGCCGAGGAACATTCCATCGCTGGCGCCCTGTTCTTCACCGCTCTGGAGTGGGTCAAAAAGTTCCAGCCTGCGGTTTCCATCTGGGAATGCACCACCGAACTTCTGAACAGCCCAAGCCTTGCCGTTATCCGCAGTGTTCTGCTGGGCTGGAAATACGACCTCTTTGAAGCCTCCCTTAACGGCTGCAAATTCGGCGCTCTGGAAAACCGCAACCGCGCTGTCATCGTCGCCATGAGCACCGATCTGGCTGAAGCTGGCGCTTTCGACTTTGCCAACCTCAAGCCGCTGCGCGTCAAGGAAGCCACCATCTCAGAAGTTTTGGAAGACATTTCCGAGGACGACGATCGCTGGACCATCCACACCTACCTTGAGAAGAAAGAAGCCGAAGACATCGCGGCCGGCAAAGGTTTCAGAAGGCAGCTTTACGATGGCACCGAAGATCACATCAACACCATCACCCGTCAGTACGCCAAAATCCGTAGCACTGACCCACACATCAAGCACCCGAACAAGCCGCGCTACACGCGCCTCCTGACCACCAAGGAGCATGCCGCCATGAAGGGCCTGCCCAAAGGCTGGATTGAGTCCTGCGACGCCGCTGAGAGCGTTGCACACGAAATCCTCGGGCAGAGCGTGGTGTACCCCAAATTCCTGTCCGTAGGCGAGGCCGTCGCCACCAGCCTGAAGGTAGCAGCCGAAAGGCTACTCCCCATGGCCGGCACTGCCGCTGCCAACGACGAAGAAATCCACATGGCGCTGGCGGTTTAATCCGCCAGCCTTACCCAAGGAGAGAACCATGAGCATCCAGAAGTTCTACGAAAGCCACTCACCCCGCACGATCAGCAACAACTGGGTGGCGGTATCCACGACTCGCAACGCAGACGGTGGTTACGCTTTCTGGTGCGCGGGCGAGCAAGCGCTGACCCCGGATATCGACAGTGCAACCCGGTACCGGCAGGACGCCGTGAACGAAGCGAAAGACGCCACTCACAACGGCGAAACCCTCCGCTGGCTCAACGTGCCGCTGTACGAGTGCGGGAAAGGCTGGCCGGAGCTGATGGAAGCCCTGGAATTGTGGGCAAAAGAAAATGACCTGAAGCCCACGCCCGATGACGACATGCTGCCCGCCCTCCATGACACCCTGAACCGCGCACAACGGCTCTGGCTGAAGCAATACATCTTCCAGTGGCTTTCCTGAGCGACCTCACCCAAGGAGACACCCATGAGCATCCAGAAATTTCACGACAGCGCCGACCGGCTGATCGACACCGTAGCCAAGTTCGTTCGCCGTAATATCGCGCTTGAAGGAGATCGCCCGAGCGAGTGCCAGCAAACAGCGGCGCTCAACGCGCTTCAGGAGCTATCGTCCACTTTCAACGGAACGATCAGCGAAGAACTGACCAATGCCCCGCAGACCGATCGGTACTTTATCGAGTTGGATCGAGCGATGGCGGAGTCCGTCATCGAGGCGGTAAATATCGCCACCATGTCCGATCGCCTGTGCGACGAAGCTGCACTCAAAGCCCAAGCCGCCACCACATTGATAACCGATGCGCTGGTCAACTAAACCGCCAGCCGGACTCCGGCATTCAGGAAGCGAGGGCGAAGCCCGACCTGACCGCTCGGATGGGCTTCGCCCATTCGGGCACCAGCAAGGGGCAAAGCCCCGCACAAAGGCTGCAACGCCGCCGCAGGCACCTATGGGGCCCAATGAGGCACTGAGACCAACTCACCTCCCGCTCAAAGAACGGGTTAGTCTTTGGTCAGTAATAGGCATAAGCGCGGTACCGGGAAATATGATGGAACTTTCTCTGAAATTGGGATCTAAAAATGCTTTTTCTGTTTACTGGGTCAAGGCTAAACCCAGACCTCAAGGGGCACCGTTATGACAATTCATCGATTGATTACAGCAAAACGGACACCCAACACGATGGAGACCGACCTGTGTGAAGGTGACTTTATGGATACCAGGGAACCGGACACTCTCGGGAACCCAGGCTTTTTGGATCCGTCTTTCGGGGATGCGTCCATGGATGCCTTTCAAAACGGAAACCCGATTGAGTATCTGGATAACTGGCGGCAACCAATCAGCCGTCCTGAAAAATCGAACAACGATAGCCAGGATGGGCCATCACTAACCTGAAGAGATCGGAAAAAGGGGATAAATGAATTGACAAAGGTATGCTTTAGGCATACCCTTTAATTAACAAATAAGTGTCAATTCAACCCAGAGGAAACTAACCATGACAAAGATTGACCCGACCTTTCAAAAGGGGATCGAAGATGAGTTGCACCTGTCCTGCGGCTTGATCTCAAATTTCTGGACACCCAAATCGCTTGAGGAAGGTTGTGACCTGGTATTGGCAACCGATGGCATGGCAGGGGATCACCCACATATTCAATCAAATGTGTACGCCCAACTGGTGGTCAACTTCGCAAGTTCAGACGACTGGTCCTGGGGTCTGGGTGAGATTCTTGGCTCCATAGACCGTAGTGATAACCGTATTGAGCAGAATGGTCTTGGGTGGATCAAAGAGGTGTTCGGGATTCTTGAGAACTATTTTGATGAGATGGCTCCCGCCTACGACACCGAAAACCCAGAAAGCACAGCGCTGTTCCAAGAGTTTTACCGGTACATCGCAACAGCTGTGAATTACCGACTGAAACTCAAGCCCCACCATACTGTTGAACAGTGGCAAACCTCACCTTATGACGAACTCCTGACTCGCGGCACGATCGCCTTGATGGAGCAACTGGTTACCGGAATCAACCCCATGTTCCATGAGGTTGAAAAATCGAAGCCTGCCGTCAAAGACATCCACGTTCAATTCAACGAGCGTGATGTGAATCTGGAAGTGGTTGTTGCTGCCGACGATCAGAAGTTTACAGCGGCCATCGTGTTTGGCAGCAACCTTGAGGCCAAAGCGGCAAAGATCAACCATGACGCCCAAATGGCTCTGCTATGGAAGCTGTGCGAAAACATTGATAGGGAAATCGCCATTGAGGTTATCGACCGTCTCCCCCTCGAGTTCAGCAAGGGCATGGAAAAGCGGAAGGATGATTACGACCTGTCAAGCAGCCAGCTTTCAGACCTGATCATCCATTGCGCCAACGGTATCTATTCTCAACCGATTCGGGAGCGGCTATGACCGAGCTGAATGAAGCACTCAAAAAACAAACACTGGATGCACTTGCTGCATCCAGTGTCACCGTTGGTCGATTCGCAATGACCAGCGAATTTATCGCCAAGCCTCACTACGGAATAACGATCAGCGGTCACCCGTTATTGCTCATGGGGCCTCCAACTGACACTCAGACCCGCCGACAGGCCACGGCCCTGAAAGATGCCAAAGCGTTCCGGCAGATGATTCGTTACCTGGGGATGGACTCACAGAAACTGGATGCCCAGCGCATAACGTCGGACCAGATTCAATTCCTGGAAGGCGATACGTTAAGCTGCCTGCTCTGCTCCGAACCAGGGAGCGTGGAACTTGGCGAAATGACCGATCGGGTTCAGGACATTCTGGGCATCATCACGACAACGGAACGGACGGTACATTTCCCGCTTGGACTGATCCTGGCAACCGAACGGACGTTGGTGCCGATACTGAACCCAACTCGGGGTTTGGATATTGACCGCCTTTTGGTGGCTGGCCCGGATGGAATGCCGACCATTCAATAACGGTGTCGCCGGCAGGCATGCCGGCCGGCGCACCGATCTGCAATCCGTGTTTCCAAAACGACCCGACAGCACCCCCACCCGAACTATTACCCTGTTGCAGTTGATAAACTGGCCACACAGTAATTAATGAACTCAGAGGTGTGGCATGGGCTTTTTTTCATTCACTCGGGCGGAAGATGGCAAGAGCGTACCCAACGTACACTCAGGGCTCCCGATGGTTACCCATTACCTGATTCAGCCACACGGACAACCTGCGATTGCAGAGCACGGATATGACGGCTACGGAAACTGGGGTGGCGGCAGCGTAAATCTGTATGAATGGGTGGCCAGAACCAATGCCGACCACATCGGTTTTGACGCAGACGCATTTGATAGCGACCGCTTACGGGAAATAGGCGTTGCTTTGCTTGATGGAACCGCATTCGAGGATACCCGTAACGGTAGCTTTTGGTGGATTGGACGACAACATCCCGTTCCTGGAGCCGCTATCGAGGTAACAGGCGGACCTTTCGATCATTACAGCCAAGCCCTGGGTGGCACACCAAACGACCTGATCGACAAGGGTATCCTGGTCGAGAGGCCAATCCGTGAGTTAGTAAGCCTGCCCTACCCGATCAAGATCTCGGCCTACCCGTTTGCGAAGTATGAGGATCTACCTGAGTCCGGCATCTGTCCTTATGGTGGATATGGATTCCCAGACGATCCTGCAGAGTTCCAGGAAGCGACTGGCTTCGTTTTGAGCGAGGTTTTTCCGGACACCATCGACCCTGATTTGCGAAAGCTGCTGGAAGAGGACAACCAGCACGGCCTGGTGATGGATGACGATGAGGACTTTGATGATGGGCCATCCATGCGATGAGCCGGTAAACCACAGCCAACCCGATCGGGTGAACGAACTCGATCAGAGGCCCGAACCCTGACCACAAACCGAAGGTAGTGAATCGAACATGCGTTCCAGAAAGAAAACGGTTGCCCAGATTAAAAGCGTACTTGGCACACCAGAACAACGGGAAAAACTGACGCCATCGGACGAAGCCCTGCTTGTAAAAACACTGGAAGCCCAGGAGCGATCAGGCAACACATCGCTGAGTCAAAGGCAGAGAAATCAAATCTGGAAAGTCATAGAAAAGCTGGGCACGAACGATCAGATTTTGTAGCTGATATTCAATACCTTACCGAATCGTCGAACGAACTCGATCAGGCGGAAAAGCTCAAAAATTTGAGGTAAAACGGGTTGACTGAAGTATGCTTTGGGCATACTATAAGAGTCGTGAACGGTGATAATAAACACGGAGAACAGACCATGACTCTTGATACAGCGAATCACTCAGAAACCACCGGCCTTGATATGGAAAGCGCAACCCACGGCGGCTACGCAACAGCGACCGCTCAGGGTGACGACAAAACCATTATCGTAAACCCGAACGACATCGAGGTAATCCAGTCCCGCAACCCACGGCGCACCCGCTCTGAATCCGAAGTCGCTGAAATGCGCGAGTCGATTCGGGCCAAGGGTGTCATGCAGTCTGTACTTGTTCGCCCGAACCCGAATGCCGACAGCGACAAGCCCTATGAACTGTGCGCCGGTTACACCCGCACCCTTCTCGCTCTGGAAGTCGGACTGACCGGCATCCCCGCTCTGGTTAAGAACCTGACCGATGCCGAGGCTCTGGAAGCCGCTACCATTGAGAACGTCCAACGCGCCGATATGGCCCCGATGGACGAAGGCCAAGCCGCCCGTAACATGATGGCCCAAGGCATGGATGCGGATGAAGTCTGCACCGTGCTTGGTTGGACAAAAACCTTCCTTGAAGGTCGGATTCAACTGACTCACTGCATTGATGAAGTGTCACAGGCGCTTTGCGACAAACAGATTAAAGTCGGGCATGCCCAACTGCTGTCCGGCCTGCGCGAAGAATCCCAGAAGAGTGCGCTGGCGGTTATCCTCAAAAACAACCTGACGGTTGACCAGTTCCGCGACAAGCTCAACCAGCTATCCCTGCGCCTGAGCGCAGCTTGCTTTGATCTGACCGATTGCGCGACCTGCCCTCACAACTCATCCACCCAGACCAGCCTGTTTGGGGATGCCGAGTCTCTGGGCAAGGCCCGCTGCCTGAACAAAGCCTGCTTCGACAGCAAGACAGACGAGCATCTGGCCTCCGTCAAAGCGAATCTGGCCGAGTCGTTCCACAAGGTTGCCCTGTCCCACGAAGTCCCGACCGGCACCACCACGGTAATCGTTGAGCGTGGGCCGCATGGTGTTGGCGCGGAACAGGCCCAAGCCTGCGCTGGTTGCAAGCATTTTGGTGCAACCATTGATTCCTCGCTCGGCTCCAAGGCAGCGGTCACTGAGAGCGTTTGCTTCAACCTCAAGTGCCACGCCGAGAAGGTAGCCGATTACAAGAATGTGATCGCCACCGATGCGGCCCAGGCGAACGAACCTGCCGAAGCTGGTGACACAAAGGCAACCGGCACCGCCAAAGGTGGCGAGAAGCCAGCAGCCAAGACCACCACCAAGGCACCGGCGAACAAGAAAGCGGCAAAGCCTGCTTCAAGCGCGATTCCCCGCAAGATCGTGGAGCAGCACCACAAGATTCACCGTCAGGCTGCGTCTGCCATTGCCGCGACCGACGAGAAGGTTACCCTGATTGGCAGCATCATCTGCCTGTTGCGTGACGCCAAGGCCGAACTGCCGAAGAAGCCAGAAGGCTGGCCAATGAGCATCAGCAGCGGCGAAAACGCTATGAAAGCGGCAAAGATGCTCGACACTCAGCCGGTCGAAAACCTTCAGAAGCTGCAAAACCAGTTGGTTCGTCAGATGCTTGCCAAATCAACAGGCGGTTTCGGCGGCGAGAACGAAAAGGACGTATTTGGCGGTTTCGCCCACTGGGTGGCCCAGGAGCGCAAGGCCGACCTGACCAAGCACTTCACTATGGACAGCGAGTATCTGTCGGCGTTTACCAAGCCGATGGTCGAACAGCGCCTCAAGACCTCTGGTTTCGACAAGCACTACGACACCGAGAAAGGTGAAGGTGAGTTTGCCAAGCTGATGAAAGGCCCGAAAGGAAACATCATCAAGGCGGTCAAAGAATCTACGTTCGACTTCAAAGGCTTCCTGCCCGAAGGGTTGGCGCTGGACAAGTAACTTTCGGAGGGGCGGTTCGCCGCCCCTGATTTACCCGATCGGGGATTGAGGCAATGAACACGAAGGCAATCACACCTCCCCAGGATGCAAAACCAACCATTCTGGATAAGCACGGCAACGAATTGACGATAGACGAACTGGCATGGTGGTCAGACCTGAACGGCACCCATCGGCCAAGAATGGTCACGATTACCCAGATCAACGTCGAAGAAGGACTGGCCTATTGCCGCGACGATACTGGCAACCACTACATGACCGTCCCTGAAGAACTCATTAAAAACGAAGAACACTAAACGCGAGGCTGTAACCATGAACTCCACTTTACTCCAAGCTGTATCACCAATTCTCAACGCCAAAACCGCCAAGATCACTCTGGACATTTCTGCCGCCAGCACCGAGGGCGAATTGCAGGTTGTCGTGAAGCCGGTTATCGGCCCTGTATCACCCAAAGCGCCGGAAGAACTGAAAGTGTTGTGTGCTGCCCTAGCGAAGCACATCAAGGTTGTGGGAGAACCGGAAGAAATCGAAAAGCTGCTGGCAGAACGGGTAAACGAGCAAGCGCCCAAGCGGAACCAATGGGCCAACCGCGCAGCCGAAATGGATGCCGCGATTGCCGCAGCCGCCGCAAAAGATGCCGGTGGTTCCAAGAAAACTGCACCGAAAACCGAAGCTCCGAAAACCGAATCCGGCCCCCTGGTCGATGTCGAAGAAGATCAGAATGACAGGACCGAGGAAACTCCGGAATTTGGATTGTAATTGTCATGGGGCTGGTGCAAGCCAGCCTGTCTCCGTGTGTCGGTAAAGCCGACTTTGGGTGTGGTGAATAACCCGCCCCTTTTTGCATTCTGGCACACCAAAAAAGACCTCGCTGCGGCGGGGTTTTTTTACGCCAAAAGGCGTCAGAGGGGTTGACCAGAGTATGCTTTGGGCATACTATTACAGACACGGCCAAGGGATTCCGAGGCCAAACACAACAGCAACACGACCAACCGGAGAATGACTATGGCACAGGTAATGGAACTTGAACGTGTATTCCGTCTGGGAGCCACCGACCTGCCCGACTTGGACAGCGATCTGACGCCCGAGCAAATTCTGGAAGCCTACCAGGAGCAATATCCCACGCTGCGGTATGGGAAAGTCCAGGAAGTCGGCATTGAAGGCGATCAACTGGTGTATCAACTGGTTCCCGCTGAGCTGAAAGCCAATGGGTGAACTGGAACGGGCGCTGGCGGAATTGGAGCAATGGGCCGACGACTCCGATACGCCCCGCCCGAACAAACCCGCAACCGGCCAGAACAACACCGAGGAAGAAACATCATGCTTGACCTTTCATCAGTCCCGACAGCTATTTCTACTGGCAGAGAGTGTCAAGGGATGCTCGTTGCCGGATGCCATGATGCCACCCCTCCCACGATAGCCGAACTGGTGCAGGCAAACCCTGCACTGCTGGCCCTTCGTGTTCCCAAAATTCAGAAAACCGAAAAGAACAAGGCTCCCGTTGCCGAGGCATTCAGCAAGAACCCGATCATGGGTCAGCCAAGCCAGCGGGATTTGCTTGACCACATCAAGATGCTGGCAGCAACCCACCGGTTGTCACCGGCACAGGCCCGTTATCTGGCCGATAATCGCCAGCAACCCGTTACGCTCTGGAAAGCGGTTGGAAACCTGTCACAGAACTTCCTGACAGATAGCAACAACGAGATTTCAGCGACCGCTTCCCAGATCGTTCTCGACACCTTTCGAGTAGCCAAGTTTGCGCGATTCACAAGCCTCTGGAAACGGACTATCCCTGAAGCGCTGGACACTGGCCTTGTAATCGACCTGAACAACGCGATCAAAGCATTGACCGGCGATGAAGCTCGGCACTTCTCTCAGGCCGATGCGGATAACCTGCAACAGGCGACCGCCAACGTCCTCTTTGAAATCACCAATTATCTGAACCGTCAGATGCAGGGAGTGATGGAAACCCATTTCCATTCACACCGACCGATCGACGCGGAGCCCTTAGCTCTGGGTTTTGAAGCCCTCCAAGGTTACGTTTTTGACCTGAACCCCGACGATCTGAGCGAGGAATTGTGGGAAGCTATCAAGATTGCCCTGCACACCCTTACCGAACTGGCAACCCCAGGCATGACAGCGAACCACCTTGCTGGGTTCAGCCCCATGATGGAAGAAGTCAGGGAAGAAGTGGAAATCGTACGTGGAGAATGTGAAAAACGGGACATTGACCCAGAGGATCGGGATGCGATTGACACTCTGCTTGAAACCCTCGAAACATGGGTTATCACTTGCTATGACGAGTTTGAGGGTTACGCCGAGACCGTAAATACCGCAGATGAAGAAGTGCAACGCTGGTCACTGGACGTCGGAACGGCCAACATCAACACCCTGAACGAAGCGATCAAGGCTCTGCCCGAAGCTGCCAATGAACTGGAACAAAAACTCGGAGACTGGTGCCGCGAGGCATACGAAAGCCTGAGCCAAATCGACACGCCGTGGCACGAACTGGAGTGCTGGGCGAGCCATAGCGGCAATGACATTCTATGTGATTACACACCAAGGGCGCTCGACCAGGGGACGGTTATCCTTCTGGAAACAGATACAGCCGCACACGAAGAAGCCGAGCAAATTCATCGCGGATACATGGAAAACGGCGAGACAATGGAAATCGCGTTTGACTGGGACACCGACCCAGAGTCCATCGTCAAGCTCGCCCGAACCATGAAGCGCGGCCTGAAACTCCTTGATGATTTGCAGAAAATCACAGGTTAATCTCTGACTCGCCCCTTGATTATAGTATGCCTTTGGCATACTATAAGGGAAACCGATCAAGGGGAATAACCATGCAAAACAATGCGACCCAAGTTAAAACACTGGCACTGCTGATCCACTCCGTTACCGCCAGCGAAACCAACGAACAAAACCTTGCCGTGATGGCCCATGACGTATACCACCAGGGCGATCAATCCATCCTTGGAGCCGGTCGTGCGTTCACGACAACCGACAAGCGCAACCTTCTGGAAATCCTGAGCAACGATACCTCTGCCGATATGGAGTTCCTGGAAGCCCGTTGTCTGGCCAGCGGCAAGGAATCTCTCATGTGGTTCCGGCCTCGCCAAAAGACCACCGTGGATATACTGGGCAAATCGTACACCGTACCCCTGCCCTCACTGGTGTTCCTGCTTCACAAACAGAACCTCTACATTGCCGCCTACAAGGGCGACAAGCGCCCCGAACGCGACACCAAGCTACTCGTTAGCGGCCTGCCGAATGTCGGCACAAGAGGCGCATGGTGCTCCGGTGGTAACGGGCTACCCGCACACCCGAACCAGTCGCACATTGACCGGATTGAGGAAGTCTTTTTTCTCAGCCCGTTCACCCACTTCAACGGGGCCGCTGCCGATCTGGAAGTGGACGAGGACGCCGCCAGCCGTAAATCCCTGCCCGCGTATTTCGGTCTTCTCGTTACCAAGCGGCAGTTCCCTGTGAGCAAGCTCAAGCCGATGAAGTCCGACGACTTCCGCCGCGACGACCTCGACCTGCACACATGGTTCTCAAAGATCACTAAGGGGTAAACCAGCATGTCTAGCATGATTCAGAATGCCAAGCGCACAAAACCTAGCATCTTTGAGAACCATGACCGCCCACTGCGCGTCCTGTTGATCGGCGCTGGCGGTAACGGCTCTGAGTGCTTTGACGGCCTTCTTCGCCTCCATTGCGCCCTGACCGCTCTTGGCGGCAAAGGGCTGGCGGTGAGCGTCATGGACGACGACGAGGTTTCCCCGAGCAACATCGTTCGCCAGCGGTTCTGGACGCATGAGATTGGCACCAACAAGGCTGTGGCCCTGACCCATCGGGCGAACACGATGTTTGGCACCAACTGGCGCGGTTTGCCGATACGTCTGGGGCCAGACGCCACGTTCAGCACTCGGCCCGATCTGGTCATTACTGCCGTGGACAGCCTTGAGTCGCGCCGCACCGCGAACACGCTATTCCGCAAGCACAATGACATTTTCTGGCTGGATATGGGTTGCGACAAGGACAAGGCCCAAGTGGTGTTTGGCCGCTTTGGTGACAACAAGCTCACAGATGAATGGCCCTGCACCGTGGCCCACTTCCCCGACCTGCTCACCCGCGTGGATGATGAAAACACGCCTTCGTGCTCCGCAGCCGAGTCACTGGCGCGGCAAGACCTGATGATTAACGGGGCTGTCGCCAATGCAGCCGTAAACATGCTCTGGAAGCTGATGCGCGAGGGCGAACTGGCGTTCAATGGCGTAACCATTGACCTGTCCACCGGACTGAATCAGAGCATCAAGTTCCTGCCACAAAAAAGCTCCGAAGCCTGACCGGCACCCCACCTGAGAGGGCACCGCCCGATCGGGTGACTCACTGGCGCAACCGCGCCAGTGGGTTTGGCAGGGCCAACGGCCCGAAAGACACTACGCACCGCCTCAAGACCACACCCTTCCTGGCAAATTTGCTGCCGAAAAACGCCCCATTCACCCGCTCAAAAGCCGATTTTGGCCTTTCCTTTTCTTGACTCAAGTATGCCGATGGCATACCATGATGGTGTAGAAAATGAGTTATCAACCAAGAAAAGCGAGGCACCCATGACGCAATTCAAGAAAGGCCAAGTAGTTACCATGCAGCACCCGAAAAGCAAGGCAATGCTGGCGGCGGTTATCGCCAAGTCCACTGCCGCCGATCTGGTGGTAGAAGCCGACAAGGGCGAGGGCCACATGATTCGGTTCGAGGCCAAGCGCAATCGCCGGACTCCGGCCCAACTGGCCGAAGGACTCAAGATCACCGCTGGCTGCGACCTCCCGATCAGCCCCGAGCTTCAAAAAGCGATTGATACTGCCAACGGGAAAATCCCGAAAGTGACCAAGGGCCAGATTGTCAGCTACGAAATGGATGGTGAGCAATGCACTGGGCGGGTCAATAAGGGCGGTAAAACGCCTCTGGTATCCCACAAAGACGGTTCCCACATCAAAGGCCCAGCCCACGTTTTCACCCCTTGCGAAGCGCCTGAGATCGACCCTGAGCTTGCCGATTGGTCAGTGACCGCGTTTGTCGATCAGGGTATGGGCCGCGATTTCGCCCGCTGGCAAGCAACCGTTGCCTACCGTGGCAAAGATGAGTTTTACGCGATCTGTGACGGTGATGGTGGCCCTTTGCGCTATGAGCCAGTTAGCCGGAGCAAAACCGAATATATGCGCCAACGCGAATCCATTGCCACATGGCAAAAAGCCCTGACGGACTACATCAAAGCCAAAGGCGGGAACAACACTATTGTCGATGAACTATGGCCCACCTACAAATGGGATATGGCTCCGACTGGCGTGACGTTCGCGGACTACATCAACGACCCGAAACTCTAATAATCACGCGCCCCGTTCGCGGGGCGCAAGACACGACCACCAGAGAGGATTTGAGCATGACCTACTTCGCCTTCATCGAGCGCCCTGACGCAACCAGCCCCATCACCGTCAGCAAGCTGCTGCCGAACGCTGAACACTTTGTCACGACTTACGGCCACCTGCTGAATCCTGGCGAGTGCATCACGCTTGTGCAGTTTTCTCAGCGCATCACCAAGGTTTACGGAAGCCCCTTTGTCCAGATTGAAGCTGGCGAGCTTCACCGCTGGCAGGCGCTCATGGCGTACTGTGAGGACTGCATCCTCAACGAAAACACCATGCCAACCAGCTTTGAATGGACGGATGGAACCTACAGCGAGTCCGACATTTACAAAATCCTCGGTGAGGAAGCTGTGGACTGGCTTACCCGCAAAATTGGAAACGGCCAAGCCGCCTGAACGGCCAACCAGGGTCAGTGAGGGCAAGGCCCGAACTGACCATCCCCGCTGGCGCAAGCGCGGCGGCGGGGATACCAGCAAGGCCAAAGGCCGCAACGCAGGCCACGACCGCCGCCAGCAGGCGGCACCAAACATCAGATCACGCGGGGGCCGGTGCAACGCTCCCCGCTCAAAGAAAAGAGGGTTTTATCCATGCAGGTATTAATGAGCCGAGAGGCAGCAAAAGAAGTGTTGGCATCAACTCAGTTTGTTGCATGGGAGAACGAGGACTTCCAAGAAGGGGTCGCAGCACTGAATAAGGCCATTGAAGCGGATAAAAAAGGCGACAAGATGCCTGCGCAAGTCCATCAGGTGGCACTGGTCAATATCACCAAGCACGGAAGCGACGTAGGATTGTTTGTTAATGGCTCCTACGTCATCTCTGCAGACCCTGGGTGTGGGGATGATGTGCAATCGGTGAAGGCAACCGCGTATGCCATCTGTGCTGAACTGGAAACCCCGATCACGGAAATGGATTTTGAACCAGACGATGAGTGGCAATGGGGAGACATCCACCTTCTGCTGATTGACCAGGGTAAGCTGATTAAACCATGCAAACCACGCTAAACGGATAACTTGGAGAACATCAATGCGCTCGGAAATCTACGCCAAAAAGGACGCCGATCTTCCTGAAGGGTTGATCATGTTGACTGAGGTAAACGAAGAACTGGTCAAAGTCTGTTCCTATGGCGGCGGCTGGATCAGAACCATGTATGCCGATGAATTTTTCGAGGATTACCGAAAGGTCGATCCGGAAGAATTGGCGAACCTGGAATACCGCGAGGGGCTGTTCGGTATTGAGGATTATTACGGTGACAATCCCGCGAAAGGCTACACCAAAGGGCTGGCCTGGAATGGCTGGGCAATGCCGGTATTCGCGGAAGAAGGCATCGAGCGCATCAAGGACTTCCTCAAGAAGGATTTGCAGTACGACGAAAAGCGAGACGTTTACATCGTTGATATGGGCCCCGATGTTGATGACGAATATCGGTTTGAAGAGTACGAGGGCCAAAACATCGTTGTGAACGGTGAAATCAAACGGGTTTACGCGATCGGTTCCGGTTCCTGGGTTTGGCAGGAGGAAACCGCCGAAACGCTGGCAGCCCTCAAAGCGGAGAATGAGCCTGATGACGACGAATCAGTACACCCTCGTCCATAAAAAGCATAACAGCGCGGTGTACGGGAATTGCGAGGTCTGCGGAAAGCCGGCCAGCGACCTGTATCACCAGATGGAACGGAAACGGTATACCCGAAGTGATGGGTCTGAAGGATGGACGCATTCAGGATGCTCGGACAAGTTCGGCCACCTGGAATGCCTGAAATCCATCCGAAAACCCGAGAAAGATCAGGCCCACCAGAACGCGACCTAACCTCTAATCGAGTTCGTTCCGGCGATCGAATGAGCGGGTTTGCCCAAATCCCTGTTTGGTTGCCGGATAATAGCACCACACCCACCGACCAAAGGAGGTCAACATGGCCAGGAAGAAACCCCTGCCAACGAATGAATCCCTGGTAAAACGGGATTTACGGACGCCGAAGTACAAACTTCGGGTAGTCGAAACCACGGCAACCAAGTACATCCGTCAGCCCAAACACAAGAAACGGATGGAGCCGTTCCCAAAACTTGCCGCCTGATTAGGTTTTGGAAACGGCTTCATTCATCAAACCAAGAGGGTTTACACATGAGCAAAGTGATGAGCTTTGAGGATTTCGTGTATTCCGCAAAAATTACCCATTATGACGATCTTACCGAGGACCAGAAAAACCACGCGCCGAATTACGAGGGCTGTGTTGTTGTGGTTTTCGCTGGCGGGCCGGCGATTTGTAAGGCTGCACCGGATGTTTACTGGTTCGAGGATTACAAAGAACGGATCGTCGGGGCTTACAACGAGGTCGTGGAAAAGTTTTATGATTACCTGGTAGAGCAGGACTCCCTGACGACTATCACTGACGATGATTTTGGCATCGACGAAACTATCGAATCCACCGAATACGAAATGGGACCAGCATGAGCAAACAAAAAAAACCGAAAACTCTTGAGCAGGCACTAAAAATAATCGAACGGCGCGAGAACGAACTGGCTTCCCTTCATGCTCGTCTTCAAGGCACAGAACAGGCGAAAAAGGAACTCGAAAAGAAGATCCAGCGCAACGAAAAAAAGTTGATGCAGATTATGAACAAAGCCAGCGAAGCCCTGAACTGAGGGATCAAAGCATGAGCATAAAACCGGATACCGAAATAGCCCCCCATTATCCTACTGGCAGCATCCAAAGCCCTTTTACAGTTGGCGACATTGTGACTGCGGAGGTAAACACGAGGGTCAACTTTGAGTGTGCGCTGTACTGGCACGATCGGAAAGTAGCGACGATTGACTCAAGCAACGGGGCATTCGAACAACTGGACTGGGAATGGCTGGATGAAACCGCACAACCAGCTTTCGATGAATTTGTGAGTAGCGGCCCCTTCCACACCCGCGATCTGTTTGTAGGGAGCATGGTTGCCTTTCATTGCAATATTGAGTGGCTAACCAAAGAGTGCATGACGGACACCCTGTTCCGCTTTTCAAATGATTCTCCTGAGACATTTCAGCGGATCAAAGAGCCGTTCAGCCAGGATTTGAAAGCCCGAATCATCAACCGATACGGTCCGGATATCTATTTCTATAACGAAATCCTGGGCAACCGGTAGAATTTCCCGATATTCAAATCCACTCATACCCACTGGATCTTCATAAAGCATGCCCATTCAAATCATCCGTTACGCCTCAAAGAATCTGGAGCCTGGTGAGAAAATCCTTTTCCAGACTCGAACCCATTGGATTACGCTGGCCAAGCCGATGATTCTGATGATGGTGGCGATTGCAGTATTTGAATGGGCAAATAGACCGGACACCCCTTCGATCGGCGTTTTCCTGCAAGATCCTGTGAACCTGTTTCTCGAACACCCGTTCTCCATAATCACGCCGGTCGCCGCCTTAATGTTCCTTCAGGGTTTCGCAACCTTCGGGGGCCGGATCATCGCATTGATCAGTAGTGAGCTGACCGTAACGACCCGCCGAGTGATCGACAAGGAAGGACTGATCTGGCGGAACGCCAACGAATTGGACGCCAGGAAACTGGAAGGATCCGAGCTGGTTTCCCAAAGCTGGCTCGGACAGTTGATGGATTACGGAACAGTGGCCATTAACGGGATTGGCGGTAAGGAAATCCGCATTGGCTATGCCTGCCACCCCCTGGAAGTCAGGCGCCAGGTATCCAAACTGATTGCCCACTATGACAAGCGCCAGTCACCGGCGAAGCCCCCTCACTCGCCAGCGGACTCCCCCAAAAAGAAATCGTGAACGTCTGTTCAACCGTTTCTATGAATCCTCCGTATTACCCGGGAGCTAAAAGGAGAGCCTATGTTTGCCGGCCAACCAAAAACAGTCATCTTTATCGGTGTGCTAATTGTCTTGGCTGCCGCCTCTGCCGCCTCGATAACGACGATCATGCTGGCGGATTTGAGTGAACAGGACAGCGAGGTGACCGCAGACCAGCAATCTTCGATCGACCACACGGACATTGAGACCCTGCTAACGGAGTCGGTGGGCCAGAAAATGGTTGAACTGGGTATCCAGGAGGTAAGCGTTCGTGAGACCAGCAGTAACGCCGGTAATTATTTGATGGAAATCACTCAGTTTGGGGAAACTTTTGAGTATGGCGCCCAATACCCTGACATTGTGGCTATGAAATTGACGACAACCCCATCCGGAAAAGTCACCGTGGAATTTGATTCTGAAGCACGATTGATAAAAGCACCCTGAAAATGGTGGTCCAGGAGGTTTCCAGAACCTCAATGAAAGCAGCGAGTCGGATGATGAAAGCCAAAGATCGAGCGTTCGTGACCAACGGCTGAATCCGGATCGGTCGGCCCTCCCCCAAGCAACACTCAAATGTCCTGTGGCATCCGAGACAAATATTTCATAACGATCGAAAAACCTTCTCGCGTTTCCATCATCTTCACTGGAACCTGCCCATCAAACTGATGGTTGCCTGAATACATCCAATGCTGCTGATTTTGTATATCGCCCCCCACAACATTGTTCAGGAGGCGAAAAATAGACACCAAAAAGAACTCAAAGTCGTCTCCAGCCCATGATTTTATCGAGGCCAGGTCTTGCTCATTCCGGACCCAGCCGGTCATCCGGCTTATGTCTTCGCCCGACAGACCCATCGGGCCACCTTCGTAGAGATTTTCCATCACCACCTCACCACGATCACGAGCAATCGACTACTTCTTCTTCCGCCTTTTCTTCAGCTTGAGGGCGCCGTTTTCGTCGTACTGGAGAGTGCTCAGGTCATAGCCTTCCGAGTTCAGGAACTCAAGCATGGATGCAACGGCGGCGTCTGCGGTTGTTGCATGACGACGATCGCTTCTGGACGGATCGTAGAGTTTCCGATTGATGGACGTCGTGATCTGCCGGAGGCTTGCCTGGTCATCTTCGCCCAGGGCGAACCACCGAGACACCTCAAAACTTGGGTGTTCCTCACGAAACCCGTTGATGATCCTCGCAAAGATTTCAGTTTTCTTTTCTGCGTCCATGATATTCCAACCTTTCGATATTTCGTTGTTAAGCGTGTGCCTAAAGCATACTCAAATGGTAATCGAGAGCTGTTCTTTTGGGAACCGCAGGCTATTACGGGGTTTCCACGCGCAGGCCCAAAAAAATAACGTGAAAATAATGTGAAATACAGTAATGGCGTGGGTTACAGGTTGACAAGAGTATGCGTTGGGCATACTATAAATAAACAGACCAACCACGAAAAAAAGGGGCGACTAATGCCTAACGCCAAACAGATTCCGATTTACGATAAGTTAAAAGATACCCCAATTCCCCTGTGCAGCCGGTTCGGTGAGTGGCAGGACGACGCCGTTTTATTTGGCAACTGGAACGTGAAGCCCCAGGACACTACCCACAAAACCCTTGCCGAACTGGCTGCTCGTTACCCAACCGAGAGCGACCATATCACTCTTCCAGGTGACCCTCGCAACTATTGCGACGAAGAAATGTGCTTTGTCGCCATGTATGAAGGACGCCTTGGCATTCACACAGAGTTTGAACTGGATTTTGTGCTGGCGGACGAAAAAGATCTCGCGGCATACACGGACGAGACACCCTGCTCCCCTGAACAATTCGTTGCCCGCACGATGTTTTGGCGTGAAAAGCTGGCATCCATGAACGCCCTGTTCCGCCACACCACGTTCTTCCTCACTCATGGGGAAGTAACCTACATGGACAGGGTTTGCCTGAATGCGTTTACGCCTCTGCTCAACGGCATCGTTGGCGGTCAGCGCATTGCTCGCCCTGACGAGTTCCTGATGATTTCACCCTACCACGTTGATCACAAAACGCCGTCGATCCTTGAGTGCGAAACCATAAGCCAGATTACCCAAGCCCTGATCAAGCTTGGCCACGACGCCGATCTCACTGGCGCAGAAGCGGCCCAAGCGGTAGGTAACCCGTTCGCGCAGGATCTGAACCCCGAAACCCTGGAGCGGGCCAAAGCTGAACTGAACGCTTACAAAATACGTCTAACGCACTAAGGAGCAGACCATGAGCAAGCAGATCAAAACCAACGAACTGGCCGAGATTGTGACCGGCCTCCTGGTCCGCCCTGACCTGATGGGTGAACTGGATGAAAGTGCCACCCATGAGCGATTTATCGAAGCGATTGGGCAGGTGGTGGCCGACTTCTGCGGGGGCGAAATCAATGGCGTGGCTCCCGCCAATCAGCCGGCTGGTATGGCGCCGGATTACATCAACACGCCGTATCTGAGCGTGTATCCGAGCGAATCGCTACCGTCACTGGAAAAATGCGTCTGGTCGGCCTACGACACCGAAGGGTGGGAGGGCCATACCAGCGAAGAACTTGGCCTGACCGTGGGCGTCGCCCCGACGGAAGCTCAAATCCGCGAGCATCGCCAGAACCTTCAGGCCCTGCTTTCTCAAGCATACAAAGCCGAACTGGTGACCACCGATCGCGCCCCAAAGCCAACCATCGAGCAGCAATACATCTATGGTTCGGACGGAAGTCTTTGCCCTGCCTGTGGGTGCGACATGATTGAGGGTGACGGCATCAACATTGACTGCAACAGGGCCATTCAGGAAGTGTCCTGTAATGAATGCGGCGTGGAGTGGGTGGATATCTACATTCTTCGGCACATCCAGTCGGAAGATTTCAACCCCGACGATCCGGCCCGAGCGCTGGATTTGGACGACGCTTGAAACGCTATGGCCGGTCACGGATGACCGGCTCAAGCAACCAGATGAGAGGGCAGAATCTATGAGCAATAGCAATTTTGTGATTCCAAACGACCTGATCGAGCGCATCCGCAGTGAGCTCAAGGCGCTCGACCGCCAGCAGATCGCAAACCAGATTTGGTTGAATCACCCCGATGAACTTGATGCGCCATACACTGTTCCGACAGGCGGCGGATGTGAGGCGTACTTTGTGGATGTGCCCTGCAACGATGAGAACATTCTTTTGGTGTGGACAAACAACGGTGGTGGGGACCTGCCAGAGCAATCGGATTGGCTGGTTAGTATCCAGATGGGAGAAACTATTGCTGAAGAACCGATCCTCACCTTGTCCAGCGAGCAGATTTCAACGGAGACGAACACATGAAACGCTACTACGTCCTGAATCACCACGGCGCCGGGATCGACTTACTGCAAACCGACGATGTGAATGAAGCCTTTGATTTTGCGTACCAGGATATCGAGCACCACCAGGTAAACACAGCGGTCTCTATTCCGGCACTCAAACAGTTCCAGAAGGGTGAGCTGGTCAAGACCGGCACCAAAACGATGAGCTACGAGATTGCAAACCTTGGAACCCTTGGGTTCACAATAACGGATACCTTTTTCAACATAGCCAACCTTGCCCGCAAGGCAGCGGTGGGCCTGTTCGAAGAAGTTGGTGAAATCGAGTTCGATAAGGACGCTGCACCGGTGAAAACCACCGATGAGGGCTGGAAGGTTCAATGCTGGGTGTGGGTGAGCGCAGAATCGGCAGGCATGGAGGATCTGGACGAGGACGCCGACGAGGATAACGTCGAAGCGGGGTACATCGCCGCAGCCGACCACCCCCTGATCACTTTTGAAGATGCCGTGGCCTCCCTGGGCGATGAACCCGGCGCGTTTGTCAGCGGCTGGGTTCCCCTGACCGATGAGGAAGTCTCGGACTATGATCGGGACAACTGCGCAAGCTGGGCGAGGTAGTCATGTTGCACATCAGCGATCATTTGATGGAAGACGACCGGTTCTGGCAGATCATTGATCAGGCCGGACTGGTCAGCCCAATGACCGGTGGGTGCCTGGTGTTTGCCAAGGCACTGATGATCAGCGCCGATGATGGTCTCCTGACCCGCATTGTGAGCAACGTCAACGGCGGGCAAACCGAGCACTATGGCCTGATGGTTGACGGCACCATCTACGATGCCAACAGCTCCTATCGCAAACCGGAAGAGTGGATCAGCGCATTCCTGGAAATGGAATCGGTGTCGGATCGGCTCCTGACGTTTGCCACCGGCCATGATGCGGATAGCGAGATCCCCGACAACGCGGCGGCGATCAAGGAAATGGCCAGACTGATGGATGCGTATGTTCACAACGAACAGCGGGAGCGTGATGATGACCAGCCAAGTCCGACTGCTTGATCTGAAGGTTCTGTACGCGACGCACCCCTGCCCTGCGTCTGACAGAGAGAATTTAGCCCTCGTCATCCTGGGCCGACTTCTCAATGAAGGAGAGCCCCTGGATCGCAGCCGATGGACATTTTTGTTCATCGGGTCGATAGAAGACATGCAGCAGCAGTTCACAGCCTACGCCGGACGCCAGTTCGATCAGCGGGCGTGGCTGTCAGCAGAGGGAAGGCCGTGCGCCGCAGGCGAGTTCCTGAGACGACTTAACAAGGTGATTGATATCGGGGAGCAATTTGGGGCGCAGGTATTGCTCAAATGCGGTATGCGCACTTTGTCATGGAGTGAAGAAGAGATCGCTGCCGGGAAGATCGACACCACACCACTGACACAATACGAACGCCTCATTGGAAACCCTCGTTATGCGGTAACGATCAAGACTGAACGTGAAGCGTGGCTCGTTCTTGAAACCGCTCTGAGGATAAAGCGCGAGGCCAGAACGATTAGGAAAAGCCGCAACCAGTGCGGCCTACCCATGATCGAACGACTGGCCCTGAATCTGAACCAGCAACCCACCCCCACGGAATTTCAAAATGCCTCTTAGGCGTGGCGGATTTTAAAGCGGCCAACAAGGACGTTCGCTTTTCCGTAATATTGAAAACATTTACTGGGGCCACATATCTAACTCGGAGGCTGACCCAAAAAGGACGATTTTATTTCAAATCGACCCAACCTCCTGGGGTCTTTTCCCAAACTATCATGACCGTGTTTGTCATTGATTTCCCTTTGTGGAACCACCCGTGTTGTTGTCGAACTTTCCGAATCATTTGCTTACCCATGTGAGCGTTCTGATATTTCGTCTGGAACTCATTAAAGCTCATTGAATATTCAACTGTCCCCGTAACTATCGTGACAACATCACCATTTTCTAATGGATAGACGTTATCTCGAACCCAGCTTTTTGTTTCCATGAATACAGGAGAAGCGTCATCAAGAGCCCTTTGAATGTCTGAATTGGTTGGCGCGTCGTCCGGAACGCAACAACGCTCGAACGAGGTGATTTTCCAGTCACCCTGCTCATTCGATAAGCCCACAGTCATCACAGCGTTTAGCTGTTCTCCGGATTCCCACTCCCCAAAGCTGTGGTATGCCTCTTGCGCTCGCGCAAAGCCGCTAGGCGACGTCGCAGTACGGGACCAGTAGGGATCAATACCTTCGTTGAAAGTTAGGGTTGCCTTCACATCGGTGATGTAATTGTCTGCCTGGTTAATGGATTCGTTATCGCGGGATATGCTTTCAAGCTCAAACACATTACCGAATCGCTCCACAAGGGCATTTCTCAGCTCAACGTCCGATGGTCGTTCGCTTGCATGACAGGCAAACCCTAAAAAACAAGTTGCCAACAATAGAAAAAACCTTTTCATGGCAGATACTCCGATTGATCTTGGTAGATTGATTAAAACAACGATTATCCCAGATAAATGCCACCTCTGATCAGAACAGGCCAAAACCAAGGGGTTTTTGATCTGCCAGGCCCCCGGGAAACGCAGTGTTTCCAAAAGGCGATACTCTGCACTCTAATCAATGAAACAAACCTCCGAGCTTTTATACTGAGCGAAACTACTCAGGAGCGATTTCATGAGAGATCAATGCCCAATCGATCTGTTTCAAACCCCGGACGCCATGCCAAATGACCTTCGATCTCTGATGGACAGGATGAGCGACGAAATTGAGCACAATGACCCAAACGAAGTTTGCAGGAACTATTTGCCGGTGGTTGAGCGGATGGGTTACACCTTCGAATGGGGATTGGATGGAATTCCGTATGAACTCAGGCCATCCGACAAAAACACCGATCCCGTTGTCTTCAAAGAGCAGGGAAAGTGGGTATACGTAAAGACGGAGGATACGGCCGGTCAGTCCCACAGATTTCTGGTCCGCGAAGCGACGGTTGCCAAAAACGGTGACCTGACTCTTCAGTTTTTCCAGAACGGTAACCCTAATCGGCCTATTTGGCGGACCTATCCCGAATCCAGGCTCTCGATTTTGAATATCTCACTCATTCCCGAGAGATCGCCACGCTTACGTGAAGTCCTGGATATGAAACCGCACATGAGTGAAGTGACTATCCCGGATATCAAAGCAGAGCCGGTACCAACGCTCGATCTTGGGGATGACGAACCCGACGAAAGCTTCGCTCCCCGTTAATTTAAGGGGAAAGCTGAAAACACCTGGTGAACCCATCAGGTGTTTTTTTATGCGCAACCAAAACGCTTCGGGATAGCGAGTCCAAAACGCGACAACGGGCGCCGCCTGGATTGTGCCGACCAGCACGGTACCTATAATGAATCCCATATCGCACAGGTAAGTATTTTTCATAGCCGAGGTTCACATGCTCAATTCCCTTAAAAACTCTCTGGAAAGCGCTGTTGCGTGGCTGGACGGCCAACCTGCAGGGCGTTTCAACACCTTCGAGCGCGTGGAACCCACTCTGGCATCGGCGAATGATGAGAAGGAAGCCGAAACAAACCTGAAGATCCCTGTGCTTATCCCGGAATCTCCGCTGATCAACTTTTTATCCCAGCTCAGCCTGGGCCAGCGCCTCGGAATTCGGAATATCACTTTAAGCGAAGAGCTTGGGTACCACACCGAGCAACGATTCCCTGATGCGGAAGCCCTTTACAAATGGCTCACCCCGGGAAAGCGTATAACCTTTGGTTTCGAGTGGCCGGCAGAAAAAAAACGGGTCAAATGGTTTCGCAGAAGCCTTGAAGCCTCTGATATCGAGCAGGCTGCAGAAATCGTTCACGATCTTGATGTCATCAAGCAAGTCACTGGCCGCCCACAGTTCTAGGCGCTCCGGCAGTCAATAGCTCATCCGATGTGTTTGGCTATTACCTATAATGCGGTGATAGCCTAAACCTGAATAGATGTTACCGGCTCGATCGAACACCATAGAGTTTCAGACAATAACGAAACTGCAAGGAACGAGCATGCCGGACGATGACCTTCTTGAAATCACTCTATACCTGCCCTGCCATGGTCCTGTAGCACATCAAAAAGCGCCCCTGAATGATCTGATGAAAATTCAGAACCCGCAATGGGGGCCCGGACTTTCCCTGACTAAAAACCGGATTCAGGCCGAAGAAACGCCCGGCGTAAGATCGATTCGCAAGCTGGTCATCCAATGCCCGCAATGGTCCATCATCGATGCGAAGCAGGTGCTTGCCTTTCAAAGCCCACAGGCTCAGCGTGCTATCGCCTCTATCTGTTCCAGGTCTCAAATTTCAATGCCAGAAGCGAACCAGTCCTTTGAGGCCTGGCACTGGGAATCGCAGAAGAAGGTTTGCAACCTCAACGGGCAGCTGGCCGAACATGGCGTCCGGTTTATCCGTACGACAGAACCTGCAGGTGATTCAAATACACCGTACAACTTCATGGTTGTATGGATCCTGCTTTCACTGGATGCCGTGCGCCTGGAACAACACCAAAACGTTTCACTCAGCCCAGGCGAGGTGTTTGGAGCCAACTATCCGATCGGGCTGGCCGAAGTCTGAAACCAGAAAGCGGGGATCACGCTATGAAACACCTTGTCTTGAAAGTCGCCCTGTTGATGGCCTCGTCAGCAGTATTCGCTGCGGAGGTAGAGTTTGAGATGCAAGGGCCCCCAAGCCTTTTGAGTTTCAATGGGCCGATAGAAACAGGTGACCTGAATCGGCTGAAAGGGCGCTATGAGCAAGTCGAAGAGAAAGTTCACCCAGATGCGCCCTGGGCAAGCCGAACGGTTTTAATCGTCAATTCCGAAGGGGGATCGGTAAACGAATCCCTGAATATTGGTCGGTGGATCCGGGAAAATCGCATCACAGTAATGATTGCACCGGATGGACGCTGCTTCAGTGCCTGCGTCTACCTGCTTGCTGCAGGCGTCAAAAGAGATCCTAGCCTTGGGGAAGTCGGCATTCATCGACCATTTTTCACCAAGGCGCCCGAGGGAGACATCACAACGTTCTTCCGGACCACACTCAACGCCTCCCGCACGTTCTTTGAGGAAATGAACATCCCGCCTTCCCTGGCAGACGATATGTATTCCACCCCTCCCGAATCCATGAGGATTCTCACCGAAACCGAGTTGAGAAAATACCGACTGAACCAAACCGACATGGCCTACCGGGAACGGGAAGATCTGGCCGACGCCGAATATTATGGGATGAGCCGCCTGGAATACCTTGAGGCCAAGGGCAAAGCAGATTTTGCTATTGAACTTCTATGCAAAGACATTCCGGATAACATCGAATTCCTGCGATGCATTGAAGAGATAAACGAAGGGCAAGGCCTTGTGCCGGCGTCAGAATGACCGTCAGGTACAGAAAACGCGGATAATGCAAAAAAATCACACGTTTCTCTTTTGTAATTTGCAAGTATGCCTAAAGCATACTATATTCGGCGTTATGAGATCCCTGGGCAGCTGTAAGGAGAGCCCCATGAAAAACGCTGAAATGACACCCAAAAAGCGCATCGATCAACCGAAAATCGTTCTTCATCTGATTGCCGCAATCGCGTTCTTCGGCGCCCTTCTGGAATTCGATATGCCAAAACCAAGCACACAGCCGGCCTATTCACTTTCGTGCCCGATCGTGAAAGCACCCCATACTGACAGCATGGGCGAGTATGAAGTGCTATCTCAGCGCTGCTTCTGGCTGAAGATCTAGTTGCCATGAAGGACATTCGAAAAGCCTGGCGAGCTCCTGATCGACCGGAACCAACCGAACAACAGATGTCAGTCGTAAACGGCATGATATCTGGGGGTGACCATGTATGCATCGCGTTCGCTGGCTCCGGCAAAACGGGTACCGGTGTCGAAACCGCACACCGCCTGAGAAAGCCAGGACTGGCCATGATGTTTAACCGGGCTGCCCGGGATGACATCAAACCTCGCCTCCCCTCCGGAATGTCTGCGATGACGTTTCACAGCCTGGCCTTCCAGGAAGTAATCGAACCCAGCAGCGGATTCATAAGGAAACTCGCCGGCGAGCTCAATCCGGAAGATGGCCCTACCCTAACCGGAAAACTGGTCGCAAAGGAGTTGGGGCTTTCACAGTCTTCTGACTCGGATATCGAATCTGTTAGCCAATTGGCCATGGCCATCATCAGAACCGTGGGGATGTTTCAGATCAGTGCAGACAAGGAGCCTTCGCCAGATCATGTGCCCGATGACGTCTTACCTCTGGCTATCCGCCAGCCGGACAAGTCAGATCAGTGCGATGAGCTAAAAGAGCGGCTGGCGGACTGGGCAAAACAGCTTTGGACTTTGATGTCCAGGGAACGTAACGGATTCCCGATCAATCATGACACCTACCTGAAGATATTCCATCTACGCGAACACAATGTCGACGCCGAGCTCTGGATACTGGATGAATACCAGGATACCGCACCAGTAGCAGAACATTTGATCCGCCAGCAGACAGGCCAGAAGCTTTTTATTGGCGATCCTTATCAACAGATCTATGGGTTCCGGAACGCCATCAACGCGCTGGAAAACCCGATCCGTCGCGGGTTACCCGTGCATTACCTGACCGATTCTTTCCGATACAACCACCAGATCGCAGGATTAGCGACTCTGATTCTCAGGGCCCTCGGAGAAATCAACCCGGTCCGCGGGCAGGCCAGAGACCTGTTGCCGGCGAACCTGAACGGACACCACACGGTAATCTGCAGGAGTAATCTGACCATTCTTGTCCGCGCCGGGGAAGCCTTGCTTAATCAAAGGCGAGTTCAGATTGAAGGCGGAATACCGTTGTCGACATTTGCTCGAGTGGAGTCCGCATTCGCACTTTTCCAGGGCCGGCCGGAAGATGTAAAGGTTGGCGCCATGCGATCCATGGCAAGCTGGGAAGAGTTAAAGGAACAGATTTTTGGCCTGGGGGACCGGGCCGGTGATGCAAAGACTTTGATTCAACTGATAGAGCAGTACCAGAGTCGACTCCCACTGTTTCTGTCTTCCGTGAAGGCATCACTGGCCAGCTCATCAAGGGGCCCGGATACCATTCACTTCATAACCGCCCATAAATCAAAAGGTCGACAGTTCCCAATGGTCGCCTTGGATGAAGACCTGGCACCGTCAGCAACCATCCTGAGAAAGCTCGATTACGGCGAACCGCTAAGGCCTCACGAAACAGAAACACTGAATCTTCTTTATGTCGCCCTGACCCGGGCTGAACTCTCTTTGCATCTGCCCGCGAAACTCAAGGAAACCTTCAAGCGTTTGAGCGACAACTTTGGCTCGAGCACGGGTGATATCGGAGAACATCTGGCGACGGTCCAGGTCGGCACCCCCAAATCTCACGAATCACTGGTCCGCCAGTATCGAACGCAAGCGTTTATCAATGCTCATCGCCGCACAGAAGACGACAGCAATGATCGGTGATGACGAAATGGTAACCCTTATGTTGGGGCACATTTACTTCACAAGCACCATATCTGGTGTATGCTAATAGCATACACTCAACGAACATGAATCAGTTTTAAAAGGCAAAGGGATAAAACGATGAACCAAGCCACCAGCCAAGCAAGCCAGAAACTCCAGCCAACACCGAGCTGGCAGGACTGGGTAATTGCAGACGAAGAAGAGCGACTGGAATTCCTGTCACGCCACTTCTTGGTCGGCGCCACTACCGCGGACAACCTTCGCTACGGGATCGCCGTGAAGACCATCACCGATTACGACGGCGGGTACTGGGAGTACGCGGTAACACCGGATGGCTTTGGATTCGTTTACCCCAAAGTCAGCGACGTCGATAACCCGGTGATCGAAGTATCGAACATCTTCCAGGACAACTTCGCAAAGCTACATCCGGTACTCGTGGGAATTCACACAACACGGTTGATGCTCCTGCAGATCATGATGTCGGCCGAAACACTCCAGCTGACCGATCGGGAAGAGATCAGGATCCATGATCATTACTACGCGATGAGAGATTACGGCCGCAGCCTGGCCAAAAAATTAGATCAAGCCGACCAGTTCTATGCCCTGGTCGATTAATCCAGAAACCACAGGAGATGCCACAACCAATGAGTAACGACCAGACGCCAAAAGCGGAAATGACCAAGGTCAGCCTCGGGATGGAAGTCCTTTACCAATCCGGGCAACAGGATTCGAAAGCGCTGGCTCACCACATCAGCGACAACGCAAATACCTGGTTGACCAGTATCGAGGATCGGACACCGGGCGAAGCAGACCTTGCTGGCTACACAGCAATGACAATAGCGAACCCTGAGTCCTATCGAGAACTCCTGGAGGAACATTTTCAGGCCTATTTTGAAAACCCGGAGAACCGGGAGGATCCGGCGAAACTCGCAAAGATGATCACCCAGAGCGGACTGATGTCGGTACCAGAATTCATTCACTTTCACCTGCACAACGCAACGATTGACCAGGTGATTCACCAAGACAGCCAAATGGAGGGATCGCCGCCCGATCAGTGATCAACATCGGCGACCCGGGTAGTAACGGGAGAAACACATGAACACTTATATCACCAACCCACCGTTTAAGCGGATTCGTGTCGGCCGCCAGCTCAAGGCGAAAATGACTCGAGCCATCAACGCCTCGGCCAGCCGCGGCGCTAAAGGCAATGCTCAGCTTGGAGAACTCTTCAAGTCTCTTCGCATGGATCTGGGCAAAACGCCGAGGTACAAGCTGGCGGACATGCTGGAGATGACCGAGCAGACCCTGCAGAAGCTGGAAACCGCGCCACAGAAATCCGGCATCCAGCCGACACTGAAGCTGCTCCAGGCATTCGGCCTCACTCTTGCGATCGAGCATCCGAATCTGGACCAGTCAGCGGGCTACATCTCTCTGGCCAAAGCGTTCACCGCTGTCCGGAACAGGAATGCACACCTGAATCAGCGAGATCTCAGCCTAGCCAGCGGCGTCGCACGTACAACCATTCAGAACGTCGAAGCCGGCAAACCGGTGAAAGTGGCCACTCTGATCCAGCTGCTGTCCGTGATGGGTGCGCGCCTGGCCATCGTGTCCATGGATGAGCTCACCCTGATGGAAGAGCCGGCACAGCCTGCCGAATCTACCAACGATGAGGTGAACTCCCGAACTGAAGAGCCGGTCGTGCTCGATCGCTATGCGCCAAGCCTGGCGGACATGCTGACACGGGAACCGATCTCAGTTCGCAAAGACGCCGCCTGGGAGCGTGGCCCGGTTACGACCGGTCGCAACGCAGCCTGAAGACTCCGGATGTAAGTGAGGTACCAACGCTATGGGTTGGAAAAATCTGAAAGAAGCGTTCTCGATAGAACACCGAGTGACGGTTACAGGAAGCTTGATCTGCATTGGGAGCCCACTGGTTCACGATCTGGTGAAGATCAATATGGAAACGGGTGAGATCCAGGAAAACCAAACGTTTGGCCCGTTTCTCAAAAAGCACTATCCGGAGTTGCTGTCTTCGCCGGCATGGTATATCCGCCAGCTGATCCAAAGGCCGGACACCTTTGAAGCTGATATCCCGGTGTATACATTCAGGGACGGCGAGATCATCGAGTGCCTGTGCGAACGCCCCGGTTACCCGAACGTCACGCACGATGGGCAACTGATGTATGAAAACCGCTTCTCGACCAGCAAAGATCAGGTTATTGCCTGGGCGAAACAGGATCTCTTGAGCTGGTACAACGCTCTGGATGAGCAGATAGAACGCCTGCAGGCCGATATGGACAAGGCGATGCTCGAACACGCAAAAGCGGCTGAGAAAGTCAGGGCTCTCGAAGCTCGCTATCCTCATGTGGAAGTTAAGAGACGATAACCATGGACCGCATCAGAATCTGTTGCCGCCTCTGCGACAAGCGAGCGACCCGACACAAGACGTTCGGCCACACCATAACCCGGTGGCCCGGTACGGCAAACGGCTGGTACTGTGATACCCATGGATCACTCACTGCCCTGGAGCTCAGAAAACAACTGAAAGCACAGACGAATTCCTGACCAAAACCGGTACAAGAGGCACCTGATGGATTGACTTTGGTATGCCATAGGCATACTATAGAGTCATAGCCATTGAGCAGTCAGGAGCCACCCAATGTACCGCGACCACAGTGCCGACAACATCCAGACCTGGAGCCCGGAAGCCGCCAAGGTTACCTTTGCGCAACGCTGCCAGAACGCGATCGATGTTATCAAAGCGACCATGGCGCAGGTCGAAGTGACCACCATCGGGATGAGCTGGGGAAAGGATTCCAGCGCGGTCCTGGCCCTGTCTCTGGAAGCTGCCCGGCAGATCAAAGAAGAAACCGGTACCAGCCCTCGAGTTCGCCTGCTCACCGCTGACACACTCGTTGAGAATCCCCTGCAGACCAAGCTTTCCGTCCGGATGTCCAACCAGACCATCGAGTGGGCCCACGAGCGCAATCTGGATGTCAAACAAATCTGGGTAACCCCCGACCCGATCGACAACTATCTGGTTTCCATGATTGGCATGCGTGGTGTTGCCTCGGTACCGGGAAGCTCTGCAACCTGTACCATCGCTCTGAAGCTCACCCCGATGGACAAGGTTCGTCGCAAGATCGCCAAGGAGTTCGGTTCGGAGAACATTGCCGTACTGACCGGTGTGCGCCATGACGAAAGCACCCAGCGCTCTGCAAACATGACCAAGCGCGGGGAGAGCGCCACCAGGGCCTACCGCACCGAAACCGGCTCCCTGCAACTGGCCCCGATCGCAGATTGGGATGAGTCCGACGTTTGGCGCCTGCTGAACGGCAATACCCGGGCCATCGGATTCGTCACCCTGGACTTCGCCCCGACCATTGCTCACTACGAGGTGATGGGTGACAGCACCTGCCAGACTGCCTCCATTGCCCAGACGTCCAAAACTGCCAAGTCCCCGTGCTCTGGCGGCCGCGGCGGCTGCTTTGTGTGCCAGAAGGTTGATAAGGACCACAGCATGGAGAACATTGTCGACAAGGTGCCCTACCTTGAGCCGCTGGCTCGCCTGTCCCGCGTCATCCGTGCCGGTCACTTTGTACCGGAGAACCGCAATTTCCTGGCCAAAGCTGCCGACAGCGAAGGCCGGATCAAGGTCTTCAGCAATGCCTACTCCGGCCAATGGACCAGCATGCTGATGAAGTGGGTGATGACCATTGACGCACGGGAAGATGACTATGTGGCCGCCAAGAGCGCCAAGCTCGGTCGCCGGGTTGAGCGTCGCTTCCCTCGCCTGCTGACTCTCGAAAGCCAGCTACTAATCGCGTTCCAGTGGAGCCGTTATGGCATTCAGGTCCCGGGCGTGTACCCACGGATTCGTGAAGCTATCCTACAGGGCAAGCGCTGGGATATGCCCTCTGACGAAGAAATCGCGGAACTGGAGGCTCGCGCCGACCGCAAACTGATGGGTCAGACCATCGGCTACCTGCGCAGCGGCTACGAGAACCCGGGCGCCGACCTCTACCGTGATCACTACCGGGACCTGATCGGTACCGAAAGCGGCTGCTCACCGTCAGTCATGCTCGATGAGGACGGCGATCGTGCGATCTACGTGAACAGCAAGGGCTTGGTGCATGACACCATCGAAACCGCAGACATCATTGAAGCAGATCTGTCCGACTTCGAAAACGAGATCGAGCTGGAAGACTTTATGTGGTGGTACGCCCTCGACTTTGCCGCCGGCGAGAAGGGCCACAACGCTGAAATGAACTTCCTGCTCCGAGAAGGGGTTATACGGGCGAGAAAAGGTTATCAAAGTGTCCTGGCCACTTATCAGAATTACAACATGCACCTGACAATGTTGCGCCAGAACGGCCCCATAGGTTCATTGGAGGAAATCACCTCTCACCCGATGTTCGAGGCAGCCGATAGCGCCAAAACCACCACTGCCGTAAGGAGTGCGGCCAATATCATTGCCACCGATCGGACCGCTCCCGCAGCTGCCCGACTGGAGACCGAACAACTGGATCTGTTCGCGGCGTGACTGGCTTATGACATCCGGGGTGAGCCAGGCTGCAGGCCGAACCCACCCATCACCCCCAAAATGAGGAAAACCGATGCTCAAACAGCGATACCTGGTCTTTGACCGAAACAAACTGGAGGCCTTCGAGGACGCACACCGCAGTATGACGGACGCCGATATCCACCAGGAGATCATCAAACCACAGCCCACTCTACCCTGCCTGGCCCGCTTGAACGTCCGCATTAACCGGCCGCAGCGGGACTTTGCAAAATGGGAGTTCGTGGTAACTCGTGAGCTGGCCCAACCGGGCGAAGATCCCCGAGGCCGCAACTCGGGCACACCGAATGAGATCCTTTACATCAGCTCCGGGTACAGTGATGAAAACGTTGCAACCGTGACCGACATCACCAATACCGGGCCACTTGAAGGCAAAGGCATCAACAGCTGGCTGCTGGATTTGGCGCTGGAACACTTCATGGCGTTCAGCGGCCCCGACCCATGGCTAAAAGGCAGGCTCACCTCGGTAGACCGTGATAACCCGCGCCGAGTGCCCTTCTGGAACCGGCATTTGCGTGACCCAGTGATCGTCCACACCAGCGGAGAGGGGTCGTTCCTGTCTCCGTGGGTAAAAGCCTACAATCCCTACCGCACAACGGCAGTTGCCATACTCGAACACCAGGAAGGCGAGGCACTGACATCAAAAACCCCATAGGCCGGCGAGGCGCAAGCCGAGTCTGCCCGCCTCGCGCTACCCGGCGCGGGGCAAACAGCATCAGTTCCCTTTCAGGCGCAACGCGCCTGCCTCAAAGCGAAGGTTTTGGCCTCAAAACTCTAATGCGCGTCAGAGCAGGCCCAACTGAGGTGTACTGGCAAGTTCATCGTCTAGTGATAACGCCTCGACCTTACTCTTCTGAAGTTCGTTCACACGTTTTTTTGCAACTCGTGCAGTGGCGATGTGGTCAACAATCGGTGCCGGGTATGGCAACAGCCCTGAACGCTGGGCGGTTTCGGACAGATGATTTGCTGTTTGGGAAAGATCGTGAATGTGAGGTGCCTTCAGATCACAAAGCTCTGGCACATATCGTCGGATGAATATCCCATCTTTATCGTGACCAAGGGCTTGCTTCATTGGGCAGTAAACCATAATTCCGTTCTGGGGGGAGGCGGTACCGCTCACGACCTGAATTATGGGCCAATGGATTCCGGGCATGTAATCAAGGAACTCACCGGCCAAAAAGGCCGCAACATTGTGGATATCATGCCAAAGATTCATAGTCGCGAACGAGGTAATAGCGGCTCTGCCGCGCATGTTTAACCACCCGGTTTCTTTAAGGCAGCGAATACAGGCATCGATGAATGGGAATCCTGTTCTTCCGGCCCGCCAGGCTTGAAACAACGGATCGTCACGGCCACTAATCCGCACTCCGTCGAATTGCGGCAAGGCATGCCGGTATTCGAGGGCCGGGTCGTCATCAAACATCTGAAGGTAAGACCGGCGCCACATCAGTCTGTCCAGGTAGAATCTGGCTCGCTCCTGTAGTGTTTCAAATGCCGCGGCATCCATGCAGCTATGGCCATGGGAGACGGCATCATCAACGGCCTTCATAACGGCCCTGTCAGAGACAATGCCGTAGGAAAGGTAGGCGGAAATGCGGCTACACCCATCCCAAGCGGTGTTCGGGCTGGATAGTTTGAAGGGATACTGGCTGATAGACCGAACGCTAAAGAAGTCCGTGAGTATCTTTTCTGCCTCACTGCGCCCGCCACGCTGTCGAAAAGGCCTGTCGTAACCCTGGGCACGGGGAACGGCAGTCCTTAATGCCGGTGGCATGGGAAAGGGTGCAAAACGGGCACTCAAGTCAACGCCTCGGGGATCTTTCAGGGCACGGTTAACGGAGTCGGCAAAGTATTCGGGGAACGTCTGCTGCTGTTGGTCTTTTCGCCCTGCCCTGACAACGCCATCCTGCTGGTACTCAACAAATTCAATGCCGTTTTCGGAACACCATTGCCGCACAGCTTCATCTCTTTCGTACTGAACGCCCTGGGTTGTTTCCTGGTGCGTGCAAATACGGGTGATGGGTGTAACCCGGTGAATGTCCGCCAGCGTTGGCACAGCCTCCCCTACCAGCTCAAGCAGCCGGCCCCCGATCGACCGGACTTCCTCGGAAAGCTCGTCCAGAGTTTCAAAAACAAAATTCTGGTGCTGAAGGCTCACGTCAGGCTGATGAATCATTGAAGGTTCGTGGAGATATAGCGGCAATACCTGCCCGAAGCGCCGATACCCTTTCATAGCTTCAAAGAAGGGGTCTGAATCTTGTAAACACAAATTCCGCTTGAGTAAAAAAATCTGCATCGGGCCGTCTCTGAAACGCGATAGTTTGAACGTGTTTTGTGTTGGAAAACTCAGTCTTTAATATACTGTGCGATACGAATTTCGTTCACTACACAAGCAATGAAAGGCGACTCCAATGACTGGCAGGACCGCACATCGTCTGACGCTCACCCCTATTCTGTTGGCAGCAACGCTGTTTATCACCGGATGCGAGTGGGACAACTCAGAGGATTATGAAACCGACAATACCGAACAAGTAGGCGGTGGAAACGATGGGGGGACAGGCAACCCCGCACCGGAACCGGATCTGCCAACAGTGTCCGGGGTAGCCGCAACATCTGAGCCTCTGGAAAACGCAGAGGTCTGCCTGGATGAAAACGGAAACGGAGAATGTGAGTCCGACGAGCCATCAACGGTGACCGACAGTGATGGCCGGTGGACCATCACACTTCCAGATGGTCGATTGACTGTGGCAACTCAGGTTGTGGTAAATGCGACCGACAACACCACGCTGGCCGACTCTGGCGACCCTGCGAATTGGAACTACGCCCTGATCGGGCTTGCAGAACCGAATTTTACCGACACGGTAGAAGGCGTTTTCGTGTCTCCTATTTCCACATTGGTGGAAAACGAAGTGAACAACCTTCCTTCGGGGGATCGGGACGAGGCAATCCGGAATATCGCCGGGAAGCTCGGTACCGATGTGGACACACTGGCCGATTACATCAATCCGCCAGCCGGCACGACAGCTACTGATCAAGCCGAGTACGACCGCCTACAACGCATCGCCAGTGTTGCCAATGAACTGGCAAACCAAATCGATTCGGCCATCCCGGAGAATGAGCGGGATAACCTGAGCCAACAGGAACTCGATAAGCGGGTTTTCGACCAGGTGAACGATGGCCTCGAGCAAATTGTCGAGGATGTGAACCAATCACTGATCGAACAACCAGGCGATAACTTTGATGCCGGGGCCGTAATCGAAGCACCCGAATACGACGATTTCAATCAAGCGCCCGATACGTCGGAGCCCTCACCAACTCTGACCGAGCTGGAGTCCCGGATTGCCAACGCGGCCAGCAACGCCCCGTTCTTCCAGGAAGTGGGCTTTGAGACGTTCCCGGTGTCAGGATCACGGTTGCTCGACCTGCATTTGTTCAAAAACGATCTGATTAGCACTTTGAATGCCCGGCGAACAGAGCTTCACGAACGCCAGACTGTATTGGCTGGCCTGAGAAACCAAACACCGCCTCCGGCCCCGACCTTGCGCAACGAAAACCAGATTTATTATGAGGCGCGTCGCCGGGTAGTTGTGGGCAGTGACGCTGACGCAGCCATTGCAGACATTCAAATTGGGGTTCCCCGTAATGATGATTTCTCAAGTGACGATTCGACGCTCCAGATTGTCAGCGAAACCCTGTGCGATAACGGCGACTTTGCTTGCGACGAACTGAGCGCAACCGTCAGGCAAGTATCCGGTCTGGTATGGACTGGGTTTTCATTCCGTTCCGACACCATACAACTGGGCCATGCGGGAACACAGCGCTATCTCCCGCTGTTTTCTCTCGGCGAAATTGTCGCAACATCGGAGTCAACCGAGTTTGCATCGGAAATGAATTTTGGTGAGTTCGATCTGGAAGGTCTGGATGCAGTCGAAGTGATTGATGAGCTGGTCGGTGGTGAAAAGGTTCCCAACCTTGGCTCATTTACCTTTGATCCGGGCAGCAAGGGTTACACGTTTTCCGAAGAACTGGTGTCCGAGCAACTGCTGAGCAACTGGCCGGCCTGGGGCATCGGAAACCTGTGCGATTCACCCGGACTGCCTGATGCGTCTGTAACCGGTTCCTGTAACTTGGTCTACGGCGAGATCGGCCAATCAACCGGACTGCCTGCAGAGACGTTCTCAGACGCCCTGTACCCGGTCTCCCAGCAAAATAGTGCTTATATAAGCGCTCTTGAAGATGGCAAGCCTGTGGATGCCCTGGGTCTGACCGGCCCGACAGATGATGTTTACGTGGCACGCCTTTTTGGTGCGGCAAGCAACAGCGAAGGGGTTATCCGGATCTATCGCCAGGACTCAATGGGTAACTGGGAAACCCTGAGCCTGACCGGTCGATGGGAGATTCCCGAGGGGGCGCCATTTGAAAGGATCGATCTGGTCTTCCCAACTGGCTTCTATTACACCGATGCACGCCTGGGCTTCAATCTTGGACAGGCCTACTTGTATGAGCGTCAGGGTTACCTGCGCCACGGTTGGTCTATCCCTGATGGATTGAATGTGGACTCCCTGTATGGCCGGAAACAGGTCAAGTACGCTTTCAACCAGGCAGCGTTTGATCAGATTATTGCCGACCTGGACAGCATCGGTGCTTTAACGGAACACCCCTACTACACCCGCCAGCTTATCTCGGATATTGAGCAGGCAATCGCTGACACCAACAATGAAATTGATTCTGAAATCGGTGTTGGTGGCGGCGGTGGCGGTGGCGGTACCGGCAACTGAAATGCACTTGGATCCACAGGGGATCAAATTAAGATTTACTAGCCGTTTTTTTAGGAGGATTTGCCGTAAAAAGCGCACACCTCTCCGTCTATTTATATGTGAACACCAAGTTCATAAAATTCCATCAGACGGAGAGGAAAATGAATACGGCATTCCTGCACCAGAAAATCGAAGACATTATCTATTCCGCAACGACGAAAATAGACGCCGAGCTATTCGCGATAGGGGCATCAATCTTCTGCGCTCAACTTATGGAAGAGACAGGTGTTGATATTGGCTCTTGGGACTCAGAAATTTCCGATGCATTTCACAAGTATTCAATTGTTCACAGCTTACACCATCGCATTGAAACTGAGATTTCATTGCTTATGCAATCCAATGACAGGGAAACGGTTGAATACATGGAATCGGAAATCATTCGCCCTGCATTCCAATTAGAACCAGTCACCCTTCCACCAGTGCCTACTCTGGAGGTTTTTTATCAATACCCCATGGGTTTGACCAGAACTGCCGAAGAAGCAGTCATTGCTTGCGGAGATAGTCCGCTAGGTCATGCTCTGGCACTAACAACTGTGACGATTGCCGAAAAGCTCGGCACCCCTTCAGACCAGAATCGGCTTTTCCTACTTGATGGGCCAGAAGTAGTTCACCTGCCGGGCACAATATGCAAAAGAGCAATAGAGCTAAAGAGGAATCAGCACTATGACCAGGCAAACGACAAATTGATGCGATACGTTTCACCCATCAATCGGTAAAACTGCATCACGCTGAAAATAGGTCTCTTCAAAACATCTGTTACAGGAAGAACACGATTATGCGAGTGACAAAAGAGCTAATTAGACAAAAGTCACAAAAACTTCCAGTTCCGGCCAACAATCGAGGCGAACTGAACCCAGGATCAACTGCAACACCGGAGAACTGGGGTTGGCACGACTTTAGCAGAGCAATTGAGTGTTATTGCCTCGCTTATGCTGCCACGATGCCCCTGCCCAACCTGTCTGATTACCCACATAAAGTTTTGAACCAACCATCGAAAACTGAAATGGCAATTTTCGTGGCCGAGAATGAATGTGGTCTTAACTACCGCTTCGCAAAATACGGACCCCGTAGTCAGATATTCGAAACCCTCACTCACAACGGTCAATCCTATTTACACAAGATGATCAGGGATCTTGTTTGTGTGGCTGCAATGGAAGTAGATACGGGATACCCATGCCAACCGCGCATCATTTATGGCCTGGCGGATATCGCATATCCTCAAATTTTGCCAATCGTACGCCAGCGAATAATCGATGGCGCCCGGGATGAACAAAAACTGTGAAATTTCAGACAACGCCTGGCAGTGCTTTAGCAGAATCGAAGAAAAACCGGCGTACACCCTGATCACAGTAAAAAAGGCTCCGGATACGTCGGAGCCTTTTGATTAAGGCTATACCTGATTAGAGGCTTTTCGAAAACCTATCAATCTCACCAACCTCACTGGAAGATTCCGAAAGCATCGACTGATGCCGCATTGTAAGCTGCATGCCGAAACGCCGGAAAATACGCTTCAGGTTTTTGAGACTTGCTGCATCTGCATCCCTCTCAATCGCAGAAATAGTGTTCGCAGAAAGCCCTACAATTTTGCCAAACCGAGTCTGGTTAAGCCCGGTCAGCTCAAGACGCATGCGTCTGATAGCCTGACCAAGCTCAATTTCACCGCGATCCAGGGCATGAACGATTTCTCGTCGTGAAACAACACGGGCATCATTTGGTAATGGCTGATTAAGTTTTGGCATTAGGATCACCTTTGTGTGAAGCCAATGGTTTACAAATTATCGAGTTCAGGGATGATCTTGTCGGCCAGATCGGGCTTAACGCCTGGGGCCCTCATCATTGCGTCCGGCGCACCATTGTTAATCAGGTCATCCCGCAAATCAGACAGCTTGAGCAGCTGAGTCTTTAACAAGTCAGCCACAAGCTCAGGATCCCCGGCATGAGCTTTAATAATGGCCACGTAGTCCGGATCGTCGTTATCCAATCGAAGGTGTTCCGGCCACCTGGTTGCCCGCGCAATACCTTCAGGATCAAGAGCCATTGGCGCTACATCGAACGCCGGCGCAAGCTCGATTCCCTTACCAATCTTCAGAAGCGCCGTATTCCTTCCATGGTTGTCCTTGTTCCCAACTGCGAAGTTGAGGATATCCCGGGCAATGTATTCCGCCAGCAACTCATCCTTCTGTTCCGGAATCGTGGTTTTCTCTCTCAGTCGATCAAGAATCCCAGAATGGTTAAGAGCGGCACCCTCACCGATCATTTCCATCATGGAATACACAGATTCCACTCCGTAGCGTTGAACCACCCCATTCTGGATCTTCCGATCGAACCTGGGCATCCAAAGAGTGTGCTGCTCCCCTTCCACATCGAGCCGCGTATTTTTGAGGGAATTGAATCCACGAGCCTCAAGTGTCCTGTAGATCGCGGCCTCACCCTTCAGGACATCGATATCTGCATTGGTTTTCCGTCCGCGGGGAAACTTGACCAGCCAATGCTCCTTGATGTCTTTTTCCGGTACCGTTCCCTCGAGGCCATATTGCCCATCATGGGTTTCGACCATCAGCAACTTAGGTGCGTCTCCACCGGCACCAGTGGCACCGCCGATCGCAATCCCCAGCTTATGAGCGTACTCAATAAGCGTATCGGCCCGCCGACAGACCTCTTCCCGGGTAAACAAGTCCGGCGCCAGGCCGGCGACCCGTTTTTCAAACTTTTCTGCAGCCTCTTTGATTCTGAGATTACCGATAGGCGCGACACACCCCTCATCCAACAAGGCGGTATCAATAGCCTGCGCAGGATCACGGTCGTAACCCATCATCTTCACCCACAAACGCCTGCTGGCCCCCTGGGGAATGATGTCTCGCAAGATCGGAGCAACTTCACCATGGAGATAATCACCGCCAAAATGGCAAGGCAGATTCACCCCGATCGCAGTCATATCAATCAGGCTTTCTGCATCAAAGTCACCGAGCCGTTCCAGAGCTTTGACGGTGTAATCCACGTCATAGAGGAAGGTCGGCCTGCCAGCCAAACCTGCCTTCTCGTCGTGGAACCGGATCACACCGGCATCGTGCCACTCATTTTCCCAGTGTACTTGTAGAGTAAGCTCCATGATTGCCTCATATTCCAAGTGTACTTGTAAATATTCTACACGAGCGCCGCAATTCTACAAGTATACTTGTAAAACACGAGATAGGGGCGCGCCCCGAAAAAGACCCAAAAAAAGTGGGCCGAGTGGGCGTCATTTTCGGAGCTTCCGTATTCTCTGAATCCGGCAGGAAGGTATGCTTAGGGCATAGTAACGACAAATAGCGGTGCGTCATGAGCGAAATCACCCATCCCCCGGTAGTGAAGCTAAGCGATCAATCTGGATCTGCGCCAGCCGTTGGGCTCCGGGTAATCAAAGGCGCGCTGGTACCCGCCAGCGAAAACGACCAGAGACAGCTCCGAACGCTTGACCTGGCACTGAACCAGACCGTGTTCGCTACGATCGATTTTGCTCAGAAGCCGGGAAGCCTGAAGCGCATTCATGCGCTGGGCCAGCTTCTGGTTGATCAGGGGATCTTCTCTCACCTGGATTCCCACCAGGCCATCAAGGTTCTGCAGTCAATGTCCGGAGCCGGATGTGAGGTTGTCAGTGTTCAGGCGGGAACGCTGGCGGATCTGACCGGCCAACCCTGTATAGGAAACCCGGAAAGACTGGTAACAGTCTTCCAACCGTGGTCATTGTCACCCAGCAGCCTGACCGGCCCCCAATTCGAGCGCTTGTTCAGCCAGCTGTGTCGTTATGTGGCGCTTGAGATATGGCCCGACATCGAGCCAGAAGAGATTGAGCGGTGGGCCGATCTGATTCACCGGGACTGCCCCTGAATCAGCGGCCCATCACTTCTCACAGGAAAGGTAGCCACTCTCTCAGATCGAAGCCGCTGACACTGGCGTAGAACGCACCCGCCGCAAGAAACATCGAAAACACACCAAGTACATTTACCGCCCGCCAATACAGACTGCCGAAAATGAACGATCCGGCCGTAATGAAAAGGCTCACCAACACGACGACCAGCTCACCCGGTTTCGCCACCTGGGGGTTAGACAAATTGGCAAGGAAATACACAATCGCGATTCCGTATGTGAGAACCATGAAAATCGCAAAAAGAATCACGAGAAAACCCCGCCATTTACGACCCGGCGTCGTATCAAAGACGTCCGCTTTGAAACCCTCCCTCCTTAACGCATTGCCAAGTCTTTCAGCCTCTTTGTGAGGCATTTCGATTGGCTCCACTGCGTCCAACATGAGAAGCACATTCCCTTTACCGTCTTGTGTTACCTGGTACTCCATTGCAAAACCTCACCTACGTCATCTGGACAAAATTTACAGAATCGGCCGTTGCTTCAGGCCGGTCACCTTACCGGATTCATCAAACTCCAATGTGCTCAGGTCATATCCCTGGCCATGAAGGTAGTCGAGCAGCCCGACCGCCAGCACATCGCTGACATTCGCTCCCCGCTTATGGGCATGGCCTTCCGGGTAGGTTTTCCGGTTAATCACCGTACTGGCAACCCGTTTGGCCTCGGTGTTATCCATGCCCAGCGAGAACCATCGAGCCAACTCGAATCGGGTGTAACGCTGCTGCAGATGAGCAATTGCTTCTGCAAAAACACGGTTTTTGATCTTCTGGTCCATGGCGAGCCCTCCTGACCCATTAAATCAATGCATCGCGGCTACACGTATGCAAATTCATGTATGCCAATAGAATACCATCAAGCGATAGCCATAAGGTGAAACTCCACGCAAACGGCATTGGGTAATTCCCGAAAAAGCACCCCTGAAAAGCCCGGTTTTTTGCTGCCAAAACAGCCCGTTTATTTTGACTAAAGTATGCCTATGGCATACTATAGAAACCATAGAGACACGGACACGGCGACCACCGTAGGAGCAGAGAAATGAGCATCAACCAGGCGGAACTTTTCACCGAAGAGCAGGCACCCGATCCTCGTGAGGCTTACAGCATTGACGACCTCCTGAGCTACGATTTCTACATCGTGGGTTTCTCGGGCGGGAAGGACAGCATTGCCAGCGTACTGTTCCTGCTGGACGCCGGGGTTCCCAAAGACAAAATTGAACTTTGGCACCACAGGGTTGACGGATCCAAGGGGGAGAAGCGCGTGTTTGATTGGGCCGTGACAGATGCCTACATAGAGCGGTTCGCTCGGGATATGGGTATCGAGCTGTACTACTCCTGGAAAGAAAAAGGCATCCTGGGCGAGATGATGCGCACCAACGAGCGCACCAAACCAAGCAGCTTTGAAAACCAGAACCGGATCATCGTAACCACTGGTGGCGAGCATGGAACCATCTCCACGCGCCGGAAGTTCCCGGAAGTCTCAGCGCGCATGCGTAACCGGGTCTGCACCAGCTACACCAAGATCGACGTCGGCGCCAAGGCAATCACCGGCCAGACCCGATTCTGCAAGGCCAAGACCCTGTTCTGCACTGGTGAGCGCTGGGCCGAGTCCGGCAACCGGAGCAAGCTGTCTCGCGCGGAGCGTCACCGCACCGACCGTCGCGACGGCAATCTTGCTCGCCACGTTGACCACTACCGCCCTGTTATCGATTACACCGAGCAGGATGTATGGGACGCGCTCAAGCGCTGGGGAATCCGCCCGCACCCGGCCTACAACCTCATTGGCCGCGTATCGTGTGCGTACTGCATTTTCGGCAGCCCCAATCAGTTCGCCACTCTGCGCCTGATCGACCCGACCGGATTCGAGCAAATGGCCAGCATCGAAACTGACATCGACCACACGATGAAAAATGGCCTGACCCTGAACGAGTACGCGGACAAGGGTACTCCGCTGATCGACGCAGACAGCGAAGAAGCGCGGCTGGTGATGAGCGAGGACTACGACCTGCCGGTGGTGATTGACCCGAAAGACTGGGTACTGCCTGCCGGAGCCTTCAAAGGCGAAAACGCCGGCCCCCAATAAGGAGAATGACCATGCTGCTGGATGCCACCCATCACGCCGCACTTCACGCACTGAACACCGGGGCCGAAGCGCCCCGGCAGTCTGGCCCCTCAAGCGTTTTCGTTCCACTCAAGGGCCGCAGGGAACCTGCGGTCAACGAGCCGGTCAAGGTATATCGCAACCTGAACAACGGCCTGTACTCGGTGCAGGCGATGGCCGGGCCGGACAAGGGCCGCGTTCTGGGCTATGCCGCCAGCATCGGTATTACCAAGGTCGAAATGAAGGTGGGCGAGAAAGCCCGCCAGACGGTCGTTGAGAAAGGCATCAGGCACGTTCATGCGTATTCCTGCGGCCTTTACCTGGGATGCGCAGACACGCCGCCTGCGGCGATCCTGGAGGCCAAAATAAAGGTGACCTACCAGCCATTCGTGGCTTCCCGCTTCTTCCTGCGTGATCAGCCCGATCGGAAAGTCCTGACGGTGAACGAGGCGTGGGCATACGGCGCGGATCTGTGGTGCGATTCGTTGAACGAAATCGGCTTTGAAGAGTAAGGCGTTGACAATTCATCCTACACCACCTAATATGATTCCTGTCGTGTGTGCCTCACCGACGTTATCGAGTTATTTCGCATTGTTTCTGAAACCTGCGCTCACCGCGCATTCAGCCCCTCGCTTCCCGGCCAGGGGCTTTTTTTATGGTCGAACATCCGCTTTTGAGCGCGACGCCAGGCGCGAGCGCGACATCGAACTGCGCCCCGGCGCAGGGCGAATAAGAAGCATGACAGGCACAAGGCCCCGCCCGGCACCATCTCCAACCTCACGCAAACACATGCGTAAACCGCCCACCCGCAAAGCGGGTCGTAAAAGCGACAACATGCCTCTCTTTGGCTGAAAACGACCGGGTGTGCAGCAAATCGGGATACGGACTCTGATAATATCAACGTACCTTATGTGACACGCACTATGCGATCCACCGACAGTATTGTGAGGAAGTATGACTACCCGTAAGCACAAAACCAGAGAGAAAGGCATCAGCGACGTGCTACAGATTTCGATGGTTAACGGCGAAGTTCGCGCGGTACACGAGCATGCGGCAACTTTGGCTACGGTAGCTCCTGCACAAACTCACTATTACGATGTAAACGCATTGGTGGTCGCTCAGTTTTTGGAGGGCAAAAGCCCTCACCGTGTCACCAACCCAAAGGATGGGTCGTGGGATACATTGAGAGCTGCCATGCAAAATCTTTACGAGGATTTGCGCTGCTTTGAAGATGACGAAACCAATAGGCCGATCTTCGAAAAGAACCCGCCCGATTTACCTGCTGAAATGGCGAGAGCCCGTATCGATATTCTCGAATTTCATGGGCGTATCTGCGATATCCCTTCTTTAATTGAGCTTGCCGAGATTGAGATTGCCCGCCTGGGGCATCGTCCAGTGAATGTTGAATGTTTCCAGGAGCAATCCGCCGCAAGCAGCTGGATCGAGACCATGGGAGCCTTGTCCAAATCGTCTATTGATCACCACAAAGGCGAAATAAATCGCAAGCTCATGCAGGGCTACGGCGATGATGCGCTGACATCGGCTTTACTGGCTCAGGAATTCAACGAACTGGCCTGGGTTGACCGCAACCTTGAGCCTGTCGCCAAAGCCTTTTTAAACGTTGCCCTCTCTGACCCTAAGACCGGAACAGATAAGGCACTAGATGCGTTCGACGATGACGTGCCGGACCTGCCAGACACCCCGCGCTATTAAGGGGCCCCCCAGTCGGTAACTAAAACCCAGATCAAAACCAGATACCCATGAGGTGCGACTATGCCAGCCAACCGTAGAGTCAAAGCAGAACTAAAAATGCAGACCCGACTTCTTCCGGAAAACCCAAGCTGGGCAGAGCTCAAGCGGCTGGCAAACGCATGGACAAGCCTGCTGATGGATGTGGCTTTAGAGGAAGAGCCTAACGAAGAACCAACTGGTTATGGCCCAGCAGAACATGAAAGGGCGGCGTTTTTTAAAAGCGATGCGCCAAGCCCGCGTCAGATGCGCTTTATGCGGTACCAGGATCTCCAAACAATTATTCGGCACGCCAACGAAGCTGAAAGAGGTAATCCGGCCATTACGGAGCAAACCAAACTGAAATCAGCGAATTATTTGCACTCAATATCTATGACGCTTGAAACGTTCGTTGAGTACGACGTCGACCCCATCGATTACATCCCATTTGAACAGTCGTCGTTTGGCCGTTCCAAGATCGCCCAGATTGATACCAATGCGGCCACGACCGGAAATGGCTTTCAGGAATACATGGCCAAAGTATCCGATATGTTTCGTCAGTATATGGCAGAGCATTTTGCACAGAGCTTCCCTGAACAGGCGAGTGCGTCCGAGGCAGTGATTATGAACCTACGGACTCTTAGAGCGGTTGCCCAGGATCTTGCTGAAGCAATTCCCAGCACAACATCGGAGCAGATCGGGAGCGCAATCTACAAAACATTAAAAGCAGCTGAAAAGCGAAACTGCTTCAAGCTCCCGGAAATTGAAGGTGTTGATACCCCTGAGTATTGGCAGACTCTCGTACGAAACAAGTTCTCTGACCCAGTGAACCTCCCCTCTCTTGATCATCTCACCGGTTTCACCATTCAGGACCGGGTTCCAACTCGCGATGTCATTCTTGCTCTGGAAAAAACGGCAAACGGTCTTTTCCCTAAAGACGACCTTTGGCTCCATTACATGACCGGAAAGCAAGAGGACAAGCACAAATTACTGAGCCTCGGCCGAGACAACCAGAATCGCGTTATGGTCATGGGGCGGCACGGCGAAAATCTAGGCTCACCGGTGTTCATACAAGGCCTGGGTAATGGATTTACCAACGTGCTGCGAGTCGTTGCACCGGGTTACCAGGAGAAGATCATCGACACCATGGAGGACGGTGTTGGCGAGATGTTCAAGCGTCTTGATTATCGAACCGGTGCAATCGACGCCGCTATCGCTGAAATGACCCGGTTGACCGAAGATGGAACGGACCAGCAGGTGCTTCAGGATCTGGAGACTGACTGGCAGGCCTTAATCCGAAAAGGAGAAAACCTTACTTCGGACGATGTGCGCAGATTCCAACATCAGGTTTTCAAAGCTGCCGAATATCTGGTTACGCCGGCGCTTCACAACATGGCCGTTAGTCCTGAAGATTGTCAGGAAAACCTGAATCGCTGGTGGTCACTTGCGCGGCGATCGGGCCTGACAAATAACAGCGAGCTCAATCTGAAATTTGGGCTTCCACGCCATTTTGGGTCATCCCTTTCGGGCCAGAAACCGGACGCGGAAATTGAGATTGTTAGCCCATCCGAAGTTCTCGTCACCAAACTTGATGACCAGATGAATGGGATTGAAACGGTTTCCCTATTCCATAAAGCGGCAACCACGCAACGGGCCATCGAGGTCGCGAAAGACTGGGGCGCCAAATTTGTCGGAAAGCGAAACAAAGCGATGAACATCGGCATGCAAATCGGAACCTTCAATGACAAGGGCGAGCTTGCAAGTATCGGTCACTGGATTTCTGCAGCAGAAAGAAAAAAGCTGACCGTAGTGCCGCTGGCGGAAGTCAAAAAGCATGTGACTGAATGTGCCCATGAAAAACGGACACAGCAGGAAGTCGCCAAGCTACAGGAAACGGTTTTGTCCATGTTGTATCAGCCGGACATCCACAATCCGGGCACCGCACGAGATACGGCGATGATCCAGTCCAGCTATGACTGGAATGTGAACGGCCGCCTGCTTTACCAGGGAGAAACAGGTTCACCTGTTGAAATCAAGGTGTCCAAGGAAGTGCTCGAGACCGAACCTCTGGAATCGATTCGCCGGCATCTTGTTGTTCAGATCGCATCCAGCGAAATCCCTCACTGGGAAAAAAAGGATCTGATAGCAAGCGTACAGAGACAGGATATGGACAAGTCCTCGGAGAAGTTTGAGGCCATTCTTGAAGAACTGGATTATGCGGACAATTTCGAACGCCTGGAGTGTCGGTGAGTTTGGCGGTGAATCCGCTTTGGCAAAGGAAACTCCCGTATCATGGTGACTGGGTATATTTTAAATCTGGAAAAGCCATGAAAAAGCAAAATCCTGAGTTCCTGGAAGCAAAATCGAGCAGCGTTTACGAGCGATCGGATTTTAAAGTCGAGGATGTGACCCTGAATTTAAGGGTGGCCACGGAAAGACTCTATGAGGGTAATCGTCGACTGAATACCCGGATGGAGATGAAGGGCTGCAAAATCAAGATTCGTGACTTTTCCGATTTTGCCGAACCATGGGTGGAAGCCAGCCCCGAAAACTTTTCCGCGGGCGGCATCCGATTTTCAAGCAAAATGAAGCTGCGGAAAGATCAGAAAATTCTGATCTTCATAAAACCAGACTGGGGAATGACTGGAATACCGGAATTCTGTGTGGGCGCTTATGTCCGGTATTCCACTTTTGACGGTGACAGGTCAATTTCAGGCGCCCAGTTCCATTTCGATCTGGTCAAGGACATTCGTAGCAAGGATGCCGAAGCCTCAATTCAACAACTGAGCGCCTTTCTGGAAACCATCAACAAAGCGAACGATATCGCCGATTTCTGAAGTTTGGCTCAAGGATGAGCCACCCCACCCTTCGCTTAAAGGTCCGCTTTCACTGGCGCCCCAATCTCATTTGCCCAGCCTTTCACAATGACTGGCACCTCAAAACTGGTTTCGCCAACAGGGACTGAACTGGGGCAATCATATTCGTAGTGAAGAATGTTGGTGTCCGGGATCGAGCATGACACCCGAAGGGTACGACTCATTCTCATGGCGATAACAATGGATCTGTTCATTTGATGGAACATACCCAGCTCCAAGGCCTTAAAGCTGCTGTATACGGCACCTTCACTGGCCACCATTCCATACATCGGCCCCGGAATGTCGTTATAGGTCACCGAGACTTTCGGCATCGAGTCTTTTAGCGATATGTCATTGGCCTGCAGGAAGCTAACCTCATCGATCACCGGGCCCTGGTCATCAATATCGAATGTAATTTTCGGGATGGGCATATCCCGATAAACGCGCCCCAATCGATCGATTTTGTTTTTGGTTGTCTGGTATCGCTCCTTCAAGAAACCAAGTCGTGCCTCCAGATTTTCCTCCCTCGCCATCGCTTCCTGAACGGCCGGGTTGCCAGTTTCATCAACGTCAGCCAGATCAACCCACCTGCCGTCCGTCAAATTGTCAGGAACGACCGGCCGGAACCCGGTAAATCTGTAGGCTCCCGAATCGCCCTGCTCTACCCTGGCTAGAATCTGCAGAGTTGGTGAAGCCTGTTCAGACTGAGTTGAGTGAGCGCTTGCGCTGGCGGTATTACTGGTTGAGGCACACCCCGAAATCAACAAGGCCGATGATAGACCTGCAACAGCCAGGGCAATGTTTCTTTTCAACATACTGGATTCCTTAGTCGTCCACATTTATCAAATATCGGTGAGTAATCTGTAACATGGTCCGTGCTTGTAGTCCTTACGTTCTAACTGGATCGCCGAACGAGGTAAAGGCGTTCGCTTTTTCATTACCTGGTTAATGGAATCAATGAGGGCGCCAGGATCGTTGATGGCCATGGCGTGCGATACCCGGAACGGAAGCCAATCGTGTGCCGAAAACAAGAGCCCTCGAATCCGGTCATTGTGATGATCTGCGAGAAACTTTGCGTGATGTGACCAACCATCGCTCGATGTAAATCCGCAGCGTGGCAAGGCAAAGTCACATCGATAACGCCGGTCCTTGAAAGGCATCAGTTCTGGAACACATTCCCCGCCCTTATCCCAAAAGCCGAAAGCGTCACCGATAACCAGACGAACAGCACGCTCCCCTTCGCTTTCACCGGTCACTTTTTTAGAGACACCCTTGGGCTTGGGCTTTCCAACAGGGTCTGGCTGGGAAACCTTTTCCAAGGCATCGCTGATTTGCCGGGCTGCCCAGTTGGATAAACCGGAACCACCAGTCAATTCCTTAGCCGTTTTCGTCAAACGGTCCAAGTCCGCCTGAGACTTTATTCGCATCACAAACCCCAAAATCCAGTTTGATTAAAGGGTATCACATGGGGTACTGTAGTTTGAAATGTATGCTATTAGCACCACAGACCGAGATAGGAGCATGGAATATGGAATCCAACCAAAAAATGATCAAACTTCAGTTTTACGGGCTATACGATCATCCTGGCAACTCGAAGAAAAAAGCGCTTCGCACTGAAGGCAATAGCCCTACGGTAATTGCCCGATTTTTAGAATCATCGGCCCCAGAAGGATTCAAGCTGAGCTCCATTTATGAGCGTTTAGATGGTGCGGTCGAGTACCGGGCGGGAAGAAAACTCTCCGTTAAAGAGGTCAGTGAATATCTGATAGATACCGAAGATGCAGGTCCCGCCAGCGCCACTGACACTGACCCTATGCCCAACTTTGGCGCCTCTGCCAAAGAATTCTTTTCTCAATCAGACTCAAATAATAAGGAATCCAACGGCATAGTCGTCGGAATGATGGCCATTTTCACCGCCATCGTTATCGCCGTACTGATCGTCGCCAACATCAGTCAGAACTGGCGGGGCATCTATTACTATGTGAGCGCCCGCGATGGAGTTACCGCAATTTCTTCTGGCTTTGTTTACGGTCTTTGGTTAGTGGTAGCCGCAATCAGCCTCTACGGGTTGGCTCGTATTCTTTTGCATTTCAAAAAATAGAGCTATCGGCACCAGAACCCCAAAACAGGAGCATGGAACATGAAAGCGAGCAAAACCATGACCACACTGGGAGCACTGTTTATCCTGTGCTTCGCCAGTATTACGAGCTGGGCCGACACAGACTTTGAAGTGAGCGGCCAAGGCACTGTGAGCTATGTGGTGGACGGAGATACAGCGTTCATCAAAGTAGATGACCGGAACACCTGGTTGTCCCTCCGGAATGCCGCGATTTCGAAGCAGGCCGAAACCGGAAGAAACATGAATGTCGATCGGAACTTTAAAATGAGATTTGGCGAACTGACGATGAAGGTCCGAATTGGCCATATCAACACCGCTGAAAGCAACCACAAGGACTCAAGCAGGAACACCAAGGACGGTGCAATTGCATCACAATTTGCCAAACGCATGTTTTCCAATGACCGCGCGGCTTACCTCTGCTGGGAGATTGGCTATTACGGCCGCCCAATCTGCTCAGTCCAGACACACGATGGATACTGGGCGGATCAGATGATTGAATCAGGCTACGCAACCTACTTGACCCAGTACGGCGTTCATCCGTTTCGTCATTCAGAACTTGCCAATTTACAATAAGCCCAAACGACTAAGAGAGTGAAAACACAATGAAGCAAATGCGAAGGACGTTAACACTGGTAGCCCTGCTCGCCCTAGTACCTGGCTATGCGCTGGGCGATGAGTTTATGACCAAGGCTGAAATTGAAAGGATTGTCCTGGAGGCAGACAGCCCAAAGTTTAGTGACCGTATTGTTGTTAATAAGCCATCAGGCGACATGCTGAATTCGCACTCCTTCAGCTTTGACGCTGACCTCGCCCGCGCCATGGCCGACACCCACATTCAGCGCTATTTCAATGCCACCGGCCGGAATCTGCAGGCAACCTTGTGGGTCGATAAAAAATGGTGGGAACAATCCCGGTACTTCGACCAATATGTTGCCGTGGTCACTGAACAGAATGCGTTTAAACGCAAGAGAGCGGAACAGGAGCTCACCAAAGCGATTACCGAAGCTCCGGATTTGACCGACCAGATCGTAGGCAAGAGGTTCGTTGTGGCTGCCGAGGTAAAAAGAACATGGGAGTTCGATTTCGACACGATGTCAAAAACTTTCAACCCTGACTTGCATGACGGATCTCTTAACTCTGATTTGTGTCTGCAGAAAGTGATCACATCACGGTTTCCGGTAGTCACAACAAATGCTCCAAAAGATCGAATCAAAGGCGCAGGCTTTATGCCAGCCATTATTTTCCAGACACCGGTAGAAGGCTCTTTTACTGATCTGATGAAACCGGACCCATCCGATCGCTGCTCATTAAAAGCGACGTTTGAAAACGTTGATCAGGCGGAACAATTTGAGACCATCATGACTGATGGCGCGGTGGTGTATTTCACCGGCGAAATCACCATGTATGAATCACCAGGCATCCTCATGGCCAGGATGGAAAAGGCAGAGCTTTACAGTGCAGACCCTATGACTGGTGACATCGAAAAGACACCGTTCACATGGAATGTCACAAAAAGCCTGAACCCGGTTGAAACCCTGGTAGCACACATGGAAGTGCCGAGAAGCGATTATGAAATGTTGTCGGCCGAGGAATATCAAGAGCTGGTTGATTCACCCTATATCCACTCATCCAGAGGTGGCGCAGGCTACGTCCAGTTCAAAGATGGCGGGAAACGGATGTTTATGACGGATGGCCGCGAAGCTGCCGCAGAATACGAACTTCGAGAAGCGTATGGGCACCAAGTCTACACGATGGTAAAAGCCATTGGTCAACCATCAAATATGGCACGGACCCTGTATCTTGCAGATCCAGACAATCGGGTACAGAAAACCATTCGATCGCTGGATTTTTTCCGAAACACCGGATATGAGACGTTTGAGCCGCTGACTGGGTACCGTTTCACCGAATTCTTACAAGGTGACCTGGAAGATCAGATAAACCAGTGATCACTCTGGCAAGGAGGGGTCACCCCTCCTTTCGCCACCCTTCAACCACTTCCTCACCGTAAGTCTCGTACCATGACCTGAGCAGGCGGTGATTTTTACCCCTTACCTGAATTTCTTCTCCAGTATGAGGGTTAACATAAATGACTTTGTGATTGACCCAGCTTTGAAGTGCCGGCGCTATGATGGCTGAAATTTTGAGATCTTTTCCTGAGCCTGTGAACTGACCAGCCTCGTCGGCGGATGCTGGTACGTCCAAACCACCCTCTTCCCGATTGCCCGGTTCAACATCATAGGACGCCTGGCGCCGAGGCCTGAGCACAACCCTTTTCGGTCGGCCCATCACTGTAGCTTCTCTCAACACTTCCCGGCTGGCCGTGCCTTCACGAATTGGCTTGGTGAGATCACGCTGGTTACCCAACTGGCCTGGCTTGGGAAGTTCATCTGACAGTCTGACTTCCGGAATACGAACTGCGAACAACAAAGAGACCGACTCCAGCATTTGCTCAGCCGTCAGTCGATACTCTGCCATCAATGACTCAAGGTCTGATTTGAGCTTAGCAGCCTCATCAAACGTATCTGGGGAGCCCAACTCATCCCTTGTTTCAACCAGCTTCCGAATATCCCTCTGCTTTTGTAAATTGCGTATTCCAGACCAAGGTTGCCACTGATTCCAGACGAAGCCTGCCACCCATTCCACGCGAAAGCTGCCACTGATTCCACGGCAAAGCTGCCACCCTGGCAGGCTGCCTGACTCGCCCCA